>ERZ1034361.8-NODE-8-length-174696-cov-4.944725_pt1 | contig 174696 bp, 164 predicted proteins | sample MGYA00520617_ERZ1034361 | MGnify/ENA primary metagenome ERZ1034361 (study PRJEB33736, sample SAMEA104284507) | Azolla filiculoides | biome: Urban; feature: Water surface; material: Ditch water | place: Netherlands | collected 2015-10-28 | depth 0-0.1 m ... | reverse complement strand
GAAGTAAACACCTTGCATAAAGGTTCAGTAGAGCAAGCTGGCTTCGCTGTGTTGAAATCGCCTGATATCCCATCTATTTTGGTTGAGACTGCATTTATCAGTAATCCTGATGAAGAGCGTCGTTTGAATGACGATGCTTACAGAGAGAAACTGACCGCTGCCATTCTGGCTGGTGTGAAAAAATACTTTGCAAGCAATCCTGCTTTAGCAAAAACAAAAATGGCAGCCGAATAAGGACTCGTAATGAAACTGACTTTTTTAGGCGCTTCTGGCACGGTTACCGGCTCTAAGTATTTGTTGACTAGTGGCAATTCAAGGGTCTTGGTTGATTGCGGTTTGTTTCAGGGCCTAAAGCAGTTGCGTTTAAAAAACTGGGCCGATTTACCCATAGACCCTGCAAGTGTTGATATCGTTGTGCTTACGCACGCACATATTGACCATACAGGTTATTTGCCTTTGTTCGTTAAAAACGGCTTTAAAGGTAAAGTCTATTGCAGTCATGCTACTCGAGACTTATGTGAAATCATGCTACCTGATTCAGCGCATCTTCAAGAAGAGGAAGCCCGTTACGCTAATAAAAAAGGTTTTTCTAAGCATCATCCGGCTTTGCCACTCTACACCAAAGAAGATGCGTATGGCGCGCTTGAATTACTTCACCCAATTCCTTTTGGTAAAGATGTCCAAATTACAGATGAGCTAACATTAAGGCTGACATCGAGCGGTCATATTTTAGGGTCTGCTTTTGTGCATTTGAGTGACATGCAAACCTCGGTTTTATTTTCTGGGGATATTGGCAGGCCTGATGATGCCTTAATGCAAGCCCCGAGCAGGCCGCAGCAAGCTGATTATTTGGTGGTGGAGTCAACTTACGGCAATCGTTTACACGAGCATACTGACCCTCTAATTAAATTAGAGCAAAGCTTAAACAAAGCCTTGAACCGAGGCGGCATCGTGATTGTGCCTGTTTTTGCAGTAGGGCGTGCCCAAGAGATGATTTATTATCTCCACCAATTAAAGCAAGCAGGCAAGATTCCTGATGTGCCCATGTATTTAAATAGTCCAATGGCCGTAGATGCGAGCGATATCTTTAATCGGCATTGTGGCGAACACCGATTGTCAGCGAATGAATGCCATGCGATGTTTAAAGATGTGAAGATGGTAAATTCAATAGAAGAATCGCAACGCTTAAATCAAATGCATCATCCGATGATTTTGTTGGCGGCAAGTGGTATGGCTTCAGGTGGGCGTGTTGTGCATCATTTGAAAGCATTTGCCCCCAATCCTAAAAATATGATCTTGTTTGTTGGGTATCAAGCCGCAGGAACACGCGGCGCGGCCATGGTGGATGGGGTGGAAAGTATTAAGATTCATGGGGAATATGTGCCTGTAAATGCGGAAGTTGCCATGATCTCTAATTTATCTGCGCATGCCGATTATTCGGAAATATTGCATTGGATGTCTGGCTTTAAAACACCACCTAAAAAAACCTTTATCACCCACGGTGAGCCAGTTGCAGCTGATGCGATGCGTCATCATATTGAAGAAGATTTACATTGGAATACGCACGTGCCTGATTACCTCGAAACGGTGGAGTTGAAATAATTGGCCAATATTAGATTATTGCCAGATCAGCTCATCAGCCAAATTGCTGCAGGCGAGGTGGTTGAGCGTCCAGCATCTGCGCTTAAAGAGTTGTTAGAAAATAGCTTAGATGCAGGCAGCACTGAGCTGAATGTTGCATTGTTGCAAGGTGGTGTTAAGCAACTAAGGGTTGCAGACAATGGCTGTGGTGTTGCGCGTGAAGATTTGCAGTTAGCTTTAACGCGTCATGCGACAAGTAAGATTGCATCTTTGGATGATTTGGAGCGTGTTGCTAGCCTGGGTTTTCGTGGTGAAGCTTTAGCGAGCATTGCTTCAGTTTCGCGGACTCAGCTAATTAGCCGCTCAGCTAACGAAAAGCACGCATGGCGCATTACTTCAGATGGAAGTGATATTAGTACAGTGGAGCCAGCAGCCTTAGACGCCGGTACGATCGTTGAAGTGAATGATTTGTACTTTAATACGCCTGCTCGTCGTAAGTTCTTAAAAACGGAAGGCACTGAATTCGGGCATTGTGAAGAGTCTTTTAGACGTGTTGCGCTATCAAGACCTGATGTTGCTTTCATGTTGCAACACAATGGTCGAGCGTTAATGCGTTTAACAGCATCTGAGCCTGATAAACGCTTTAGCGAAGTGCTGGGCAATGATTTTGCCGCAGAAGCTTTAAGCGTAGACGAATCAGCTGGTGGTTTGCGATTTTGGGGGATGGCCGCGAAGCCTACATTTTCTCGCCACACAAGGGATACGCAATATGTGTATGTGAATGGTCGTTTTGTAAGAGATAAGTTGATTTCACATGCCATACGACAAGCCTATCAAGACGTTCTGCACGGAGATCGTCATCCAGCTTATGTCCTGTTTTTGGAATTAGATCCAAACTTGGTTGATGTTAATGTACATCCTGCCAAGACTGAGGTGCGATTTAGAGATGGACAAGCTATCCATCGTTTCATTTTCCATGCCTTGCATAAAGCCTTGGCTACACCAACCGGCACATCTAATCTAGTCACTGCTAATCAAGCACCTAGCAATCCTTTTTCATTGCAAGGTACACAGATCAATTCTTCTTACCCAACATTTCAATCACAAATTGACCTGCGTGCAGCGCAGGGATCGCCTGATTTTTACCAGACTTTGTTTGGCGGAATAAAACAAGAATTTCAAAACACAAATACTGTTAGCTCTACTGGAAGTGAGACCTTAAGCACTGAAGCGGCAGAATTTTGTGAGCAACAACAAGACTTCCCTTTAGGATTTGCGATTGGGCAAGTTCATGGTATTTACGTTCTGGCACAGAATAAATTAGGTTTGGTTGTGGTAGATATGCATGCGGCACATGAACGCATTATGTATGAAAAGCTTAAAAACGCTTTAGATGCGCAAGAGGTTCCTATGCAGCCATTATTAATTCCCATCAGTTTCCAGGCAGATAAACTAGAAGTGGCAACGGTTGAAGAAGCCTTGAGTAAAGGGCAGGGTAGTTTGCATCAATTAGGTTTTGATATTGCGGTGCTTTCCCCAGTGACGCTAGCAGTGCGCGCTGTCCCCGCCATGCTAAAAGATGCTGATGTAGTGGCACTTGCAAGAGCTGTGATTAGAGATTTAGGTGAGTATGGAGCAAGTCGCGCTTTAACAGAACGTAGAAATGAAATGTTAGGCACCATGGCCTGTCATGCAGCAGTCAGGGCTAATCGCAGCCTAACCATTCCTGAAATGAATGGATTGCTTCGCGACATGGAATCGACAGAGCGCTCTGGACAATGTAATCATGGACGTCCAACTTGGTTCCAAGTCAGCATGAATGATCTTGATAAAATGTTTATGCGCGGCCAATAAATGACAAAAGGATTGCCGCCAGCCATTTTTATCATGGGTCCAACAGCAAGTGGTAAAACAGGCTTGGCTGTTGAGTTATATCAACATCTGCCTGTTGAGTTGATTAGTGTTGATTCTGCACTGGTATTTAAGGATATGGATATTGGCACCGCTAAACCTGATGCTTCAATCCTTGCTCGAGCACCTCATCACCTTATTGATTTAATTCCACCTACAGAAGTGTATTCTGCTGCAACGTTTAGAAATGACGCTTTGAAGTTAATGGCTGAAATTACAGCCAGAGGAAAAGTACCCCTTTTAGTCGGCGGCACAATGCTTTATTTTAAGGCGCTTCAAGGTGGTTTAAGTCAATTGCCTGAAGCTGACCAAAATGTAAGGCAAAAGTTAGATGCTCAAGCTGCCCAAATCGGTTGGCCAGCGATGCACGATAAGCTGGCAGAAATAGATCCAGAAACAGCAGCTAGATTAGAACCAGCTGATGCCCAGCGAGTGCAGCGGGCTTTAGAGGTTTATGAGATTAGTGGCAAGACTATGACTGAGCTTCATCAAAGCTCCATGAGCGATAAGTTACCTTACCAGCTGCTTAAAATCGCACTAACTCCCTCAGATCGCAGTGTGCTACATGATCGTATCGCAATACGTTTTGACGATATGCTTAAACAAGGCTTTGTTGATGAAGTAAAGCGTTTGCTGCTCAAGTATCCATCATTAAATGCGAATATGCCTTCTATGCGCTGTGTTGGCTACCGGCAAGCATTAGAACATTTGGCTGGAAATTATGATGTTGCAGAATTGCGAGATAGAGGCATATTTGCCACGCGGCAGCTAGCAAAACGTCAGTTGACTTGGTTACGCGGTATGGATGACACCTTCGAGGTTAACTGCTTAAATCCGAAGATGCCTGAGGCAGTATTAAATGAAATAGATCAAATAATTAAGTGATTTATTTCATTTAATACTATAGATTTTTAATCCGTTCGGCAGCCTCAAAGCATTCTTCCACGCTTGCGACTAATGCGAGACGAATGAAGTTCATACCTGGGTTCATACCATGCGCTTCACGCGCCAAAAAGCTACCTGGTAATACCGTTACATTAAAATCACGGTATAAGCGTATAGCAGCCTCTGTATCAGGCATGTTGGTTCTAGCCCAAAGATAGAAAGCTGCATCAGGCATTTCTACATCAAGGACACTCTTTAACATAGGCGTCACTAATTTGAATTTTTCAGCGTAAAGCCTACGATTTTCAATCACATGCATTTCATCATTCCAAGCAGCAATGCTCGCTGCCTGCACTGCGGGACTCATCGCACAACCGTGATAAGTGCGGTATAGCAAGAACTGCTCAAGTATCTTAGCGTCACCCGCAACAAAGCCAGAACGCATGCCGGGTACATTAGAACGCTTTGAAAGCGAGCTAAATACCACTAAGCGTGAATAATCACGTCCTAGCTTCTGAGCAGCTTGCAACGCGCCCAGTGGTGGATTGGTTTCGTCAAAATAAATTTCTGAATAGCACTCGTCAGCAGCAATCACGAATCCATATTGATCTGATAACTCAAATACCTTTTTCCATTGGTCTAAATTCATTACCTTGCCTGAAGGGTTGCCTGGCGAGCATATGAATACCAATTGCGTGCGGTTTAAGATTTCTGTTGGAACGCTATCAAAATCCATTACATGTTGATTTTCAGGCAATGTATTTAAGAAGTAAGGTTCTGCACCAGCAAGAAAGGCAGCGCCTTCATATATCTGATAAAAAGGATTGGGGGAAATAACAATAGGCTTATTTTTGCTACTATCAATAATCGCCTGTGTAAACGCAAATAAGGCTTCACGACTTCCATTCACTGGAATGACTTCAGTTTCAGCATTTAGGTGAACACCGTAACGACGATCAGCCCAATTGCTAATAGCCTGTCTTAACTCTAAAACACCTGCAGTGGTTGGGTAGTTTGCTAATCCACTCAAATTGTTGATCAGCGCTTCTTTGATGAGTGCTGGTGTATCATGCTTAGGCTCACCTATTGAAAGGTTAACGGCCTTATATTCTGGATTGGGTGTGATGCCACTAAACAATTCACGCAAACGTTGGAATGGGTAGGGCTGTAATTTAGATAAATGTGCGTTCATATGCTTATTATAATTGAAGCCGCAAAGCTTTGAGATAGCCTAACAAGAAAAAGGTTTTAGATTTAAATATGCTTAAATACGGCTCGCTAGGTTTTGCTACATTCGGTCTTTTATTCGGTGCCTTTTGCTGGGGTGTCATTTGGTATCCTTATCGCATCATGCAAGAGGCTGGTATCTCAGGTGTCGCAGCAAGCTTGTACACTTATGTCATTGCCGTCATGCTTTGTATCGTCTATTTTTACAAGCATGGATTAGCAGCCTTTAAGCAACCTAAAAGTATTTTATGGCTAGCCATTGTTGCTGGCTGGACTAACTTAAGTTACGTATTGGCGATCATTGATGGCGAAGTCATGCGAGTCATGTTGTTGTTTTATTTGTCGCCGCTATGGACACTCGTGCTTGCGCATTTCTGGTTGAAAGAACGCACCAATCTAAGAGGTGTTGCAATTATCATTTTGTCGCTTATAGGCGCATTTATTATGTTTTGGCAGTCTAACTCCTTGCCGCTCCCGAATAATCAAGCAGAATGGCTCGCTTTGTCTTCTGGAATTGGTTTTGCGTTAACGAATGTGATTACACGACATTCAACGCATTTAAGTATTATCGTTAAGTCGATGGCTGTTTGGTTGGGTGTGATTGTCGTGTGTCTCTTGTTTTTGCCATTTCAGAAGGTGGGAATGCCATGGCCAACCGATCTAACGCTTTTAGAATGGAGCGTGATGTTTCTGATTGCTTTATTGTTGATGGCTGCAACGCTTTTTGTTCAATATGGCATCACCCATATCCCTGTTACCCGTGCTTCAGTGCTATTTATGTTTGAACTGGTTGTTGCAGCAATAGCATCTTATTGCTTAACTGATGAAACTTTAAGTGCAAGAGAATGGCTAGGTGGCAGTCTGATTGTAATTGCGGCATTATTCGCAGCAACAAACGAAAGCACTTAATTATTCGACTGATGTAAGTCGGTGTAAATGCGCTCTAAGTTTTTTGCAAATTTTTCCGTATCAAAAAGAGCTGATTGCTCACGACGATCTAAAAGTTGACGTTTAAGTCCATTAAGCTTTTCTGGCGAACTCGCTAAATCTATCGCCTTAGCTTCATATTCATTTAAATCTTTAGTGATTAACTCGGGTAGCCCTGCTGCGCTCAAGAGACTCGCTGCAACGCGGCTTGCAAAGGTATTGCCTGCGCAAGTTAAAACAGGCAGGCCCATCCACAATGCATCACTTGTCGTTGTATGTGCGTTATAGGGTAGGGTGTCTAGGAATAAATCAGCATGAATATGCCTTGCTAGATGTTCAGCCATTGAAACTCTAGGTGCAAATACAAGTCGTTCGCTATCGACGCCACGGACTTCTGCTTCTTTACGTAAGTTCTGTTTTGCTAGTGAGTTGCAATCTAATAGCCACAGTAAAGCATTAGGTTTGGCTTTAAGCAGTTGCATCCAAATATCAAAGACTGCTGGTAGGATTTTGAATGTCTGGTTAAAACAACAGAATACAAAAGCATCTGGCTTAAGGCCGTAAGCTTCCCGTGTTTTAGCATCTCCAGCAGGTCTTTTCCTGTCGTTCGGTTGGTAGCAATCAGGAAGTAATGCTAACTTCTCTGAGTAATGGTTTGCGGCCGTTATGGGTGTAATAAAAGCATCACTTAGTATGTAGTCAAATAAAGGCTGCTCATAAAACGCACCCATCGTTCCAGGAAAGCCAAGCCAGCTGATACTGAGCTTGGCAGGGCGCATTGCAACGATGGCTGTCCTGCTTGTTTGCGTGAACCCTGTTAAATCCACCAAAATATCAATTTCATCATTGTTTATTTGTTGTGCTGCTTCCACATGGGAATTTGTTCTTATGTCCACAAAATGGTCAAAAGCAAGCGCCAGGCGCTTTCTTTCAGGTGTTTCGTCATTGATACCATATGAGTAAGCGTAAATCTCAAAATGATTTCTATCGTGAACTTCAATGAGTTCCGTAATTAATGATGCCAATGGATGCAATCTAAAATCTGCTGATAAATAACCGATACGAATTCTAGAGTGTTGATAAGCATATTTAAAATTTAAACGCTCACCTTGCGAAAATGCTTCTTTGTATCGGTTGCCCAACCAATTATTCGCACATTGTTTCTGCTCTTCCAAGTTTGTTTCTGGCATGGACAAAAAAGCAAACGGAGAGACTTGGGCTTGAGGTTTTTCTTTTACCCACTGACGAATCTCAGTGATCTCTTCGGTTAAATTTTCCCAGTCACACACGTGTTGTTTTTGATGCACCAAATGAACCTTGGCATGATATAGACTTGGGTTTAATTTAAGCGCTGATCTATATGAGTTAATTGCCTCTTGCAGTTGCCCCAGCTCACGTTGCACGTTTCCTAAGTTGTTGTATGCATCCGCGTCGCCAGGATTTAGCGCAATCGTTTTTTGATAATTAATTGTCGCATCTCTTGCTTTACCTAGTTCGCGTTGAGCGTTTGCAAGGTTGTAATAAATTGTTCCATCTTGAGGTGTTAATAAAGCAGCTTCTTGATAATTCAATGTTGCTTGCTCATAACGGCCAGCTTGCTGGTTTGTGCTGCCAGCACTTTGCAATATGGCGCTCAAATTAGCTTTTATATCCGCATCATTTGGATATATTTTTTGTAATTTTCGGTAACAGTCAGCAGCCTCTCCATACTCTGCTAAATCGTATAAAACGTTAGAAAGATTAAAAAGTATGTCGCTGTCATTAGGATTAAGTGTCAAAGCTTTTTGATAATTTTTTACCGCATCTTGCAATTGTCCTGCTGCTACCAAAGCCGCAGCGAAGTTACTCAAGAAATTGGAATTGTTTGGTTCAATTAGCAATGCTTTTTGAATGTATTTAATGGCTTCTTCATTACGCCCAGTTTGATGATAAATAACGCCTAAGTAATGGTTTGCATCTGCGTGCTTTGGCTCAATCGATATAATCTGTTTGTATGCTGCTTCCGCCAATGCAAATGCATCATTTTGATGATGTTCTAGCGCTGTTTTATAAAGAGACTGGATATCCATTATTAGATTTTACGTCAGCTAGGCTCGATGAGAGAAGTTGCGAGTTTTTTTAAGCCCATCTCTCGCAATAAAAAACGATTGGGATTTAATGCTCCTGCCAATGATTTACTCACTGGAAGCGGATCGCCATTGATTAAGCTGGCAACAATTTCAGCACATATAGGTGCATTTACAAGGCCTTTCGCCCCATGCCCAGCATTAATGTATAAGCCATCCATTTTTTTTAATTGAGCGCTAGATGAGTTAGGACGTGGCGGCTGTTGTTTGAGTGCCTGGGCATCTAAGATCAAGCCTGCCATGGGGAGGTAATCAGAGGTTGTACAACGTATTGCGGCGCGACCTTCTAATTGATCGGGTGTGTAGGTATCTATTGCAGGCGCTAAATGCTTAAGCATTTCTAAATTTATTTGATGATCCTGTTTACGTACATCAATAGCACAGTCATTAGGTGAGAAAGTGGCACCTAAACAATGATAACCCGAGTTCGCTGGTGTTAAATAACCATCAGTGCAAATGACCGTTTTTATTGAAGTGCTAGATGAGGTTGCAGGTAGTAAACTAATTTGCCCACGGACAGGCTGTAATCTGCAATGAGCTGTTTGCTCAAAAAGCATAGTGTCATTTGCGCTCGCCAATATCACTACTGGTGCACGAGCTACTATCATTGTTTCATTCCATACCTGCCATTCTTCATTTTCCCGCTTTAGGTTTAGTACGCAATTTGAAGTTTGAATGGTAATGTTCTTATGTATAGTTAAGGCATGACATAAAGCTGCTGGATTAAGGTAAGCGCCTTTAGGAATAAACATCCCACCAACATTAAGTGGCGTACCTGCTAATTCACTCGCTTTTACAGCATCAACTTCACAAGCAAATGGATTGTTAGATGCCAGAACTGATTCAATACGAGATTTTTCTCGCTGATTAAAGCTTAATTGTAAGACGCCGCAATAATGAATACTTTCTTCTTTTATTGGAATTCCTTTTAGCATCCTTAACGTGTGTAAAAAGCCTTGAGCTGTAATTTGGTTAAGTTGTGAATCTCCAGCATTAATGCGAGGGTATAGAACGCCCAGCGGATTGCCAGAGGCCTCTTGTGCTAATGCTTCATGCCTTTCTATCAGCGTCACTTTCCAGCCGCGTTTTGCCATTGCTTGCGCGGTAGAAGCTCCCGCAAGGCCACCTCCTACAATAATGGCGTGCCTCTCTTTATTTATCGAGCTATTTACTTGAGCTGCCGAAGAGAAGCATCCACTCAACATTTCTCTCTTCTTACCAAAGCCTGAAGTTTTACTTACAACAAAACCAACTGACTCCAAACCTTTTCTCACAACGCTCGCGCTAGTGAAGGTAGCAAACGTAGTGTCTTTTTTTGAAAGGTTGGCGATATTTTGAAATAGAGGTTGTAGCCACATATCTGGATTTTTTGCAGGTGAAAACCCATCTAGAAACCATGCGTCTACTTTTGCATTTAGCTCGGGTAAGGTGCGATTCACATCGCCAACAAGCAGCGTAAGTACAACCCGAGATTGGTCGAACTCAAAGCGATGCCAGCCTGGGAAAAGATCATGGTATTGCTCAGTTAAGCTTTTCGATAAGCTCGCTAGCTCTGGCCATAATGACAGAGCCTTTTCTAAGTCAGCGAGTGAAACAGGATGCATTTCGGTGCTGATGAAATGCATGGTGGCATTTTTAGGTGCTACCTTATTCCACAAATCCCAGGCGCATAAAAAATTAAGCCCTGTTCCAAAACCTGTTTCTGCGATAGTAAAAATATCTGAATTTAGGTTTTTCCATCGCTGCTCAAGGTGATTGTGTTGTAAAAAAACATATTGTGTTTCAGCTAAACCACTGTCACTTGAAAAATAAACATCACCATACAAACTGGAGTAGGGTTGATTGTTTTGCCATTCAAGTTGGGCGTGATTTGTATTCATAACTGCATTTTAATTGATTTCATTATCTTTTGACGGTAGTCATGAAATATACCAATCTGTATACTGATGTTTTTACATATTAATAAACGGTGTTCAATCATGCATTCTTCAGACAAGAAAATAGCGTCTTATGGGTTGTTAATCTGCTTAAGCTTATTAACGGCTTGCACCTCAAATCAGACACATGATTCAACGACTCGTTATATTAATAACGCATCAAGTCAGCAAACGGAAAACCAAGACTGGCCAAGTTTTGGTAGAGATTATGCCAACAAACGTTTTTCTGAGAATAAGCAGATTAATGCAGCTAATATTAAAAATTTGAGTACGGCTTGGGAGTTTAAAAGTGGAGTTAAGAGTACATTTCAAGCAACACCTATCGTAGTGGGTGGGGTCATGTATGTTTCTTTACCTTTCAATCATGTCGTAGCTTTAGATGCTAAGACCGGAAAAGAAATATGGCGCTATAAGCATGATAGACGCCAAGACTGGAATATGTGCTGCGGCCCAGCAAATAGAGGTGTTGCGGTTGGCTATGGCAAAGTATTCATTGGTACCGTAGATGCGCGTTTAATTGCGCTTGATGCAAATTCGGGTAAGAAGCTTTGGGATATCGATGCAGTAGATGCGGCAGTGATTACTGAAGGGCAAGACTCTCTGAATAAAAATGATCCTAACAGCCATGCAAAAACAACAGGTGGTACAGGCGTTGGAATGGCGATGGCTCCTGTTGTGTATAACGGTAAAGTCATCATCGGCATTACTGGCGTAGGATACGGCCTTCATATTGATAACCCCAGAGAAGATGCGCCACTAGGTGCTGTCATTGGCGTTACTGGTCGATATGGACGACCAGGCTTTTTGGCAGCGTTTGACGTTAATACAGGTAAGCGTGTTTGGCAGTTTGATACGATTCCAGAGCAAGGTTGGGAGGGTACTTTTAAAGAAACCATATCAGGCGGAATTTCTCTTAATCGCGATATACAAACTGAAAAGGCTAGCCTAGCGAAATATCCAGACTCAGCAAGATTTGGCGGCGGTTCTGCATGGAGCACTCCCGCAATTGATACTGAACTTGGCTTACTATACTTTGGAACAGGCAACCCATCTCCACAGATGAATGATGTTTCACGTCCAGGTGATAATCTTTATACGGTTTCACTCGTTGCTTTAGATGCGAATACAGGAAAACTTCGTTGGTATTATCAACAAGTGCCACATGATGTATGGGGTTATGATTTAGCCAGCCCTCCAATATTGTTTAATTACCAATATCAAGGTAAATCAATCTCTGCGGTTGGACAAGCAAGTAAACTTGGTTGGTTTTACATCAATGATCGTACAACTGGCGAATTGCTGATGAAGTCTGATGCGTTTGTGCCGCAAAAGAATTTATTTGCTAAAGCGACATTTGAAGGCGTCACACTTTATCCAGGAATATTAGGCGGTTCGAATTGGTCACCTGCAGCGATTGATGAAAATACTCAGCGTGCATTCGTAGCCGCTATTCATGCCCCAATCAAATACACTTTGCATGAAACTCCAGGTAAAGATGGTGCTGCACCTATACGTTATGCGGCATCTGAGCCAGCAGATGAGCTACGCTGGGGTGTTTTATCAGCAATTAACTTATCAACTGGTAAAGTTGTATGGCAAAACAAAATTGATCAACCTATGGTAGGTGGTGTTTTAGTAACAGCTGGCGGCTTAATCTTTACTGGAGAGGGTAACGGTAACTTTAACGCTTTTGACGCGCATGATGGAAAGTTGCTGTGGCAGGATAAAAATGATTATGGTGTTAATGCTCCGCCAATTACATACCAAATAGACAATGAGCAATATATCGCAGTTGCTGCTGGCGGCAGCTCTATTTTCGGATACAAGCAGGGCGATAGCTTACGAGTATACAAACTAAAAAATAACTAACTATTATTTGAAAAGAACAACAAAAAAGCCGCTATCGATTGATAGCGGCTTTTTCTTGTGTGGCGTCCCCACGGGGATTCGAACCCCGGTCGCCTCCGTGAAAGGGAGGTGTCCTAGGCCTCTAGACGATGGGGACATAGAGGTCGATATTATACTCAGTAACACTGCTAATTTAAAGTCCAAATTAGCATTAAATTCGGTAATTCTTTAACTCTTCTTGGTGGAGGTAAGCGGGATCGAACCGCTGACCTCTTGCATGCCATGCAAGCGCTCTCCCAGCTGAGCTATACCCCCGACAAACCTTGAACTTCAAGACCCGCGAAAAGAGGCGCCATATTAGTGATGCGAACGACTTATGTCAATCATTTTTGCGATTGAGGATACATTAAAATCAATTATTTTTTCTTGATGAAAAATTGTTTGATTTTCTTAATGCCTTTACGGCCGAATGTTCTTTTAAAGTTCACTTTAAAATCATAAAGATAAAAAGGTATGCGAAGCTTAAGGTCGAAGCTTCTTCCTAAAGCTGCAAGATATAGCTTCATGAATGTTGAGCGATTATCCCAATCTAATTTATTACAGATTCTTACCAAGTCCGATATACGTTGATTTAATGGCAAGCTGTAATTTGAAAAATGAGCCCGATTGGTGTCAATCAAGACAAAATCAAAACTTTGCGCTACCTCTTTAATCAATACGTTGCCGCCAGATAAGTCCCGGAACAAGACGCCACGCGCATGCATATGTAATAAAAAGTTTGAAAGTTGCAAGTAAGCTTGTTCTTTGGCAACCCCTTTAAAGTCCATTCCGCCTTGCGAAAAATGGGTAAACATATCTCGTACAGACCCAATATGTTCAACAGCTTCACTAATGTAAATATTTTGATCGAATGCTTTATTGTACTTATGCTCAAAGAATGCAACTGGCTTGGATACGCCAACCTCTTTACGCATTAATTGAGATGAGCTATTCCAGCTTTTTTGAGCTTTTGAAGGCTTGAAGTAGTCTAGTATTTTCTTATGCAAGTGTAAGGTTAATGGTTTTTTTGCTACTAATTTAACCTTTTCATTTAATGGATTTTCTACCAACCAAACAGCATTTCTTGCTTTTCTTAATAGATTCAACTTGTCCGGCGTCGCGATAACATTAGGATGTAAGCCAGCAAACAACAAGGAAGCCTGGGCCTTGCTTGACGCAACAATTACAGCACTCCAAGCCTCATCTTCAATGATGTAATGCTGCTGAGTATTGGTGCAATTTACTTGCAAGCAAGATGGATGGGATGGCCTTGCTAATTTAGGAGCTAGTAATTGATCCCAAATCAGGAAAATTGGTTGTTCAGTAATAAATGCAGGCGCATCATCTATGGCTCGATTGGATCGATCTAAAATAATTGCCGCATTCATAGCGTCATCGGAGTAGAAGTCACTTGTTTTTGCGGCGAGTCCATTAATTGTCCATGCGATGTCAATCACATTTCCTTGTTGCTTAAAGCGATATATGTGAACGCCATCAATTTGGTAGCTCTCAACGTATCGAGCACCAGTCAAATATCCAATCACAGTCTGATACGCATAAAAACTAGGGCGTTTTTTAAACTGTCCGATACGTCCCTTTAATTGACCGTAATAAGTAATCTTTTCTAAAGCCGGATAGTCGAAATCACCTTCGTCAATCAATCCTTCACGATGACAGATTAAAGGCCCCCAAAATGCTTTTGAAAGATTATTGGATGCGGCTAGCAATACAAAATAACGTATTAAATAATCTGCTTGTTTATCTTCAGAGTGTTTTGTATAGCGCTCAATTCTAGGCAGCGTCCAGAAGCTTGAAGGCGAAATGACTTCGTGGATCGAATATTTCTCAGCAATATTCTTTATTAGACGTGATTTTTTTAATAGATTAAATTTAATTAAGTTTGCGAATCGCAATCCTAAAACTTTATGATCAAATCTTTCTGGTTCTGTAGCCCGCTCTGCAAATAAATTGTTTGTGTAAATATCAGGTAGGCTATGAGATTGCTTTAAGGCATCAAGAAACAAAAGCGTGTAGGGTGGTTCAAAATCGGTAATATTAGGACCAGCAATTAACAAGCCTCGCTGTTTGATAATTTTATATGCAACATTCCAAGCCTTAGCGAAGGCTTCTACTGAGTAACCTGCCCAACGCGGTCTATTTACTGTTGAACCAACTTCCAATAGCTCAACAGAATGACCATATTTGTCCACTATGCTAGTGATAAAAGAAGTCCAGGCATTCTCGACCTCATTATCTATTAAGATGTTTTTAGCCTCTTCAAACCCCTGCAGTAAATGCAAGTGAACTCTAAAACCTTCTTTAATTAAACGCTCAAGCAGTTTGATTTGATGAGTGTTATCCGTAGCTGAGCATAAATCAACTCTAACATGTCTTATGCCAAGCTCATTTAACGCATCGATTAAATAGTCGTTATAACGAGGCTCAGCTGAAGCTGCAACACCAATACCAAAAAAGCCATCTGGAATATCATGAGGTTGTTTGGCTAGATGGCCGTCTTTTACATAAAGTTGACCGCTAAAAATCAGTTTGATTAGCGATTTTAAAAGTGGAATTTTAGATGATCTTGCCATATTGATAAGCTATTAGACGCTCAATGAAGATCTACTAGGTAAGTCGTATTGCTTTTCTCGATAGAGCATTGCAGGCAACAATACATTAGCCAAAGCGGCTTCATGAAGGGCGCTTTTACGCTCTTCAGTGAAATCATCTTTCGCATTTAATGTTTTTGTTTTTGCATCATACAATCCATAAACGGGTGCTTTTTGTGGTCGTAAAATCACAACCTCATTACCTTCCATCCATGCATAGTTTTGTTCGAACTGCATCATTGAGCGACCGATATCCGCGTCATTTAAACTACTTAAGTCACGACCTATCATTGGATGGTCAACACTTAAGCCCATTAGAGATAGCAAGGTCACAGGTAAGTCAATCTGACTGGCCACTGTATTAATCGTTTTTGCTTGAACACTTCCACCAAGAATCAAGCCTGGGATATGGAAGTTTTTAATTGGCACCAAAGTTTCACCACGCACACGAATATCATGGTCAGCAACAATTAGGAATACAGTATCTTCCCAATATTCACTTGCCTTAGCGTGCTTGATGAAATCACCCATTGCATAGTCTGCATACTTGACTGCATTTTGTTCAGTCGCTTTTTTTTCATCATGCAATTCAATACGACCATCAGGAAACTCAAATGGTGCATGGTTTGAAGAAGAAAAAATCAAACTAAAAAACGGCTTGCCAGATTGATGATGTTTTAAATGTTGGGCATGAGCTTTATTGAATAAGTCTTCATCAGAAACGCCCCAACTACCTACAAATACAGGGTCTTTAAAATCCTTCTGATCAACCACAGATTGAAAGCCATTGCCCATGAAAAAACCATTCATGTTGTCAAAATGAGATTCGCCACCATATAGAAATTCAGTGTGATATCCCTCATTAGACAGTAATTTAGCGATCGTAAAAAAATCACGTTGTGCTAGAGAAAGCTTAACAACACTTTGCGCTGGAGTAGGGGGGAATCCACTAACAACGGCTTCGATGCCTCGAACTGATCGTGTACCTGTCGCAAAAAGATTCTTTAACCACATACCCTCATGTTTTAATTTTTCTAACTCAGGGGTAACAGGCACACCCCCTAATGACTCAACAAAAGTTGCCCCTAAGCTCTCTTCAAGAATAATGACAAGATTAAGTGGCTTCTTTCTTTTTTGAGTCGAAATAACATGTCTAAGAGTTGGGAAGTTTTGATTTTGTTTTAATTGAGAAAAGTGTTCCAGCAAGCTTATTCGCAGAACTTTTTCTTTAGGCATTTTTCCATACATTTCACTCGATTTGCTTTCATGTTTTAAGCTATAAATTGCATGAATAACAGACCAGCTAGAATTCAAAATTAAGCTATTCACCATAGAGTCTGTGGTAATTGCGAATTTAGAAGGGTTTGCTGGGCGATGGCCAGTTGAAGAGCGAATGATAAGCGCCAATATTACAAAAACCACAGGCCAGCTCAACAAAACAGGAAGAACCCCCCAGCTTTTTGAACTTGCTTGCCAAGGTGACATATATTGAATCATTAACCAACAAGCTACAGCAGTAAATCCAATACCAACAAAAACATGAATCCTGAATCCGCGCCAAAGCATTGAAAATACTTCATTGGGATATTTTAGGTACTCGACAAATAACCGGTTAGGCCTAACATCATATTCAGTGATAAAGCCTGGCGTTGCTAGCTCTAAGAAAACCAATAAAACTGTTGCTAAAACTACCCAATAATAAGTAAGTTGCTGCCAAACAACCCAAGTCCAATCAAATGCAGCCAATGGAATCAATATAACGGGAATTAAACACATTAATCCAAGCTGAATGCTATCTACACGCAAACCTTGCAAGAGAATTTGCGATATAACACCTGTATTTGAAACACGCTGCCATTTCCATACAACCAAACTTAATCGCGATAAAGAAAGTATGCCCAGGCTAATAATAACCATCGCCATTAATGGTGCATACGGGCCTAGCTTGTCACAAAACAGCCAAACACTTTTCCTAAAGCTTGTCAGAAACATGCTTATCCTCTGATATTAGATTGGGATTCAAATTGCGTTAACTCAACGCGAGGTTGTGGCTGCCAGCCAGCTTGACGATGTTCAGCAACGACGTTAGTAAAAACACCACCACGCACATAAAATTTTGAAGTTAATCTCATAAATTTAGGTTGAGTTGCTGCAACCAAGTCATCCAGAATGCGATTAGTAACCGCCTCATGGAAGCAACCCTCATCACGAAATGACCACATGTAAAGTTTCAAGCTCTTCAATTCCACACACAGCTGATCTGGAATATAGTCAAGATAAAGAATTGCAAAGTCAGGCTGACCTGTCTTAGGGCACAGGCAGGTAAACTCAGGAATTTCCATATGAATATGGAAATCACGGCTTTTATTAGGATTTTCAAAAGTTTCTAATTCTTTACTCGGTTGGGCAGTTGGTTTGCCACCTAATGTTTCGGTGTTTTTCATGATGAATTTGGGGCTTTTAGCGTAAAAAAAAGTTATTATACTGTTTAACAATCCTTACTAAAAATGAATCCTTTATTAATCGGCCTTATAACAAGTCTTGATCACCATTACATATAGATTATCTTGCGTTTAACTCACTTAAAACTTGCTGGCTTTAAATCCTTCGTTGATCCAACGACCCTGCACATACATGGGCAGCGTGTTGGCATTGTGGGGCCGAATGGCTGTGGCAAATCAAATGTAATGGAATCTGTGCGCTGGGTTTTAGGTGAATCAAGCGCCAAGGAAATGCGTGGTGACTCAATGGATGCCGTTATTTTTAACGGCTCTGGTAATCGAAAGGCGATTTCTCGCGCAAGTGTTGAACTTGTTTTTGATAATAGCCTTGGCGATGCTAGTGGTTCTTGGTCGCAATATGCTGAAATTTCAGTGAAGCGTGTCATCGAGCGAGACAAAGGCTCAACTTATTACATTAACAACACCGCTGTTCGTAGACGTGATGTTGCTGATTTATTTTTAGGTACTGGTCTTGGTGGCCGAGCATATGCCATCATTGGTCAAAATACCATTTCACGTATTGTTGAAGCTAAGCCAGAAGAGCTGCGAGTCTTTTTAGAAGAGGCTGCGGGCATTTCGAAATACAAAGAACGCCGCCGAGAGACTGAACTTAGACTCAGAGATACGCGAGAAAATCTCACTCGTGTCGAAGATATTAGACAGGAAATGGCCAAGCAAATTACACGCTTAGAGTCTCAAGCCATCATTACAGAGCAATACCATCGCTTACAAGAAGCATTAAAGAATGCTGAGGGTCAGTTTTGGCTATTAAGAAAACGAGATTCAGCAGCTAGCTGGGAAAAAAGTCAGCGCAATGTTGAAAAGCTGGTGAATGAGCTTGAAGCTCAAATGGCATCGTTACGCAAAACTGAAAGTATGCTGGAAACGTTGCGTCAGCAACATTACGCCAGCACAGAAGCAGTGCAGGTTGCTCAAGCGCAATACTATGAATCAAACGCTGACGTTGCCAATCTGGAAACTCAAGTAAAGCATACGCAAGAAGCGCGTGACCGCCTAACGCTTCAACTAGAGCAAACCCTAGAGCTCTCACTTAAAGCTGATAATCAAACAGTTGATATTGAAAATAAACTGAATCAATTAAATATAGATTTATCAGAAGCTGAAGAACAACTTGTTGCAGCAGAAGGTGCGCTCAATAAAGCAAAACAAGCGTTTCCAGAAGCTGAACGCGCATACTCCTCAGCACAGCGAGCACACTCAGATGCTCAAAGAACTTTATCTGAAGCTGAACAATCTATTCGTATTGAAGCGAATCATAACGAACATATCGGCAGATCCATTTTGGAAATGAAGCAACGCCTTGATCGTTTGAATGCAGAAAATTCCAATCTAAAATTGCCTGACGAAAATGACTTCTCTGCGAAACAAGCAGAATTGACAGCACTGGAAGCAACATGTACAAAACTCGCTGATGAAATCAACGAACTTAAAGCCAAAGAATCAGCTCAACTTGGCGAAATTAAAGCACTTAGAGAGCAACAACTAATTGATGAACGTGCTTTAGCTAACGTTGAAGCTCAAATTATCTCTTTAAATAAAATTCAATCTTCAATTGGCCATGAAGCAAAATTAGATGAATGGTTAAAAAATAGTGAGTTAAAAGAATCCAGTCGCATTTGGCAAAGCATTGAGATTGCAAAAGGTTGGGAAACGGCCTTGGAGGCTGTCCTAGGCAGTCGGTTAAATGCATTGATTAAAACAAAAGGCCCAATCACCCCCAACCATCGGCCTCCATCAGCATTACTTATTGCTGAGCCGATGAAAAATTCTCCAGCTAAAATGAGAAAAGAGGGCTGGCGATTAATTTCTGAACTTGTGGAAGTTAAAGATGAGTCTCTTAAGGCACTAGTTCACTCATGGCTAAATGGCGTTTATTTACTAGGTGATGGCAAAGATCCTGAGTTAGAGCGTTCAAAACTTGGAGCTAACGAATGCTTATTGAATAAATTGGGAGATATTTATTCAATCAACACATTGTCAATTAATGCAGCACAATCATCGCTTAATGGTGTTTTAGAAAGACAGCGTGAACTAAGCGAATTAAATAAACAATTACCTGCAATTAAAGCTGCTGTAGACAAAATACAAACGCAATTATTTAGCCTAGAGCAAGGATTGCAAGATAGTCGTTATTTGCAACAGCAACAGCAGCAAAACTTAACAAAAGTAACGCAAACGCAACATCATTTAAATGTTGAAGTTCAGAAGCTTCAACAGCAACGCCAGCATGTATTGGATAGACAAAACGCTGTTCAACAAGATATTGCTCAAACTCAAGAAAAATTGACGCAATTTAATAATGAGCAAGCAAGCAAGCAATCGCTGCTTAATGCCACCCAAAACTCTTTATCTAAATTAAAAAGCGATAGAGAGCAAACATTCTCAAACAGGCAGACGGCTGAACTTAGATTAAATGAGCTGCGCAATCAGATCCAATTGGCAGAAAAAACATTACAAGAAAAAATCTTTAACAAGAAGATTATTTTAAATAGTATCAATGAGTTAAAAAACAAATCTGATCAAGTGAAACAAGAGAAAAGCGCTTTACTTAATAAAAAAAGAGAAGCTGAGAGTCTTTTAGATGCAGCAAAAATGGAAGGCCTTAAGAGCAATCTGGAAGTAGCTGTTACCTTAAAACAGAGCCGTGAAGAAGCGCTTGCTAAGGCAAGAGATGACATGGCTGGCGCCGAAAATGAATTGCAAACCCAAGAGCGTAACCGGATGCAAAATGAGCAAGTTCTGCATCCATTACGCGATAAAGTTGAACAATCAAGATTACAAGAGCAGCAAGCGAGATTGGTATTTGAGCAATGCCAAGAAGAGCTTAACCAAATAGGATTAGATGAGGAATTACTAAGTAAAAACCTTACAGCTAATACCAAAATCCAAGACTTGGATTTAAAAACTCAATCGATTAAGAATGAGATCGAAGTGTTGGGTCCAGTTAATCTTGCAGCTATTCAAGAATTAAATAGCGAACGTGAACGCAAAATGTATCTTGATAGCCAGGCTGCGGACTTGGAGGAGGCGATTCTGACCTTAGAAGATGCTATTCATAAGATAGATAAAGAAACGCGAAATAGATTACAACAAACCTACGATGAGGCAAATCACCATTTCGGGGAGTTGTTCAAAGATTTGTTTGGTGGTGGGCAGGCACGTTTGGAGCTTCTTGGCGATGAGATTCTAGATACAGGCATGCAGGTATTTGCACAGCCACCAGGCAAGAAAAATAGTACGATCCATCTGCTTTCAGGTGGGGAAAAGGCATTAACTGCTTTAGCTTTAGTTTTTGCTTTGTTTAGATTAAATCCAGCACCATTTTGCTTAATGGATGAAGTGGATGCTCCGCTTGATGACAGCAATACAGATAGATTTTGCGCGATGGTTAAAAAAATGTCTGAGCGTACGCAGTTTCTTTTTGTTAGTCATAATAAAATCACAATGGAAATGGCCCAGCAATTAGTGGGCGTTACCATGCAAGAGTCCGGTGTTTCTCGTGTCGTAGAAGTGGACATGGAAGCAGCAATGCAAATGAATCACGAATTGTTTATATAAACATCCATATGGATAAATCAAGACTACTATGAGCGAATTAACTTCTGCATTACTCGGTATAGGCTTAGCAATTATTGCCCTAGTTGTGACTTTCAATTGGTGGCAAGAGCGAAAGATTAAAAAAACAATTAATCAAAATGCCAGTGAGATTCATGAGGACTTACTCATGGAAGCTCAAGAAACATTGGATATAGAAACAGCGCCTACTGAAGATCAGTTTGATGATCCATTCACAATTGGTGAAGAAGTGGATTTTAAAATTCAGATTAAAGAGACTTTAGAGAATCAACATGATCTTCCAGTAACGGATCATCATGACTTTGTTGGGAGCAAAGATCCAGAAGTTTTAACGACTTATGAAGATGAGCTAGATGAGCCTGTGGTGCAAAATGAGTTAATCCAAGAGGCGGATCGGAATGAACATGCTCGAGTAATCGACTTTCCAACAAAAAGATCAATTCATGCACCAGATGCGATGAATGAAGAGGTTGATTTAATTGCTCACTTTCATTTCAGCAGCCCAATGAAGTTTGAATCATTTTCACAAAACGTTGAAATTTTCAATCGATTAGATAAGCCCGTATTAAGCTTTGGCTTAGATGATAATAATCACTGGCATGCGTTAGGCCACGCATCACAAAGCCTAGAGCTAACTGAAGCAGCATTTAGCTTACAGCTCGCGGATAGAGCAGGAGCCGTGACTGAAGAGACACTATCACAATTTCAACAACTCATCACGGAGATGGCTTTAAAGTTTAATGCTGAAGCTACATGGTTAGGTGTTAAAGATGTTGTTGCTTACGCTCAATCTCTAGATGAGTTCTGCTTAGAGGTTGATAAGACCATGCATTTACATTTAGTAAGTGGCCCAGCTGGACGTTTCACAGGAACGAAGTTCAGAGGCTTGGCGGAAGCAAATGGATTAACACTTAATCCTAATGGCGAATATCAATCTTTATCACCATCAGGCCAAGTAAATTTCACTTTGGTTAATATTGAAAATAATCCACTCACTAATGACATGCTGAAATCCAGCTTATTGAAAGGTGTAACTTTTAGCTTAGATATTCCACGTGCAGATCATTGTGCAGAAGCATTTAATCAAATGTTATTAATTGCAAAAAAAATGGAGCAGGCACTATCAGCAAGCCTCATTGATGATAGGCAAAAAGAGTTAAGTGATCATCAAATAGAAAAAATTAGACAACAACTCAAGCTAATTCAAACCCATATGACGACCCGAGGCATTCCATCAGGCAGTACTGTTGCTTTGCGTCTATTCTCATAAAGATCTAAGTTTGCATGTCTAACCACAGTCAATCAAACCTGTTTGATCAAGTTTCCGATACCCCTCATTCGGATGCTGAGCGTGCCGAGGAAATACGTCGTCTAATAGCGTTCCATGATCATCAGTACTATGTACTTGATGCTCCGATGGTGACGGATAATGAATATGATGGACTGTTTCGTGAGTTGCAGGCATTAGAGCAAGATCATCCTGATTTAATTACCCCAGACTCACCTACACAACGTGTTGGTGGGCAAGCAATAAAAGCTTTTGGCAGCATTAATCATCGCGTAGCGATGCTGTCACTCAATAATGCATTTGAAGACAAAGAGCTGATAAATTTCGATAAGCGTATCCGAGAGGGGCTGGGATTCGATGAAATTGAATACGCCGTCGAACCTAAGTTTGATGGCCTAGCTATTACCCTCACATATGAAAATGGAATCTTTATACAAGGCGCCACAAGGGGTGATGGGTATGCAGGGGAAGATGTTAGTCACAACCTAAAAACCATACGTAGTATTCCACAGCGATTAGCTACAAAAAATCCACCGAAATTGTTAGAAGTGCGCGGTGAGGTACTCATGTTTAAAGCTGATTTCTTGCAACTGAATAAAGATCAGGAATCTCGAGGTGAAAAGCTCTTTGCTAATCCAAGAAATGCAGCGGCAGGCAGTCTTCGCCAATTAGATCCTAATATTACTGCAACACGTCCTTTATCATTTTTTGCCTACGGCTTGGGTGCAACAGAAGGCATTGCTGCCTTTGCCAGCCATAGCGCAAATATGGATTATCTGGAAAGTTTACATTTGCCGGTATGCAAAGAACGTGCAACCGTCAAAGGCGTTCAAGGCTTACTCAGGTATTACCAAAGAATTGGTGAAATACGTGACCAATTGCCATTTGACATTGATGGTGTTGTATACAAGGTTAATTCATTATCACAACAAGCCGAGCTAGGGTTTGTTTCACGGGCGCCCAGATGGGCAATAGCGCACAAGTTTCCTGCTCAAGAGGCTTATACCGTTGTTTTAGATATTGATGTTCAAGTTGGTAGAACTGGTGCGATTACACCTGTCGCACGTTTAAAACCTGTGTTTGTTGGTGGAGTCACTGTAACAAATGCAACATTGCACAATGAAGACGAAATGCGTCGAAAAGGCGTCATGATTGGCGATACAGTAAGTATTAGAAGAGCAGGGGATGTTATCCCTGAAGTTGTTAGTGTTCTTTTTGAAAAACGCAACAACGATGCTCGTCAGTTCATTATGCCGACAAGCTGTCCAGTATGTGGCTCGCATATTAAAAAACAAGAAGATGAAGCGATTGCGAGGTGTACAGGGGGTATTTTCTGCGCAGCTCAGCGTAAACAGGCGCTTATTCATTTTGCTTCGCGAAAAGCAATGGACATTGAAGGGTTTGGTGAAAAATTAGTGGAACAGCTAGTCGATCAAAATCTAACTCACACCCTTGCTGATATTTATCGTTTAGATTTAAAAGATCTCGCCAATCTAGATCGCATGGCTGAAAAATCAGCACAAAACATCATTGATGCCTTAAATCAAAGTAGAAAAACTACTCTGGCACGCTTTATATACGCACTCGGAATAAGAAATGTAGGTGAAGCTACTGCAAAAGATTTGGCACGCTTTTTTGGAAGTATAGAAGCAATAAAATCAGCTGATATAGACAAGCTTCAAGAGGTTCCTGACGTGGGACCGGTGGTTGCCGAATCCATCCAAAACTTTTTTTCCGAGACTCACAATCAGGAAGTAATAGACGCCTTGACTAAAAGCCAAGAGCAGGGCGGGGCGGGAATTTACTGGGACAGTGTTGAAGCCCAATCACCTCAAACGGGTTTGTTAAGCGGTAAAACGTTTGTACTTACTGGAACATTACCTACGCTAGGGCGTGAGGAAGCTAAAGCATTGCTTGAAAATGCCGGCGCTAAAGTTTCTGGTAGCGTATCGAAAAAGACTGATTATGTTTTGGCTGGAAGCGAAGCTGGTAGCAAACTAGATAAAGCCATCGAATTAGGAATAAATATTTTAGATGAAGCTACATTTCTCGAAATGCTGTCGTAAAAAGGAGAATATTGTTATGAAATTAAAACTTTTTTTATTTGCTCCATTCGCCTTATTAATGCTAACGACAAACACATTGGCAGAATCTATCCAAAATGAAGATAAAATAAATCAATGCAATCAACTTATTAAAGATGATAAGTCAGAAGAAGCCTTAAGATTGGCGTTGAGACTAATCTCGCAAGAGAAAAGCAATAGAGAGGCTATGCTTTGTGAAGCAAGAGCACAAAGTGCAATGGGTCAATATAGAGATAGTATCAGCACACTCAACTCTGCTTTAAGCTTAGCAAAGCAACCCCTAGACCGGATGGTTACGCTCACAATGCTTGGGAATTCCTATAAAAATTTAGAGATGTATCCTGAAGCAAAAACGCAATATGAAAGCATACTTTCACTTGCACAAACACACAAAAATACGGGGTTTCAACGTATTGCACTTAGCTTAATGGGATCAATTGACTATCTTAAAAATGAATATGACAGTGCACTTAAGAGTTATCTCGCAAGCCTAAAATATGCGGCTAACGATAATGAACGTGCTGATATTTATAGCCGTATTTCTGAAATATACAAATCAACAAAAAACTTAGATTCCTCAATTGAGTATCAAATCAAGGCTCTTATTGCTACAGCGCATTACGGCGACTTAGAAAAACAAGCAGAAGCAGGGCTTGCATTAGGACGTTTGTATGCTGAGGCAAAACAATATAAGCAAGCAGAACAAGCATTGAATAATGTGTTGAATCTAAGCATTGATAACGAGGGCCCTTATTTCACTGTCATATCCTATATGGAAATTATCAAAGTAAAATTAGCAACAAATGATAACCTTGAAGCAAGGAAGTTAATTGAGAAAGCAAAGAAAGTTAATCAAGAATTGGGTGACATCAAGCTTAATAAAGACATAATCGAGCTAGAGAATAAAATAACACCATGATTTATTTTGTAATGTTTGAACTAAGTTAACGACTAAGTATCAAGATAGATAGCAATAAAAAGGCGACCACTTGATATGAAAATTAACAACAGCGAAATTATCCCAGCATCAGAAATCACACCCTACGAAACCTATATGGGACGGCGTGATTTTATAAGAGCTGCTAGCGCAGCTCTAATGACAGCGCCGTTTTTATCATTCAACTCAGAAGTTAGCGCTGCAACTAGCGCGAGCCTTTTCGGCTATACAAAATCATCTTACGGTGCGGATGAAAAACTCACTTCATATAATGAAGTCACTAACTACAACAACTACTATGAGTTTGGTACTAGCAAAAGCGACCCTGCATTAGAATCCAAGGATCTTGAGACTCACCCCTGGACTGTATCAATAGAAGGCGCTGTAAAGAAAAATAAACAAATTAATTTAGATGATTTGCTTAAGCTAGCGCCCTTAGAAGAACGCATTTACCGTATGCGCTGCGTAGAAGGCTGGTCTATGGTAATACCATGGATCGGTATACCAATGAGCAAACTCATTCAATGGGCAGAACCTACCAGCAATGCTAAATTTATTGAGTTTGTATCCTTAGCAGATCAATCACAAATGCCAGGAGTTCGAACAAATATACTCGATTGGCCATACACAGAGGGTTTGCGTATGGATGAAGCCATGCATCCACTCACCATTCTTGCCGTAGGTCTTTATGGCAAGTTACTTCCCAACCAGAATGGCGCCCCCTTAAGGCTCGTCGTACCTTGGAAATACGGATTTAAAAACGCTAAATCAATTGTAAAAATTAGATTCGTTGAAAGCATGCCAAAAACATCATGGGTGAAAGCAGGGCCTAAAGAATATGGTTTTTATGCAAATGTAAATCCTATGGTTGACCATCCAAGATGGACTCAGTCAACTGAAAGGCGCATTGGAGGTGGGCTGTTTACACCTAGAATTAAAACTAAATTGTTCAATGGCTATGCAGAACAAGTGGCACATATGTATACAGGTATGGATTTAGTTAAGAACTTCTAGAATGAAAATTCAAAAAAATAAACTGCACATCATCAAAAGTATATTTTTCGTTCTACTTCTTACCCCTTTAATAAGACTAATTATATTAGGCATAAATGATGCGCTAGGCGCCAATCCAATTGAAACAGTTGAACGCTCTACAGGATATTGGGCTTTATTTTTTTTGTTAATAAGCTTATCAATCACGCCATTACGTCTAACAGTTAAAATAAGTTGGCCAATTCACATCAGAAGGATGATTGGCTTATATTCTTTTTTCTATGCATGTTTGCATGCTGTCACATATTTCTGGCTAGATCATTGGTTTGATTGGCAGGAAATATTAAATGACATCTTTAAACACCCATATGTACTTGTGGGTTTTTTATCGTTGTTACTTTTAATTCCTTTGGCTATCACTTCAACCAATAAAATGATGAAAGCCATGGGGAGGTGGTGGAAAAGGTTGCATTGCCTAGTCTATTTCATTGCAGTCTTATCAATTCTACATTTTCTATGGCTTGTAAAAAAAGACATTACAGAACCAGCCTTATTTGCAATTATTTTTGCCTTATTGATATCAATACGTATCTTTCATAAAAGAATTCGTTTAAACGCGCCTAAAGATAGTCCTAGATAAAAAATAGGGAAAGAATAGCTGTTCTTTAAAACAAAGGTTTTAATCAGTATATTACATTTAACATAATATACATTATGCGAAGTTAATAACTAATTTAAACGCCAGTATAAAACTGGCGCCTAATCGTTCCCTATCGATTATTAAAGAATGCTATGTTCATGCAGCGATCGTTTACAAAAGTTAATTCGGTGAACTTGTAGTTTTTATTGGGCGCATAACTAACGCGATTATTGTAGTACCACATTTCAACATTAACTGGCTTAGATGATTCTTTACCTTTGCCTGCGATAATAGAATTAGCATTGGTTGGTTTTACAGATTGCTCTTTCTTGTCAGGATTACCTAATTTTTCAAGGATCACTTTACGTGACTTTCCACTAAAAGTACCGAGAAACTCCTGCTCACCATACGTGGCTTTCGTTGCGGCATATGTAAACGAAGAGCTGAAGCCAATAAATGATATTAGACTCATTATTAATACAAATTTCTTATTTAATAGCATGGTTAATCCTAATGTTAATTACTTATATTCTGTTACATGAAAGAAAACTTAAATTTAGCACCATATTATATAGGGATTATGAGCCCCCTAAAAAGCAATAGTTCATAATGAAGTGGATGTATTAAACAACCGAAAGAAATTAGCCGTAGTAGCCTCCATTATCTCGGCTAACGGAACATTTCTAATTCTAGATAGCTCTTCAGCGACATGTTTGACATAGGCTGGTTGGTTAATTTTTCCACGATATGGAATAGGTGCCAAATATGGTGAGTCAGTCTCAACCAGTATCCTATCCAATGGTAATTGGCTCGCCACTTCCTTCAGCATCACTGCGTTTTTAAAAGTAACAATACCTGAAAACGAAATATAAAAACCAAGATCAATGGCCTCTAATGCTACGTCAAGACTTTCGGTAAAACAATGCAACACCCCGCCAACAAGCTGTGCATTTTCCTCACGCATAATTCTCAATGTATCTTCAGCTGCAGATCGAGTATGAATTACCAAAGGCTTTTGCGACTTGATTGCCGCTCGAATATGAGTTCGAAATCGTTCACGCTGCCATTTCAAATCACCCGTTAATCTAAAATAATCTAAGCCCGTCTCACCGATTGCAATCACTTTGGGGTGATTGGCCAGGTTAACAAGATCATCAACAGTAAATGGAGGCTCATCCTCATAATCAGGGTGCACGCCAACAGAGGCATAAAAATTGGGGTAAGTTTCAGCAAGTGCAAGCACTTGTGGAAAGTCTTTTAACGTCACAGAGATACATAAAGCATGCCCTACTTGATTATCATGCATAGATGCACGAATTTGCTCCATATTAGATTGAAGCTCGGGAAAGTTTAAGTGACAGTGTGAATCAACTAACATTTTTTACCTTGAATAATTGCGTGTACTGCAGCAATAGCGCCTCTAACTGAAGCTCTTGATTAAGTGGATGTGTCGCACTTTTTTTAGCTTCAACAAGCTTCTCTTGAAACAAAAAATATTGATCAAGCATAAGTAATTTGGATAACTTATTTAAATCAACTGCATATTCCGCATGGTATCTCACCTGATTAATGCTAGCACTCAGCATCAAATCATAAGTCCATTTTTGCAGGGCATTAATAGCATTTTCCATGCCCATTACTATTAAAGTAGAAGCAGCATTAAACACATTCAGCTGGCGGCCACATAACAACTCTTTCAATAAAATTGCCATCTGCGCGCCCTCCCCATCTTTGCTTGCTGCAAGCAATGGGCTGCCTCCAGCATACCTTAATCTTTCAGCAGCATTTTCTATTCCAGTAATCTGCATCCAGCTAAGCGACTCAGCTTGACTAGGAATAGGCATGTCAATTTTTTGGCAACGACTAAGTATTGTAGGAAGCAACTTGTGCGGCTGATGACTCACCAATATAAACAATACACCTGCTGATGGCTCTTCTAACATTTTAAGCAGTGCATTAGCTGAAGCGTTATTCAAAGCCTCTGCCGGATGAATAAGTACAATACGAGCACCTGATTTCTGATGGCTTGAAAGGCTTAAGAAATCACTAAGCGATCTAATTTGAGCTACGGATATTTGAGACTTCTTACCACCCTTACCTTTTACCGACGTGTCTTCATCTTTATCAGTATCTTGCTCAGGAGTTATTTGTCTAAAATCAGGATGATTATCCTGCTCAAACCAACCGCAACTCGGACATATATTACATGCTTGATGATCGACCGTCGGGTTGTTACACAATAATGACTTTGCAAAATTCGTTGCAAAATCAAGTTTACCTATGCCCGACTGCCCCTTTAGTAATAATGCGTGATGCATCCGCTGCTTGTCAGCGGTTAACAACAGCCAAGTTTTTTGCTGCCATGGATATAACTGATTATTTATCATATAGATAAGATAATTTCTTTCACTGAGTTCTCAACATCAGCAAGCGGTCGGTTAGCATCAATAATCTGGAATCTAGCAGGATGCTCAGAAGCGCGTTCCAAATAAGAAGCACGAATTTTCTCAAAGAAATCTTGAGATTCCCGCTCAAATTTATCAGGCGCTCTTGCACTTGCAAGCCGCTCAACACTCACAGAAACGGGCACATCAAATAGCAAGGTTAAATCTGGCTGCAACCCCTCTTGAACCCAAGCCTCTAGTTCTCTAATTTTTGATGATAGAACACCTTTACCAGCTGATTGATAAGCAAAAGTAGCATCGGTAAATCGATCTGACAGAACATAAGCGCCACGCGCTAATGCAGGTTCTATGACTTGTGCAATATGCTCTCTTCTTGCAGCAAACATTAATAGCGTTTCAGTTTCGGGATCCATTGACTCATGTAATAACAGCTCGCGCAAACGCTCACCTAAGCTCGTTCCTCCAGGCTCACGCGTTGAAACAACTTCAAACCCTCGAGTTTTGAGCAATTCAATAATGTTAGGTATATGCGTACTCTTCCCTGCGCCATCCATACCTTCAAGCGTTATAAATTTACCTCGCATGCTTTCCACCTAATTGATATTTAATAACGGCATTATTGTGCTCTTGCAAACTAGATGAGAAAGTATGTGTTCCATCACCCTTCCCTACAAAATATAAGGCATTAGTGTTATCAGGATGCATAGCAGCATCAATCGAAGCCAAGCCCGGCATAGCAATAGGTGTTGGAGGCAGTCCAGAGCGTGTATATGTGTTGTATGGGGTATCAAGCAACAAATCATTTTTGCGCAAGTTTCCATCAAACTGATCACCCTTGCCATAAATGACCGTAGGATCAGTTTGCAAACGCATGCCTATTCTCATTCGATTAACAAATACGCCTGCAATTCTTTTGCGCTCAAATGAACGGCCAGTCTCTTTTTCAACAATAGAAGCCATAATTAAGGCTTTATAAGGCGTATCGTAAGGCAAACCTTGCGCTCTGGTTTTCCAAGCATTATCGAGCTTGTATTGCATTGTTTGATAAGCCCTCTTTAGAATATCTCTATCACTTGTGCCTGGAGTAAAAAAATACGTGTCTGGAAAAAACAAACCTTCAGGATGTTTTTCTTCGGCACCTATAGCAAGCAGAATCTGCTCATCTGTCTCACTCATTGTCATGTGCTTAATTGCACTATTAGCATTAAGCGCAGAACGCATCTCAGCAAAAGTCCACCCTTCAATAAAGGTCATGCTGGACTGATTACTTATCCCCGCGGTTAACTGGTCCAAAAGCTCCAAATGCGTTATTTCTGCATCTCTAACATAAATGCCTGCCTTAACATCTGATGCCCTACCTAATAACCTAGCCATCAATTCAAAACTATACGGGTCTTTGATAACGCCCTGCTTTAGCAACTGCTGACTTACGCTACGAAATCGACTGCCGGCTACAACATCAAACGTGCCTTCAACAGGGTTGGAATGAACAGAAAGATTGGCGAAATAAATTAGCCATGCAACCGATAACAAAGTAATCAGCAATGAAATACGCCAAAGAATCTTTATTAATCGCATATTAACCTTCTAATAACGTACGAATTTTTGAAGCTAACATTTGTTTATTCCACGATTTATTCGACAAAGCCCTTACCTGCCATGCTCCAAATAGCGTATTGCAAATAATCACTTCATCGGCTTCAAACAACTGATCCAATGTAAATGCTTGAACTTTTACATCCAAATCTAACGCATCCGACATCTTTAAAATACGCGCTCTTGTGACTCCAGCGACTCCCGATTGACTCAAATCGGGGGTCAGCAACTTATCGCCGAATCTTGCAAAAACGTTGCTCATGGTTCCTTCAATCACGAAACCATTTTCGTCTAATAGCAAACCATCAATAAAATCCGGATCACTCCATTCCATTCGAGCCATCACATTCTCAAGTCGATTGAGATGTTTAATACCAGCCAGCACAGGTTGTTTTGATAAACGGATACTACATAAAAATAACTTAACACCTTCATCCACATTAACTGCTGAATAAGTGGGTTGCGGGAGCCTAATAACAACTCTATTAGGTTTTATGTTGGCGGGAACCGCATATCCTCTAGCGCCTTCACCACGGCTTACAACGATTTTAAGTACACCAAAGCCATCCGATTTAAAAAGACATTTAATATCTTCAAATATTAGCGCCTCATCAGGGCAATCTAGCTTTAAACGTTCACAATCATCTAGCAATTTGGCGTAGTGAAGATCCCAGTTAATGGGGGCGCCATGGCGAACAAGTAATGTTCGAAATACGCCATCGCCATAAGCGAAGGCACGATCAAGAACAGAAAGCCCTGCATCATGGCTTCCATTAAATAAATATTCAGGATGAGTTTTGGTTTGCATGCTTTGGTATTGTTTTATCTGTTTAGACTATCTTAAACCCGAGAATAATCCAAAGCATGTATTGAGAGTATTTAGACTTTTCTAAATACTAGAGAACCGTTTGTACCGCCAAAGCCAAAATTATTTTTGAGGGCGACATCAATTTTCATATCGCGCGCGACATTTGCACAGTAATCCAAATCACACTCAGGATCTTGATTGAAAATGTTGATGGTTGGCGGTGAAATTTGATGATGTATTGAAAGTACCGTGAATACAGACTCCAACCCTCCTGCCCCGCCAAGCAAATGGCCAGTCATGGATTTTGTTGAGTTAACAACAATCTTGCTTGAGTGATCGCCGAAAGCAGCTTTAATCGCATTGGTTTCATTTGCATCGCCAAGTGGCGTCGATGTGCCATGAGCATTTACAAATTGAATTTCATCTGGATTAACGCCCGCGTTATTCATTGCATTACGCATAGAACGACGTGGGCCATCCATATTAGGTGCTGTCATGTGATAGGCATCAGCACTCATGCCGTAACCAGAAAGCTCTGCATAAATTTTTGCACCGCGTTTCTTAGCAGACTCATACTCTTCAAGCACCATTACACCGGCACCTTCGCCAATCACAAATCCGTCACGCTCTTTATCCCAAGGACGACTTGCTGTTGCAGGATCATCATTACGACCAGACAAGGCACGAGAAGCAGCGAAACCACCTACAGCAAGCTCAGTAATTGCAGCTTCGGCACCACCTGCAACCATGACATCAGCGTCACCATACTCAATCATACGCGCAGCGTCACCAATAGAATGTGTACCTGTTGTACAAGCAGTCACAATCGATACGTTAGGACCTTTAAATCCAAACATAATCGATAAATTACCTGAAATCATATTAATGATAGTGCCGGGAATAAAGAACGGTGAAATCTTGCGAGGACCGCCTTCATCATAGGTATCATTGGTTTCTTCAATTAAACGAAGACCACCAATACCAGAACCAATTGAAACGCCGATACGCTCGGCATTTTCTTCGGTGGCTTCAATACCTGAATCTTTCACTGCTTCAATAGCTGCTGCTAGGCCATATTGAATAAAGGTATCCATGCGTCTCGCTTCCTTAGCAGGAAGAAATTGAGAAACATCAAAATCCTTAACCTCTCCTGCAATTTGTGAAGAGAAGTTCGATGGATCAAATTTGGTAATACGAGTAATACCAGATTTACCAGCAACAATATTAGCCCAAGCAGTTTGAACACCAATACCAACAGGTGATACAACTCCTAGACCAGTAACTACTACGCGTCTTTTAGACCCGTTAAGCGACTTGGACAAGGCGACTCCAAGAATAGTGAAAGTTATATGAGGGTGTTAAGCGAAAACTTAATTACTTAAGATTTGCTGTAACGTAATCGATAGCTTGTTGTACTGTTGTAATCTTTTCAGCTTCTTCATCAGGAATTTCGCAATCAAATTCTTCTTCTAAAGCCATAACCAATTCAACTGTATCTAAAGAGTCAGCGCCTAGATCATCAACAAATGAAGATGCATTTTTTACATCAGCTTCGTTTGCACCAAGTTGTTCTACTACAATCTTTTTAACGCGTTGTTCGATGTCAGACATCTTAATACCCCTTTTTTAAAAAATTATTACTTACAAAACTCTCGCCATTCTATCAAAAAGCAAGAAGAATACAAAAAACTAAATTTGATATGGCTTAAGCCATATACATGCCGCCATTTACGTGTAGCGTCTCACCTGTAATATAAGCAGCTGAAGGCGATGCCAAGAACACCACCGCTGCTGCAATTTCCTTATCTTGCCCAAGCCTTGCAAGCGGGATATGTTGGAGCAATGCATTCTTATGCTCTTCAGGTAATGAACGCGTCATATCTGTATCAATAAAGCCTGGAGCAACACAGTTTACTGTAATGTTTCTGCTTCCAACTTCACTTGCCAATGACTTTGTGAATCCAGCCATGCCTGCTTTTGCAGCGGCATAGTTTGTTTGGCCTGCATTACCCATATGTCCAACAACAGACGATATGCTAATGATACGACCAGTGCGAGCCTTCATCATAGGTCTTAATACAGCTTGAGACATACGATAAACAGAGCCTAAATTCGTTGAAATAACGTCATTCCAGTCATCATCTGTCATACGCATAAGCAAAGTATCTTTTGTAATACCAGCATTATTCACCAAAATACTGACATCACCATATAGGTCAGCAATTGTTTTAAGCGTGTTTTGAATTTGCGCTGAATTGTTCACATCCAAAGCCAAACCAGTACCTTTAATTCCTGCATCTTTCAGCGCAGCAGAGATCTGTTCTGCGCCATTTTGTGTGGTTGCCGTACCTACAACAATAGCACCTTGTTTACCCAGCTCTTGCGCGATTGCAGCACCAATGCCACGGCTAGCTCCCGTCACCAATGCAATTTGACCTTGTAGCATATTCCGCCCCTTCTATAAAAATCAGTTTTTAAGCAAAAGTTGCTTCGTTGATAGACTCTACGCTTGTTAGTGCCACACAAGGCAGTTCAGCAACAATGCGCTTTGTTAAACCAGCAAGCACTTTGCCAGGCCCACACTCTGCTGTACCAGCAATTCCCTGTGCGCTTACATACTGAACAGTTTCAACCCATCTTACTGGACTAAACAATTGACGCACCAAAGCATCTTTAATTTTCTCAGCATCACTGTAGGCTAGAACATCAGCATTATGCAAGACTGGAATTAATGGCTTATTAACTTGCACACCCTTCAAATAAGCAGCCAGCTCTTCTGCAGCAGGCTTCATCAAAGCACAATGAGAAGGCACGCTCACTGGTAAGGCCAAAGCACGTTTAGCACCTTTTTCTTTAGCTAGCTCCATACCACGCTCAACAGCTTCTTTATTTCCAGCAATGACAACTTGACCTGGTGAGTTAAGATTCACGGCCTCCAGCACCTGCCCTTGCGATGCCTCATTACATACAGAACGCACAACATCATCATCCAAACCCAAAATTGCAGCCATTGCCCCGACACCTTCAGCCACTGCACTTTGCATAACTTCCGCACGGTAATGCACCAATGGTAACGCATCCTCAAAAGACAATGCACCTGCCGCAACAAGCGCCGTATATTCACCAAGGCTGTGCCCAGCCATCATGCTCGGCAGTTTGTCGGTATGCTGCTGCCAAGCACGCCATGTTGCAATTCCTGCAGTAAGCATTAAAGGCTGAGTATTTGTTGTTTGATTTAATGCCTCATTTGGTTCAGTAACCATTGCCCAAAAGTCTTGCTTCAACAAATCTGATGCTTCAACAAAAGTCTCTTTAATCACAGCAAGATCACTTAAGCCTTGCATCATCCCTACTGATTGAGAACCTTGTCCTGGAAAGAAAAAAGCAAATTTCATTTTGACCTCTTAATATTTCATCAATACTGAACCCCATGTGAAGCCACCACCAAATGCTTCCATAAGGATTGTTTCACCACGCTTAATTCTGCCATCTCTCACCGCAACGTCCAAAGCAAGAGGTATTGATGCAGCTGATGTATTACCATGCTTATCTACAGTAACAACCACTTGATCCATACTCATACCGAGTTTTTTAGCTGTTGATTGTAAAATTCTAATGTTTGCCTGATGCGGCACAAGCCAATTAATATCAGATTTAGCCATACCGTTAGCTTCTAAAGTTTCATCCACGATAGCATCTAGTGTATTGACCGCTACTTTAAAAACAGCATTACCTTCCATCGTTATCGTATTAAGGCCAGATTGATTAGATACGCCTTTTTCAACCATCAGAAGATCAGCGTAACTTCCATTTGCGTGCAAATGTGTAGATATCACTCCGACATCATCACTAGCTTCCAATACAACAGCTCCTGAGCCATCACCCCACAGAATACAGTTGCCTCTATCTGTCCAATCTGTAATTCGCGACATAGTATCAGCACCAATAACCAAAGCGCGCTTAGCAGCGCCACTTTTAATGAAATTATCAGCAGTTGCCAAAGCAAATACGAAACCGCTACAAACAGCCTGAATATCGAATGCAGGGCAATTATTACGAATACCTAACTTTTCCTGAACTAAACAGGCCGTACTTGGGAATGTTCTATCGGGAGTTGTCGTTGCGATAATAATGAGATCAATATCATTTGGAGATATTTGAGCAACTTCAATAGCTTGAAGTGCCGCTTTCACCGCCAAATCACTGGTAAATTCATTTTCAGCGACAATGTGACGTTCACGTATACCCGTACGCGTAAAGATCCACTCATCAGTGGTATCAATCATCTTTTCCAAATCAGCATTGCTGAGTATTTTTTCAGGCAAATAACTGCCAGTGCCCACAATACGTGAATGCTTCATGCTTGAACCTTAAAATTAACTGATTGCAACGATAGAGATTGTGACATGTAAAACTAGTCACTTATTGTATTAGATGAATTCACTTGAATGTGTTCAATTTCAAGTTGCTGGGTAATTCTTGCCAAAACACCACTTCTAGACTCTTCAACAGCTTTTGCGATTGCATGTCTAAAAGAAAACGCATCAGCACCACCATGACTCTTGACCACGATGCCACGCAAGCCTAAGAAACTTGCCCCATTGTAACAACGAGGATCCAATCTGCGTTTAAAAGCCTTCAATACAGGAATTGAAATAAGCGCCATCAGTTTTGTAAGCAAGTTACGCTTAAACTCTTCTTTAAGAAAACCACCCATTAAATGCGCTAGTCCTTCAGAAGTCTTAAGCGCCACATTTCCAACGAACCCATCGCAAACAACAAGATCTGTCGTGCCTTTATAGATATCATCGCCCTCGACGTTGCCATAAAAATTAAGGTGACTTTCCTTAAGCAGCTCAGATGTACGCTTAACGACCTCATTACCCTTAATATCTTCAGAACCAATATTTAGCAACCCAACTGTTGGATGTGCTTTTTGCTCAACACAAGACACTAGAACAGAACCCATAACCGCAAATTGTAACAAATGTTCAGGGGTGCAATCAGCGTTAGCACCAAGGTCCATCATGTAAGTAATGCCATTTTTATTAGGCAAAATTCCAGCAATAGCAGGACGATCAATTCCAGGCAGGGTTTTTAAAACAAATCGCGCAGTTGCCATTAAAGCACCTGTATTACCAGCACTTACGCAAGCCGAAGCATCTCCGCTCTTAACTAAGTTAATAGCCACTCGCATTGATGAGTCTTTTTTATTCTTTAATGCACTTTGAGGTGATTCGTCCATCAGAACGAGCTCTGATGCGTGATGAATACTAAGCCGTGAGCCTACTTGCGCTTTATTAGCAGACAACTCTGCTTCAATTGCGTCAGTAAGACCAACCAGTATGATTTTGATTTTGCTATCTAGCTTTAGAAGATCTAAAGCCGCAGGTATTGTGACACGGGGACCGTGATCGCCACCCATGGCATCGATAGCAACTGTGATATCCATGCTCAAGTATATAAATCTAATAAGACACGAGGTCAAAAGACCTCATGTTTACTTTAGCGATAAATTACTCGCCCTTTGCTGGCATTACTTTACGACCACGGTAGTAGCCGCTTGGGCTAACATGGTGACGTAAATGCACTTCGCCTGTTGTAGGCTCAACCGCCAAAGGTGGATTCGTTAAGAAATCATGTGAACGATGCATACCACGTTTAGATGGTGATTTTTTGTTTTGTTGAACAGCCATTTTCTACTCCTGATAAATACTAAACACCTAAGAAACACCAATTTCCCAAGCTTATTTTTTTACAACTTTAAAATCTCTTAGTGCTGCGAATGGATTAGGTGCCTTAGTTTCAAGTTGCTCAGACTTAACTGAGCAATCTTCAACACTATGCTTCGGAGCATAAGGTAAAGTTAACAACACTTCGTCCTCAACCAAGGCCAGAACATCCATTTCAGCATCAGCCACGAGATAATCATATTCATCAACATCATCATCTTCTGATGGAATTTCAGAATCATCTCGAACCAATATAAATTCAGACTTTAGATTCAAGTCAACACTTACAGACTCTAAGCAACGCTGACAAGGCATTTGCGCAACACCTTTAATCAGCAATGTAAGCTTAGATTTTCCATCCAAACCTACACTTCCAGACAGTGTCCATTCTATAATTCCGGCATGCGAAGACATTAAATCTCTAGCACGCAGTAATTGCGAATTTTCAATTGTACCATGAATCTCAAGCTTTTTTCTTGCAAATTCAAGGCTATTAATGATGTGCTGTGCAGTCATATGGCGCGCATGATATAATTTACTCGTGGTTATGTCAAAAAACTGTCTTTAATAATTCTTTAAATAACAGGTTCAGCAGGTGATAAAAAAAATATTAGTCGCAAATCGCGGCGAAATTGCAGTGCGTATCGTTAGAGCATGTTCGGAAATGGGCATTAAGTCTGTAGCCATATACTCTGATGCAGACCGCCATGCATTGCACGTAAAAAAGGCAGACGAAGCTTATAACATCGGATCTGATCCAGTTATTGGCTATCTGAATGCGCACAACATTGTCAACCTAGCAGTTGCTTCAGGTTGCGATGCCCTGCACCCAGGTTACGGCTTTTTATCAGAGAATCCTGAACTTGCTGAAATTTGCGCGCGCAGAGGTATTAAATTTATTGGCCCCGATGCGAGCGTAATTCGCCAAATGGGCGACAAAATTCAAGCGCGAAACGCAATGGTAGCTGCTGGAATACCATGCACGCCAGGCAGCGACGGCAATCTTGCTGATCTCGAAGAAGCTAGAATTCTGGCTGCGAAAATCGGCTACCCAGTCATGCTTAAAGCAACAAATGGCGGTGGTGGGCGAGGTATTAGACGATGCAATGATGAAAAAGAATTAATCGGCAATTACGATCGCGTCATTTCCGAGGCAAGCAAAGCATTTGGTAAACCAGAAGTTTTTCTGGAAAAATGTGTCGTCAATCCACGCCACATTGAAGTTCAAGTCATTGCAGATAGCCATGGCAACGTGATTCATCTTTTTGAACGAGACTGCTCAATTCAGCGCCGCAACCAAAAATTGATTGAAATCGCCCCCTCACCGCAACTAAGTGAAGCTCAACGCGAATATATTGGAACACTTGCTGTTAAAGCGGCAAAAGCCGTTGGGTATGAAAATGCAGGCACTGTTGAATTCCTGTTAGATTCCGACAACACCTTCTACTTCATGGAAATGAATACGCGCTTGCAAGTTGAGCATACCGTAACAGAAACTATTACCGGCATCGATATTGTTCAAGAGCAAATCAGAATCGCAGACGGACAAGAACTTCAATACAAACAGGATGAAGTTAAGTATCGCGGTTTTGCAATGGAATTCCGAATCAACGCAGAAGATCCAAAAAATGACTTTCTGCCTAGCTTTGGTAAAATTACACGTTACTATGCTCCAGGCGGCCCAGGTGTTCGCATGGATGCAGCTATTTATAGTGGATATGTCATTCCACCCTATTACGATTCAATGTGCGCCAAATTAACAGTTTGGGCACTGGATTGGGAGGGAGTAATTGAACGAGGTCGCCGTGCATTAAGCGACATGTTGGTGTATGGCGTAAAAACAACCATTCCATATTACCAAGAAATTTTAAAGCACCCAGACTTTAGAAGCGCTGTATTCGATACAAGCTTCGTTGAAGCACATCCGGAGCTTAATGAATACGCAACAGCATTCCCTCCTGAGCTTATGGCCGCTGCAATTTCAGCTGCTATTGCAGCTCATGAAGGCATTTAATACATTATTAACATCTAAACTTATAAGTTAAATATATGGCACAAGTACATGTTTCTGAATTAGTTTTAAGAGATGGGCATCAATCGCTGATTGCCACACGCTTACGCACCAACGATATGCTTCCTATTTGTTCAAAATTAGATGCAATCGGCTTTTGGTCTCTTGAAGCTTGGGGTGGCGCTACGTTTGACGCATGCGTTCGTTATTTAAGAGAAGATCCTTGGGATAGACTCAAAAAACTACGCAAAGCACTTCCAAATAGCAGAATTCAGATGCTTTTACGTGGACAAAACTTACTTGGCTACCGTCACTATTCAGATGATGTAGTCCGTGCTTTCATTAAACAATCAGCGGACAACGGTGTAGATGTATTTCGTATTTTTGACGCGATGAATGACTTGCGTAACTTACGCGTATCAATTGAATCTGTTAAGAAATACGGAAAACACGCTGAGGGCACTATTTCTTACACTACGAGCCCTGTACATGACATCCCCTACTTTGTAGAAATGGCAAAACAATTGGAGGCAATGGGTTCAGACACAATCGCAATTAAGGATATGGCTGGCTTACTAACACCACAAAGCACTGCGGACCTTGTAAAAGCAATTCGTACTGCAGTTAGCTTACCTATCCATCTACATAGCCATGCCACATCAGGCTTGGCTAGCATGTGTATGCTAAAAGGTGTTGAAAATGGCGCCACAATCATCGACACCTGCAATTCGTCATTTTCTGAAGGTGCTAGCCACCCAACCACAGAAAGCATAGTAGCGGCTTTACAAGGCACAGAATTTGACACTGGCCTGAATTTAGAAGCTTTACAAGAAATCACAGCGTACTTCCGTGAAGTACGTCGTAAGTATTGGCAATTTGAAAGCGAGTTTACAGGCGTTGATACTCGAGTTCTGGTCAACCAAGTACCTGGTGGCATGATTTCAAATCTTTCAAATCAATTGAAAGAACAAGGCGCGCTTAATCGCATGGATGAAGTGTTGGCTGAGATTCCACGTGTTCGTGAAGACTTAGGCTACCCTCCACTCGTTACACCGACATCGCAGATTGTAGGAACCCAAGCGGTTCTAAATGTAATGACTGGTGCTCGCTACAAATCAGTAACGAATGAAGTTAAAAACTACTTACTTGGCCAATATGGTAAATCACCTGCGCCTGTAAATGAATCAATTAAAAATGCGGCTGTTGGCCAAGGCGCAGAAGTAATCAATTGTCGTCCAGCAGATTTGCTTGACGATGAAATGGATAGATTGCGTCAAGAGTCAGAAGCATGGGCAATGACTGAAGAAGATGTACTTACGTATGCAATGTTCCCAGATTTGGCAAAAACCTATCTACAAGAACGTAATGCAGACAGTTTAAAACCTGAGGTTTTATTAAGTAAAGATGCAGTATCTACAAGCGACGCACGATATGCGCCTAACGAGTTCAAGGTGACACTTCATGGTGAGACCTTCCACATAAAACTTACGGGTAGCGGCCATGCTGGAGAAGAACAACGCCCATTCTACGTTTCGGTCGATGGAATCGCAGAAGAAGTTATTGTGGAAACTTTAAGCGAAATTGAAGTTGGTGGCGGCAAGTCATCAAGCGGTAAGAAAAAGAAAGCATCAGTGACATCAAGCGGTCGCCCACGCCCCTCTCATGAAGGCTGTGTAACAACTGCAATGCCGGGCAGCATTGTTGAAGTTAAAGTAAAGGCTGGTGACAAAGTAAATGCAGGTGACGCAGTTTTAGTGATCGAGGCCATGAAGATGGAAAATGAAATTCAAGCACCAAAATCTGGCGTAGTTGTTGCTGTACACGTGAAAAAGGGTGATACAGTAACACCAGATGAGTCATTACTTGAAATTCAACCAGAATAACAAGGCAGACCCCTTGGTATAACAACTAAGCCGACATATCATCATTTGTCGGCTTTTTTATTGGAACTTACAACTTAACTCATATGAATCAACCATTAATACTCGCTTCATCTTCACCTTATCGCAAAGAACTTCTCCAGAGATTACTCCTTGATTTCGAAGTCTTTAGTCCAGATATTGATGAATCACAACTTGCAGATGAACACCCAGAACAAACAGCATTGCGACTTGCTCAGCTTAAAGCCAAAAAAATCGCAGAGACTCATCCAGAAGCCATCATTATCGGCTGCGATCAAGTCGCAACATTGGATGGCACGCAACTCGGTAAACCGGGCAACCATCAGAACGCAATAAAACAACTAAGAATGATGCGAGGAAAACAAGTCACATTCCACAGCGCACTATGCTTATACAATGCTCAGACCAAACATATGCAAGCAGATGTCATCCCATATGTTGTGGAATTCAGGAATCTTTCAGATACACAAATTGATCGCTACCTATCGATAGAAAAGCCATACAACTGCGCAGGAAGTGCAAAATCAGAAGGTCTAGGAATCGCCCTTATTAGTGCAATGCATGGCGAAGATCCCAATGCACTCATTGGATTACCGCTTATCAAACTTATCACAATGCTGACTGCTGAAAACATTCACGTCATCTAAATTAAAAAATCTAAGGCAAAACATGGCATTCGGTAAACTATTCATGATTCCCGTAACACTAGGCGATGAAAACATTAAACAAGTACTACCCGAAAACGTGGTATCAATTACACAAGAGATTGATACATTTGTCGTTGAGAATGAAAAAAGTGCACGTCGATTTCTAAGTCTCATCAAAACAAAAAAACCTGTACGAGAACTTGAGCTCTTGTTGCTAAATGAGCATTCCAATGAAAAAGACATACCCGCATTAATTGCCCCTTTGTTAGCAGGAAAAAATGTAGGGATGCTTTCTGAGGCCGGATGCCCAGGAATTGCAGACCCTGGAGCGCTGTTAGCTGCAGCCGCTCATAAAAAAGGAATTCAAGTTATTCCTTTAGTGGGTCCATCATCAATCTTATTAAGCCTTATCGCTTCAGGATTAAATGGTCAGCGATTTACATTTTTGGGCTATCTGCCAAGTGAAAAGAATGAACGAGTAAATAAATTGAAAGAGATTGAGAAACAATCTCAGAAGCATAATGAAACTCAAATTTTCATTGAAACCCCCTACCGCAACCAACATATGCTTGAGGACATCCTAGGGCACTGTAATCCAAATACCAAATTATGCTTAGCTCGAAACATAAGCTTTGGTAGTGAATTAATTGCAACAAAAACTGTTACTGAATGGAAAAAAAGTGAGTCGCCTGATTTACACAGACAACCCACGGTTTTTTTAATGCTTGCCTAAACTTTCTTTAAGAAACAAGTCTTAAGCACCAAACCTTTTACCTTTTCAACATTGCATTCAACTTCTTCTGAATCATCAGTTAGGCGTATGTTTTTAGCCACTGACCCGCGCTTCAATGTCACTGACGTTCCCTTCACTTTCAAATCTTTAATGATTTGAACCGAATCACCATCAGCCAACACGTTACCATTACTGTCTCGTACATCCATCATCTCTATCTTTCTTTTAAAAAATTATTTATTTGCTTCTAACAAACGTCTAACTGGCGCATAGGTTTTCCGATGTATAGGTAATACACCATGTAACGCCAACATTTGCATATGCAGTGGCGTTGGGTAGCCTTTATGTTTTGCGAATCCATATTGTGGATATTGCTCATCTAAAATATACAATTCAGCATCACGTGCTGTTTTTGCCAAAATAGAAGCTGCTGAAATACAAGCTTCCTTACTATCGCCTTGGACGATTGCACGCATAGGAATTGATAACATAGGGCAATGCAACCCATCAACCAAAAGCTCATCTGGCTGCAATGACAAACCCTCAACAGCACGTTTCATTGCAAGTAGACTTGCCTGCAATATATTGATCTCATCAATCTCTTCCGCTGAACAGCTGGCAATAGCCCACGCATATGCTTTTTCTTTAATTTCGCCAGCTAAGAAGTCTCGCTTCTTTTCACTTAATTTTTTTGAATCGGCCAAGCCTGCGATTGGCTTATTCGGATCTAAAATAACAGCGGCTGCGAATACAGCGCCGGCTAATGGCCCACGCCCTGCCTCATCAACTCCACAAATAAAACCAGTATTTTTCATTTACAAATAACTCAGAATCGCCTGCACAGCTTTTTCCTCTGTGTTTTGGCGCAACAAATGATGAATGTTTGTAAATTCAGTCACAATCTCTTCAACCCTAGATTTATCAGCCATCATTTCAAGTACTGTTGAAGACAACTTTTCAGGATTAGCATCCTTCTGCAAAAGCTCAGGAACCACAAAACGACCCGCTAAAATATTTGGCAATCCAACATAAGGAAGATAATTTAAACGCTTGAGAATCTGCCAACTAAACCACGGCATCTTATAGGTGATGACCATTGGTTTTTTTAACAGGGCAGCCTCAAGTGTAGCTGTTCCAGAAGCTACTATCACGACATCTGCAGCCTGCATGGCTAAATGAGAATGGCCAAACACAATTCTTACGTTTGGTATTACGTCAGACGCATCAAGACTAGCAATTCTATCGAAAAGCGCTTTTTCAAAAATATCTCTAGTTTCTCTTGTTATTAATGGAACAAGAAATAATGCATCTTCACGTTGTTTTGAGATTTGAAATGCGGTTTCTACGAATAACTCAGCCAGTCTGCTAACCTCACCTACTCGACTTCCTGGAAGCATAGCAACAACCATAGAATGCTTTTCTAAACGAAGCGCCTCTCGTGCACTTTGCGTATCAACTTCAATGGGAATAATATCTGCTAAAGGATGACCAACATAAGTGACTGGCACTTTAGCGGCTTCATATAGCGCAGGCTCGAAAGGAAATAAGGCAAGCATATGTGAAACAGAGCGTTTTATTTTAGACATACGCCCCTTACGCCAAGCCCAAATGGACGGACTTACGTAATGTATTGTTTTAATACCACTTCTCTTTAACTTGCGTTCAAGTGAAAAATTGAAGTCTGGCGCATCAATGCCAATAAAAACAGATGGTTGAACGCGTTTAAAATAACGTACTAAAGCGCGACGAATACCTAATAAACCAGGTATTTCTTTAAGCACATCAAATCCATAGCCATGCAATGATAATTTACTGATGGGATATAAAGATTCAGCGCCTTCAGCAATCATTTCAGGCCCTACGATACCAACAAAATCTAAATCTGGACGTTGTTTTTTAAGTGTCCTAATCAGGTGACTTCCGATTAAATCACCGGAAGCTTCGCCAGCAACAATACCAACGAGCTTGCGCATAATTTTTAACGCACGATACCGCGTGTTGATAATGACAAAAAGTCCAGCATTACTTTAAGCTCTTGGTGAGCTAACGCTTGTGAAGTTAAGGCCGTCTTCGCCTCTTCCAGAGTTAGACTTTGTCGATACAGTGTTTTGTAAGCACGCTTAATTGCAGTGATGTTTTCTGGTGTAAAGCCTCTGCGCTTCAATCCTTCTGAATTGATTCCATGAGGCTTGGCATCGTAACCTGCAGCAGTCACGTAAGGAGGGATGTCTTTAAAAACAACTGAGCCAACAGCAGTAATTACATGCGCCCCAACCTTGCAAAACTGATGAATCAAAGTAAACCCACCTAATATCGCATAATCATGAATATCAACATGTCCAGCTAAAGATGAGTTATTAGCTAAAATCGTGTTGTTAGCAATATGGCAGTCATGTGCAACGTGAACATAAGCCATAATCCAATTGTTATTTCCGATAACTGTCGTGCCTTTATCTTGGACAGTGCCTAGATTAAAAGTACAGAATTCGCGAATGGTGTTGTTGTCACCTATTTCAAGCTTTGTCGGCTCATTATTGTATTTTTTATCTTGTGGAGCTGCACCAAGTGAAGAGAATTGGAAAATTTGGTTATTTTTACCAATTGAAGTATGTCCAGACACAACAACATGTGGGCCAATTTTTGTTCCACTATCAATTTGAACATTTGGCCCAATGATTGAATAAGGGCCAACTTCAACGTCTGGTGCAAGCTGAGCTTTGCTATCAACGATAGCAGTTGGATGGATTTTAATCACTGACATAAAGCGCTTATGCTATTTCTTTAAGGATGCACATCATTTCCGCCTCAGCAACGATCTGATCGTCGACCAATGCAACACCTTTGTACTTCCAAATACCGCGAAGAATACGATCAATACTCACCTTCAGGATCAACTGATCACCTGGTGACACAGGCTTTTTAAAGCGAGCACTATCAATACCTGCGAAATAATACACTGCATCATCCGTAGGCTTTACGTTCATTGTTTTAAAAGACAAAATAGCCGCAGCTTGTGCCATTGCCTCAACAATCAACACACCAGGCATTACTGGATGATACGGAAAGTGACCTGGAAAAAATGGCTCATTCATGCTGACATTCTTAACCGCTACAATTTCCTTGCCCACATCTAAAGACAATACGCGATCTACCAACATAAATGGATAACGATGCGGTAAATGATCCAGTATTTCATGGATATCCATACTTGTAGTTACGTTATCACTCATTTTTGTACTTTCTTTAACTATTAATATTCTTAGCAGCAGCCAATGTGGCTACTTGTTTTTCTAATTGCTTAATGCGATCTGTTAAATCACCTAGATGTCGTAAATTAGCAGCCGTTTTTAACCACTCAGCATGTGATTGAAATGGCATTAGTGCAGTATACGTATCTGGCTTATGTAAGGATCTCGTAATCATACTGCCTGGAGATACCGTCACCTCATCAGCAATCTCTAAGTGGCCAAGTATCATCGCCGCACCACCAATTCTACAACGCTTGCCAATTTTAGCACTTCCAGCAATCCCTACACAGCCAGCAATAACCGTATGCTCACCGATAATGCAGTTATGACCGACTTGTATTAAGTTGTCCAACTTAACACCATCTTCGATAATCGTATCATCCAGTGCACCACGATCTATTGTCGAATTTGCACCGATATCAACATGATTCCCAATAATCACTCTTCCAACCTGAGGAATCTTGACCCAAGCACCGGATTGGTTTGCGTAGCCAAACCCATCTGCGCCAATGACTGTTCCGGAGGCAACATGGCAAGATTGGCCAATCTTGCATCCATGATATATCACCACGTTTGATTGAAGTCTTGAGCCAGCACCAATCGATGCACCTTTACCCACAACAGATGCTGAACCAATAACAACACCCTCACCCAGCTCAACATTCGCTTCAATCACAACATTAGGTCCAATGCTGCAACTAGCTGGCACTTGCGCTGTTGAATCAATGACTGCACTAGCGGCAATTCCTGGAATAACTTCTAAAGTAGGATTTAATAGCGCTGAAACTTTTGCAAAATAAGCATAAGGATTATCAGTCACAATCCTTGGCAACTCAGTGAGGTGTTGATTTTCAGCAGATAAAATAATTGCGCTAGCTTTAGTCATTACCAAAGCAGCAAGATATTTAGATTCGGTCAGAAAGGTGACATGCCCGGCTTGCGCATTAACCACTGAAGAAACTCGATTTACAACGATATCTTCACCGACTAAAACACCACCAAGACGCGCAGTTATTTCACTGAGTTTAAAATTCATTTATTCAATAATTATCAATTGATGATAAATTATTTTTTACCGAGTGATTTTAATACTTTGTCTGTAATATCAATCTTCTTATTGGCGTAAGCAACGCCACCGTACACAACCAAATCATAGCCTTCAGCTTCTGAAACAGCGGTAACTGCTTTATTGATCTTGTCTTGCAGTGCACCAAGCTCTTCATTTTTACGTAAATTTACATCTTCACGAAGCTCGCGCTGTTTACGCTGAAAATCAATTTTAAGGTTTGATGAGTCACGCTCTTTATTTTTTCTATCTGCTTCAGACATTGTGAGGCTATCCTTATCTAAAGCCGTTTCAATATCTTTGATTTGTTTTTGTAAACGCTCTAACTCTTGTGTGCGGGCAGTAAATTCACGCTCAAGTTTCTTACCACTCTCTGCAGTTTGTGGAGCATCTTGCAAAATTTTATCTACTTGCACATAGCCTATCTTAAGGTCAGCCGCGCTCACATTTAAAACAAAACCAAATAAACCTGTAATTAATAAACTTTTCAATAAATTACTCACTTAAATACTCCTTAATCTAAAATTGTTGGCCCATTTGAAATTGCAGGAATTGTGTCCTGTCATTTTCTTTTTCGTTCAATGGTTTAGCAAGAACTAATTTAATTGGACCGAATGGTGAGAACCAACTAACACCGATACCGGTTGAATAACGCAAATCAGTTAATGTTAAAGACTGATCAGCTGTATAAACATTACCCGCATCTAAAAACGTACTTAACCTAAATTGACTAGAATCTTTTAAGCCAGGAACTGGGAAAAAGATTTCAGCATTACCTACCAAGCGCTTGGTTCCACCCTCAAAAAATCCAGCACTTGTTCCTGTTGCGGCTTGATAACTCCCGATAGAACTAGTTTGGAATCCACGAACAGAGTTAACACCACCTACATAATAATTTTTAAAGAATGGGAATTCTTTATTTCCATAAGTATCACCATAACCAAGCTCCCCATTTAACATTAAGGTAAAACTCTTAGTTAATGGTTCATACCATGAGTGCTTGTAATCAGCTTTGTAATATTGCAAATCCAGGCCTGGCAAACCGACTTCAAGATTAATCCTTTGGAAAACACCTTTGTTCGGATACAAAATATTATCTCGTGTATCGTGCGCCCATCCTAAATTAAGCATCCAAGATAAATTATTACATGACAGTGTTGTTAAATCAGATCCGCAATAACGTTTCCAACGTTGAGGACTATCACTCTGCAAATCGACTTCAGTGTAATCAAATGAAATGCCTCCGGAAACCGAGTCTCTCTCATTAAGCGGCATACCGAAACTTACACCACCACCATAAGATCCTGTTTTATAAGTTCCCGTTTTTAGGTATGAGGTATCAACATCTCTTCTGTAAACGTTGAAACTTCGACTAATACCATCTGGTGTAAAGTAAGGATCAGTATATGAAAGTGAATAAACGGTGTTCACTTTACCTGTGTTCATCTGAGCTGAAACACGATTACCCGTACCTAAGAAGTTGTTCTGATTTACGGTAACACCTAGGACAACACCTTCAGCACTAGAGAGGCCTGCACCGAACATAATGCTACCAGTAGATTTTTCTGTAACATTTACATTTACATCAACCTGATCTGCGGTACCAGGCACTGCGGGGGTTTCTAAATTAACGTCAGAAAAATACTGTAGTCGATCCAAACGTTGTTTGGAGCGTGCAATCTTGTCAGCCCCATACCATGACGACTCCATTTGACGCATCTCACGACGCAAAACTTCATCACGTGTTCTTGCGTTACCTGTTAAATTAATTCGACGGACATAAACTCGACGACCCGGATCAACCATGAAGGTAAATGCTACAGTATGTTTTTCTTTATCAACTTCAGGAACTGCATTGACGTTAGCAAACGCGTAACCTTCATTACCTAAGCGATCGCTCATTGCTTTAGTAGATGCTGTTAAGGCTTGCCTATTAAAAGTATCCCCAGAAGCAACAGTAATTAATCGTTTAAGTTCATCTTCAGGGATGATAGTATCGCCACCGACTTTAATACCTGTAACAGTGTATTTCTCACCTTCAGTAATATTAGTCGTAATGTAAATATCACGCTTATCTGGAGTAATATTAACTTGTGTGGAATCAATATTAAATTCCAAATAGCCTTGGTTCATGTAAAAAGAACGCAAAGCTTCTAAGTCTGCTGTAAGCTTTTGTTTTGAATACTGATCGTTCTTATTCCACCAAGTCATCCAATCAGGCGTCGTAAGCTTAAATTGCTCTTTAAGCTCATCCGTACCGAAAGCTTGGTTACCTACGATATTGATACTTCGAATCTTAGAAACAGCGCCCTCTTCAATATCGAAGCGAAGAGCAACTCGATTACGCTCCAAAGGAGTTACTGAAGTCTTAACACTAGCTCCATATTTACCTTGAGCGAGATATTGACGCTTAACTTCCTGCTCTGCTCTATCAAGCATGGACTTATCAAAAATCAATCCCTCAGCAAGACCAATTTGCTTCAAGCCCTCTTTCATTTTGTCTGTAGGGAAAGATTTATTACCACTAAAATTAATTTGAGCGATAGCTGACCGCTCTTGCAGTGTAACGACTAAAATATCTTGATCGGATTCAATTCGAACATCTTTAAAAAAACCTGTGCTGTAGAGTGACTTAATTGCCTGAGTTGCCTTTTCGTCATCCATCTCTTCGCCAACTTTTACTGGCAAATAACTAAAAACTGTTCCAGCTTCTGTCCGTTGAATACCTTCGACTCGAATATCTTTAACTACAAAAGGATCTAAAGCCATTGCTGAAGATGCATAAAGACCAAGCATTAACATTGGAATGCTTTTTAACTTCAAGCGAATATTGTTCTTAAGAATCATTAGGCTCAGCCTGCTATCAATCGATTAATATCATTATAAAAAGCAAATATCATGAGCAATCCAAGGAGCAAAAATCCGACTCTTTGGCCAATCTCTATCATACGATCAGAAACTGGACTTCCTTTGATTGCCTCAACCGTATAATACAACAAATGCCCACCATCCAACACAGGGATAGGCAAGAGATTCAACACACCAAGACTTATACTTAACATCGCCAAAAACCCAATCCATGACGCCCATCCTTGATGTGCACTTTTTCCAGAATAGCTAGCGATAGTAACGGGACCGCTTATTGCCTTCAATGAAGCCTCCCCAATAAGCATATTGCCAATCATTTTCAAACTAAACAAGGAAATATCCCATGTTTTTTGACTGGCCAGAAACAGACTCTCAGCTAGGGAATATTTAACTTTAACTAAATAAGGCGCCAGAGCTTCTGAATCCATCTTAAACCCTGCGCCAATACGACCCACATTACGCCCGCCTTCTTTAGCCAAAGATGGCGTAATTTCTAAAGAAATTACTTCTGAAGCGCGATTAATTACTACTAAAAGTGCTTTATTTGGCTTTGATTGAACTACATTAACAAGCTCTTCAGAAGAATTAATTTTTAAACCATCCACAGATAAAATAACATCACCAGCCTTGAACCCAGCTTTTGATGCAGCACTGTTTGATAAAACCTCGCTTATTTTAGCTGGGATCACAGGCTGATTCGGTCGTAATCCTAACGACCTTAAGAAATCACCTTCCAAATCTTTTTTACTTAATTTAGATAAGGAAAGTGAGTGCTTTTTTAATCGCCCTTGTTTATCAACAATCGTTAATTCAATCTCCGGAGTTTCACCAACGTTTTGGAGCAGCACCCAATAAATATCTTGCCAAGTTTTAACTTTTTTATTCGCAATAGAATTGACAAGATCACCTTGCTGAAGTCCTGATTGATATGCTGGCGTACCCTGTAAAACATCACCAACAACTGGCTTTAATGCAGTTACGCCTTGAGCCATTAAGAACCAGAACAAGAAAATTGCTAAAAGGAAATTAGCAACGGGTCCGGCTAAAACAATCAAAAATCGCTTCCAAAGTTTTTGGCGATTAAAGCTTCTTAAACGATCCGTAAGCGCTAGCCCCTTCAACTCCGATTCAGACAGCTCACGCTCATCTAACATTTTGACGTAACCACCCAAGGGAAGTGCTGAAATAACGAATTCGGTTTTATCCAAACCAAACTTTTTACTATAAAGAGGCTTACCGAAACCAAGTGAAAATTTTAGAACTTTGACACCACACCATTTAGCCACCTGAAAATGACCATATTCATGAATTGCAATTAAAACAGCTAGTGCAACGACGAAAGAAAGTAAGGTTAACATTAGGCGCGGCTCAACCATTGACGCGCAGAATCTCGTGCAGCAGCATCCGTATCAATAAGCATTTTCAAATCACTTACTTCCTTGATACTTGATTTATTAAGTACAAACTCAATAAGACGCGGAATATCTGTAAATTTAATTGTCTTCTGAATGAAAGATTCAACAGCAATTTCATTTGCCGCATTAAGAATTGCAGCAGCATTGCCACCCAATTTAAGCGCTTCATAAGCCAGACGTAAACAAGGGAATTTATTGGTATCAGGCGCTTCGAAATCCAATTGCCCGATCTTAAATAAATCTAGCGAGCCAACGCCGCTTTGCAATCGCTCTGGGTAGCCTAGCGCATAAGCGATTGGTGTACGCATATCAGGATTGCCCAATTGAGCTAAAACAGAGCCGTCTACGTACTCAACCATCGAATGGATAACACTCTGAGGGTGTACAACAACCTCAATTTCAGATGGCTTTGCGTTAAATAACCAACGCGCCTCAATAACCTCCAAACCTTTGTTCATCAAAGTAGCAGAATCGATTGTAATTTTAGGGCCCATCACCCAATTAGGATGATTCAACGCTTGCTCTAAAGAAACTTCCTCAAGCTCAGATTGACTAAATTTACGGAAAGGTCCGCCTGAAGCAGTCAATAATATTTTTTTAATACCCGAATCAATAAGATTACCATCTACACGTGCAGGCATTACTTGAAAAATCGCATTATGCTCACTATCAATAGGCAATAGGGTTGCACCACCCTGTTTTACCGCTTGCATAAATAAATTGCCTGCCATGACCAATGTTTCTTTATTGGCAAGAAGAATCCGCTTACCTGCCTTAGCTGCTGCAATTGCAGGAATCAAGCCTGCTGCTCCAACAATCGCCGCCATGACTGCATCTACTTGAGGGTGCGATGAAACATACTCAAGTGCGGACATTCCACACATCACTTCTGTTGAGCTTCCAACAGCTTTTAATTGCAAACGCAAGCGTTCTGCGGCGGCCTCATCTAGGAGAACTGCATAAACTGGCTTGTATTCAATACAAAGCTTATATAAAGCTGCGTCATTATTGTTTGCAGTTAAAGCATAAGTAGCAAAACGATTAGGATGTTGCGAGATGACATTAAGGGTGCTGGCACCAATAGTGCCAGTCGCGCCTAATATTGTGATTTGTTGCAGCTTAGGCATTAAGCAAACCAGTGATTGTAATAAAAAGGGATTAATAACAAGAAAGCTACTAATGGAAGACTTGAAGTCAATCCATCAACACGGTCTAAAATGCCGCCATGCCCAGGCAATATAGAACCACTGTCCTTTGCGCCGGCTTGTCTCTTTACTAAAGATTCAACCAAATCACCCATCACGCTGGCAATAGTGATGCCTAACATCAATAAAACCAACCAATATTCTGTGTTAAAAAAATAACAAATACCACTGGCATAAAAAGTAACTGCAATACACGCCCCTAAAACGCCTTCCCATGTTTTTCCTGGACTGATAGATGGGGCTAACTTATGTCGACCAAAACGTTTGCCTGCAAAATAAGCAGCACTATCCGCGATCCATACTGCAGCCATCATCGTCAGTAATAAAAGTGGCCCAACTTGACGCAAGGTCGTCATAGCGAACCATAAAGGCACAATAATTAGAATGCCTAATACAGCCAAGATCACTTTATTTTTTATTTCAATACGCGCCATTAGCCACAGAGGCGCCAGAAACAACCAAAATACAGATGAAAGTAATATGCTCCAAAAAGTAGCCATTGCCATCAAATTGGGAGCAACAAAAATCAGCAGCAACCCTAAAATCAAAAGGCTTGCTGGATAGGCTATCCTCAGCACTGAATTAAATTTAGAAAGTACTGCCCATTCCCATGCGGCAGTTACAATACCGGCAAGAATTAATAGCTGCCACTCTAATCCGGTAAGATAAAAAAGCGCCACCAAAAAGCTAGGTACTAAAATCAATGCCGTTATTAATCGTGTTTTTAACATGTTATGGATTCACCAATTGTTCGCTCGTGCGACCAAAACGGCGCTCTCGCTTTTGATAAGATTGAATAGCTAAATCGAAGGCTGGCTGATCAAAATCAGGCCAAAGTGTATCTGTGAAATAAAGCTCTGTATAAGCTAATTGCCACAATAAAAAATTACTAATTCGTTTCTCTCCACCAGTCCTAATAAACAAATCGGGTTCTGGTGCGTAATGCATAGATAGGTAAGGTGTTAAATGTGCCTCACTGAAATTGCCACTCAATCCAGGATTTGCTTTTTGCATGGCGTTTGTAGCTTGTAAAATATCCCATCGCCCACCGTAATTAGCTGCAATCGTTAAGGTTAATCCAGTATTGTTTGAAGTGAGCAGTTCCGCGGCTGCGATTTCAGTAGATAGCGCCTCATTGAACTGACTTTTATCGCCAATCATGATAAATCTAACGTTATTTTTATGGAGTTTACGAACTTCTTTCTTTAAAGCCTCCATGAACAAAGACATTAGAAAGGAAACTTCTTCAGGAGGACGGCGCCAGTTTTCGCTGCTAAAAGCGAATAAAGTTAAATATTCAACACCTATTGAAACACAATGCTTGATTGCTTCTCGCACAACCTCAACGCCAACTTTATGCCCTGCAACACGAGGAAGAAAGCGTTTCTTAGCCCACCGACCATTGCCGTCCATAATAACGGCAATGTGTCGTGGCACTTCGCCAACTTGAGGAATGCTATTAGTGGAGCTAGAAAAGATTGCCAATTAAAGCCCCGTTTTCAATCTAGATAAAAGTAATTCATGCAGATTAATCAATTAAACTGCCATCAAATCCGCTTCTTTGACCTGCAACATCTTATCAATTTCAACTACATTCTTATCTGTCAGTTTTTGAACTTCGTCTTGCGCACGACGCTCATCATCCTCACTGATTTCTTTATCTTTAATCATTTTCTTTAAGGCATCATTTGCATCGCGGCGAATATTACGGATTGCAACTTTAGCGTTTTCACCTTCGGTGCGAACCACTTTAATCAAGTCTTTACGGCGCTCTTCCGTCAACATTGGCATTGGCACACGAATTAAATCGCCATTAGTTGCTGGATTCAACCCCAAGTCTGCATCGCGAATAGCCTTTTCAACTGGCCCAATCATATTTTTCTCATAAGGCTGTACGTTAATTGTTCTAGCATCACCCAATGTCACGTTAGCAACTTGGTTAACAGATGTCATAGATCCATAGTAATCAACCATCACATGATCTAATAGCCCAGTATGCGCACGACCTGTACGTACTTTACCCAAATCATTTTTTAGTGACTCAAGTGATTTAATCATCTTTTGTTCAGCGTTTTTTTTCAATTCAGCTAACATTTTTATCTCCTTACATATTCCGTTTTTTACTTAGAATCAAACAATACACTACGGCAAAACTTTAGTGCCCTCGTCCTCACCCATGACGACCCGCTTCAAAGCGCCTTGCTTGAAAATACTAAATACTGAAATCGGTAATTTTTGGTCACGACATAAAGTCAACGCAGTCGCATCCATGACTTTCAAATTCTTAATAATGGCTTCATCGAAAGATACAGTGTTATATCTCATCGCATCAGGATTTGTTTTTGGGTCTTCTGTATAAATACCATCAACTTTAGTTGCCTTAATTACAATATCCGCACTCATCTCTAGACCACGCAATGCTGCAGCTGTATCAGTGGTGAAAAATGGATTGCCTGTTCCCGCTCCAAATATGACAACGCGCCCTTCTTCTAAATATCGAATTGCTTTACCACGAATATATGGTTCAGCCACTTGCTCAATATTTAACGCAGATTGAACTCGACTAACGATGCCAACATGCTTCATAGCATCCTGCAAAGCCAAAGCATTCATTACAGTTGCCAGCATACCCATATAGTCAGCTGTCGCTCTGTCCATCCCCTCTGCAGCAGGTGCAACACCTCTAAAAATATTACCTCCACCGATGACTACCGCGACCTGCACACCCAAATCAACAACCTCTTTAACTTCGCCTACGATACGGTTGATGGTGGCACGATTAATACCATAGTGATCATCACCCATGAGTGCTTCGCCAGAAAGCTTAAGTAAGATGCGCTTGTATTTAGGTGTGGCCACGATAAAAACTCCTATTCAATTGTGCAAAACGATGATGTCAGCAATGCTGACTATCATCGTTTTGCAGGATTACATCATTGCACTTTGAAAAAGTGCAATTAAACTTTACAACTTAGCAGCAGCAGCTACTTCAGCAGCAAAATCGGTAACAACTTTCTCAATACCTTCACCAACAGTGTACATCGTGAATGAAGCGACTGATGCACCTTTTGATTTCAATAATTGTTCAATTGTTACTTTGTCGTCTTTTACAAAGACTTGATTAAGCAAGGTTACTTCTTTTAAGAATTTTTGCACTGTACCGTCTGCAATTTTCTCAAGCATTGCTTCTGGTTTACCAGCTTCTTTTGCTTTTTCAATTGCAACACGACGCTCAGCTTCAATTAATGCAGCATCAACGCCAGATGCATCTAAAGATTTAGGTTTAGCTGCAGCGATATGCATTGCGATATCTTTAGCTAAAGCATCATCACCACCAACCAAATCAACTAAAACACCAATTTTGCTACCATGAACGTAACTAGCTAACTTACCTTGAGCAGCTAAACGAACAAAGCGACGTGGTGTAATGTTTTCACCAATCTTACCAACTAATTGTGTACGCATATCTTCAGCCGTGCCAGAACCCATTGGCAATGCTGCAACAGCTTCGATATTTGCTGGATTGTTTTTTTCAACAGCAACAGCTAAGTCATTAACAAACTTCAAGAAGTCGTCATTTTTAGCACAGAAGTCTGTTTCAGAGTTAACTTCAATAATTGCACCAGTTTTGCCATCAGCACTAATGCTTACGCCAACAGTACCTTCAGCAGCAACACGGCCAGCAGCCTTGCTTGCCTTGTTACCAAAACGAACACGCAAAATTTCTTCTGCACGTGTCATATCGCCGTCAGCTTCTGACAACGCTTTTTTACAATCCATCATAGGCGCATCTGTGCGCTCACGTAATTCTTTTACCATTGAAGCGGTAATTTCAGCCATGTTCAACTCCTTAAATTCTTATCTTTCATCTAGCGTTAACTAGATGACCACTAAAGCTAGCTATAAAAAAAGGGGCCGCAGCCCCTTTAGGGTATTACTCAGCCGAAGCTTCTACAGTTTCTTCATCAGCAGTTTTAACAATTTCAGCGATGAATTGGTTACGACCTTCCAACACAGCATCAGCAATGCCACGTGCATAAAGACGAATCGCACGGCTTGAGTCATCGTTACCAGGGATAACGTATGTCACGCCATCTGGTGAGTTATTTGTATCAACAACACCAATCACTGGGATACCCAATTTAGCTGCTTCAGTAACTGCACCGCTTTCATGACCAACGTCAACGATGAAAATCGCATCAGGCAAACCGCCCATTTCTTTAATACCGCCAATTGAGCGTGACAATTTTTCAACTTCACGCTTATAGCCTAACGCTTCTTTTTTACCGAATTTTTCTAAGCTGCCATCTTGCAACATAGTTTCGTAATCAGTTAAACGCTTAATAGATTGTTTAACTGTTTTGAAGTTAGTGAGCATACCGCCCAACCAACGATGATTAACATATGCACAGTTAGCGCGAATCGCTTCTTCTTGCATAATTTCACGTGCTTGACGTTTTGTACCAACGAAAAGAATACGACCTTTATTTGCAGCTAATTGACGCACATACTTCAATGCATCTTCAAACAATGGCAAAGTCTTTTCTAAGTTAACAATATGAATTTTGTTGCGATCACCAAAAATGAACGGTGCCATTTTTGGGTTCCAGTAACGAGTTTGATGGCCGAAGTGAACTCCAGCTTCTAACATTTGACGCATAGTAACGGACATAAAAGTCTCCAGTAAGGGTTATAGCTCACATGCGCCTATAAACATTCACTAAGTGAACACCCTGTACGAGGCGCATGATTTATTTTTGAATTCATCAAAAAACTTAATAAATTCGTCAAGCTAAAAGATTAAAAAATTACATCTCCATTTTGCTGATTGTGTACCAGCTAAACGGGTGCAGTATGCTAACATAGACACATCTAAAAATTCAAGGAAAACCTAAGCCCTAATTGCTTTTAGTTGTAAGTCAAACAGGTGCTTTTTGTTGTATTTATGGCAATTACTATAAAAAACGAAGTTGATATTGAGAAAATGCGCGTTGCAGGGAGACTTGCTTCGGAGGTTTTGGACTTTATTACACCCTATGTGAAGCCAGGCGTCACAACCGGTGAGCTGGACAAATTGTGTCATGACTACATGGTTAACGTTCAAAAAACCATTCCCGCACCACTCAATTACGCACCACCTGGGCACGTACCTTATCCAAAATCAATTTGCTCTTCAGTCAACCATCAAATTTGTCACGGCGTACCTGGCGAAAAAGTTTTAAAAAGCGGTGACATTGTCAACTTAGACATTACCGTGATTAAAGACGGTTACCATGGTGATACTAGCCGTATGTTTTATGTTGGCGAACCTTCAATTCAAGCAAAACGTTTATGCGAAGTCACTTACGAATGCATGTGGATTGGCATATCAAAAGTCAAACCAGGTGCGACACTAGGCGACATTGGCGCTTCGATACAAAAACACGCTGAAGGCAATGGCTTTAGCGTGGTTCAAGAATTCTGCGGTCATGGTATAGGCAAGAAGTTTCACGAAGACCCTCAAGTGCTTCATTATGGCAAAGCAGGCACAGGCCTCAAATTGCAAGCTGGCATGATATTCACCATAGAGCCAATGATTAATGCAGGCAAACGCTTCATTAAGCAGCTAGGAGACGGATGGACGGTCGTCACTAAAGACCATAGCCTTTCTGCGCAGTGGGAACACACCATATTAGTAACGCCCTCTGGCTATGAAGTGCTAACAGTTTCAGATGGATCACCTAGCAGCCCATCCATAATCTAATTATATCGACCATGATTTCACAGAGTGGCGCAACAGAGTGGCGCAAACATCTTAAAAACAAACAAGAATTTTTGCGCTCGGAATTTTGCGAGTCTTCAGGAAGTCAAAAATTACTAAAGCAACATTCTAATTTAGTTGACCAAATACTCTCGGATATTTGGCTTCAGTCTGAAATCAACAATCAAGCATGCTTAATTGCGGTTGGGGGTTACGGCAGAGCTGAGCTCTTCCCTTATTCCGACGTCGATCTCCTAATCCTACTCCCGAATAATGATAACCAAGCACTCAACCAAAAAATTGAGGCGATGATTAGCTTATTTTGGGATGTAGGCCTGGCCGTTGGCCATAGCGTAAGAAGCTTAAGCGAATGCATAGATGAAGCCAAAAAAGATGTTACCGTTCAAACTAATTTGCTTGAATCTCGCTACTTAACTGGCAACAAAGAACTCTATAATAAATTCCACACTGAAATGATGTCAGCGATGGATATTTCTAAATTCTTTGCTGCGAAACTGACGGAACAAGAACAGCGCCATGCACGCTTCGATGACACATCAAACAACCTTGAACCCAACATCAAAGAAAGCCCTGGCGGATTAAGAGATCTACAAAATATCTTATGGATTGCTAGTGCATTAGGCTTGGGTGATCAATGGAAATCACTCGTTAAACACGAGCTAATTACGGAATCAGAGCTTAGACAGATTAAAAAACATGAGTTGCACCTAAAGATGCTTCGCATCAAGCTGCATTACTTAGCTAAACGTCGGGAAGACAGGCTAATTTTTGATCTGCAAAATGAACTCGCTGCAGACTTAGGATATATCAATAGCAAAAAACATCGCGCAAGCGAACAGTTGATGCAGGGCTATTATAAAACCGCTAAATTCGTAAGCTTAATTAATGAAATATTGATTAAATTGCTCAAGGAATTGATATTTCCTTCTCAAGAAAAAGCAAAAGTGATTAATGATCGATTCGAGTCCAATCAAGGATTGATTAACACGTCGTCTGCCAGCGTATTACAAAAAAGACCCTCAAGCATCCTTGAAATCTTCTTATTACTTGAACAACATCCAGAGCTCACTGGGATAAGTCCAAATTTACTTAGAAATTTACATCGAGTAAAAAAACTTATAAATAAAGACTTCAGACTTAATGCAGCAAATAAAGCCTTGTTTATGGACATTATGAAACAAGCAAATGGCGTTAGAGATACATTAAGACTAATGAATCGCTATGAAATTCTTGGTAGATACATTCCAGCATTTGGCAGAATCGTTGGGCAGATGCAGCATGATTTATTTCATGTATTTACTGTCGACGAGCACATACTCAATGTTCTGGGAAATTTGTACCGCTTCTCAAGAAATGAATTTGCCCACGAATTTCCACTTTGCAGTAAGTTGTTTACTGAATTTGATTCACCTCACTTACTTTACTTAGCCGCCCTCTTCCACGATATTGCAAAGGGACGTGGTGGCGACCACTCAAAACTTGGAACGATCGATGCCATGCGTTTTTGCAAACAGCATGGATTGAGTAAAGAGGATAGCCAGCTAGTCTCATGGCTTGTTGCAAGCCATTTAATCATGTCGAGCACCGCACAAAAATCGGATTTAAGCGATCCGCAAGTCATCGAACAATTCTCATCTCTCATGCAAGATGAAAGACATTTAACTGCCCTTTACCTGCTAACGGTAGCTGACATTAGAGGCACGAGTCCAAAAGTATGGAACGCATGGAAAGCAAAATTATTAGAGACGCTATTTTTAAGCACTAGAGGCTTACTGCAAGGAAAAGCAAGCAACGTAGACGAGGACTTATTATCAAGGCAAGCTGAAGCCAAAGCCACACTAAGCCACTACGGTATCTTAGAAAAATTCTACACACCATTATGGGAACAGCTTGGCAGACAATATTTTCTAAGGCACAACAGCCAAGAGATTGCATGGCATAGCCGCCTACTCCTAAGACACATCAACACCAACGAATCGATTGTAAGGGCAAGATTAAGTCCTATGGGAGACGGAATCCAAGTCATGATCTACACTCATGACCGCGATGACTTATTTGCATGCATTTGCAGCTTCTTCGATCGCATGGGTTATAACATTGTTGAAGCTAAAATCCATACAAGCAAGCATGGGTATGCGCTAGATAGTTTTTTAATTTTAGATCATAGTGATAAGTCGATCAGTTATCGTGACTTATTAAGTTATATTGAGTATGAATTAGGAAAGAAACTGAACAGTAATAACGGCCCTGAAAAACCAATCAAAGGACGCTTAAGTAGACAAGTTAAGCATATGCCAATTAAAGCAAATGTGGCGCTAACCAACCTAGAGAATAGCGACAACCATCAACTTGAGTTAATTGCTGGAGACCAACCCGGCTTACTCTCCACGATAGCGCATACCTTCCTAGAGCACCAAGTACATATTCAAACAGCGAAAATTAATACGCTAGGGAAACGGGCTGAAGACACCTTCTTAATTTCAGGGAAAAATGGAGAAGTGCTGAGCAAAGAAAATATTAAAGCACTGGAAATATCACTGATAAAAAACCTCTCAAGCCAATCTTAACGAGCTGAATGATTGATTAATCCAATCATTTCCCTTGCATCCTTTATAAAGTGATGCGCGCCCCATTCAGCTGGACGGTCTTTTTCATCCAAATACCCATACATAGCAACAACAGTTTCCATTCCGGCAGCATTGCCAGCTTGAATATCTCGCTCGGCATCACCGACATAAAAACAATCTTCTGGATTAACATCGGCAAGTTTGCAAGCTAGAAACAAGGTATCGGGTGCTGGTTTAGGCCTATCAGCATCATCCCCACAAACCAAACAAGTCATTCTTTCAGCAAGGCCCATCGAATTAATCAATGGCGCAGAAAAACGTCTAGGCTTGTTAGTTACAACACCCCATTGCATCGCTTGAGACTCGATAAAATCGAGCAATTCAGAAACACCATCAAACAAAACTGGATTGCGCGTAAAAACCTCATCATACAAATCAAGGTATTCAATACGCATTGCATTGAAAAGATCGTCTTTGTCACTCAAACCAAAACCAACACTCAATAAGCCTTTTGACCCATGAGAGGCATAAGGCCTAATGACATCGATAGGCAAATCCTGCAAGCCATGTTTTTGACGCTGAAGATTAAGCGCCAATGCTAGATCCGGCGCAGTATCAACGAGTGTTCCATCCAAATCAAAAAGAATCATAGCGATTTAACAGTATGAACGAGGTAGTTAACTGAGACATCATTTCCCAGAGCATAATGCTGCGTAATTGGATTGTAAGTCATCCCCATCAACATACTAACTTCAAGACCTGCATGTCTAGCCCAACCTGAAAGTTCCGATGGCTTAATGAATTTTGCATACTCATGTGTACCTTTTGGCAGCATGTTCAATACATATTCAGCACCAATCACAGCAAATAAATATGATTTAGGGTTGCGATTTAATGTCGAGAAGAATACCGATCCGCCAGGCTTTACCAATTGCGCACACGCACGAACAATCGCCTCAGGATCTGGCACATGCTCTAACATCTCCATACAAGTTACAACATCAAAACTTGCTGGCTCAAGAGCCGCCATACCTTCAACAGAGATTAGCTGATAATCAACATCGACACCCGACTCAAGTTTATGTAACTGGGCAACCTTCAAAGCCTTTTCACCCAAGTCAATACCGGTTACCACTGCACCTTTTTGAGCCATAGACTCTGACAGAATGCCACCGCCACAACCAACATCTAGAACGCGCTTACCAAGCAAGCCAACCTGTTGATCAATATAGTTTAATCGTAACGGATTAATTGCATGCAAAGGCTTAAACTCACTATTCTTGTCCCACCAACGATGAGCCAAACTAGCAAATTTTTCCAGCTCGGCTGGATCAGCATTTACGCCTTGAATTGATTCAGTTTTGATTGCCATAAAAATGCAATTTCCTTAAGTTCTAATGGTTCAATATTTGCAAAAACACCACTCTGATTGACGGGCTTTTCGTAACGCAAATCCCCAGAAACCCAAACATGACTTACATGCTCTCGCCCACAAACGTAAACTAAATGAGAAATTGGATCAAAGCACGGTAAAGTCTCAACATCAGCAATTCTGATTGCTGCAAGATCGGCTAACTTTCCAATCTCTAATGACCCAATTTTATCATCCAAGCCAAGTGCCTTAGCTCCATTAATGGTCGCCATCTCCAATGCCTGGCAAGCAGGAACTACTGATGCATCACCTGTCGATCCTTTTGCCAACAAAGCAGCCAAACGCATCTCAGTAAACATATCCAATCTATTATTACTTGCTGCACTATCGGTACCAATACCAACATTAATAGCTTCATTTAGCATGTTACTGACAGGTGCAACGCCACTACCCAACTTCAAATTAGACGATGGACAATGCGCAACATGAACACCATAAGACTTAATTAAGCTCACATCCTCATCATTCATTTGCACACAATGAGCAGCAGTCACATTAGGGCCTAACAAACCTAAGTTAGCCATCCGTCTAATGGGTCTAACGCCATGCTGATCAATACTTCGAGAAATTTCATCAGCAGTTTCATGCAAGTGGGTATGTACGTTCATACCAAGCTGCTCAGCATAAGTAATCACCTTCTCATAAGTTGCATCGGCAACGGTGTATGGCGCGTGAGGTGCAATACTTGAAGTTAAAAGTGGGTTGTTACGCCAACCATCGCGAGCTTCCAAACCTTTTTGAATATAATCATCAGCATCTGCCGCATAGGAAGTCGGAAACTCCAACACAACAAGCCCCAGTTGAGCACGAATGCCAGCCTGTAACGCAGCATCTGCAGTTGCTTGCGGATAAAAGTACATATCATTAAAACAAGTAACACCACCACTTAATAATTCAGCACAAGCAAATAGTGCATTATCTCGAACAAAGCGCTCGGAAACTAGCTGTTGTTCAGCTGGCCAAATATGCTTTTCAAGCCATGGCATTAACGCTTTATCATCAGCCAATCCACGCATCAAGGTCATGCCCATATGAGTATGCAAATTGATTAACCCAGGAATGAGGACATGATCCATTAAATGGATTGTCTTAGTTGCTGAATACTTTAAGTTACAAGCTTCAATACCAAGTAAATCTTGAATGACCCCATTACTGACAACCACAGCCGTACGCTCAAGCATTTTGTTGCGCGGCACGATTGGCAATACCCAACGAGCTTCAATAATCAAATCAACTTGTTTTTTTGTTTGTTCAGTCATAAATTTCACGCATAAAAAAGCCCCGAAGAACGGGGCTTTAATTAAAGCACACTACATATTATTTACAAGCATTTTCACGTTGTTTTTCGGCGCTAATCACAACACGTCGATTAGGTTGCAGGCACTCGATTAATTTATCACCCTTTAAGCTTCTATCTTTACATGCAGCAACAGGCTCAGACTCACCTTTGCCAACTGCTTTCAAACGCGAAGCATCAACACCTTGAGAAATTAGGTATTCTTTAACAGTATTTGCACGACGCTCAGAAAGCTTCTGATTATAAGCATTAGAACCAATACGATCTGTATGACCAGTCACTAAAACTAAATCAACATCAGCATTCTCAGTTAATTTTTGAGCGGCCGCATCCAATTCAACCTTACCATCATATTTCAAGTCATATTTATCGAAACCAAATAACTTTTCAGCAGATACTGTAATTGTTTCAAATGTTGGCTTACAAACAACGGCAGCCGGCATGAACATTTCCGATGCCTTCTCAGCCGGTGTTACTGGAGCAGCTGGTGCAGGTAACGCAGACTCAGCTACAGCTACTTGTGCAGGAGCACCAAAATTAAAGATTGCTCCAATATTCACATAAGTGTTACCCACCACTTTGTCATTACGATTAACTGTATCAGCCTCACTTAAGACATGACGCACATCTGCTTGAATACCAAATCGATCGTTAATCGAATATTGAACACCAGCGCCAACGTTAGCCATCCATGAAGTTTGGCTGCCACCTACAGATGAACCCGCCAATTTATAATCCACATTGTTACGCGCAGCGCCTAGACCAACCAATAAGAAAGGACGTAACTTATCACGGCTCATCATATAAAGCGCATCAACACCGATCAGGGTCTGTTTGTATTTTCCGCTACCGCCCTGTCCTAAGTCTTCATTTGCACGAGCATAACTACCGCCGGCTTGAACATCCCAATGATCACTAATTTGTTTACCGAAACGTAGCGATGCGCCATAGCCGTTATCAGCATCCAAGCCAGAATCTGTATTCATATAACTGATACCTGGAAGTGCATACCAGCTACCAGAATAAGCTTCCTCAGCAACCGACTGAGTTGCAACTAGAGAAAATACTGCCATCAGTGCTATGTTAACTATATTTTTTTTCATTTACTGCCCTTCAATTATTCTTGCAACTTACTAATAACAATCTATATCTAAACTATACGGAACGCTAGGCCAATAGGCAATTAACTTATTGTTAAAATGTGTAAATATTAAAATGATAACAACAAAGTATCTTTAACATTCAAAACCTGATTTAAGACTATTTCCGACCTACGATTCAATGAATCGCATAAAGCCCCACGAAACCCCAAGTAATCTGGGTAACATTCATTCAACAGTGAAATATCGTTTACCGTTAAAGAACCAGCTAATCCAGATACCAAATTAAAAGATTTGGCTTTTTGCGTAAAAGCGGACAAGACCTCCAGTGACAAATGATTCAGCAATCCACCAGAAGACTTATCTGCAGTATCTAACATCACGCCATAAAAACCTGCAGCTTTAAGATTATGCATAAAGTCAAAATTAGGATGTTGATCTGCAAAAAAAACCGCCACTATCTTAGTGCCATTCAAAATCTGTTTTTTTAAAGCTAATGCACAAGCAACGTGGTTTTCACTGCCGAAAAAACCAATCTTAACAATATCAACCCCTGTTTCAGAGATTATCTGAACTGCAGGTTCAATCAATAATGGATCCATCACCAAATCACCGATGGTTGCACTTACAAGTTTACGTTTGTCGATTAACTTAACAATTTCTTGAATCGTCGCTAAAGGTAAAGCACCAAGCGCACCCTCAGCCGGATTTTTCAAGTCAATAATATCAACATTTGCATCAAGTACTAATTGAGCTTCATTCAGACAAGTTACACTTGCCAAAAACTGGGGTGGCGATACGTTAGGCAACGTGATGACCTTGCAAAGTAGCCTTATGATTTTCAACAGCATCAATCAGCCAGCCCCAAGCCTCAAACTCATGCTCACCAGCCGTTTTATTTATTGCGATTTGCAGATAATTAATTTCCGCATCAATCTTTTCAATAGACAAGCGATTTAATCGACTCACCAATACGCAAAGCTCAAGCACTGCAGCTTGTGCACGGTTGAATCCCATAAACGGTGACACATTAACCAAGGATTGCGTTTCAAAGTAAAGCTCTGGCCTGACATCATCGTCAATAACATTCACCAGCTTCACTTCCTGATAACTCAATGCATTCTCAAGCACCCAGGCACCTAAAAGCGACTTAATAACAGGCCAATCTCTACGCCCAGTCAAAGCGCCCGCAAACACACGCACATCAACAGTAAAGTTAAAGGAAACCTGCCTTCCACTTAATAAATTATCTAAGCTTGCAGATGGCTTAAAAGGAGCAAGTAGCAGCAACCCATTCCGCTGACGCAATCCGAATGGGGCAATATGAGGAGTGCCATCTGGATTTTGCGTCACAACGATACTTTCAATAATTTTTTCTGGCTGACTATTCAACTTTAAGCTTTTTCTCTTTTATTGATGCTTCACGGTGTGCAGTTTTACCAGCCTGATCTGACTCGGCGCCATTAACACCCCATTCCAACTCTTCATCTTGAACATAACGTTTTTTAAGTTGCCATGCAATTTGCGCACGCGCGAGCTCAACACCTAAATAAAAGGCATGAGAAGCATCATCGTCGACCTTTAAATGTGGATATAGCTTGAATGGATCAATTTCTTGGAATAAGCCATCACGATTATAGATATGCACCCCAGCCTTACTTACTTGAATCCTAAAACTAGGATCTTTGATTTGTGAAGCAATTTCAGCAATTTCTTCTGAAGAATAAGGAAATGGTCGTCTATCATGCAAACCCAACAAACCCGAACTATAGTCACGTGGCAAACGACTATCTTCACGGGCAGCAAACATCATACGTCTAGCAATATCAGCTTCAGCAACTGCATTAATAGCATGAGGACTGACTGATGTAGCCAATACCGCATTAATTTTCAATTCGCTAATCATGCCGAATAAGATAGCATTAATCCCTGTCGTATCAGCATCAGTCAATTCAGTAATGTTACCCACACCCATCATTATTTGAATATCTGGGTAACGCTTACGCAACTTCTGATAACGCACAATGGAGTCAGTAAAGCCAAAGGGAATAGGATCTAAAATGGCGTCAGCAATGAAAGGTTTGCCTATTTTCTGCATTGCATCAATTGCACGATATAAGGATGGCAAACTTCCAGATTTAGCTGGAATCAATACAGGCACTGATGAAACTTCATTAGCAATCCATAATGAATGTTCAGTTAGACTTAACAGATAATCAGCGCCTGATTGTCCTGCCAATAGTAAATCATCACTATTAAGAGAGTCTACACTCACTTTATAACCTGCAGATTTGAGTGCTTTAATAGCATCTACGAGGTGAGGAAATGGTGTATTCGGTAGGCAACCAAGATCGATAACGTTAGCGCCCTGCTTTTTGAAATATGCTGCTCGCGCCAAAATACTATCAACACTTAATTGCGGGGCCTCAACAATCTCAGCGAAGATATTGACGTCATATCTGGAAAGATCAGGCGCTTGACCACCTCGCCCAAAATATTGAGGCATATCTTTCAAATCCTCAGGGCCTCTAGCAACTGGTATCCCATATTTATTTTCAAGCATAGTCAAATCACCCTGACATAGACCAGGAACAATCATTTTGTCTGCATCGCCGGTGTCAGATAAACGACGAACAATTAACTCAGGCGTCATCAACGCAGCCACTGAAACACCAATTTGTTCGATGCGATATTTGAATGGTGTCGGCTGTATACTTGCTAATACTTGATGCAAGCTTTTTTCAGCCAACTTACCAGTTAAGAAGAGGATGCTTTCAGACACGCTAATCTTGCTTGGATAACATCAGATAGTTGTTGCATGTTATCAACAACCGTTGTTTCTTCGAAGGTTTTAAGTTTTGCTGTATTTTCAAGATCGATACGTCTAGGATAAACCTTAACCATATTTTCACGCGGCGCTTCCGATTCCATCTCAGGCTCGGTGTCACAAGCAAAAACAATGGTTGGAACACGACACTTTCCCGCCTGAGCAAAAATATTAGTGACTAAATTATCAGAAATGCCACACACCATTTTTGCAACAGTATTTGAAGTACTCGGTGCAATGACCACCGTATGATATGCACCATGATAAAAGAGCTCAACAGGCACTGCGCTGGCAGTTTTATCTTGATACACCTTGCCTACATTATGTGTATAACCATACTGTTGCAGAATTTCTGCTGCAGCTTTACTTAAAAATAAATCTACATCTTCTAAGGTATTGAGAATATCAATACATTCTCGTAAATAATGGCCTGATCCTGTCAAGGCCCAGGCCATGCGTTGTTTTGCAATCGGCTTCATTACAGCCCAAATGGATGACGAAGCACAATTGTTTCATCACGTTCAGGGCCTGTAGAAACAATATCAACAGGCACATCACACAAGGCTTCTAATCGTTTTAAATAATTACGTGCATTTAAAGGAAGGTCTTCCCAACGGTTCACGCCGAAAGTGTTTTCTGACCAGCCAGGTAATGTTTCATAAATAGGCTTGCAACGCGCCACATCGTCGGCACCGACAGGCAACATATCAACCACTTTGCCATCGAGCTCGTAACCAGTACAAATTTGCAATTCACTGATGCCATCCAACACATCTAGCTTAGTGATACAAAGACCAGACAAACCGTTAATTCTTGCAGAACGACGCAAGGCAGCTGCATCAAACCAACCGCAACGACGTTTACGTTTAGTCACAGTACCTATTTCTTGTCCTTTTACAGACATTTGATTGCCTGGGCAGTTATCTGACTCAATATCAAGTTCGCTTGGGAATGGTCCTCCTCCGACACGCGTCGTATAAGCTTTAGTAATGCCCAATACATAATGCAACATACTAGGTCCAACACCAGTGCCAGCAGATGCTTGACCAGAAACACAGTTGCTGGAAGTCACATACGGATAGGTGCCATGATCAACATCTAACAACGTGCCTTGGGCACCTTCGAACAATAAGTTTTGACCTGCAGCATTCGCTTCATACAGCGCTGCTGAAATATCAGCCACCATAGGGCGAATGTGTTCTGCTTTAGCTAAAGCAGAATCGAGCTGTTGGTTAAAATCAACGGCTTCCGCACCTAGGTACTTAGTTAGTACAAAATTATGGTAATCCAATACATCTTTTAGCTTCTCGCCAAACTGCTCTGGATAAAATAAATCATATAAACGCAAAGCACGTCGAGCAACTTTATCTTCGTAAGTTGGGCCAATACCTTTACCAGTTGTACCAATCTTCTTATCAGCCCCGCGCTTTAATTCTCGAGCAACATCTAAACGAACGTGATAATCCAAAATTAACGGGCATCCAGGACTCACCTTCAAACGGTTTTTTACTTCCAATCCACCATCTTCAAGCTCTTTAATTTCTTTAAGTAAATGGCCTGCATCTAATACAACGCCATTGCCGATATAACAATTTACGCCGGTACGAACAATCCCAGAAGGTACTAGATTTAGTTTGTAAACGCGCTGAGCCGAGCCCTGGCCCACCACCAAAGTATGACCTGCATTATGTCCACCTTGAAAGCGCACCACACCTTGAGCATGATCAGTAAGCCAATCAACAATCTTACCTTTTCCTTCATCGCCCCACTGTGTACCGATTACCACGACGTTCTTAGCCATAAATCTACCTAAAATTAATTAATATTTACCTTGTTAATACGTTTTGTCTAAGCAGCAATGACTTGCCAGACGCCATCTAAATTTTTCAATTTACGATTAAAATTTAATTCATCAACATATGCTTCATGTCCAGGCAACTCTTGAACAACTTTTTCACCAGACTTACGCAATTCATCAATTTTTTTAATTAATGAGTCATCATTGCCGTAAGGAGCAAGAATGCATTGTTTTACATTGCTAGGAGGTAATGCTTTAACCAAACCACGCAAATCCAAACTAAAGCCAGTAGCAGGTCTTGCACGCCCAAAGGCCTGACCAACTTCATCATAACGACCACCTAATGCCAACGGACCAGGACAGCCTTGTGCATATGCGGCAAAAACCATTCCGCTATGATAGTGATATCCACGAAGCTCAGCCAAATCAAAGCTCACTCCTACGTCTAAATCTTTTAATTGATCACTCACCTGAAGTAACTCAGCCAAGGCCTTTGTTATTGCAGGACTCTTTGGCAATCGCTTTGCGGCTTCAGCTAATATAGCAACATCCCCATTCAGCTCTGTCAACGCACATAATGCATCACGAGTCACGGCATCAAAGTCTTTAGTTAGTGCTTTAACTTCTGTTTGATCTTTACTTTGTAAGGCTTGATACAGCTGTTTTTCAAAAACAGGATCAGTATTTTTCATGAGCGCATCAAAAATGCCGACATGATTAAAATCAATTTGCAATGCTTTAACACCTGACGCTTGCAATGTTTTAATCATCAATCGTTGTATTTCAATGTCACCCTCTACACCAGCATGTCCGAATAATTCGGCGCCGAGTTGCATTGGCTGACGTGTTTGCGCCAAGCCATCAGGATTAGTCCTTAACACACTTCCGGCATAACATAATCTTGTAACACCTTGATTATTAAGCATATGAGCATCGATACGTGCTGCTTGAGGAGTGATGTCAGCACGAACACCCATTAGGCGGCCAGTGAGTTGGTCCACCACTTTAAATGTAGCCAAATCCAAATCATGGCCAACACCTGTAATCAAAGATTCGAGGTACTCCATCATTGGAGGGATCACAAATTGATATCCATGAACTTCAAACAAATCAAGTAAAGATCTACGCAAGTGCTCAATTTGAGCCGCTTCGGCAGGAAGTACATCTTCAATATATTCAGGAAGTAGCCAATTACGCATACAAATTTCCACTCATTATGTGCGTTGCATTAACGCTTTGCGCGAGAACTACGCATATATTTCAAAAAATCAGAGCCAGGCTCCAATACCATCACATCGCTCTTATTCTTAAAGCTATTACGATAAGCTTCTAGACTGCGATAAAAAGCATAAAATTCTGGGTTTTTACCATATGCAGCAGCGTATATTTCAGATGCTTTTGCATCACCTTGACCTTTTATTTGCTGAGCTTCTTTAAAAGCCTCAGCAACAATCACTTCACGTTGCCTATCGGCATCTGCTCTAATTTTCTCTGCTGCAGCAGAACCTTCTGAGCGCAATTGATTAGCTACGCCCTTACGCTCTGCTTCCATCCGGTCATAAACTGAATTACTTACATTCTCAGGCAAATCAACGCGCTTTAAACGCACATCTAATACTTGGATACCAATTTGACGAGAGTCACGGTCAGCACGCTGACGTAAAATTTCCATAATTTGGCTTCTCTCGCCAGAAACAACATCATGAATAGTTCTCTTACCGAATTCGGCACGCAAACCGTCATTTACTGTTTGAGATAAACGACGCTCTGCTTGCACTTCATCTCCCTTAACCGAAACGTAGTACTTTTGCGGATCAATAATGCGCCACTTTACAAACGAATCAACCAAAACGTTCTTTTTCTCACTGGTAATAAAACGATCCGGCTCTTCCCAGTCCAATGTCAAAATACGCTTATCAAAATAAACCACATTATCAACAAAGGGCATTTTTACGTACAGCCCTGGCGATTTCTTAATGGCGACAACTTCACCCAACCTCTTCACCAGTGCATATTCACGTTGATCAACAGTAAAGGTTGCAGAGCTTGCAAGCAAAACAACAAGCAAGAACGTAATAATAATTAATCCAATATTTTTCATTTCACTCTCTATTATCTTCTATCGCGACTACGTGAGTTATCACGCGGACGTTGCGTTTCCGCAGTTACGTTGACAGTTGGAGCAGTAGGATTTGCTTGAGGTGTATCAACTGAAGATTGAACATTTTTAGCAGCTGTTTCAGCCAAAAGTTTATCTAATGGTAGGTAAAGCAAGCTATTACTTCCCTTCTGATCAACAATGACCTTGCTTACACTAGACATGATTTGTTCTTGCGCATCCAAATACAATCGTTGACGAGTAACCTCAGGTGCACGTTGATACTGGGTCAAAATTTGATTAAATCTACTAGCATTACCTTGGGCTTCATTTTCAACGCGCAATTTATATCCAGAAGCTTCTTGTAATAATCTAGACGCTGTACCACGAGCTTTAGGAATTACATCGTTCGCGTAAGCCTGACCCTCATTTTTTTGACGTTCCAAATCTTGCTTCGCCCTTACCGCATCTTCAAATGCAGCCTGCACTTGTTCTGGAGGTTGAGCGTTTTGCATGGTGACGCTCACCACATGAATGCCAGTCTTGTAACGATCTAAGACTTCTTGCATCAAGGTCTTAGTTCTAATAGCAACTTCGTCACGGCCTTCATACAAAGCAAAATCCAATTTACTTTTACCAACAACCTCACGAATAGCAGTTTCAGCAATGCCACGCACAGATTGTTCTGCACTGCGATTATTGAATAATGCATCTTCAACATTATTGAGGTTGTATTGAACAGCAAACTGCAAATCGATAATGTTTTCATCGTCCGTCAGCATCAAAGACTCTCTCAACTCTTTGCTGCGACCTGAGCCTCCTTCAGCAGATCGATAACCGACCTCAACCGTACGGACCTGCTCCATATTCATCACATTAACTGACTCTATAGGAAAAGGCATATGCCATCTTGGACCTGGCATTGTTGTTTCAACATGCTGTCCAAAACGCAACACCACGCCGCGAGAACCTTGATCCACGATATAAAAACCTGTCGCGAACCATACTAATATAATTAAACCTAAAATTGGAAGAACAGGCACATGCGGCTCATCAAAGTTCGATGATGGCTGAGTTTTAGGCTTAACGCCAAAAATTGAATTGATTTTACGACTGAGCTGACGCAACACTTCGTCAAGATCTGGAGGCCCATCGTTATTACGGCCAGGATCATTTGCCATGCATTACTCCGATTGATAACAACAATTAAATATAAGCAGCTTCTGAGGTTAAATACTCAAATAAGCGACGTTGCTGCTCCTGCAAGGCTTGAACTAAGTATTCAAGACCCTCGCCTGTTTTCGCTGAAATTCTTACTTTGCAAATTCTACCATATTCATCACGCTCCAACCCTGCGTCCATCCCAATACGGTCAATTTGATTGAGTACTAAAATTTGAGGGACTTCGTTTGCACCAATCTCAGCCAGTACTTTATTAACCTGCTCAATTTGCTCATCTCGATTAGTACTTGCTGCATCAACGATATGTAGAAGCAAATCAGCTTGTACTGACTCCTCAAGCGTTGCACCAAAAGCTTCAACTAAGGCATGAGGCAAATGCTTAATAAATCCAACAGTATCGGATATAACCATAGCGCCGCAATCAGGGATATAAAGCTTGCGCGAAGTAGTATCCAATGTCGCAAACAACTGATCCGCAGCATAGACTTTAGATTGAGTTAATCGATTAAAAAGCGTTGATTTTCCAGCATTGGTATAGCCCACCAATGAGACTGACATGACTTGTGATCGTTTGCGTGAGCGGCGCTGCATTCCACGTTGCTGCTTCAGCTTTTCCAATTTCTCACGCAATTGCTTAACGCGAATACGCAGCATACGTCTATCAAGCTCAAGCTGAGTCTCGCCAGGGCCGCCACGAACACCAATCCCACCTTTTTGACGTTCCAAGTGAGTCCAGCCGCGAACTAAGCGAGTGGAAAGATGTTCGAGCTGAGCTAACTCAACTTGTAACTTACCTTCATGGGTTTTGGCACGCTGAGCAAAAATATCAAGAATTAGGCCGGTGCGATCTGCCACACGACACTCAAGCAATCGCTCTAGGTTACGTTGCTGTGATGGACTTAAATCATGATTAAATAAAGCAACTTTAGACTCGGTCGCTTTAACAGTTGCTTTGAGCTCTTCTGCCTTACCAGAACCCACAAAATATTTAGCGTCTGGTTTGTCGCGGCGGCCTTCAATAACGCCACGTATATTCATACCAGCACTTATCGCTAACTGCTTAAGCTCTTCCAGACCCTCTTCATATCCAGAGTCACCAAAATCAAGACTAACGACAACAGCATCGTCACTACCAGCAGGCCTATCGAACATTTTATGTCAATAGACTATTCGTCTGAATGATCAGGCAATGTCACTGCGCGAGCAGGAACAATCGTTGAAATGGCATGCTTATAAACCATTTGAGTCACTGTGTTTTTAAGGAGAATAACGTACTGATCGAATGAATCGACCTGCCCTTGCAACTTAATACCGTTAACAAGGTAAATCGATACTGGCACATGCTCCTTACGCAAAGCGTTAAGGAATGGGTCTTGTAGAAGCTGCCCTTTAGGGTTCATGTTTTCACCTTTTGGTTATGTTATTTTTTACGATGCTACGCCATCATTATGACGGTATCTTAAACACTTTTGTTCTAATTATTTTTTTAAATTTTCAGCTTAAAAGAATGTTGCCATGCGTTTCAAGGTCTCTTGCTGTCCAAGCAAATGCATCACAGCATCAATACTTGGAGATTGAGCATTACCTGTAAGCATGACACGCAAAGGCATTGCCACTTTAGGAAACTTCAATCCATTATTGACTACCGTTTGCTCGATGATGTGATGAATAGACTCCACTGTCCATTCAGCAGATTGCAGTTGTAACATCATAGCTTTCATCAGAGGCATTACATCGGCTGTTAAATGTTTTTCTGCTGCGACGGCATCCGTTACAGGTGTTTTATAAAAATATTCAATGCCAGCTGCCAACTCATTCAGAGTATTAGAACGCTCACGATAAAGCGCAATGACAGATTCCAAATTCGGACCATTCCCAACATCGATGCCTTTTAATGACAGACGCTTAGTAATATCTTTACTCAAATAAGCTAAATCAGCCTGTTTAATATAATGTGAATTTAACCAATTTAGTTTTTCAGTATTAAATTGCGCTGCAGATGGTGTGATGTGGTCTAAATCAAACCACTCACAAAATTGCTCCATATTGAAAATCTCGTCATCACCATGAGACCAACCTAAGCGCGCCAAATAATTTAGTACAGCTTCAGGCAAATACCCATCTTCATCATATTGCATAACGCTGACAGCACCATGACGCTTAGACAGCTTCTGGCCATCATCACCCAAAATCATTGATAAATGCGCATATTGAGGAATGGTTGCTCCTAACGCTTTCAGCATATTAATTTGACGAGGAGTATTGTTCACATGGTCATCACCTCTAATTACTTGAGTAATGCCCATTTCCCAGTCATCAACGACTACGCAGAAATTATAAGTAGGCGTACCATCGCCACGCGCGATAATCAAATCGTCCAATTCTTCATTTGAAATTGCAATATGGCCTTTAACCATATCTACCCACTCAACCAAGCCTGTTTTTGGATTTTTAAACCGGACAACAGGCTGAACTCCTGCTGGAATCGATGGCAGTTCCTTACCTTCTTCAGGACGCCAGCGACCGTCATAACGTGGCTTATCGCCCGCTTGCATTTGTGACTCACGCAAGGCGTCTAACTCTTCTTTAGTTGAATAACAAAGATAAGCACTTCCATCTGCCAGCATCTTTTGGATAATCTCTTTGTATCTATCCATGCGTTGCATTTGATAGAAAGGACCTTCATCCCAAGACAAACCCAGCCAATTCATTCCATCCAAAATAGCTTGCACCGCCTCTGGTGTTGAACGCGCGACGTCAGTATCTTCAATACGGAGAATAAACTCACCTCGATGTTTGCGCGCATAAGCCCATGAAAATAAAGCCGTACGGGCTCCACCAATATGAAGGAATCCTGTTGGACTTGGGGCAAAACGGGTACGTACTGTCATATCAACCTATTAAGTAATTTCTATTTAGAATGGATGCATTTTATCACGCAGTGGAGGACGGCATGAAGCTTAAGACAAGACGTTTGACCAAAAAAGTCTAGGCATGTTTTAATGCCGCAACCCTTAATTAAATGATCATCAATGACTATGGATCTCAGCAACATCATCGGCTATTTCGCTGCTTTTTTAACTACAGTTGCTTTTGTACCTCAAGCTTATCAGTCTTGGAAAACGCGTGATTTAAGTGGCATTTCACTGCCTATGTATACTTTATTTACTTCAGGCGTTGCTTTGTGGCTTGTTTATGGTTTTTATATTGATAGCATGCCCGTTATTATCGCCAACGCCATTACCTTAGTCTTATCGACAATTGTACTCACGCTAAAATCAACCGAGGTACTTAGTAAAAAGTAACTACTTCTCGGACTTTAAGCTCGCCTCTTGCCAACCGCCACCCAAAGCCTTAAACAAACTAACACTAGCATTTAATCTAGCTTGCTTACTTCGAACATAAGCCAGCGCAACCTCGTTATATACGCGCTGAGCATCCAACACATCTAAATAAGCAACATATCCTGACTGATATCGATGATTAGCAATCTCTAAAGCCCTATGTGATGCTTGCTCACTATCACGAAGGGCTAACTCACTCTCCGTGTGCTGACGCAAATCAACAAGCGCATCATTCACTTCTTGAAATGATTGCTGAACGGCACGCTCATACGCTGCCAAAGCCTGTTTTTGCTGCGCAGTGACCTGATCAACTCTTGCATTTAGGCGACCAGAATCGAATACCGGCAAGTACAAACCTACCCCACCAGTCCAAATTCTAGCCGCAGATTTCAGTACATCACCTAAATCCTTACTCTCACCACCATAAGCTGCAGTCAATGAAATTGTCGGATAAAGCGCCGCCTTGGCAACACCTATCTTAGCGTTCGCAGCAATCAAATTTTGCTCCGCCAATCGAACGTCTGGACGCGATTCCAATAAACTTGAAGGTAAACCAGCTGGCGGGATTGGTGGCACAGGCATTCGATCAAAATTAGAGGTTTCAATCTTCAAACCCATCACACCTGTTAACACCGCCAACTGCTGCTCTACAATCTGTCGCTGACGCTCTAAGTCAGATAATTGTGCCTTAAGATTAGCGTGAGCCACTTCTGCTTGCGACACATCTAGTGCAGAAGCAATACCACCTTCTAAACGACGCTTTGTTAAGGCCAAACTCTCTTCGCGCGTATGCAAACTTTCCTTAGATAAAGCGATTTGAGATTCTAAGCTACGTAAAAATACATAGTTATTAGCAACCAGTCCTTTTAGAGATAAGTCGACTGTATCCCTTGCATATCTAGAACCGAGTGCTTGTGCACGTGCAGCCTCTTGAGACCGACGTAATTTTCCCCAGAAATCCAATTCAAATACCGTACCTAAGCGCACGTTGTAATTAGTACGTGTTGAACTCATACCATTAAACAATGGGACGGCACCCAACTCAGTAACCTTGGTGCGAGTTGCTGCTGAATCTAGATTGACTTGAGGAAATAAGGCGGCGCCAACTTCACGTAGGTATCCATCAGCCTCTTCAATACGAGCAACCGCTATTTTGATATCAGTGTTATTTAAACTGGCTTTGGCAATCAAATCATCAAGCACCGGATCTTGATAAAGCTTCCACCAATCAGAGGGAATTGCTGTATCTGAAACTTCAATCGATACTGGCTGATATTGCTCAGGCAACGCTTGCTTAGGTCTAAAGTAATCCAAACCCACGGTCGAACAAGCACCCAAGGACAATATCAAGCTAATAATCAAAGCTCTTTTCATAAAAATACTTTCACTTGTTATCTTACTCATCTGGCATCTTTTTCAGGCAAACCTTCAAGATGGCCGTGTTGACGAACATGCTTAGCTGAAAGCCAAGTAAAGAACAAGGGAATGAATATAGTCGCAACAAAGGTTGCCAAAATCATCCCTCCAAATACGCCAGTACCCATAGAGCGACGAGCAGCTGCGCCAGCACCTGTTGCAAAGACCAAAGGAACAATCCCTAGAACAAAAGCCATGGACGTCATCACAATCGGTCTGAAACGCAATCTTGCTGCTTCTAGAGCAGCTTGAGCGACTGGCATACCCTCTTCCATTTTTTGTTCAGCGAACTCAACAATCAAAATGGCATTCTTAGCTGCCAACCCGATTAAGGTGATCAAACCAATTTGGAAGTAAATGTCGTTAGGCATGCCGCGTAATAAAACAGCCAGTAAAGCACCCGCAAGCGCGAATGGAACAGCCATAATCACAGCAAGTGGTAAAGCCCATGTTTCAAACTGAGCCGCCAATATCAAAAACACCATGATAATTGCAAAACCAAAAGCATACATCGCAGCAGAGCCAGTTCTCTTCTCTTGATAAGCCTGAGCAGTCCATGCAATTTTATAACCATCAGGCAGATTGTCTTTTGCAATGCGCTCTACAGTTTTAATTGCATCGCCCGAACTAACTCCTGGCGCACCACTGCCAAAAACTTTTGCTGACAATAAGCCGTTATAGCGCTCCAATTGTTCAGCGCCTACGATGTTGCTTACCTTACTTAGCGCTGAGAGTGGAATCATATTGCCGCTTGGATTGGCTAATGTAGGCTGACTACGAACATAAACCTTACCCAAATCTTCTGGCTGCATTCTAAATTCAGATTCAGCTTGCAACTGAACTCTGTAAGTACGGCCATTACGATTAAAGTCATTGACGTAAAAAGCGCCCATCGTACTTTGTAAAGTTGCATAAATATCTGCGATACGAACCCCTTGAGAGATTGCCTTTGCCTCATCCACCTCTATCATTAATTGAGGAACAGTAGGCCTAAAGAAAGAGTTCAAGCCAGTTAAGGTTGGTTCAGCGCGCATTGCATCAATAAAACTATTCATCACAGCGGCTAATTTAATAGGATCAGTGTCGCGCTGACTTTGTACATAAACCTCAAAACCACCAGCTGAGCCCAAGCCACGAATCGCCGGAGGATTCACTGCGATCGCCATACCATCAGGCTGTCCCATCCCAATACCGAAAAGCTTACCCACGATGTCAGTCGCTGAGGTTTCACGCTCTTTCCAATCTTTCAGCCTCACAAACATGGTGCCTGCATTCGTTTTATTTGCGCCGGTTAACAATTCAAACCCGTTTACGGCAAACTCATGCGCCACGGCTGGGTCATGCGCAATCGCTGATCGAATATTTTCTGTTGTTTTAGTGGTACGCCCCAAAGTTGCACCATCAGGCATAATCACGACGGTAACCACATAACCCTGATCTTCTGCAGGCACAAAACTACCTGGAACAGTTCTAAACAGTATTGCGACAAGTATCACCACGAGCACAAATACAGAACCACCAATCACTTTATGTTTAAGCGTTAAACCAACGGTATTCGTATAAAAGTGTGTTAATCGGCTAAATAACTGATTAAATTTAGTAAAGAAAGCATTTTTCTCGTGTGTTTTCTTTAAAATAATGGCGCAAAGTGCAGGCGTTAAGGTTAAAGCAACAACACCAGAAATCACCACAGCGATTGCTACAGTCACCGCGAATTGACGATATAGCTCACCTGCAATACCACCTTGAAAAGCCACAGGAACAAACACCGCACAAAGCACTAATACAATTGCAACCACAGCCGCAGATACCTGACCAATTGATTTAATTGCCGCAGGCAAAGGTGCCAACCCTTCTTCTGACATCAATCGCTCAGTATTCTCCAACACCACAATGGCATCATCCACCACGATACCAATCGCTAAAATCATGGCAAATAAAGTCAATAAATTAATTGAGAAGCCAAACAAGTAAAGACCCGCAAAAGTACCAATCAAGGAGATTGGTACTGCGATAATAGGAATTAAAGTCGCACGCCAGCTTTGCAGAAACAAGAAAACCACAAGCACAACAAGTAGTAAAGCTTCACCAAACGTATGGAATACTTCATTGATTGTTGCTTTAACAAAATCACTCGTGTCATATGGAATCGTAAATTCCATCCCTTTAGGAAAAGTTTCTTTGAGCTCGTTCATTTTTAGCTTGATGTTTTTAGCCGTATCTAAAGCATTCGCGCCAGTTTGCAAGAAAATAGGTATTGCAACACCGGGGGTTCCATCAAGGGTTGAAGCCACATTGTAATTTTGTGCACCCAGTTCAATGCGAGCCACATCTTTAAGATATAAAACTCCATTCGGACCATCAGCTTTAATAATGATATTGGCAAACTGCGCAGGATCTATTAATCGACCTTTTGCTGTGACTGTGTAGACCAGCTGCTGTGAAGATGGCGCTGGCTCAGCCCCTATCTTGCCAGCGGCATACTGATTGTTCTGTGCTCCGATTGCAGATGAGATATCACTGGTCGTAACACCAAGCTGCGCCATACGATCCGGACGTAACCAAACACGCATAGAATAATCTTGACCGCCAAAGATAACCGCATCGCCGACACCTTTAACACGCTTAATCTCATCCATCACATTAAGCGTGGCGTAATTACTTAAAAATAAGCGATCATGATTCTTATCTTTCGAAGTCAACATCACGACTAATAAAATATCGTTTGATTTCTTCTGAACAATTAGCCCGTTACGACGAACCTCATCAGGCAAACGAGGCGTAGCAATATTGACTCGATTACTTACATTAAACGTTGCTTGATCAACATTAGTACCCACTTCAAAAGTAGCTGTAATAACCAAAGTGCCACTAGAGTCAGCACTAGAACTAAAATAAAGAAGGTTATCAACGCCACTTAACTGCTCTTCAATCGGCGCAGCTACAGTCTTAGAAAGCGTATCAGCACTTGCTCCAGGATAAACAGCCGTAATAGTCACTGTTGGTGGTGCAATTTGTGGATACTGTGCAATCGGCAACTTGAATGCGGCAGCTAATCCAGACAACACGATAATGATAGACAGTACCGAAGCAAAAATCGGCCGTGTAATAAAAAATCTGGTCATTACGATATCCTTAGATTATTTAGCAGGTGCGGCGTTAGGTGCTGGCGCTTCGGCGCCAAAAGGATAAGGATTAACTGGCGCACCTGGGCGCACTTTAATTAAATTATCAGCAATCACTTGATCACCTTCGTTTAAACCGCTTAAAACAATCCAGTTATTACCTTGCCAACCACCCTCTTTAATCGGATGAACAGCAGCAACAGCTTTGCCTTCTTTGTTTTTTTCAGCAACAAATACAAATTTACCTTGATCGCCAGTCAACACCGCTGTTTGAGGCACCAAAAAGACACCATTACGGACGCCGGTTGATATACGTGCACGAACAAACTGACCAGGCAATAAACGGTGATCTTTGTTTTCAAAACTTGCACGCAATTGTTGCGTACCTAATTTAGGGTCAATTTGGCTCGCAGAGAAATTCAACTTTCCTTTTTCAGCGTACTGAGTGCCATCAGGTAAAGTTAGCGTCACGGATTTAACGGTTGTTTCCGACAAACGACCACCTAACAATGCAATTTCACTATCTGAAAAACTAAATCTAACCCAAATTGGTGAGGTTTGAACGACGGTCGTCAACATGCTAGTGTTAGCAGAAACCAAAGCCCCCTCTGAAAATTGAAAGCGACCAGATATACCGCTTAATGGTGATGTCACATTTGTATATGAGAGATTAAGTTCAGCCTCACGCACGCTGGCTTGTGCCTGCAGCAGATTGGCTTGTGCCGTCGCTTTGTCTGTAGTTGCATTATCATACTCACGCTGACTGATAGACTGGGTTGCTAACAAGACCTGAAGGCGTTTTTCTTCACGCGCAGTTTGTTCAACTCGGGCTTGCTGAGCAGCAAGTGATGCACGTGCTTGTTGAAGCGCAATCTGATATGGCACAGGATCAATCAAAAACATCGATTGCCCCTCTTTTACAGGCGCACCCTCTGAATAGTTTCGCTTAAGCAATATACCGCCAACACGTGGACGAATTTCCACTTCTTTTGCCCCCTCTGTCTGAGCAACAGCCTCTGCACTAATTGGTACAGAAGTTGATTGAACAGTCACGACCCCAACAGGCATAACCATTCCAGATGGAGGCATTGAACCTTGCTCTTTTTTCCCACAGCCCGTTAACGCCAAGCCCAAAATCACAACAGTCAAAACACCAACCTTCGACTTTAACGATCTTGCTTTAAGACCAGAACCTAAAACTTGCTTGGAATTGAAATGGCAATTAATTGGAGCTGTCATTACTAACCTCATGTCTTTTAAGGGAATGCATGCAAAGAATATTGCTTACATACAAATATGAATGTATATTATATACAAACGATTCTGTATGTAAATGAATTTGATTTAAGAAAAACCTTAGCATTACAAAGGATTAACCAATATGGTACGCCAAACAAAAGAAAACGCCGAGCTCACTAGACAGCGGATAATTGATGCCGCACGGCAGGTTTTTTTGGCACGCGGTGTTAGCAGAACAAGCATGGAACAAATTGCTACTGCTGCAGGGGTCACACGTGGGGCTGTGTATTGGCACTTTTCAAACAAAACAGAACTTTTTAGCGTGATGCGTGAGCAGGTTTTCCTGCCACTGATTGATCGCATGGATGACAATCTACAGTTAGAAAACAACGAAGACCCTCTTACTCAAATTGAAAATTTCCTCAACGCGACAATTCAAGCACTAAATGAGTCCTCTGCCACGCGTGAGACTTATGAAATCATGATGATTAAGTGCGAATACGTAGAGGAATTCTCTGAAGTACTAAAGCAAATCCTCAACAATTGCGATGGCATTATTCAAAAACTTGAGCAACTTTACCAAAGAGCAAAAAACAAGGGGCAACTCCGCGGATTACAAGACCCAGCACATCTAGCACTAGATACTCATTTATTTTTCAGCGGATTATTACACATGTGGGTTAAAGATATTGATGGCTCACACTTTAGAAAGCGAACTCACGCACTCATTGCAAACCACATTGATTTGCGTAGAAATTAAGTGCCGCTTGGCTTATGATGCAAGCCTCATTTAAGGATATGCTTTCAGAAAGATGATTGTGCCTAATTTTATTGTTGCAGCACTCTACAAGTTCGCAAAACTTCCAGATTACAAAGAAATCCAACCAGTTTTATTGGATCTATGCGTCTCACTAAACATCAAAGGCACACTGCTGTTAGCCGAAGAAGGTATTAATGGAACAGTTGCAGGAAGTCGCGAAGCAATCGATGCGCTCATCAAACATCTTAAACAAGATCCCAGACTGGCTGATCTAGAACACAAAGAGTCCCATGCAGATGAAATGCCCTTTTATCGAATGAAAGTCAGACTCAAAAAAGAAATTGTCACACTAGGTGTTCCAGGCGTTGATCCTAATTATAAAGTTGGCACCTATGTAAAACCGCAAGATTGGAATGCAATTATTTCCGATCCAGATACCATCGTGATTGATACACGCAATGACTATGAGTTTGGTATAGGAACCTTCAAGGGTGCCATTGATCCACACACCACGACATTCAGAGAGTTTCCTGAATATGTGACTACACATCTAGATCCTAAGAAAAATAAAAAAGTAGCCATGTTTTGTACTGGCGGAATTCGCTGTGAAAAAGCGAGCTCATACATGATGGAGCAAGGTTTCGAAGAGGTTTATCACCTACAAGGCGGCATTCTCAAGTACCTTGAGGAAATTCCACAGGAAGAAAGCCTATGGGAAGGCGAATGTTTCGTATTTGATAATCGCGTTGCTATTAAGCACGGTCTGGAAATTGGTGAATATGATCAATGCCACGCTTGCCGGCACCCTGTTTCACCTGAAGACATGAAAAGCGAACAATATATTGCCGGTGTATCTTGTCCTCATTGCTACGATAAATTATCTAAAGAAAAACGGCTCAGTGTTATTGAACGTCAAAAACAAATTGAACTCGCGAAAAAACGTGGCGAAACACATATTGGAAAAGTCATTAAAAAGCCACTCCAAAAACCTAATAAATCACATGAAGATAAATAATGCAACCAATTGAATTTGTAATAAATACAGAATATATAGAACTGTGCAATTTACTTAAGCTAGTGGACTTGGCTGACAGCGGCGGACGCGGCAAAGCAATGGTCGCCGAAGGCTTGGTTAAAGTAGACGGCGAACTAGAATTACGTAAAACAGCCAAAATCAAAGCAGGTCAAATTATCGAATGTGAAGGCAAGCGCATATTAATTAGCATTGACCCAAACGCTGAGATCAAACCACCCAAAGTAAAAGCACCTAAAGTAAAAGGCAAAGGCCAGCCCAATCGCAGAAGTGGTTCAGGCCCAAAAACGGGGCAAGCAAAAGCCGCAAAGAAGGCTAAAGAAAGCACTGAGAAAAAATCGCCATGGCACTAAAATCAACCATCTACAAAGCTGACCTACAAATCTCGAACATGGATAGCAATTATTATGCTACTCATAGTTTAACGCTCGCCAAACACCCTTCCGAGACAGATGAACGGCTGATGGTCAGGCTGATTGCTTTTGTGCTATTTGCAAGTGACTCACTAGCATTCGGCAAAGGCTTAAGTGACGATGAAGAGCCTGATTTGTGGCAAAAAGATTTAACAGGCGCCATCGAGCTCTGGATAGAAGTTGGCTTACCAGATGAACGCGTTTTACGTAAAGCCAGCGGACGTTCAAACCAAGTCGCACTCTTGATGTACGGGGGGCGTAGCGCCGATATATGGTGGGATCAAAACAGTAAAGCACTACTTAAGCTGGACAACTTAACGGTGATTAATTTACCTGAGACAGTAGAGCTAGCAAATTCAGCAACAAGGAATATGAACATAAGCTGCACCATCCAAGACAACGAAATGCTAGTCACTCACGATATAGGCAGCTTCACGTTATTGCCCATGAAACTCAAATAAGTTTAACTTTTCTGTTGAGCCATAAATTCTTTATAGATATTACGATTTTGATAACAATCGCAGCTGCTTCTATCAAGACAAGACTCTCTCAACTTGCAAAAGCATGATTTAGCAACCACTTCCTCTAGAGCCTCAAGCACAGAGTGATCTTTATTTTGAATATCCATTTAACAACACCTTATTGCATTTAAGCGATCAAAAACGAAATCTATTTTTTCGTCATACCCAACCATTTTGACCGAAAAATTATCAGTTAGTTAAATTTCTATAAAAATAATCATTTTTTTAAAAACAATCGCGCTGATAACGTGACAGGAACATGCCTAATAGGGCAAAATATCGGTTTTACAAAACACGCACCAAAGTGATTGCCAGTAATTAAAATCACAATATGCGTAACACTCTGAAAACAAAAAAATTTACGTGATTCAAAGTAAGTTTATCACGTAAATAGATGGAGATTCTTTATGTCAGCCCACGTTATTCCATTTGAAAATCTACGTAACGTAGATGTGCCTTCAGTCGGTGGCAAAAATGCATCATTAGGCGAGATGATTTCACAACTCTCAGCAAAAGGTGTTCGCGTACCAACAGGTTTTGCGACAACTGCCGATGCATACCGCGAATTTTTGGCTCAAAATGGTCTAGATGCAAAAATTGTTGCAGCACTTGAATCACTCAATGTGGACGACACGATTGCGTTAGCTAATTGCGGCAAGCAAATCCGCGAATGGATTATGGCAGCACCGTTCCCAGCAGCCCTAGAAAAAGCGATTGCTGAGAATTATGCAACATTGACAGCAAAATCAGGCCAGGGCGCAACGTTTGCTGTTCGCTCTTCCGCCACTGCAGAAGACTTACCTGATGCTTCTTTTGCTGGCCAACAAGAATCTTTCCTGAATATTCAAGGCTTAGACAACATTCTCCACGCGATTAAAGAAGTTTTTGCTTCTTTATACAACGATCGCGCAATTTCATACCGCGTACACAAAGGTTTTGTTCATGCTGACGTTGCATTATCAGCCGGTGTACAACAAATGGTAAGAAGCGACATCGGCTGTGCAGGCGTGATGTTTACTATCGATACAGAATCAGGCTTCCAAGATGTTGTATTCATTACTTCATCATACGGCCTAGGTGAAACTGTGGTGCAAGGTGCTGTAAACCCTGATGAATTCTATGTACACAAACCATTATTAGCCCAAGGCAAACCAGCGATTGTGCGTCGCACGATGGGTTCAAAGCTCATCAAAATGATTTTCAGCGATGCCACACAAGCTGGCAAGAGCACACACACAGTAGATGTTGACCCAGTAGACAGCGATCGCTACTCACTATCAAATGAAGATATTCTTGAACTCGCAAATTACGCGATGATTATTGAAAAGCACTATGGCTGCCCAATGGATATCGAATGGGGCAAAAATGGTGTAGATAACAAACTGTACATCTTGCAAGCGCGTCCTGAAACCGTAAAGTCACAAGAAGCTAATAACAATGTGACCGAATCATTCGTTTTAGAAAAACACTCATCAAAACCAATGGTGGTTGGTCGCGCTGTTACTCAAAAAATTGGCGTAGGTCCAGTGCGTATCGTGCTTGATCCGGCTGAAATGCACTTAGTCCAACCAGGCGACGTGTTAGTTGCTGACATGACAGATCCTAACTGGGAGCCAGTCATGAAACGCGCTAGCGCGCTAGTGACCAACCGTGGCGGCCGTACTTGCCACGCTGCGATTATTGCTCGTGAATTAGGTATTCCTGCGATTGTAGGTTCAGTAAACGCAACAGACGTACTTCGCGAAGGTGAAGTAGTCACCGTTTCATGTGCTGAAGGTGAATCAGGCTTTGTATACCACGGTGCTCTTGAATACTCAGTGAACACCCAAGCAACCGCTGCCCTATCAAAACCCCCATGTAAAATCATGATGAATGTTGGCAATCCAGATATGGCTTTTGGCTTCGCTAAAATTCCAAATGATGGTGTTGGTTTGGCCCGTTTAGAGTTCGTGATTAACAACATGGTTGGTATTCACCCAAAAGCGATTATCAACGTTGATGCAATGCCGGCTGCAATGCAAACAACGATTAGAAATCGTGCGCGTGGTTATGCAAGCCCTACTGACTTTTATATTGATAAAGTGGCAGAAGGTGTTGCAACAATCGCTGCAGCTTTCTATCCTAAACCAGTGATTGTTCGCACTTCAGATTTCAAATCAAATGAATATAAGAAGTTAGTGGGCGGCGACATCTACGAACCAGACGAAGAAAACCCAATGATTGGTTTCCGCGGTGCGGCTCGCTACATGGCAGAAGACTTCAAAGAGTGCTTTGCGATGGAATGTAAAGCAATGAAAAAAGTCCGTGATGAAATGGGCTTGGTCAACGTTGAAATCATGATTCCTTTTGTACGAACTTTAGAAGAAGCAAAAGCAGTCACTGATATCTTGGCTGCAAACGGTCTAAAACGTGGCGAAAATGGCTTGCGCCTTATTATGATGTGTGAGATTCCATCTAACGCCCTACTTGCTGAACAGTTCTTAGAGTACTTCGATGGTTTTTCAATCGGCTCTAATGACTTAACACAACTTACCTTAGGTATGGACCGTGACTCAGGAATCCTAGCAGACGGATTTGATGAGCGTAATGATGCCGTTAAGGTATTGTTAAAAATGGCCATCAGCACCGCTAATCGTTTAGGCAAATACGTAGGCATTTGCGGTCAAGGTCCTTCAGATCACCCTGATTTTGCTGAATGGCTTGTTAAAGAAGGCATTCAGTCAGTATCACTTAACCCTGATACAGTTGTTGCAACTTGGCAAAAGCTAACTAAGTAAGCGATTAATGAAACGTACCGCACTATTTATCTCAGACAGCACTGGCATTACAGCCAGTGCACTAGGTAAATTATTGGAACATTTTCCACACACTGAATTTTCTCAAGTACGTCTTCCATTTACAGACACACCAGAGAAAATTCAAATCGCAAAACAATCAATTCTAAAAGCGACTGTACAAGACGGTATTCGACCAGTCGTTATCATGTCTTTAGGTAATTTAGATTTACGCAACACTCTTAAAGAAGCTGATGCTTACTTTATTGATTTGTTTACAGCCTTTATAGACCCTTTAGGCATTGAACTTGGCGAGCAACCTCTGACCGGCTCAGGAATTGCACACGGGATTATGGGCAGCAGCTACTCTGATCGCATGGAAGCGATCAATTTCACACTTAATCACGATGACGGAATGACCAACAGCGGCTTAGAAGAAGCACAAGTCATCTTAGTAGGTGTGTCACGTTGCGGGAAAACGCCTACGAGTATTTACCTTGCAATGCAATTTGGCATTAAAGCTGCTAACTACCCTCTCATTCCTGAAGATTTTGAACGCGGCACCCTACCAGCAGCACTACACGCCCATACAGACAAAATTTTCGGCTTAACAATTAAAGCTGAACGCCTACACTCAGTTCGTAGCGAACGACGGCCAGATAGCAAATACGCATCTCTTGAAAACTGCAAACAAGAAATTGCTACCGCCGAAAACTTAATGCGCAATGCGGGGATTAGCTGGGCGGACTCTACCAGCCGTTCTATTGAAGAATTATCAGCCATCATCCTTCAAAAAATAGCATCGAAAAAAGACAAATCAAATTAATAAAAAAGCCCCTGAATTTGGGGCTTTTTTATTAACAATTACCTGATATCTCAAACCGTAGCGGCGGATCGTCCATCAGCGAAATCTGTTCTCGCAACTCTAGAATCCTATCTTGCCAATATTGCTGAGTATTAAACCAAGTAAACGCAGCAGTAAAAGCAGGATCATTCCAACGACTAGCAATCCAAGAAGAATAATGAATCAATCTAAGCGTTCTTAGTGCTTCAACGAGATGAACTTCACGTGGGTTAAATTCAAAAAAATCCTCATACCCTTGTAATACCTGCTTAAATTGTTGATGCATTTCATCAGGCTCGCCAGAAAGCATCATCCAGATATCTTGAATAGCAGGCCCCATGCGACTATCGTCAAAATCGACAAAGTGCGGACCCTCATCGGTCCAAAGTAAATTGCCCATATGACAGTCACCATGCAATCGTATTGAGGCTATGTCACCGGCTCGATCAAAACAGCGTCTAACACCATCTAAAGCTTGATTCACAACGCCCTGATATACCTCTAGCAACTCATTCGGAAGAAAACCATGACTTAATAAATACTGGCTTGGGATTTCACCAAATGTGTGGATATCTAAAGCCGGGCGATGCTGAAATGGCTGTAAGCTTCCTACAGCATGGATACGTCCAATAAAACGCCCTATCCATTCCAAAACACCTTTTTGATCTAAATCAGGCGCCCTACCACCATGCTTAGGGAAAACTGAAAATTTAAAATCTTGGAAAGAAAATAAGGTTTGATCATTAATCACTGTAGCTGCGACTACGGGAATTTCGTTTTCTGCTAAGGCCTTAACAAATTGATGCTCTTCTAATATAGAAATATCAGACCAGCGATGCGGTCTGTAAAACTTGGCTACAATCGGCGATGCATCTTCAATACCAATTTGATACACCCTGTTTTCATAGCTATTTAAAGCAAGGATACGTCCATCCGTGACAAGACCTAAATGATCTACTGCATCCAAAATAAGATCAGGGCTCAATGCGGCAAATGGAATGGTTGTATCAGTCATGCCGCATTTTACAACCTAAACTACTTTAAGAATGGCTTTAATTTATCCATCACTTCCGGCGCATCAGGTTGAACATCGCTGCTGTAAGAATAAACCTGCTTAGCTTCAGGAAGAATTAGATATTTATGAAAATTCCACATCGGTGCTTGTTTAGTAATCGCAAACAATTCTTTATAGAGTGTATTAGCGTTAGAGCCGACGACCGATGTTTTAACAACCATCGGAAATTTAACCGAATAAGTTTTGATGCAAAACTCCCCGACTTCCTTATTACCAGCAAGCTCTTGTTTAAAGTCATTTGATGGGAAGCCAATCACCAAAAGCTTACCTTTGTATTTACTAGACATAGACTCAAGCACCTCAAATTGCGGCGTAAAACCACATTTACTTGCGGTATTCACTACTAGAATCGGTTTGTTTTGATAATCGCACAAATTGATTTTCTGGCCTTGCAAGGTATCAAATTGATGATTGTATAAATCACTGCAAGCAGCATAAGCCATCTGGCTTGTACCAATCACGACCCCAAAAATTAGTTTCAATAAGTTTTTCATTTAATTCTCTTTAAATTAACAACATACTAATAGGACGACAAACGCGTTTAATGGTTCAAAGCAAAAAACGGACTTGTGAATAATGTGCTTAGCGGCTAAGATTCAGCCATCAATTGCTTAGGGGTGCTGTGTGGAAGTCCACGTAGGTGAAATTTACGGCAAACAAACCACAGGTAAGTTTGTGATGTATAACGTGCTTAAAGTCACAAAAGCCAACATCACGCTGCAAAACATAGACAACCCACTCAGCTTGTTTGAAACCACCGCAGATAAGTTATCCAGTTCAGGCTACATTCGCGTAAGTCAAACACCCTATATTGACTTGGATGCAACAACTCCCAAACGTCGAAAAGCCGTCAAAAAGCCAACACGCTGCCCACTAACACTAGATTTTCTTGAAGATAGAGCAGATAGCGAACGACCTGCTCCGATATTGCCAGATTTATTTTCTTAACATTAACTTTGCGGTGGACCGCCCCAAAGATCATGCCCATCAGCATCATAGATTTCAACCTCTACAAAATCCCCAGGATTTAAGCCCTCAGCATCGGCCAAATAGACAACGCCATCAATTTCTGGCGCATCTGCTTTAGTACGACCAATGGCTTCAATGTTACCTTCTTCATCCTCAACCAGCTCATCAACAAGTACGGTTTGCATGGTGCCAATTTTTGATTGCAGTTTCGCAGCACTAATACGCTCCTGAACTTCCATAAAACGAGCCAAACGTTCCTGTTTAACTTCTTCAGGCACTTGATCGGGCAATGCATTGGCAGATGCGCCATCAACGGCTGAGTAAGCAAAGCATCCAACACGATCCAATTGTGCTTCCTCTAAGAAATCCAGAAGCATTTTGAAGTCGTCTTCGGTTTCACCAGGAAAGCCCGCAATAAAAGTACTACGCACAGTGATATCCGGACAAATATCACGCCAAGACTTAATACGCGCCAAGTTATTCTCACTACTCGCTGGACGCTTCATTGATTTAAGAATGCGTGGGCTTGCATGCTGAAAAGGCACATCAAGATAAGGCAGAATAAGCCCATCAGCCATCAAAGGAATCACTTCATCAACATGCGGATATGGATAAACATAGTGCAATCGAACCCAAACGCCAAGTTCACTCAATGATTTAGTTAATTCAGTCATACGCGTTTTAACTGGTCGGCCATTCCAAAATCCACTGCGGTATTTTACGTCTACGCCATAAGCTGAAGTATCTTGTGAAATAACCAAGAGTTCAGAGACGCCGGCATTCACTAAATTCTCAGCTTCATTCAGCACATCTCCAACAGGGCGACTGACTAAATCGCCGCGCATGCTTGGAATAATACAAAAGCTACAACGGTGGTTGCATCCTTCTGAAATTTTAAGATATGCGTAATGATTCGGCGTTAAGCGCACACCTTGTGCTGGCACTAAATCCACATAAGGATCATGAGGCTTAGGTAAGTTAGCATGAACAGCAGTCATTACCTCTTCCAAGGCATGTGGTCCAGTCACGGCTAGTACGCTAGGATGTGCATTCTGCACCACACCACTCTTTGCACCCAGACAACCGGTCACAATCACCTTGCCGTTTTTACTAATCGCTTCACCAATCGCATCTAAAGACTCTTCAACTGCGCTATCAATAAAACCGCAAGTATTGACCACAACCAAATCGGCATCTTCATAAGTACCTGATATTTCGTAGCCTTCAGCACGCAATTGGGTCAAAATACGTTCTGCGTCAGATCCCGCTTTAGGACATCCTAAAGAAACGAATCCGACTTTTGGTGATATGTTTGTACTCATGAAAATTAACCTATAAAAATGTACATTATTGCGATTGCTTGGCTTTACGTTGCCTTTTTAATGGCCGTTAGTGAAACTTCATTAGTGGCAGGCGTCATGACATTTATTTTTTATGGACTTCTACCCTGCGCACTATTGCTCTGGATATTAGGAGCGCCTCAAAGAAAACGTAATAAAAAAAACGAACCAGAGTCTGATTAATATTATTCAAGCACGAATTTAGTTAACCAAATAGAACTAATCCCTAATGCAATCAAAGCGACTTGCGCCATCGTTGCTTTAAGCTCTGTACGTTTATGTAAGCCAGGAATCAAATCTGCCACGGCAACATAAAGCATACTTGCGGCTGCAAGCCCTAATATTGTTGGTATCCAACCAGAAACCGTTTGCAAAGCAAAGTACGCTAAAACGGCCCCAACAACGGTTGCTAAGCTTGAGAACAGGTTAAACAAAAATGCTTGTTTTTTGCTATAGCCAGAATGGAGCAGAATCAGAAAATCACCAACTTCTTGCGGGATTTCATGGGCAATAATAGCAATTGCTGTCACTGTACCCAGGCGAATATCAATCATAAAAGCAGCAGCAATTAAAATGCCATCAACAAAATTATGAAAAGTATCACCTACCATAATCATCATGCCGCTACGGCCAGAGTCATGAACATGATGATGTGATTTACTAATAGAAGGCGCTTTTTCAGCGACGGTTTTATATTTTGTAGTTTGCACTTCATGTGCCTGGCAATCTTGCTCTGTATGCATTGCATGAGCTTCACAATGTTCGCCGTGACAGTGGCGCCAAAGCACTAGTTTTTCTAAAACGAAAAATAGCAAAATCCCAAACAAAACGGTTGCTGCCATATTTTCAACGCTAGTCGCTTCACGGAATGCATGTGGCAAGATCTCTAAAAATACCGCACCTAACATTGCACCAATGGCATAACTGATCAACATTGGAATCCATTGTGTACGAGCACTCATCGCTACGAGTCCCGCACAAATCACACTCAGCAAACCACCAAGCAAACTGATGGCGACTATCCAAGTAAGTGTTGAAAATTGCGTAAGGATCATGGGGTAAACAGCTATTGAGATAAAGACATCATTATACAGACTTAGTCGCTTGAAGGCTTAGCCAGCCAAATCATGGTTGCCATGCGACCAGTCATGCCATCACGCCTAAAAGAGAAGTAGCGCTCAGGATAACTGTAGGTACAATCGCCACCGCCATAAATGGCTTTAATGCCGACATTATTCAGTCTTTGTGTAGCAAGAAGATATAGATTAGCTAACCATTTATCAGCATGAGGCCGGAATGCTTGCGTTGCATTAGCGTCTTTTTCAATAAATGCCTGACGAACTTCAGCACCCACTTCAAAAGCATCTGGGCCAATAGCTGGCCCCAGCCAAGCTAATACGTCCTCCGCCTTAAAGCCCATCGCTAGAACGGCATTCTCAATCACACCATCACAAAGACTTCGCCAGCCGGCATGAATTGCAGCAACTGCCGTCCCCTGCTTATCGCAAAGCAATACAGGCAAACAGTCAGCCGTCATCGTCACACAAACAACATTAGATTGTGTTGTGAATGAAGCATCCGCATCTTGAACACAACTACTTAATGCTGCATCAACCACCTTTGTACCATGCACTTGATTCAACCAAACTGGTTCAGCAGGTACAAACTGATCCAATAAATGCCTATTCTTAACAACTGTTATTAGATGATCTTGAACGTGCGCACCTAAATTTAGACTTTCAAACGGCGCATCACTAAAGCCACCTTGCCTGGTAGTTTGTATTGCATGAACATTCGACGGCGCTGGCCAGTCTGGAATAATTAAATCCGACTTATTCAACATCCTCACCATCATCTAGCAAATCAGCCTCATCCAAATCCGAGTCGTCTTCATCGTAAAGTTCGTCATCATCTTCGTAATCTTCATCTGACAAATAAGGACCTTCAGAGAATTCAAAGTGCTCTTCATCATCCAAAGGTGGATCTTCATGACGCATAGCTTCTAACAAAGCTTTCATATCATCTGCCAGCTCAATTTGCCATTCCATAGGCTCATTAGTAGCCGGATGGATTAAACCTAACTTTATAGCGTGTAGTGCCTGTCTATCAAACTCTTGTACAAAATCTCGCAAAGTCTGTGTCATCGCACGTAATGGGATAATGGAGCGGAAGCCATAAACCGGATCACCTACAATAGGCGCTTTAAGGAACTGCATATGCACACGAATCTGATGCGTACGACCTGTTTCAAGATTGCATCGCATATAAGTATGCACTGCAAAACGCTCCAATACCTCGTAACGAGTCACTGCTGGCTTACCCATACGATTAATCGCCATCTTGGTACGCGAATGTGAATGACGGCCGATCGGTTGATCTATCTTGCCATTACGCCAAACTTGCCCCCAAACAATAGTCCGATATTCACGCTTAACCGTTCTCGCTTGTAATTGACGAACCAAACTCGTTTGAGCCGCTAGAGTCTTAGCAACAACAAGTAAACCACTGGTGTCCTTATCTAGACGATGCACAATACCAGCCCTAGGTAACTCATTTGCATGAGGCACATGATGCAAAATTGCATTTAACAAAGTACCGTTCCAATTACCTGCAGCTGGATGAACAACCATTCCGGCAGGCTTATTAATCACTAATATATGCTCATCTTCAAACACAATATCAAGCGGAATGTCTTCAGCAACAAAGGCGCTCACTTCCGGCTTCTCTTGCGCATGAACTAGAACCTGCTCACCGCCCCAAACCTTAGTCTTTGAAGTAGCTGACTCACCGTTTAATGTAATCAAACCCTCTTTAATCCAAGCTTGCAGCCTTGAACGTGAGTGTTCTGGAAGCATACGCTGTAGAGCTTGGTCTAAACGTAAACCACCCAAATCATGGGATATTACGAGAGAGATAGGAGTGCTTTGTGTCATCGGTTATAATCAATCAAAATTAATCTAATAGGTATTACTTAGTATGAAATACAGTTTAGCGTTTTTTATCGTCATTTGGCTTACAGGCTGCAGTATTTTTGGAGCCCCAACGGAGCTTGATGAAACAAAAGGCTGGCAAGCAGATCGCATTTACGCAGAAGCCGATCAAAAAATGCGTGATCGAGATTACGAAAAAGCGCTAAAGTATTTCAAAACTCTTGAATCTCGCTACCCTCATGGCAAATATGCGGCTCAAGCTCAACTTGAAACAGCATATCTTTATTTCAAAAAAAATGACACTGCATCGTGTATTGCTGCTGCGGATCGCTTTATTAAGCTACACCCCAATCATCCAAACGTTGATTACGCATACTACATGCGTGGTGTAGCTAGTTTTACACAACGGGGAATTATCGAAAAAGCAACGCAACAACAAATTAATGATCGCGATCCTAAAGCCCTTAACACATCATTCTTAGCATTTAAAGAACTTCTCACGCGTTACCCGGACAGCCGTTACGCTAAAGATGCTGCGCTACGCATGACTTATTTAGTCAACACATTAGCAGGTCATGAGCTACATGTAGCACGCTACTATATGAAGAGAAAGGCGCATATTGCAGCTATCAATCGTTGCAAATACGTACTTGAGAACTACCCTCAATCAACCAGTGTAGAAGAAGCTTTAGTTATTCAGATTAGCGCTTACGATTTAATTGGTATGCAAGACCTGAAAGACGATACTATTCGCGTACTAAAAGCAAACTACCCAAACAGTCCTATGCTAGGCAAAGGTGTTCCAGAAGATGAGAAAGTTTGGTGGAAATTCTGGGAAAGCCTTTATAACTAAACAGCTGAGTTGGATTCTAAAATTTAACAATCCACTTTAAAGCACTGCATTATTTTTTAGCAGTGCTTTTTTTCGTCGATCTTTTCGCGATTTCTAATCCAGATGCCTTAAATTTAGACTTTTTAGTCTCTTCGTTCTTACGAGCGTTAAGCTCTGCACGTTGCGCTGTTTTACGGCGACGCATACTGACAATACCCTCACCCTGAACACGCTTGTCAGGTTCAGCGAAAGGATTGTCACCTTGATTAAACTGAACACGCAAAGGCGTTCCAGTTAACTGGAATGTCTTACGGAACACACCCTCAAGGTAACGCTTATAACTATCTTTCACGCCATCCACATGATTACCATGAATAACAACAATAGGTGGATTACTACCGCCTTGATGGGCATATCTTAATTTTGGACGAATACCCTTACTGATTGGTGGTTGATGTTGCGCAATGGCATCAATCAATACACGCGTTAATTGCGGAGTGGATAGCTTAGCCATTGCCGCCTTGTATGCACCATCTACTGATGTAAATAGTTCAGGCAACCCTTTTTTACGCAAAGCTGATATGTAATGGAACTTAGCGAAATCTAGAAACTGAAGTTTGCGGTCAATTTCACGCTTAACCCAGTCGCGCTCATCTTCTTTCAAGCCATCCCACTTATTAATAGCAACAACAAGCGCCCTACCTGTTTCTAGAATATAAGCTGCAACGTGAGCATCTTGTTCGGTAATGCCTTCTTTTGCATCAACCACTAAAATCGCCACATTAGCTTCTTCAATGGCTTGTATTGTTTTGATAACTGAGAACTTCTCAATTGCTTCGAAAACTTTACCGCGTTTACGCACACCGGCAGTATCGATAATTTTGTAGTGCTTGCCGTTACGCTCAAGATCCATCGTGATGGAATCACGCGTTGTACCAGGCTCATCAAATGCAATCACACGCTCTTCACCAAGCAATGCATTTACAAGCGTTGATTTACCAACGTTTGGGCGACCAACAATCGCAATCTTTGGCGCATCTTGATCATTAAAAGGCGCTTCTGGCTCAGGTTCAGCAAATGGCTCTAAAGCCAACTCAATTAAATCACGAACACCTTCTCCATGTGCTGAAGAAATAGAAAGTGGATCACCTAAACCTAACTCATGAAACTCCGCACTCACTACGGCACGCTGCATGCCTTCTGTCTTATTAACTGCAAGCAATACAGGTCGCTGGCTTCTACGTAAGCGATTAGCAATCACTTGATCTTGTGGACTAACGCCATGACGGCCATCCACCACAAAAATAATCACGTCGGCCTCATCTATTGCAAGCAAGGTTTGACGTGCCATTTCTTTCATAATTCCAGTTTCGGCGGTTGGTTCAAAACCACCAGTATCAACCACCAAAAACGGTTTATCACCACCAACTCCACGGCCGTAATGACGATCTCGCGTCAAGCCTGGCAAATCAGCAACTAAAGCATCACGGCTTTTCGTTAAACGATTAAATAATGTGGATTTTCCAACGTTAGGTCGGCCAACTAAAACAATGGTAGGTAACATGGTCTACTTAAGAAGTTATTTCAGTGAGATGGCATAAATGCCACCCTTACGAGTTTGGGCAATGACTGTACTTGAGCCCAAAGCAACCATTTGAGGCATGATGGCGGCATCTTCGATTTTTAATCTACCTATAAAAGAACCATCTTCACGACTAAGTAAATGAACATAGCCTTCAACATCTCCAATTGCAACTATATTACCCATTGGTAATGGTGCTGTAATTCGACGTTGACGCAAGTCACCTTGGCGCCAATAAGTTTTGCCAGTACTAAAATCTAAGGCATAAACAGCACTAGCAGCATGGGATACAAACACGCGAGCATCTTCAGCATTCAAGCCTGTATAGCTTGAAATGTCGCGACTCCAAGCAATTCGACCAGTTGCTCTATCTACCGCTGCCACCTTACCTTGATAAGCAACAGCATAAACTAAAGGACCATCAACAACAGGCAAGCTTGTGATGTCAGCAATACGTTCAATTTCCGTTGTTCCTTTTGGTTGTGCAACAGAAACTTCCCAGAGAACTTTACCGTCTTCAACTCGCAATGAAATCAATTTTCCACCTGCGAAACCTGCATAGGCCGCACCGCCATCAAGCACAACGCCAGCACTGCTCTTTAAGGATAATGGTGGAGTTACACGCTCATAGATCCATTTCCGCGACCCATCAACTGCATTTAAACCATAAATACGACTATCACCACAACGAACTACCACCACACCAAAATCAACCTTAGGCGCGCTTAACACTTGGCTGCTGACTTTAGCTTTCCAACGCATTTTGCCATTAAAGTCATAGGCGACTACATAACCTTTTTGCGTACCAACTAAAACCAAGTTAGCACCAATACCAACACCACCAGTGATTGCTTCGCCTAAATTAACCCGCCACTCTTGCTTGCCTGATGCAGCTGACAATTTAAGCACTTCACCTTTTGAGCCAGCGGCATAAATATAACCATTATCAATGGCTGGCGTAAAATCATCGTCCTCAGACATTTCCAAACGAGAATTCCACAAGACTTTAGCTTGCACAGTCGATTTGATTTCGTTTAATTCTGATGGGATTTCGGTGCTTTGACGACCGAACAGACGTTCAGAAACGTCTGTCTTCAAGTCAGTAATTGAGGTACACGCACTGAGCGCAACTGCGCCAACTAGCGCAGTCCATTGATAAAATTTCAAGCTTAGCTCCCTAAAGCTTCAAGCTTATGTAGCGTATATTGATGATAGCGACCTTCACCATCTAATTTAGTTAGCGCCTCTTGATAAGCTTTCTTTGCTTCAGCTGATTTACCTTGAGCAACTAACACGTCACCCTTCAAATCCAAGAACAATCCATCAAAACCTTCCGTGTGGCTTTTATCTAAGGTCTTCAAAGCGCCTTCAAGATCTTTGTCCTGGAATTGCACTGAAGCGATTTGTAATAGCGCAATAGCACGAATTGCGTCTTCTTTGGCATGATCAGCCGCCCAATCCAATTGAGCACGAGCGCTTTTAGTTTCATTTGCAGCAAAATTAGCTTTTGCTGCAGTCAAAGCAGCACGACCGGCATAAGGCGTACCTGAGAATTTCTCCATCAATTCAGCAGACACCGCTTGCACAGCTTTTAGATTCTTAGGATCTTTAGCATCGATTTTATTCAACACTTCATACTTTGCTGAAGCTTGCAGAGATTGCTGACCTTGGTAATAGTTCCAAGCTTTATAAGCGGCAACAGCTACAAGCAAAACAATTAATGCTGTTGTCACTTTTTGGCTGTGCAGTTTCCACCATGCCTTCAATACGTCTAACTGTTCTTGCTCTTCTAAATCGTATGCCATGCTAATTTCCTAATACTCGTTTAATGTTTAATTTGATAATGCCAAAGCTCTTTGCCCAGGGATAGATTTCAGCAAATTCTGTGTATATTCCTGGCTTGGTGATCGATAAATATCATCAATGGCACCACGCTCTACAATTTTCCCTTGGTACATCACTGCTATTTCATCAGCCACATGGCGCACAACACGCAAATCATGACTGATAAAAATATAACTTAGCGCCATTTCTTGCTGCAACTCTTTGAGTAACAATAGAATTTGTGCTTGTATTGACACATCCAATGCAGACACGGGCTCATCACATACTACAACCTTGGGATTCAACACCAAAGCACGTGCAATGCCGATACGCTGACGCTGACCACCTGAAAACTCATGTGGATATTTAAGCATATCCGCTTCAGACAATCCGACACGCTTCAATATTTGCACTACACGCTCACGTTGCTCTTCTTGGTTTCCCAAACGATGAATCAACAACCCCTCGCCAACAATTTCACCCACACGCATGCGTGGATTAAGCGAGGCAAAAGGATCCTGAAAAATCATCTGCAAGTGACGGCGTTGCTCTCTTAGTTCGTGTGCTGGCAACTCTGCTAAATCACGCCCCTGAAACAACACCGAACCACTATCCAAGGGTTGTAATTGTAACAGACATCTTGCCAAGGTGGATTTACCACTACCTGACTCACCAACAACAGCCAATGTTGACCCATGCTTTAAATCTAAGCTCACATTATCAAGCGCTTTAACTTTAGTCGTTCCAAAACCAAAACGACCTGAACGTTGAATATAAGATTTATTTAGATCGCGTGCTTTTAAAACGAATTCGCCCATTTAAGCAACCTTCCCATCGTTCAGCCAAGCATAATCAATTGGTTTTAATGGCTTTCTACCTTCAGCATCAGGCACACAATCCAGCAGTGCCTTCGTGTAAGGATGCTTAGGCTTACCTAGCACATCAGCAACTGAACCAGATTCAACAATATCACCCCTGAACATCACCACTACGTGATCAGCAACATCAGCAACTACCCCAAAATCATGCGTAATCAGCAACATTCCCATATTCATAGTTTGCTTCAAGTCATTTAGCAATGACAAAATCTGCGCTTGCACGGTGACATCTAAAGCAGTTGTTGGCTCGTCCGCGATCAGCATTGCAGGCTGACAAGCAATACTCATTGCAATCATCACACGCTGACGTTGACCACCCGAAAGCTCATCTGGATAGCTATTCGCACGATGTGGAGGAATGCCAACTTGCTCTAATAAATTAGCCACCTTCGCTTTTAATGCATCACCTTTTAAACCAAGATGCACTGTTAATGGCTCGCCTATTTGATACCCAATCGTGAGCACCGGATTAAGCGATGTCATAGGCTCTTGGAAAATCATTCCAATCTGACGGCCGCGAATTTGACGCATCTCATCAGCGCTTAACTTTGCTAAATCACGCCCTTGAAACTCAACCTTGCCTGACGCACGATTAAGTTGATCTGACAACAATCCCATCACGGACAATGCGGTTAAACTCTTTCCGCTACCAGACTCACCAACCACACAGGTGGTTTTACCAGGCTCAATAGAAAAAGAAACCTGATTCACCAGTTTGCGGTTTGGCGCATTTACTGGTGTGATCGTTAAATTTTCAATATTGAGTAAATGCGCCATAAGATTCCGACTAATAAGACTTTATTAAAATATCAATGGTCTCTGATAGTGAAGCTTTAATCTGCTCCCCGCCACCAACCATGGGCTTGACAGCGATTAACTGAGCTTGTACTTCATCATCACCTAAAATCAATGCATATTTTGCACCGCTACGATCCGCTTTTTTCATTTGAGATTTAAAGCTACCGCCACCTGCATGCACAACCACTGACAACCCAGCATCACGCAACTGCTCAGCAATTACAACTGCTTGAGCCTCTGCTAATTCACCAGCATTCACCAAATACGCATCTGGTTTAAATTCAGCTTCAACACCGTATTCTTGCATCAACAAAAATACACGTTCCAAACCAATTCCAAAACCAGAAGCCGGCGTTGATTCGCCACCTAAACGCTGCACTAGGCTATCGTAACGGCCGCCACCTGCAATAGTACCTTGGCTACCAAGTTTAGTTGTCACCCACTCAAACACTGTGCGATTGTAATAATCCAAACCACGAACAAGTCTTGAGTTAAGCTTATATTGAATGCCTGCGGCATCCAACTGTTTACATAGACCAGAAAAATGCGCGCGGGTTTCATCCCCCAAACAATCCATTAATTTAGGCGCATTTTCAATCATGTCCTGCATGCGGGGATTCTTACTATCCAAAATACGCAATGGATTGCTATGTAAACGACGCTTAGCATCTTCATCTAACAACTCCGCATGCTGCTCAAAATAAGCAATTAGAGTTTTTCTAAATTCCGCTCGCTCTTCGGCATCACCAATACTATTGAGTTGCAATTCAACATCTGCAATTCCCAAAGCACGCCATAAGCGGGCCAACAGAATGATTTGTTCAGCATCAACATCAGGGCCATCAAAACCAAAAGCCTCTACGCCGATTTGATGAAATTGCCGCTGACGCCCTTTTTGTACATTCTCATGCCTGAACATCGGACCTGTATACCACAAGCGCTGCGGCCCGTTATAAGTCAAACTGTGCTCAACGACCGCTCGCACACATCCAGCAGTGCCTTCAGGACGCAAGGTAAGACGGTCGCCATTCAAAGCATCTTCCCAAGAATACATTTCTTTTTCTACAATATCCGTATGCTCACCTACACTACGAATAAATAAATCTGTTGGTTCAACAATCGGCATACGAATATTGCGATATCCGTATTGAGATAAAACTTGGCGTGCAGTGTCTTCAAGCTTTTGCCATAAGGGCGTGAGTTCAGGAAGAATATCGTAAAAGCCCTTAATGCTCTGAAACTTATTATTTTTAGGTTCTTGTGTCATAAATACTTACAAAGATCGAATAGGAATTGTTTTAGACTGGGCGCGTAACTTACCACCCTCAGCATAGTGCTGTGCAACATATTGCTCAACAATCATTTGAAACTCTTGGGCAATCGCATCACCCTTCAAAGTCACTGTCTTTTCACCATCAACAAACACAGGCGCCACCGGTACTTCACCAGTACCAGGCAAACTAATCCCTATATTAGCCAATTTAGATTCACCAGGGCCATTAACCACACAGCCCATAACTGCAACGCTCATTGACTCAACGCCTGGGTATGACTTACGCCAAACCGGCATTTGCTCGCGTAGATAGCGCTGAATATCTTGCGCCAACTCTTGAAAATAAGTAGAGGTCGTACGACCACACCCTGGACAAGCTGTCACCAAAGGTGTGAACGAACGTATCCCCATTGTTTGTAAAATCTCTTGCGCAACAACAACTTCTTTAGTGCGAGACTCACCTGGCTCAGGGGTGAGGCTAACACGAATCGTATCGCCTATACCCTCTTGCAAAAGCAATGACAAAGCTGCTGTTGAAGCGACAATACCCTTGGATCCCATTCCTGCCTCAGTCAATCCCAAATGCAAAGGGTAATCGCAGCGTTTTGCCAAATCACGATAGACACTGACCAAATCCTGCACATCACTGACTTTGCATGAAATGATAATTTGATTACCAGGCAAACCAATTTCTTCGGCTTGTTTAGCACTCTCCAGAGCGGACTGAATGAGCGCCTCACGCATCAATGCATCAGCTGGCAATGGCACAGCAAGCTTAGCGTTTGCGTCCATCATGCGCGCCATTTTTTCTTGATCGAGGCTGCCCCAATTCACACCGATACGGACGGGTTTTTTATATTGAATAGCTGTCTCAATCATGGCACTAAATTGATCATCGCGCTTTGCACCCTTACCTACATTACCAGGGTTGATACGGTATTTAGCTAGCGCCGCTGCACATTCGGGATAAGCACTCAGTAATTTATGCCCGTTATAGTGAAAATCACCTACCAATGGGACATTACAACCTTGAGCATCTAATTGTTGGCGGATATATCCGACCTGCGCTGCAGCTTCAGGAGAGTTCACAGTAATACGTACAATTTCAGAACCTGCTTGCCAAAGCTCAATAATTTGACGAACTGTCGATGCAGCATCAGCCGTATCGGTATTAGTCATAGACTGAACAACAACAGGAGCATTACCGCCAACGGCAACATGTCCAACCATCACTCGTTGGCATGAACGTCTTTCAATCGATATTTTTGAACTACTCATTAATCAGCACCTAATGTCACACGCGCCATATTATTATAAGTATTAGGGCTTAAATCGATAGTTTCACCATTGAAAACCACCTGAGTAGCGCTGACATTCCCGATATGAAATTTTAATGGCGGAACACCTTCAACGTACTCCTCACCACCCGCCTTAGCAGTCTTATCATAAACAGTATTGCCTGACTTATCTTTAACAGAAACCCAAGCATTACCAGTAAACACCAGCTTCACTCTGACCAGACTTGAGCCAACAGAAACCTTTTTCATTGGCTCAACCTTAGCAGGTTCATTGGCTGTTTTTTCCGATGTTGTTGAAGGCTCTGAATTAGATGATGCCGCTTCTTGAGGTAATTGAAGCTCGGTGATTTGTTCATTATTTTTAACTTCGCGTTCAGCCACAGGTAATGCTTGCTGAGGAAGAGACTCTTGAGTAACAGTCGAGACATTGACTTCAGCTACATCAGACCCAGAGTCATCGTGATAAGCAAAAAACCAAACGAGCGAAATAATAGCAACAAACACAAGCCCTAAAATAATTGATTTAGTTCTAAGATTGGATCCCTGTATTGGCGAAGAAACAACCTCCGTTTTAACACCAATCGGATTCACAATTTCGGCAGGAATGAGCTGGCGATGGGCGATTAACAGTGTCTCTGGATCAAGCTTTAGCAAGCGAGCGTAACTACGAATAAAACCACGCGCAAGCGTAGGATCTGAAATCACTAAAAAATCATCAGCCTCAAGCGCATTAATTTTAGCAATACTTAAACGTAAAGATGCAGCAACATCCTCCACGCTTAACTTTTGGCTTTTACGTGCCTTAGCAAGTAAAACGCCGACTTTAGGTGCCAATGATTCAGATTGTTCAGATGAAGTCATATCAGCCTCCATAATTTCCTCGCTCAATTAATTCATTTCTGAGTGAATGCGCACCGTGCGCTTTGTTTTATCCTGCACCTGGCCTGCAAGCTGCCCACACGCAGCATCAATATCTTCACCGCGCGTCTTACGTGTCGTCACCACATGACCTGCCTGCATCAATACATCTCTAAAGCGACGAATATTGTCTGGACGTGATGTTTCGTAGCCACTATTAGGGAATGGATTAAACGGAATCAAATTGAATTTACATGGAACATCTTTCACCAAATTCAATAATTCTTTGGCATGATCAAAGCTATCGTTGACGCCATCAAGCATCACATACTCAAAAGTCACAAAATCACGTGGCGCTTTAACCAAATAACGTTGGCAAGCTGCCATCAACTCTTTAAGTGGATATTTTTTATTAATAGGGACAATCACATCACGCAGCGTATCGTTTGGCGCATGCAGAGAAACAGCCAATGCAACAGGACAATCTTCTTTCAACCTATCCATTGCCGGCACTACCCCACTAGTGGATAAGGTTACGCGGCGGCGACTCAAGCCATACGCCGAATCGTCCAACATAATTTGCATGGCAGTCACGACGTTGTCGTAATTAGTGAGCGGCTCACCCATGCCCATCATCACTACATTGCTGATAATACGATCACTCATTGGGAGCATACCGTAATCAGGATCTTGTCTAAGCGAATGGTTGGCTAACCACAATTGCCCAATAATCTCAGACACGCTGAGATTACGGTTAAAACCTTGGCGACCTGTTGAACAAAACGTGCATTCAAGGGCACAACCAACTTGCGATGAAATACACAATGTACCTCTATCGTCTTCTGGGATAAACACGGTTTCTACACCGTTGCCAGTACCAGCACCCACCAACCACTTGCGCGTTCCATCATTGGAAATCTGCTCAAGTTGCACGTTGGGAGGGGTGATGGTGGTCGTGGCGGCTAATTTCTCACGTAGAGATTTAGCAATATCAGTCATCTGCTCAAAATCATTCACGCCAAAATGATGCATCCAGCGCATCAATTGTTTAGCGCGAAAAGGCTTCTCGCCTAATCCTAGAAAGTATTCGGCGAGTTGCGCTTGGTTGAAATCGAGCAGATTAAGCATCAATTAAAATTACTTACCAAAGAAGTAAGCGATTTCGATTGCTGCGTTTTCAGCAGAGTCAGAACCGTGAACAGCGTTAGCATCAATGCTTTCAGCAAAGTCAGCACGAATAGTGCCAGCAGCAGCTTCTTTAGGGTTAGTTGCGCCCATCAAATCACGGTTTTTCAATACAGCGCCTTCGCCTTCAAGCGCTTGAATCATTACTGGGCCTGAAATCATGAATTTAACCAAGTCAGCAAAGAAAGGGCGCTCTTTATGAACAGCGTAGAAGCCTTCTGCTTCAGCTTGAGTCAATTGCGACATTTTAGCTGCAACGATTTTTAAACCAGCGTTTTCAAAACGTGAATAGATTTGACCGATTACATTTTTAGCAACTGCGTCAGGTTTGATGATAGATAAAGTACGTTCTAAAGCCATAATTACTCCAAAAAATTAACACTACAAAAACAACAAAAAAACTCTAAATCCAACCGCGACTTAGAAAGAAAAATGGGTTTCAAATTTATAAAGCATAAAGACCGCTAAAATAACATTTTAACGGTCTTTAATAAAGCTAAAACAGCAAGATTAAGTTACTTCAGACTTCGTTGGCGGCGCACTTCATATAGGCAAATCCCACTCGCAACAGAAACATTCAAGCTTTCAACGCTACCAAACATTGGGATGCTAACTAAAGCATCACAAGTTTCTTCAGTTAAGCGACGCAATCCTGTACCCTCAGCACCCAACACCAACGCCACAGGACCATCAAATTTAGTGGCTAATAAGTCATGTTCAGCCTCTGCTGAAGCGCCAATCACAAACACACCAGCCTCTTGCAATTCACGTAAAGTGCGAGCCAAGTTAGTCACCGCCAAAAATGGCACTGTCTCAGCCGCACCGCAAGCCACTTTACGTACGGTTGCATTCAAACCCACCGCTCTGTCTTTTGGCGCAATCACGGCATGCACACCCATGGCATCAGCCACACGCAAACAAGCTCCCAGGTTATGCGGATCTTCAACGCCATCCAATACCAAGAAAAACGGTGGCTCTTTAAGGCCAGATTCCAGAATATCGTAAATATCTTTGTAAGGGATTGGTGTATCAACCACACGAGCAATCACACCTTGGTGGCGGCCATTAACCCCAGCAAGACCGTCTAAACGCGCCCTATCCACTTCCATCGTACGGACATTGGCTTGCTCCGCAAGACTTAGCAAATCCTTCATGCGCGCATCTATACGATCTCGATCAATCAAAATTTCCTGCACACTTGCAGCATGCTGTCTAAGACGACTCAACACCGCATGAAAACCAAACAAAATTCTTGCATCACTCATTACTTAAAACCTTTACTAATTAATTTACTTAACTTTTTTTAGAGGCGGATTTGGGTCTGGAAGATGACTTTGCAGGACGAGCCTTACTTTCCGAATTAGGCTTTGATGAAGCATTGCCAGATTTAGGGCCACGATTTTTATTCGCTCCAGCCTTTTTAGATCGGCTGGATTTAGGAGCATCCCACGGATTACTTGCCTTTAACGTCGCCCTTTTAGGCTTTTTAATATCCAATTTAACCGAAGTCTCGCCGGATTTTCGTGCTTTATCACGATAACGCTCAGGCAATATCGAATCTTCGTCATTGATCGGCTTAACGCCATTGCTAGCAACACTGCTATCTGCCAATACAAAATCAATTCGCGTCGTCTCTAAATCAACACGACTGACCTGAACGCGTAAGCGATCGCCTAAGCGATATTTAACACCAGTTCGCTCCCCCACCATTTCATGACGGGTTTTATCAAAATTGAAGTAATCATTCCCCAACTCGGTCACGTGAAGCAGACCCTCAACATAGACGCCATCGAGCGCAACAAACAAACCAAAGCCAGTCACGCCAGCGACAGTACCCTCATACTCCTCACCAATCTTATCTTGCATATAGAAACACTTGAGCCATGCTTGGACATCACGCGTCGCATCATCAGCCCGTCGCTCTGTCATAGAGCAGTGTTGACCTAAGTTATGCCAATCACCACCTTGGTAACGCTTGCCTTCAAGCACAGCTTTGATTGAGCGGTGAATAATCAAATCAGGATAACGACGAATTGGCGAAGTGAAATGCGCATAAGCTTCATAAGCCAAACCAAAGTGACCCACATTATCTGGACTGTAAACGGCTTGCTGCATAGAGCGTAATAACACCGTCTGCAACAATTGCTCATCCGGACGACCTTTAATGCGGCTTAATAGCTTTTGATAATCTTTTGCATGCGGCGTATCGCCGCCGCCCACACCAAACCCAAACTCACCCATAAAGGTGCGTAAGGCTTCTAATTTTTCAGGCGTAGGGCCTTCATGAATACGATATAAAGCGGGATGTTCATGCTCTTTCAAGAAGTCTGCCGCACAAACGTTAGCAGCCAACATACACTCTTCAATTAAACGATGAGCATCATTACGTGCAGTCGGTTCAATACGATCTATCTTGCCATTTTCATTAAACACCATCAGTGTTTCTTGGCTATCAAACTCAATCGCACCGCGCTTTTCACGCACAGCTAATGAAAGCTTATAAAAACTATTTAAGTTTTCTAAATGTGGCACCAACCAAGCATATTCTTTTGCTAATTCACCATCTGGCTGCGTCAAAATCTCATGCACTTTGGTATAAGTCATCCGTGCTTTTGAACGCATGACTGAAGGATAAAACTGATAACGTTTCACCACGCCTGTGCCATCCACTTGCATATCGCACACCATACACAAGCGCTCAACATCAGGATTAAGTGAACACAAGCCATTAGATAAGGCTTCTGGCAACATTGGAATCACGCGACGTGGGAAATAAACTGAATTACCTCGATCATAAGCATCTTTATCAAGGGCATCACCTGGTCTTACATAAAAGCTCACATCAGCAATCGCCACAACCAAACGCCAACCCTTACCCTGAGGCTCACAATAAACCGCATCATCAAAGTCACGTGCAGTCTCACCATCAATCGTAATTAATGGTAATTCACGTAAATCGATACGGCCTTTGTAATCTTGCGGCTGAACGAGCCTTGGATAATCTTGCGCTTGTTTTTCTGCTGCTTTAGTAAACTCATGCGGCAATTGATGTTTGCGAAGCGCAATCTCAATTTCCATACCGGAGTCAGCATAGTTACCAAGCACCTCGACTACTTTACCAATTGGCTTGGCGTAAGCTGAAGGCTGTTCAATCAACTCTATCATGACGACTTGCCCAGCTTTTGCCTGCATGTCTTGACCTGGCGGCACAAGAATATCTTGGCTAATGCGCTTGTCTTCAGCCGCAACTAACGTGACGCCCTGTTCTCTAATTAGCCTGCCAACTAAGCGCTTAGTTGATCGCTCCAAAACCTCGACAATCTTACCTTCAGGACGACCTCTACGATCGAAACCTGACTGACGCACCATCGCACGGTCACCATGCATCACCTGCGCCATCTCTCGCGGAGATAAGAACAAATCATCTCCGCCGTTATCTGGAATCAAAAAGCCGAAGCCATCAGCATGGCCTTGAATCTTACCCGCGATTAAATGTAGTTTTTCAGCGATACATAAGGCATTTTTGCGATTACGCATAATCTGCCCTTCACGCTCCATCGCGTTCAAGCGACGATTAAAGATATCTCTCTCATGCTCACCGATATCAAGTAAGGCATATAGCTCATCGACGTGCAAAGGCACGCCCTGCTCGGTCATGATTTGTAAAATAAATTCTCTACTAGGCAAAGGATTATCGTAGTTTGCAGACTCCCGTCCAGCATGGGGGTCAAGTAACCGCTTATTCGCTCGCTTAGGTTTTTTGGTGGTCAAAGTGTGTGTGTTCCTATTATTTTCTTAATATATTTCTTGGATTAAAATCCGACAACTTGCATTTTACACCTTGCAGTATAGCCCAAATGGCGGAATTGGTAGACGCGCATGGTTCAGGTCCATGTGCCTTCGGGTGTGGAGGTTCGAGTCCTCTTTTGGGCACCAAAACTAAATTCAGATCAGGTTTGAAGATGGGGTCTAATAAATAAAATTCAAGCTACTCTTTATCTATTAAAAAGCCCCGTTAATAACGAGGCTTTTTAATTTGGCGGAGAGAGAGGGATTCGAACCCTCGATACACTTACGCGTATGCCACCTTTCCAGGGTGGTGACTTAAACCACTCATCCATCTCTCCGAATTCGGCGGCGAATTATAGCGTATGTAGGTGCTTTTTTGTTGCATAACGCTTTTTGTCACGCGCCCAAGCATAAGTTTGATGTAAAATAGCCGCGGGCGGGCCTCCCCGCATTGTAAGATAGCCAACCTGGTCAGGTCCGGAAGGAAGCAGCCACAGCTGTTGAAGCAAGTGCCGGGGGTTTGGCTCGCCTCTTCCCAGTTTGTCATTTTAGGCTTAAATTTTTACGCCACTGAATGGCAAATTAAGCTAAAGTTAAGCCCTTAATTACTGAACAATATCATCCATGAGTTATCAGGTTTTAGCGCGCAAATGGCGCCCCAAGTCATTTGATACATTAATCGGCCAAGAACACGTGGTGCGTGCTCTGACCAACGCGTTAGAGCAGCAGCGCTTACATCATGCTTATTTGTTAACCGGCACACGCGGTGTCGGTAAAACCACAATCGCACGTATATTAGCCAAATCCCTTAATTGCGAAACTGGCATTACTGCACATCCTTGCGGCGTTTGCTCTGCATGTATGGAGATCGACAAAGGTCGGTTCATTGATTTAATTGAAGTGGATGCGGCATCTAATACTCAAGTCGATAATATGCGTGATCTGCTTGATAACGCTCAATACGCACCAACCTCAGGCCGTTTTAAGGTCTATATCATCGATGAAGTGCACATGCTGAGCAAAAGCTCGTTTAATGCGATGCTTAAAACACTGGAAGAACCACCTGCACACGTTAAATTTATTTTAGCAACGACTGACCCTCAAAAAATGCCGGTCACCGTACTTTCACGTTGCTTACAGTTTAATCTGCGCCAAATGGCTACAAGCTCAATTGTTGAGCATTGCCAAGCCATATTAAGCAGTGAAAATATTCCTGTTGAGACCCCTGCCCTCAATTTAATTGCCAAGGCAGCTTCGGGCAGTATGCGTGACGCGCTTTCCTTGCTCGACCAAGCGATTGCTTATGGCGGTCAAATGGTGAATGAAAAAGAAGTGCGTGCCATGCTTGGCACCATTGACCAGCATTATTTATTTGATCTTCTTAATGCTTTAGTCGCTCAAGATGGCAACGCCTTAATCGAGCAAACTAAGGCCATGGAACAGCGTAGCATCTCGTTTGATGGCGCATTAGCAGATTTAGCAAGCCTTTTACAACAAGTGGCAGTCGCGCAAGTAGTACCGGATAGCATTTCACAGACGCTGCCAGAGCGTGCAAGTCTCATGGATTTAGCTCAAAAAATCAGCGCTGAAAAAGTACAACTTTATTATCAAATCGCACTCACTGGACGCCGTGATTTAGGCTTGGCACCTGACGAATTTGCTGGCTTTAGCATGACGCTATTACGAATGCTCGCTTTTAGCCAATCCGATACATTAGGATCTGTACGAAGCGGCCAACAAAGTATTAGTCAAAACAACGCTCAATCTAAGCCTAGCGTTTCTACAGCTACGACCACTGCCTCCCAAACACCAGTCGCATCAGCAAGCGCAGCACCTGCAGTGCGTTCTGCGACAGCCACCTTAAATGCTGCAACAGAAACGCCTCGACCTGCTTTTGTGGAGAGAGCCCCAGTATTAGCAAATACCTCTATATCAGAAAGCCTTCCTGCGGTTGAAGTTAGCCAACCTTCCGTGGAAATCACACCTCCAATTGAGGTCGCTTCAGCCATACAAAATAAAGCAGTAGAAAATACACCCACGCCAATTTCAACGATTATTGAAACAGCAGATGCTGAAGAAATATTTGTCGATACTCAAACGGCTTCGATGTTTGGCGACGCTACTGTAACAGAATCACCATCCATTGAAGCTGCCGCACCAACTGCAGGCACAAACAGCTTTGATGGTAACTGGCGCAGACTTATTGATGAGCTCAAACTTGGTCTGGCACGTACATTGGCGCTTAATTGTGAGCTTGCATCATTTGATGACAACAACATTAACCTCACAGTCCCGGAGTCTGAAAAACATCTTTTAGACGCCACTTATCAAGACAAATTAAATGCGGCAATTCAACAGCATTTTGGCAGAAAAATTAAACTCAATTTAACTGCAGGTGGCACGGGCAATACGCCAGCGAAACAGATTTTTGAAGAGAAGGCAGCGGTTCAATCACAAGCAGTTTCAGCGATTGAACAAGATCCTTTCGTACAGGCTTTAGTGTCTGACTTTGGTGCACACGTCATACCATCCAGCATTAAACCCATTCAATAACATTAAGATTTAAAAGGAAATAAAGATGTTTAACAAAGGCGGCATGGGCAATTTAATGAAACAAGCCCAAATGATGCAAGAGAACATGAAACGTGCTCAAGCAGAACTCGCAACTGTTGAAGTTGAAGGCTTAGCAAGTAACGGATTAGTTAAAATCCTGATGACATGTCGTAACGAAGTGAAACGCGTGAGCATTGATGACAGCGTGATGGACGATAAAGAAACCTTAGAAGACTTAATCGTGATTGCATTTAAAGATGCACTTAGCAAAGCCGAAAAAACATCTGAACAACGCATGGCTGGCTTAATGCCTGCCGGCATGAAATTACCTTTTTAATCCCAGCCTGATGTCAACACCTGCAAGCCTTGAGCAATTAATTGAAGCCTTACGCTGCTTACCTGGCGTTGGGCCTAAATCTGCTACGCGCATGGCTTATTACCTGCTACAACGCGACAGGCAAGGTGCTAATTTGCTAGCGAATGCGCTAGACACTGCTTTACAAGTCGTTGGACATTGTCAGCTTTGCAATACCTTTAGCGAACAACCTGTTTGCCCAATGTGCGCTTCAGGCAATCGCGATAGCAGTTTGCTCTGCGTAGTAGAAATGCCTACTGACATGATGATGATGGAACAAACGCATGCCTTTGAAGGTATGTATTTTGTACTGATGGGAAGACTCTCCCCGCTTGATGGTGTTGGCCCTAAAGAAATTGGCCTAGAAAAGCTGCTCAAACGGGCACAAGATGGCTTGGTGAAGGAAGTGGTATTAGCGACCAATTACACCGTTGAAGGCGAAGCTACCGCACATTACATTAGCGAAATGCTCGCTAAACACGGCCTAAAACTCACTCGTATCGCACGCGGCATGCCGATGGGCGGCGAAATTGAACATGTCGACAGCGGCACCTTAGCGCAAGCCATGATGGAAAGACGTAAAGTGCTTTAGGTATTAATCAATAATAAAAAAGCCCAGCATAGACTGGGCTTTTTTATTGGTGGAATGAAGAGTTACTTACGAATTAAGTAATCAAAGGCACCAAGTGCAGCTTTGGCGCCCTCACCCATTGCAATAATAATTTGCTTATAAGGCACTGTCGTCACGTCACCCGCCGCAAACACGCCAGGCATTGATGTTGCGCCATGTGAGTTAATCTCAATCTCACCAAATTTACTCAAATCAATCGTACCTTTTACGAAATCGGTATTAGGTAACAATCCAATTTGAACAAACACGGCATCAATATCAATATGCACAGACTCATCTGTTTCTCGGTTCTTATAATTCAAACCATTCATCTTAGTGCCGTCACCAGTAATATCTGTCGTTTGCGCATTGGTTACGATGGTAACATTACTCAAGGATCTAAGCTTATCTTGCAACACTGCATCAGCTTTTAATTCTTTGTCGAACTGAAGCAAAGTGACGTTGGCAACAATCCCAGCCAAGTCAATCGCCGCTTCAACACCTGAGTTACCACCACCAACGACTGCAACTGGTTTACCTTTGAACAAAGGACCATCGCAATGTGGGCAGTAAGCAACGCCTTTACCGCGATATTCTGCTTCACCTGGCACGCCAAGCTCACGCCAACGAGCGCCTGTCGCCAAAATGACTGATTTACTTTTAAGCTTTGCGCCACTTTCTAACTCAACTTCAATCAAATCACCTTGCTTAATAGATTTAGCACGTTGCAAGTTCATAATATCGACACCATACATTTTAACGTGCTCTTCAAGCGCCATCACTAACTTAGGCCCTTCTGTTTCTTTCACAGAAATGAAGTTTTCAATGGCAAGTGTATCCATGACTTGACCGCCAAAACGCTCGGCCACAATACCTGTTCTGATGCCCTTACGTGCAGAGTAAATGGCTGCTGAAGCGCCAGCTGGGCCACCACCAACAATCAATACATCATAAGGCGCTTTGGCGTCTAATTTTTTCGCTTCACGTGCGACCGCACCCTTATCAACTTTGGCTAAAATCTCATCGAATTCCATACGGCCAATGCCGAATTCTTCGCCATTTAAAAACACAGACGGCACAGACATAATCTTGCGTTCTTTGACTTCGTCTTGGAACACGCCACCGTCAATCATGACGTTAGTAATATTTGGATTAATCACTGCCATCATATTTAAAGCCTGAACCACATCTGGACAGTTATGGCAGCTAAGTGAGATATAAGTCTCAAAATGGAATTCACCTTCAATTGCTGCCACTTGCGCAATTTTTTCGGCTTCTAATTTCAATGGATGTCCACCTGCTTGAAGCAAAGCCAACACCAATGAAGTAAATTCATGTCCCATTGGGATGCCAGCAAACCTAATGCCTAATGACTTAGTCGCATCTTGGCGTTTAATCGCAAAAGATGGTGTACGTGCGTCAGCAACTTGGGTGAGCTGAAGTTTGTCGGACAATTCGGCAAGTTCAGTCAGCAAATCCATCATCTCATTAGACTTAGGACTTTGATCTGCCGATGCTTCAATCACAATCGGGTTCACCAATTTTTCCATGTAGGCTTTGAGCTGTGCTTTGATATTGCTGTCTAATGCCATGATATTTTCCAATCTTTCTTTTTAACTACATTAAAACTTGTATCGCTTGATATGAAAATGTCATGCTAAATACGCAAGGAGACGCACCCAGCATGACAATCCCAAACTACAACTTCTTCAGGGTTTTAACCCTGTAAATTAGATCTTACCTACTAGATCCAATGATGGTGTCAATGTTGCTTCACCTGGTGTCCATGAAGCTGGGCAAGCTTCGTTAGGATGTGCCGCAACGTATTGAGCAGCTTGTGCTTTACGTAACAAATCAGCAGCTGAACGGCCAATACCTAGATCGTTAATTTCAGCAGCTTTGATTACACCTTCTGGATTGATAATGAATGTACCGCGCAATGCAAGACCTTCTTCTTCAATCATTACATCAAAGTTACGTGAGATGTTGCCTGTTGGGTCAGCAAGCATTGGGTATTTGATTTTCTTGATTGTGTCAGAAGCATCAGCCCAAGCTTTGTGGGTGAAATGTGTATCAGTTGAAACTGAGTAGATTTCAAGACCAATTTTTTGGAACTCTGGGTACAAGTCAGCCAAGTCGCCTAGCTCTGTTGGGCAAACAAATGTGAAGTCAGCTGGATAAAATACAAATGCTGTCCATTTGCCTTTTAGATTTGCTTCAGTTACTTCTACGAATTTACCATTGTGAAAAGCTTGTGCTTTAAATGGCTTGATGGTTGTATTAACTAATGACATATTGCCTCCTAATTTCAGGTTGATTAAAAAACTACAGCTTGGTTAAAAACTAAAAATTACTTAAAAAATTCTTGCTCGATGTTTCTGCGAGTGAGTGCATTCTAGAGGGTCCATTTCAACAAGTAAAATCAATTGTTTTAATTGTTACGATAAAAAAAACTAATTGAAAAAAATATAAAAAACGCGCTTCTTATTCAAACCTATTTAAGTTTAAACCCAGAAACGCGTCATTTTTGGCTTCAGTTAGATACTATAAATAAAGATTAATACAAAAAATCACCAATCAACACCCTACAAAATGCGGGATGACATTTTTAAAACTATTTATTGTGGGCGCGAACAATACGACCTTTTTCACGTTCCCAGTCGCGCTCTTTTTCGGCTTCACGTTTATCGTACTGCTTCTTACCTTTAGCAAGTCCAATCTGAACCTTCACGCGACCATCTTTAAAATGTAAATCCAATGGAACCAAGGTGTAGCCAGCACGCTCAACCTTGCCAATCAGTTTTGCAATTTCTTCTGAATGCAAAAGTAATTTACGCGTTCGAATCGCATCAGGGCGAATGTGAGTTGATGCTGCACCAAGCGGCGTAACATGACAACCAATCAAATACACTTCACCACGTTGAATAATGACGTAAGCTTCTTTGATGTTGGCACGATTATCACGAATTGCTTTGACTTCCCAACCCTCTAGGACGATGCCAGCTTCGTATTTCTCTTCGATGAAAAAATCATGAAAGGCTTTTTTATTTTGGGCAATGCTCATCGCTACACACAGGCTTAAATAGCTTAAAATAGGCATTTTACTCTAGTTGTCCTGCAAAACATAAACGTACCCTATGGTTAAAGTTGAAAAAAACGTCTTAGTCCCCCACTCGGCTGAACAAATGTTCACCTTGGTTGATCGTGTTGAAGATTACCAAGCATTCTTACCTTGGTGCGGCGGCATTGATTTAATTGAGCGGTCTGAAAAAACCACCACAGCGACTATTTACATTGATTACCACGGCTTAAAACAAAGCTTTACCACACAAAACCAAAAACAATTTCCGAACAAGATGGAAATGCAGCTAAAAGATGGGCCGTTCAAACACTTTAATGGGCAATGGCGATTTATCGAGCTTAATGAGAATGCCTGTAAAATAGAATTTATATTAGAGTATGAGTTTTCAAATGCGATTTTAGGCAAAATCATTTCGCCAGTATTCAGCCATATCGCGAATACTTTTGTGGATTCTTTTGTGACGCGTGCAGAACAAGTATTTAAACTTTAGATAGAGATTGATTGTGAATCCAAACAACCAAGAAAAAATCGTAGAAATTGCTTATGCGCTACCAGCGCAACAAGTCATTATTCCAGTCAAATTAATAGAAGGCATGACTGCGGAAACGGCCATTAAACAATCGGGCATTTTAGATAAATTTCCTGAGATCGATTTGAACGTCAACAAAATCGGTTTATTCGGCAAACTCAATAAGCTAGACGTTGAATTACGTCATTTAGATCGTGTAGAAATATACCGTCCACTGATTGCAGATCCTAAAGAAGTTCGTCGCCAACGCGCTGAAGCTGGCAAGGTAATGAAAAAAGGTGGTGGTGATATTGCCGAATAAGAAAACTTAGCTAGCCTGCTATATCAAGCGTTTTTTGCAATCTTCCTTAATTAGGAATTTACCGAAGCCTGACAAGTCGGTATAATTTCGTTTTGGAAGCAAGGAATATTCACCATGCGTTTGTTGCAAAATGCGCTTACATTCGATGATGTTTTGTTGGTACCAGCACACTCTAACGTGCTCCCTCGCGAAGTAAGTCTCGCCACCCAGTTAACTCGTACAATCCGCTTAAACATTCCTGTTGTGTCAGCTGCTATGGACACGGTAACAGAAGCGCCTCTTGCCATTGCGTTGGCACAAGAAGGCGGGATGGGAATCATTCATAAAAACATGACAGCCGAAATGCAGGCCGTTCATGTTTCACGCGTTAAACGTTTTGAATCTGGCGTTGTTAACGACCCAGTCACTATTCAACCGCACATGACCGTGCGTGACGTTTTAGCACTCACCCGTTTACACAAAATCTCTGGTCTTCCAGTTGTTGATGGCAAAAAAGTCGTTGGTATTGTTACCAACCGCGATTTGCGTTTCGAAACAAATTTAGACCAATCAATCGCCAACATCATGACGCCTCAAGACCGCTTAGTGACTGTGCGCGAAGGCGCAAGCCGCGAAGAAGTGATGGAACTATTACATCAACACCGCTTAGAGCGTGTATTAGTGATTGATAATGCATACAACCTTAAAGGTTTAATCACTGTTAAAGACATTCAGAAATCAAGCGACCATCCATTAGCATGTAAAGATGCGCATGGTCGTTTACGTGTTGGCGCAGCTGTTGGTGTGGGTGAAGGCACTGAAGAACGTGTTGCGGCTCTTGTTGAAGCTGGCGTGGATGCCATTGTAGTAGACACGGCGCACGGCCATTCACAAGGCGTATTAGATCGCGTCACTTGGGTTAAAAAGAACTTCCCAGACGTGCAAGTAATTGGTGGCAACATTGCTACTGGTGCAGCTGCATTAGCATTGGTTGATGCTGGCGCTGATGGCGTTAAAGTCGGTATCGGCCCTGGTTCTATCTGTACTACTCGTATTGTTGCTGGTGTAGGTGTTCCACAAATTAGCGCGGTAAGCAATGTTGAAGAAGCGTTGCGCGGCACTGGCGTTCCGTTCATTGCTGACGGTGGCATTCGTTACTCTGGTGACATTTCAAAAGCCATCGCTGCTGGTGCCTACTCCGTGATGCTTGGCGGTATGTTCGCTGGCACAGAAGAAGCGCCTGGCGAAATCGAATTATTCCAAGGCCGTTCATATAAGTCATATCGCGGCATGGGCTCTATTGGTGCGATGCAAAAAGGTTCTAGCGACCGTTACTTCCAAGAAAATAACGGCAATGCAGACAAACTAGTGCCAGAAGGCATTGAAGGTCGCGTGCCTTACAAAGGCAGCATGATCGCTGTCGTTCATCAGCTGATGGGCGGTTTACGCGCTTCTATGGGCTATGTAGGCTGCAAAACGATTGATGAAATGCGTAACAAAGCTGAATTTGTACAAATCACTTCAGCAGGTATGCGTGAGTCACACGTTCATGATGTTCAAATCACAAAAGAGGCACCGAATTATCATATTGATTAATTCTTAACCGACTTTAGTTGGGCAAACCGCTTTGATATTCGTATTAAAGTCGTTTGCCCTTCGTTATTTTTAGCGTATAGGCTTTTACTTAAATTATGTCTCATCAAAAAATTCTGATTTTAGATTTTGGCTCACAAGTCACTCAACTGATTGCACGCCGCATTCGAGAAGCACACGTTTACTGTGAAGTTCATCCATGCGATGTTTCAGATGAATTTGTAAAGAGCTTTGGTGCAAGCGGCATCGTGCTATCAGGTAGCCATGCCAGCGTTTATGAAGAAGACACAGACCACGCACCAGATGCAGTATTTACTTTAGGTGTTCCAGTATTAGGCATTTGTTACGGCATGCAAACCATGGCGCAACAACTCGGTGGCAAAGTAGAAGCTGGTACTAAGCGTGAATTCGGTTTTGCAGAGGTTCGCGCACGCGGGCACTCTGCCCTATTCAACCATATTCAAGATCGTAGCAATGCTGAAGGCCATGGCTTGCTAGATGTTTGGATGAGCCATGGTGACAAAGTCACTGAGCTACCACCGGGCTTTAAAGTGATTGCTAGCAATGACACTACACCAATTGCTGCGATGGCAGACGAAGAACGTAAATTCTATGCAGTTCAGTTCCATCCTGAAGTGACCCATACAAAACAAGGCGATGCGATGTTACGTCGCTTTGTGTTGGACATCTGCGGCACTCGCGCTGACTGGATTATGGGCGATTATATTGAAGAAGCTGTCGCTAAGATTCGCGAACAAGTAGGTAATGAAGAAGTGATTTTAGGCTTATCAGGTGGTGTCGATTCAAGCGTTGCAGCTGCATTGATTCACCGTGCGATTGGCGATCAGCTTACTTGCGTTTTTGTAGATCATGGCTTGCTACGCCTAAATGAAGGCAAGATGGTCATGGAAATGTTTGCAGGCCGCTTACATGCCAAAGTGATTCACGTGGATGCTACTGAACAATTCATGGGAGAACTTGCTGGCGTTGCCGACCCTGAAGCTAAACGCAAAATTATTGGTAAAGAATTTGTAGAAGTATTCCAATCTGAAGCCAAAAAACTAGCGAATGCTAAATGGCTAGCGCAAGGCACGATTTATCCTGACGTGATTGAATCAGGCGGCGCAAAATCTAAAAAAGCGGTAACGATTAAGAGCCATCATAATGTTGGTGGGTTGCCAGAAAAGTTAGGTCTTAAACTGCTAGAACCATTACGTGATTTGTTTAAAGACGAAGTGCGCGAACTAGGCGTAGCGCTTGGCTTACCGCATGACATGGTTTATCGCCACCCATTCCCAGGCCCAGGCCTTGGCGTGCGTATCTTAGGTGCAGTGAATAAAGAGTTTGCAGATTTATTACGCATGGCAGATGCGATTTTCATTGAAGAGTTACGCAATACCGTTGATGAAGCGACAGGTAAGAATTGGTACGAACTGACCAGCCAAGCCTTCACGGTGTTCTTACCTGTGAAATCTGTAGGTGTGATGGGTGACGGCCGCACTTACGATTACGTGGTTGCATTACGCGCCGTTGTCACAAGTGATTTCATGACAGCACATTGGGCTGAATTACCATACAGCTTGCTAGGCAAGGTCTCAAATCGAATCATTAACGAAGTGCGTGGCATTAACCGTGTTGTATACGATATCTCTGGAAAACCACCCGCAACAATCGAGTGGGAATAAGCGGATTTATCCAATATGAGTCGCGGTTTTGTTAAAGAAGATGATTTGGAACTTGCAGGTACTGACCTGCCAGAACGCCCTGTCAGCGAACACCCTAATTATGTGACACCTCAAGGTTTAAACCAATTAGAACAGTTTGTTGAAAAGCTTGCTAACGAACACCGAGCACTATCGCCTAAAAGTGAAGATCCAACTGTGGGTCAGAAGCTAGCGAGCATTGAGCGTGATTTACGCTATTACGAAGCAAGACTAGAACAGGCAATCTTGGTAGAACCTGCTAGTGAAAAACCAACGAGCGCTGTCTTCGGTACAGCAGTGACTGTAGAAGATGAAAATGGCGATCAACATCGATTCAATATCGTTGGTGGAGATGAGGCTGACGCTAGCATCAACAAGGTATCCTATTTATCACCATTGGCGAAAGCCTTAATCGGTCATAAAGTTGGCGAAAATGTAATTTGGAAACGGCCTGCCGGTGATTTAAATTTAGAAATTATCGACATTACTTACTAATTAAGAAGAAAAAGAACAACATGAATGTTACCACCGCGATTGAAACGCGCCGCTCGATTAAATCTTACGATGCTTCACACAAGATGACAGAAGCTGAGATTAATCAGCTCATTTCTTTAACCATGCTTTCTCCAACTGCATTCAACATTCAGCACTGGCGATTTGTATTGGTTGAGGATGCTGCACTTCGTCAGCAAATCCAAGAGGTCAGCTGGAATCAAGCACAAGTCACAGAAGCTTCGGCATTGATTGTATTAGTTGCGGATGTTCAAGCTTGGGCAAAACAACCTGAACGTTACTGGAAAGATGCACCTCAAGCCGTACAAGACTTTTTAGTACCTGCAATTACGCAATACTACACTGGCAACCCACAAGCGCAACGAGATGAGGCAATGCGCTCATGCGGCATGGCTGCAATGACAATGATGCTCGCCGCAAAAGAGATGGGTTATGACACTTGTCCTATGGATGGCTTTGATTTTGATGCCGTCGCAAAACTACTTAATTTACCAGCCGACCATATTCCAACAATGTTTGTGACTGTGGGCAAAGCAACAAAAGAAGCTTGGCCTCGCGGTGGTCAATTAAGCATTAATGATGTATTGATTAAAAATAAATTTTAATTTTTAATCAGATAATTATATAAAACTATTAATAAAAGACTTTAGGAAATAAAACGTGCTTATTAGCAATAACATCACCATGCAATTCGGCGCTAAGCCACTATTTGAAAACGTCTCAGTGAAGTTTGGTGACGGCAACCGCTACGGCTTAATTGGCGCTAACGGTTGTGGCAAATCAACCTTCATGAAAATCTTGGCAGGCGTGCTTGAGCCTACTGCTGGCAACATTGCTTTAGATAGCAACGAGCGTATGGCTTGGTTGCGTCAAGATCAGTTTGGCTATGAAGATCAGCGCGTTCTTGACGTGGTGATGATGGGCCATGAACAAATGTGGAAGGCTAATGTAGAAAAAAATGCAATCTACATGAATCCAGAAGCCACCGAAGAAGATTATATGAAAGCCGCTGAGCTTGAGACAGTATTTGCTGAATACGATGGCTATACAGCTGAAGCACGTGCTGGAGAATTGCTATTAGGTGTTGGTATCCCTATCGACCAACATAATGGCTTAATGAGCTCCGTAGCGCCAGGTTGGAAGTTACGCGTATTGTTAGCACAAGCACTATTTGCAAATCCTGATATTTTGCTACTCGATGAACCAACCAATAACCTGGACATTAATACTATTCGCTGGTTAGAAGACATTCTAAATAACCGTGATTGCACCATGATTATCATCTCGCATGATCGCCACTTCTTAAACCAAGTTTGTACGCATACAGCCGATATGGATTATGCAAAATTAACGGTTTATCCTGGCAATTATGATGACTTTATGGAAGCGTCAACTATGGCGCGCGCTCAACAAGCCAAAGACAACGCCAAAGCAAAACAACAAATTGCTGACTTGCAAGACTTCGTACGCCGCTTCTCCGCTAACGCTTCTAAAGCGAAGCAAGCTACCAGCCGCGCTAAACAAATTGATAAGATTAAAGTGGAAGACATCAAACCGTCTAGCCGCCAATATCCGTTTATCCGCTTTGAATATGATGACCGTGAGAAGCTACACCGTAACGCTGTAGAAGTTGAGAAGTTAAGCCATGGTTTTGATCGTGTGTTATTTAACGACTTCGATTTACTAGTTGAAGCAGGCGAAAAAATTGCCATCATCGGTGAGAACGGTATCGGTAAGACAACCCTACTTCGCTGCTTAGCACGCGACCTGACACCTAACCATGGTTCAGTTAAATGGGCTGAAAAAGCCAATATTGGTTACTTTGCCCAAGATCATGCTGAAGACTTTGAAGAAGACCTTAACTTATTCGACTGGATGAAACAATTCACGCAAGCAGGTGACGATGACCAAGTCGTGCGTAGCATGCTTGGTCGCCTATTATTCTCTGGTGAAGACTTCAAAAAATCAGTCAAAGTGCTTTCTGGTGGTGAAAAAGGCCGCATGATGTTCGGCAAGCTCATGCTTGCCAAAACCAATGTATTGCTGATGGATGAACCAACCAACCACATGGATATGGAATCCATCGAATCGTTGAATACCGCTTTAGATAAGTACAACGGCACACTATTCTTTGTCAGTCATGACCGTGAATTTGTAAGCTCTTTAGCAACGCGCATTTTAGATGTGCGTGCTGATGGCATTATTGATTACTCAGGCAACTACGAAGACTACCTAGCTAGCCAATTGGTAGAATAATCACAAAATGTGAACGTAAAAAAAGCGACCTAGATTTCCAGGTCGCTTTTTTATATCTAAAATTACAAGCTGTTAGTCACTTTAGCAGCTTCTCTTAATTTCTTAATCGCTTCTAAACGCTGTTGCTGCAACAAACCGCCACGCAATTGAGGAAGGACATCATCAAACTTAGGCGCTTTAAATGGACGCTTCTCTTCAACACGTACAATCTGCCAGCCCGCTGGTGTTTCAATAGGCGCAGAAGTCATCGCACCTTCATTCAAGTTCACTATAACGTTTGCAACGGCAGGAATAATTTGATTTGGTAAAACCCAGGCTAAAAGGCCACCTTCTTTTGCACTCGCATCAATAGAAGATTCTTTTGCAACTTTAGCAAACGATTCACCTTTCTTGATTTTTGCAATAAGGTTGCGTGCATCTTCTTCCGTTTTTGTTACGATGTGACTTAGGTGGTACTCATGAGTTTGATTACCAATCACAGCAATTTGCCTATCGTATTCAGCCTTAAGGGCCGATTCACTAATAGGATGCTTTTTATCGTAATCTGCCAAAAACAAATCCACCATAAAATTACGTTTTAACTCTGCAAGACCTGCTTGACCATCAGGTGTTTTATCCAACCCTAATTTAACTGCTTGCTGAGCAAGAATCTCGCGATTAATAAACTCTTCTTTAATTAATTGGCGCAACTCAGGCGTATCTTTCTTGCCCTGCTGAACATTTAAATTCACGCTACGTTCGATCAATGCATTAGGAATTGCAACCCCATTAACGGTTGCTGCTGCATCAACAGCCGGCTTAGGCGCAGCTAAAGCCAAGTGATGACTTATCAAAAGCATTAAACAAGCCAACGTAATTTTTTTCATTTTTTTCATATCTTTCAAATTTTAAAGTTGATCAACTTTACACTATTCATAAAAACTTATAAAGGGCTTTAACTTAATGCAAACCACCTAATACAGCTTACAAAAATTAACATTATTTGACTAGACAAACCCTTCAAAGTTAGTGAAACTGGAGCGATGAAAAGATTACATTTTTTAGGCTATGCTGTATTTACAGCACTGACAGTGATGTTCTTCTTAAATCACTTCAATAAGCCTTTGCCTAGCGTTCGTGATAGCAAAACACTAATAGTAGTGACGCCTAACGGTCCAAACACTTATTACATTAAGGACGCGGAAGAATACGCAGGATTTGAATACGACCTGGTTAATCTTTTTGTTAAAGAATTAGGTCCTGAGTATTCAGTCAAATTTGTGATGACAGACCATGTGGCAGATGTCATTCCAGAATTACTAGACAATAAAGGTCATATCGCCGCTGCCAACTTAAGCATTACTAGCGAACGTCAAAAAAAGGTCCTTTTTGGCACCCCCTATCAAATTGCTCAACAACGATTAGTTTTCCACAAGGATAATCTCAATCCGCCTAAAGCAATTAATGAATTAACAGGCAAAAGGATTGTTGTGCCAGCAGATACAAGCTATGCGCAACGTTTACAAAAGCTATCGAAAACTATAGCTAACATTAACTGGCACGAAGATAAAAAAGCCAATACTGAAGAACTACTAGAACAAGTGAATATTGGTACATTGGATTACACAATTGCAGATAGCCATTTAGTTTCAATACTGCAAAACTACTATCCAAATTTAGAGCAAGGGATAAGTACTGGCGATCCAGAGAAAATTGCTTGGGCTTTTCCTAAAAATGTAGACCCTTGGCTATATGAGAAGTCGGTCAAATTTTTCAGTAAGATTAGTCAAGATGGCACACTTTTTCATTTAGTAGACCGATACTACGGCCACGCAAAACGTCTTGATCCCTTAGACGTCACCAAATTTCTCTCAATGACCAGAAGCACCTTGCAAAAATTCGCGCCTTTATTCAAAGATGCTCAGGAAAACACCGATTTGGATTGGCGATTATTGGCAGCTGTTAGTTATCAAGAGTCTCACTGGGATCAATACAACACATCCCCAACTAATGTACGCGGATTAATGATGCTTACCGAAGAAACTGCCGATCATTTGGGCGTCACTGACAGGCTAGATGCCAAGCAGAGCATTATGGGGGGTGCCCGCTACATTAGCCAATTAAAAAAACGAGTTCCTGAAAGTGTGCCTGAGCCAGACAGAACCTGGATGGCACTTGCTGCCTACAATATTGGCTACTCTCATGTAGAAGATGCGAGAGTGCTCGCTGAAAAACTCAACAAGAACCCTAATCGATGGGCAGATGTTAAAACTACCCTTCCCTTGCTAAACAAACCCGAATACTACGCGAATGCTAAATTTGGCTATGCTAGCGGAGGCGCACCTGTGATATTCGTAGAGTCTGTCAGAACCTATTATGACATTTTACAAAAGTATGCGGCGCCGCACACTTCTATATTCCCAAGCTTTAGCTTAAGTAAATAACAGACAATAAAAAAGCAGCACTAAGCTGCTTTTTTATTATTTTTAATACAACATCACTTATTTGATGAGTGTTTTTCCGCCCATGTAAGCTTGTAAGACTTTAGGAACTGTCACGCTACCATCTGCATTTTGATAGTTTTCAAGCACAGCTACTAGTGTACGGCCAACAGCTAATCCAGAGCCGTTTAATGTGTGGACTAGTTCAGGCTTACCCGCTTCATTACGGAAACGTGCTTGCAAGCGACGTGCTTGAAACGCCTCACAATTAGAAACAGATGAGATTTCACGATAAGTATTTTGTGCAGGCAACCATACTTCCAAATCATAAGTTTTAGCTGCGCCAAAACCCATATCGCCAGTACATAAAGCCACCACACGATATGGCAACTCTAAAGCTTTCAAGATATTCTCCGCGTGCCCAACCATTTCTTCTAATGCCTCATTGCTCTTTTCTGGATGAACAATTTGCACCATCTCGACTTTATCAAACTGATGCTGACGAATCATGCCGCGCGTATCACGTCCATAAGAACCTGCTTCCGAACGAAAACATGGCGTATGTGCTGTTAATTTAATAGGCAAACGATCTAAAGCAACAATTTCATCACGTACAGTATTCGTTAAAGTTACTTCCGAAGTGGGAATAAGATACAAAGTGCTGTCATTATGTGGCATCTTGAAGAGATCTTCTTCGAACTTCGGTAATTGACCTGTTCCGCGCAATGAATCAGCATTAACCATATAAGGCGTATAACATTCCTCATAGCCGTGTTGTTCTGTTTGTGTATCAATCATAAACTGAGCTAATGCGCGATGCAGCTTAGCAATTTGACCGCGCATCAAAGTAAACCGAGCACCAGACAGTTTTGCGCCTGTATCAAAATCCAAACCTAGCGGCATGCCAACATCAGTATGATCTTTTATTTCGAAATCAAATGTGCGTGGCGTCCCTACTTTACGTACTTCTACATTCTCTTCTTCAGACTGACCAACAGGCACTGTGTCTTGCGGTAGATTAGGCACATTGAGCAAAAAGTCCTGCATTTGAACTTGAATCACATTCAATCGTTCTTCATCCGCTTTCAATTGCTCACCCAAACCAGCAACTTCAGCCATGATGGCGCTAACATCTTCGCCTTTAGATTTTGCAATCCCAATTTGCTTAGAACTCGCATTGCGCTTTGCTTGCAACTCCTGTGTGCGGGTTTGCACTTCTTTACGCTCAGCTTCGAGCGCGGTGAATCCAGCTGTATCAAATACAAACTTACGGCTAGCCAACTTCGCGACCACAGTATCTAAATCATTTCTTAATTGCTGAATATCTAACATGCATTTTCCTAATTAATTTACTTCTTGGCTTTAGCCTGCTTATCTAGCTCAGCCAAATGAGCTAATTTTTCGCTTATTTTACCTTCAAGCCCACGATTTGTCGGCTTATAAAACTTCACTTCTTCTAGACCATCAGGCAAATACTGCTCACCCGCTGCATATGCGCCCTCTTCATTGTGAGCATACCGATAATCTTTTCCGTAATCCAAATTCTGCATCAATTTAGTTGGCGCATTACGCAGATGTAAAGGCACTGGCCTAGACTGATCTTGCGCAACAAAGGCTTTCACTTGGTTATACGCCATATAAACAGCGTTGCTTTTAGCGGCAATCGCCAAATAAACCACAGCATTCGCAAAAGCCAACTCACCTTCAGGAGATCCTAAGCGCTCATAGGTCTGGCAAGCATTTAAGCAGATTTCCAAAGCCCTTGGATCAGCCAAACCAATATCCTCAATCGCCATACGAACCAAGCGACGACCAACATATAGCGGTTCAGCGCCTCCGTCTAACATTCGTTGCATCCAATATAGCGCACCATCAGGATTTGAACCACGCACTGACTTATGGAGTGCTGAGATTTGATCGTAAAACGCTTCACCGCCCTTATCAAAGCGACGTGTCTTGCTGGCCATGGTTGATTGCAAGAAAGGCATGTCAATTTGCTTAATTTTAGCCTCAGCGGCTGCATTCAAAAGCCCCTCAACAAAATTCAGCAAGCGGCGGGCATCACCATCTGCATAAGCAAGCACTTGAGTAGTCGCCTCTTCGTTCAATGTAACGTTTAAGCTCATTTCCTCTTGCGCACGAACGAGCAACTGGCCTAATTCAGATTCAGATAGCGCCTTCAGCACAAAAACTTGTGAACGGCTTAGTAACGCACTATTAACTTCAAATGATGGGTTCTCAGTGGTTGCACCAATAAAGGTAATCAAACCACTTTCAACAAACGGCAAGAATGCGTCTTGCTGACCTTTATTGAAGCGATGTACCTCATCCACAAACATGATAGTGCGGCGACCTGATTGTTGTAAGGTATGCTCAGCACGTTCAATCGCCTCACGAATATCTTTAATGCCAGAAAGCACAGCAGAAATAGGAATAAACTCAGCATCGGCTGTATTTGCAATTAAGCGAGCCAAGGTCGTTTTACCAACGCCTGGCGGGCCCCACAAAATCATAGAAGGCAACTTACCTGACTGAAAAGCTAATCTAAGTGGCTTGCCCTGCCCTAGCAAATGAGATTGCCCAACAACTTCATCTAAAGTTTGCGGGCGTAGTTTCTCAGCGAGAGGTGCTTGAGGTTGATTAGGGGCAAATAAATTCAAGATACTTCCTGAATTACTCTCTTAAGACATCTGCGCCTGATGGTGGCGTGAATTTAAAAGAAGCCGCTGGGATTTTAATATTGCGCTCAAGATTACTAAATTGAATAAGTGTTCTATTGCCGAAGCTGTCATGCAACTCCATCTCCATTAAAGCATCTTCTTTAAAGCCTAAGAACACTCGCTCAAATCCAGTTTCTTTAAGCTTAGGAATTGCAATGACCCATTCAAGGTCACCTTTACGACTGACATCCTTGATATCAAAAGCACGTTCCATTTCCTTACCTCCTGCAAGAAGCGCTGCTGGACTAGAACCTAGCGCTTTAGAAAAAGAACGAACAGTCACTTGATTAAGCTCTGGATCGAACAACCAAACCTTTTCTCCATCACCGACAATCAACTGTACATAAGGCTTGTTATAATCCCAGCGGAATTTACTAGGCTTTTGTAATTTCATATGCCCAGTCACTTCTTGAGTTTTATGCCCTTGCTTATCAAACACCGTTTGTTGCAAATCAGCTTCAGCAGTTTGGGTATTTTGAAAATAATCTTTCATTCTCTCCAAACCAGCAGCCTGAAGATTGAATGTAATAAACACTAAAGCTAAAACAAATAGTTTTTTCATATACGCTTTATTCCTGGCCGCCTGGGGCTAAAACTTCACGGTTTCCATTACTTTGCATCGAAGAAACCAAGCCAGCACGCTCCATTTGCTCAATCAACCTAGCTGCACGGTTGTAACCAATGCGCAACTGACGTTGTACCGCAGAAATAGAAGCACGACGGGTTTTAAGCACGATAGCGACTGCTTCATCATATAGCGGATCTGACTCATCACCGCCACCACCAAAATCACCAGCTTCCCCACCATCTTCTGGCGAGCCTCCAGTCAAGATACCTTCAATGTAATTAGGCTCACCTTGCAATTTCAGATGCTGTACTACGCGATGGACTTCAGCATCACTCACAAACGCACCGTGGATACGTTGTGGGAACGTAGTACCTGGTGGTTGATACAACATATCACCCTGACCAAGCAAAGCTTCAGCACCCATTTGATCAAGAATCGTGCGCGAGTCAATTTTGCTAGATACCTGGAATGCAACACGTGTTGGGATGTTGGCTTTAATCAAACCTGTAATCACATCAACAGAAGGACGCTGTGTCGCGACAACCAAGTGAATACCGCAAGCACGTGCTTTTTGTGCTAAACGTGCAATCGGCTCTTCAACTTTCTTACCAACTACCATCATTAAGTCAGCCAACTCATCAATTACCACGACAATTAACGGCAGTTCATCTAAAGGCTCAGGGCTATCTGGAGTCAATGTAAATGGATGCGTAATTGGATTGCCATCTTTAATTGCATCTTTGATTTTTACGTTATAACCAGCCAAATTACGCACACCAAGTGCTGACATTAATTTATAACGGCGCTCCATTTCAGCCACACACCAGTTCAAAGCATTTCCTGCTTGGCGCATATCCGTAATGACTGGTGCCAACAAATGAGGGATACCATCATAAACAGACAACTCCAACATTTTTGGATCAATTAAAATCATGCGAACTTTGTCTGCTTCAGCTTTGTAAACCAAGCTCAAAATCATCGCATTAATCGCTACCGACTTACCTGAGCCAGTAGTTCCCGCAACTAAAACGTGTGGCATTTTCGCCAAGTCGGCAACCACAGCTTTACCAGCAATATCTTTACCCATCGCAATCGCAAGTGGTGATGTCACGTCAGCATAAGCCTGAGAACCCATAATCTCGGAAAGGTAAACAATTTGACGTTTAGGATTGGGAATTTCCAAACCCATACAGCTTTTGCCAGGGATGGTTTCGACAACACGAATACTGACCACAGAAAGCGCACGTGCTAAATCTTTAGATAGATTCATCACTTGACTACCCTTAACCCCAGCCGCGGGCTCTAACTCATAACGCGTAATCACTGGGCCTGGCATCGCAGCCAAGACTTTCACTTCGATACCAAAGTCCATCAACTTACGTTCGATTAAGCGAGAAATAAATTCCAAGGTTTCGGCAGATTGAATTTCAACTTCACCTTTAGGCTCATCCAATAAATGCAATGGCGGTAATGGTGAGTCCGGCATAGTTTCAAATAAAGGCGCCTGACTTTCTTTTTTAACTCGCTCACTCTTAGGAATTTCCAGCACAGGCGTTTCAATTTGAATTGGCGCACGATCTTCCGTACGTTTGCGCTCTTGCTCTACGAATTCGGTGCGTGCTTGTTCAGCAATGCGACCAACTTCCCTATCTTTTCTATCTTGCCATTTGGTTTTAACGAACTGATAGGTGTTGATGACCCCGCCACCCAATTTTTCAATAATTAATATCCACGACCATCCTGTAAATAAGCTAAATCCAGCGGCGATGGTAAAGAGAAGAATAAGCGTTGATCCAACAAAACCCAATGACTGACGCATCAAGCCGTCAACAACCGCACCTATCATGCCGCCAGAATTAAGTGGAAGCGTTGCGGGCAATTTAACGAGATGGCCAAACTCCATGGCAGCAGATGCAACCAACACCATGCCGAAACCTAAAAAGTTTAGAAACAACAATGGCTTTTTACTTTGGCCAACAACATCTAAGCGCAAATAAACTAACCACAGGGCATAAAAAGCAAAGACTACCCACCACCACGCGGAAAAACCGAATAAAGAAAGCAGAACCGCAGATAACTTAGCACCAAGTGCCCCGCCTGCATTATGAATATCATCTTGCGATGAAGTTGCGTTAAACCATGAAGGATCATTCACATAATATGTGAGAAGAATAAGCGCCAAATAAACGCCGAGCACCGAAAAAAACAACCACCAAGCCTCACGAACCAACCCTGCACTTTCAGCAGGGATTAGATTTGAAGCATTTGTATTCACATTTTTTTTATTAAAAAACAAAATAATTAACGGCCTAATTTAGTGAAAATTGAATATCAAAATTTAAGCTGAATTATAGCAGTATCAGACACTTCATAACACGTGAGATTGATGGCAATCAATGCGCAAAAATTAGCGAGGATAAGCCAAAATATTTACGTTAAAATAGAGGTTAACAACGAACAATTTTTAGGAATAATTCACCATGACTACCAAACACGCTCAACTCATGATTTTAGGTTCAGGACCTGCCGGTTACACTGCTGCTGTTTACGCTGCACGCGCCAACCTAAAACCTGTATTAATCACTGGCATTGCTCAAGGTGGTCAATTAATGACGACCACCGAAGTAGACAACTGGCCTGCTGATGCCGATGGTGTCATGGGTCCTGAATTAATGGCGCGTTTTCAGAAGCACGCCGAGCGTTTCAATACAGAAATGATTTTTGACCATATCCATACAACGCATTTGAAAGAAAAACCAATTCGTTTAGTAGGCGATTCAGGTGAATATACTTGTGATGCTTTGATTATCGCCACTGGCGCTTCAGCAAAATACTTAGGCATTCCATCAGAAGAAAAATTTGCAGGCAAGGGCGTTTCTGCATGCGCTACATGCGATGGATTTTTCTACAGAAACCAAGAAGTAGCAGTCATTGGCGGTGGTAACACTGCAGTTGAAGAAGCCCTTTACTTAGCTAATATTGCAAGCAAGGTCACACTAGTTCATAGACGCGATAAATTTAAAGCAGAAGCTATTCTTATCGACAAGCTTATGGAGCGTGTAAAAGAAGGAAAGATCGTTTTAGAGGTTTTCTCAACGCTTGATGAAGTACTAGGTGATGACATGGGCGTTACCGGAATGCGTATTAAGAATGTAGACAATGGCAGTACTAAAGACATCGAATTACGCGGTGTGTTTATTGCAATCGGCCACAAACCAAATACAGATATTTTTGAAGGCCAACTAGAAATGGAAGGCGGCTATATCGTCACACATACTGGCCGCCAAGGTAATTTCACTGCTACCAACATTCCTGGCGTTTTTGCAGCGGGTGACGTACAAGATCACATTTATCGTCAGGCAGTCACTAGTGCCGGTACAGGTTGTATGGCTGCTTTAGATGCTGAACGTTATTTAACCAGCTTAAAATAAAGTTAAAAAAATCATTGTTGAACGCCGCCTTATATCATGAACAGCGATTCAAGAATCAAAAATATCGAGCAAGCAAAACTGCTGATTAAGGCGCAGCAGCTTGAGAAACTCGAAAAAGAAAAAGCAGAAAAACTGAAGGCCGAACTATCTCAGCAGCAAAAAACTGAAGATTTATTCTTGGCCGCAGTCAAAAATGCACGGCCTCTAAATACTAATCGCATACATCACGAACCCTCAAAACCCAAACCCATTCCTCAGCAATTTATTCGAGACGAGAAACAAGCACTACGAGATTCTTTAAGTGATGGCTATATTCCTGCACACGAGCTAGAAAGCGGCGAGGAGTTGCTCTATTTACGCGAAGGTCAGTCACCTTCCGTACTCAGCAAACTCAGACGTGGACACTGGGTCATTCAAGCCAATTTAGACTTACACGGCCTCATCAGCGATGAAGCACGTATTCAAGTAGGTGAATTTCTTGCTGGATGTAAAAAACGTGGAATCCGCTGCGTGCGAATTGTTCATGGTAAGGGTCTAGGCTCAAGAAATCGCGAACCCATTCTCAAGCATAAAGTAAGAAACTGGTTAATACAGAAAGATGAAGTGATTGCTTATGCGCAAGCAAGAGCAACAGACGGCGGGAGTGGTGCCGTGATTGTTTTACTTAAAGCCTAGCTCTTCTTTGCAAGCAAACATACAGCTTGCGCCGCAATGCCCTCGCCCCTACCTTCAAATCCGAGCATTTCAGTTGTAGTCGCTTTTACATTAATACGATCTGCCGGTACCTGACAGTCAGTTGCTATATTTAAGCGCATTTCATCAATATAGGGAGCAATCTTTGGCTGCTGCGCAATAATCGTTGCATCGAGATTACTAAGCCGATAACCCAAGTGATGCAAAAGCTCAATAACGGTTCTCAGTAATGCTCTAGAGTCTGCACCTTTGTATTGTGGATCATTATCAGGGAAATGCTTACCAATATCCCCAAGTCCTGCCGCACCAAGCATCGCATCACAAATAGCATGCAAAAGTACATCAGCATCTGAGTGACCATCAAGTCCCTTATCAAAAGGAATATCGACGCCACCAATAATGCATGGACGACCTTCAACTAATCGATGGACATCATATCCTTGACCAATTCTTATCATTATTGATGCTCCGAATGCTTATTCATATCAACAGCTAATATTGCTTCAGCCAAAAGTAAATCTTGTGGGTAGGTAATTTTAAGATTACGTAATTCACCTGCAACTAATTTAGGACTAAGTCCCAAAAACTCAATTGCTTGAGCCTCATCTGTAGGTTGATGATTTGCATTGTGCGCTGCGAGCAATGCACGCTTTAGAAGTCCGTAGGTAAACATTTGTGGTGTTTGTGCTTGCCACAAATCTTCACGCGATTCAGTCCTCTCAACACGCTGACTGGCATCAGCACGCTTTAAGGTATCTGCTAGAGGAATTGCTAACAAACCCCCAACAGCATCGTCTTGCAAGGCATCTAATAACTTACTCAATAACTCATCAGTCAAACCAGGCCTAGCAGCATCATGTACTAACACCCAGTCATGCTCATCTGCATCAATCTTTTCCAAAGTATTCAGAACCGTTTGAGCACGCGTGTCTCCGCCAGTGCGCAAGACATTTAGTTTAGGATTGTTTGATAATTGCTTAGTCCAAACTTCATCTTGAGGATGCAGTGCCAAGTGAACATGATCAATTTTAGGGTTGGCATAAAACACATCCAAGCACCAAGTAATTAAGGGGCGTGACAATAAAGGCAAATACTGCTTTGGAATTTCTGAATACATTCTGCTACCAGAGCCGGCTGCAGGAATAATGACGTGAAATTTTGCCATGTTTTTATATGAAATGGCGGTCTAGTTAATTAAGCAAGCAGAGCGCTATGTTCATTAATCGCTTCTTTCACAATCGCTTCTAAACCTTCACCTTGATGTTGCTTTACATGTTCAATCAACTGCAAACGCATTTGTAACGCCCAAAAACGTTTGATATGCATCACGATATCTTTTTTAGCTTGATCCGCATCAGGATAAGACTTGAAAAACGTCCCAATTTGATTTGCCATCGTGATTAAATGCTCAATATTCATTCTGCTTCCTTCTTTTACTTCTTTTTAATATTCAATCGTTCGGGATGTGTGTAAACCACATATTGTTCAGCACGGGCAAAACCAACCAAGCTAATACCACACTGCTCCGCCACTCTAATTGCCAAACCTGTTGGCGCTGATATTGCGATTAACATTGACACCCCTGCTACCGCAGTTTTTTGTACCATTTCATAACTGGCGCGGCTTGTTGTAATAACAAAACCATCACCTAAATCTGCTTTTGCCTTGGCTCCTAAGAGCTTATCTAAAGCGTTGTGCCGACCAACATCTTCACGCAACATTAATACATTACCATCAACATCAGCCCATGCACTCGCATGGGTGGCTCCTGTCTTTACTTGTAAGTGTTGCAGCGGCTCAAGACTAGCTAAAGATTTTTTAATCGCAGCCTCATCAAATACTCGGCTGTTTTCAATCCGAACTTCAGGTAAACGCAGAGCTTGAGCCAAACTTTCAGCACCACATAAACCACATCCTGTTCGCCCAGCCATACTACGGCGTCTATCTTTTAACATATGAAATCGCTCAGCAGCAATTTCCAAACGCAGCTCAATGCCGTTATCTTGATGCACCACTTCAATACCATACAATTGATTTGGCTGATTTAAGATACCCTCAGCCAAAGAAAAACCTAAAGCGAAGTCTTCTAAATCTTGAGGGCTTGCCAGCATCACCGCATGAGAAATACCGTTATAAATCAATGCAACGGGCACTTCCTCAGCCACAAAGTCCTCAAGCTCAGTGCAACTGCCTAAGCGGCACTTTGTAACATTTACCAAGCTAAATGAGGATGTTGAAATCATGTAATGAGCGCCCACAATCTAAATTGCAGGCGCTAATTCGTTAAATTTTAGCTTCAGATTTTGCGTTTTGTACAAAGCCGATTTGCTCATCACTGAAAGCTTTGTATTGACGCTGCCAGTCTGACAATTGCGACACTTTATTTAACTGCACTGCCGTCACTTTAAACTCAGGACAGTTCGTTGCCCAATCTGAATTGTCAGTTGTAATAACGTTAGCGCCAGACTCAGGATGGTGGAATGTTGTATAAACTACACCAGGCTGAACACGCTCTGTGATTTTTGCACGCAGTACTGTCTCACCAGCACGACTTGTAATGCCAACCCAATCGCCTTCATTAATGCCACGATCTTCAGCATCATGAGGATGAATTTCGATCAAGTCTTCTGCGTGCCAAGCAGTGTTATTGGTGCGACGAGTTTGCGCACCCACATTGTATTGAGAAAGAATTCGGCCAGTGGTTAAGATAAGTGGATATTTAGCATTCACTTTTTCTGTCGTTGGCACATATTCAGTAATAAAGAATTTACCTTTACCGCGCACAAATTCATCGATGTGCATCGTTGGCGTACCTGCTGGATTCGCATCGTCACAAGGCCATTGCACGCTACCAAGTTCGTCTAACTTCTTGAAGCTCACGCCTTTAAATGTTGGCGTTAATGCAGCAATCTCATCCAAGATGTCACTTGCATGGTTGTAATGCATAGGATATCCAAGTGCCTCAGCAAGCTTAGCTGTCACTTCCCAATCCTCAAAACCATTCTTAGGTGTCATCACACGACGCACAGGTGAAATACGACGCTCAGCATTGGTAAATGTGCCTGATTTTTCAAGGAATGAAGCACCAGGGAAGAATACATGTGCGTACATCGCTGTTTCATTTAAGAACAAATCTTGCACAATCACACATTCCATTGATTCAAGCGCATGGGTAACGTGCTGCGTGTTTGGATCAGATTGAACAATATCTTCACCCACACAATAAAGTGCTTTGAAGTTACCTTCAATCGCTGAGTCCAACATATTAGGAATACGTAATCCTGGCTCACTACTGAGCGGACGACCCCAAGCAGTTTGGAATAATGCACGTGTTGCATCATCAGATACATGACGATAGCCAGGGAATTCATGCGGCATTGAACCCATGTCACATGAGCCTTGCACGTTATTTTGACCACGCAATGGGTTAACACCCACGCCTTCACGGCCTAAGTTGGCTGTTGCCATTGCTAAGTTAGCAATACCCATTACAGTAGTTGAGCCTTGACTATGTTCAGTCACACCCAAACCATAATAAATCGCTGCATTGCCTCCTGTTGCATACAATCTTGCTGCAGCACGAACCTCTTCTGCTGGCACACCAAGCTCTTCACTTAAGGCTTCTGGTGAGTTTTGTGGTTTAGACACAAAATCACGCCAAACTTGGAAAGAATCCCACTCACAACGCTCTTTAACGAAAGCCTCGTCTATCAGACCTTCAGTTGCGATTACATGTGACATTGCAGCAATCATCGCTACGTTAGTGCCTGGACGTAATTTCAAATGGAAGTCTGCTTTTACGTGTGGTGATGACACCAAATCGATAGCACGAGGATCAATCACAATTAGCTTAGCACCTTCGCGTAACCGACGTTTCATTTGAGAACCAAATACTGGATGACCATCAGTTGGGTTAGCACCCATTACTACGATGACATCTGACTTCATCACAGAATCAAACGTTTGCGTTCCTGCAGACTCGCCTAGCGTTTGTTTAAGACCGTAACCAGTTGGTGAATGACAAACACGCGCGCAAGTATCAACATTATTAGTGCCTAATACTGCACGAATCAATTTTTGTGTTACATACACTTCTTCGTTGGTACAACGTGATGAAGTGATACCGCCAATCGCCTCCTTACCGTACTTACCTTGAATACGGGTAATCTCACCTGCCGCATATTTAATCGCCTCATCCCAAGAAACTTCAGTCCATGCATCATGGATACTCTTACGAATCATTGGCGTTGTAATACGATCTTGATGGGTTGCGTAACCCCAAGCAAAACGACCTTTTACACATGAATGGCCATGGTTAGCACCACCATTCTTGCTTGGAATCATACGAATAACTTCTTCTCCCTTCATTTGCGCATCAAATGAACAGCCTACACCACAGTAAGCACAAGTCGTTGTTACTGAATGCTCTGGCACGCCATGATCAACAACAGACTTCTCAATCAAAGTGGCGGTTGGACAAGCTTGCACACAAGCACCACAAGAAACGCACTCAGAATCCATAAAGTTCTCAACGCCTGGCGCAACTTTAGATTCAAAGCCGCGACCTTGAATCGTCAATGCAAAAGTGCCCTGCACTTCTTCACAGGCACGTACGCAGCGTGAGCAAACAATACATTTTGACGGGTCAAACTGGAAATAAGGATTGGATGTATCTTTTTCAGACTTCAAATGGTTTTCACCATCATAGCCATAACGCACTTCACGCAGACCTACTGCGCCAGCCATATCTTGCAGTTCACAATCACCATTGGTTGCGCAAGTTAAGCAATCTAGTGGATGGTCAGAGATATAAAGCTCCATCACTCCTTTACGAATATCTGCTAATTTAGGTGTTTGCGTTTTAACCTTTAGTCCTTCAGCTACAGGCGTGGTACAAGATGCTGGGTAACCGCGACGACCTTCAATCTCAACCAAGCACAAACGACAAGAACCGTATGGATCTAAGCTATCAGTTGCACATAGTTTAGGAACTGTTACGCCAGCGACCATGGCCGCATGCATAATTGAAGTTCCTTCAGATACGGTAATTTGTGTACCGTCAATTTCCAAAGTGATTTTCTTGTCAGATTCGACAACTGGTGTACCGAAGTCTATTTCTTTATTGATCGCATTATTCATAATGATCTCCTAATGGCCTAAGCCACTTGACCTTTCTTTAGGCCAAAATCTTCAGGGAAGTGATTGATAGCACTTAATACTGGATAAGGCGTCATGCCGCCCAAAGCACATAAAGAACCATTCAACATGGTGTCGCTTAAATCGCGAACCAATTCCATATTTTTGGCGTGATCTTTACCCTCAATAATTTTATCCATGACTTCAACACCGCGTGTTGAGCCAATTCGACAAGGCGTACATTTGCCACAAGACTCGATTGCGCAGAATTCAAAAGCATAACGGGCCATTTTAGCCATATCGACTGTCTCGTCGAATGCAACAATGCCACCGTGACCAAGCACTGCCCAAATTTCAGTGAATTTCTCGTAATCTAAAGGCGTATCAAACTGAGATTCAGGCAAATAAGATCCTAAAGGACCGCCCACTTGTACTGCACGAATAGGCTTGCCTGAAGCAGAACCACCACCGAAGTCATATAACAACTCACGCAAAGTGACGCCAAATGCTTTTTCAACCAAGCCACATTGCTTAACATTGCCAGCCAATTGGATTGGCAAAGTGCCACGAGAACGACCCATACCGAAATCTTGGTAATACTTACCGCCTTTATCAAGAACGATAGGCACCGTAGCCAATGAAATCACATTATTCACAACGGTCGGCTTACCAAATAAGCCTTCAATCGCAGGAAGTGGTGGTTTAAAACGCACAATACCGCGTTTACCTTCTAAACTTTCTAACAATGAAGTTTCTTCACCGCAAACATAAGCACCTGCAGCACGACGAACTTCCAAATCAAACTGTTTACCGCTTCCGCAAATATTTGCCCCCAAGTACCCTGCTTTATAAGCATTAGCAATTGCCTCATTCAAGGTCACTAATGCGTCCGGGTATTCGGAACGAAGATAAATATAACCTTGATTCGCACCAACGGCCAAACCTGCAATGGTCATACCTTCAACAAGAACTAATGGATCACCTTCCATAATCATGCGATCTGAATAGGTACCTGAGTCACCTTCGTCAGCGTTACATACGATGTATTTTTGATCGGCAGGCGCATTAAGAACTGTATTCCACTTAATTCCTGTTGGGAACGCTGCACCGCCACGACCACGCAAGCCGGAATCGGTTACTTCTTTAACAATATCAGCGGCACTCAGCTTTAATGCATTTTTAAGACCTTGATAACCATCGTGCGCCACGTAATCTTCCACTGAAACTGGATCAGTAATACCAACACGCGCAAATGTTAAACGCTCTTGTTTTTTGAGCCATTCAATTTCATCAGTCAAACCCAAATTCAGAGGATGTGCACCAGCATTAATAAAATCCGCATCAAATAAACTTGACACATCTTTTGGCATCACAGGGCCATAAGCCACACGCCCTTTAGGCGTCACTACTTCGACCATCGTCTCTAGCCAGAACATGCCACGTGAACCATTACGAACAACTTTAATATCTAGGCCGCGCTTAGCAGCTTCAGCCTGAACATTTTTAGCAACTTGATGCGCCCCTAATGAAAGCGCACTGGAGTCTCTCGGTACATAAACTATCGTGGTCATTTACGCACCCTTCGCTTCTGCAATAATTTCATTAATACGAATCGTATCTACACGACCACAAACTTGCTCGTCGATCATAATAGATGGTGAGCAAGCACAGTTACCTAAACAATAAACAGCTTCCAATGTAATCGCGCCGTCTTTAGTAGTTTCGTGATAATCAACGCCCAACGTCTTTTTAACATGCGCTTCTAAAGCTTCAGATCCCATTGCTTGACAAGATTCAGCACGACAAATTTGCAAAATATGTCTGCCAGGCGCATGCGTACGGAAATGATGGTAAAAAGTAACAACGCCATGCACTTCAGCAACTGACAGATTCAGCGCTTTAGCGATACTTGGATAACTGCTCTCTGGCACGTACCCAAGATCATCCTGGATGGCATGCAACAATGGCATAAGTGCTCCAGGCATCGAACGATGAGATGCAATATGTGCATCGATTCTCGCGAAATTTTCTTCTAACACAACAACTCCCCAAGACTTGATGAGGCGCGCTAGGCGCCACTATTTATTTACAGCCAATATTGTATCAAATTGCAACAACTCTACTAGAGCCAATCAAGCAAAAGTTGATAAAAATAGTACACTTTTTGATTATATTAATTCGCATAGGTTCCAACTTGAATTAATTAAGAATCAAATTAAAGTTAAAAAAAACGAGTTTTGAAAAAATGGGGCTTCATTTTGTTTTGATTTAAGGTAAAGTTACAATTGGTAATTAAGCAACATGGCGCATATAAATTAATTCAAAAAACAACGGAGATAACGAGAATGAGCTTGGAACTACTTAAAGGAATGGGCGTAAAGATCCCATACAAAGCCAAATACGATAACTTTATCGGTGGCAAATGGGTTGCACCTAAGGGCGGCGAGTATTTTGACGTCATCACACCAATTACCGGTTTACCATACACTAAAGCTGCACGCTCAGGCGAAGCTGATGTTGAATTAGCTTTGGATGCAGCACACGCAGCAGCAGACAAATGGGGCAAAACATCAGTGCAAGAGCGCGCTAACATGTTGCTCAAAGTTGCTGACCGTTTAGAAGCAAATCTTGAATTATTGGCCACTGCTGAAACTATCGACAACGGCAAACCAATCCGCGAAACATTGAATGCGGATATTCCATTAGCAATCGACCACTTCCGCTATTTCGCTGGCTGCTTACGTGCCCAAGAAGGCTCTTTGAGCGAAATCGATGAAAACACAGTGGCTTACCACTTCCACGAACCACTAGGCGTGGTTGGTCAAATTATTCCTTGGAACTTCCCAATCTTAATGGCTGCATGGAAACTTGCACCTGCTGTCGCTGCAGGTAACTGTGTTGTCATGAAACCAGCTGAATTCACACCAATCAGCCTTTTAGTATTGATGGAATTGATTGCTGACATCGTGCCACCTGGCGTGATCAACATCGTGAACGGGTATGGCCGTGAAGTTGGCGCACCTTTGGCTAACAGCCGCCGTATCGCTAAAATCGCATTTACTGGCTCAACTGCAACTGGTCGCGTAATTGCGCAAGCTGCTGCCGGCAACTTAATTCCTGCAACGCTAGAATTAGGTGGCAAATCACCTAACATCTTCTTTGAAGATATCGCTTCTGCTGACGACGACTTCTTTGATAAAGCAGTTGAAGGCTTGGTGTTGTTCGCATTCAACCAAGGCGAAGTATGTACATGCCCATCACGTGCATTGATTCAAGAATCTGTTTATGACAAATTCATGGAACGTGTATTGCCACGTGTAGCTGCAATCAAACAAGGTAACCCACTTGATCCAAATACAATGATTGGCGCTCAAGCTTCTGCTGACCAATTAAGCAAAATTTTGGCTTATATGGATATCGGTAAACAAGAAGGCGCTGAACTTCTTATCGGTGGTGAACAAAACAAACTAGGTGGCGATTTATCACAAGGTTACTACGTGAAGCCAACGCTATTTAAAGGCAACAACAAAATGCGTATTTTCCAAGAAGAAATTTTTGGACCAGTACTTGCTGTAACAACCTTTAAAGATGAAGCTGAAGCTTTAGAAATCGCTAACGACACAATCTTTGGTTTAGGTTCTGGCGTTTGGAGCCGTGACGGAAGCCGTGCATACCGCATGGGTCGTGGCATCAAAGCTGGCCGCGTTTGGACTAACTGCTACCATGCTTACCCAGCACATGCGGCGTTCGGTGGCTATAAAGAATCAGGTATCGGCCGTGAAACTCACAAAATGATGCTTGATCACTACCAACAAACTAAAAACTTGTTAGTGAGCTACAACGCTAAAAAACTTGGTTTCTTCTAATCCGATTGAATTAGTCAGGTAATAAAGCTAGTATAAAGAGGCGGTTAACCCGCCTCTTTTTTTACGTCCTTTTTCAGGAGTTGACCTATGGCTGAACGCATCTCTGGAACGCCATCAGCAATCGCGCTGATCCATGAACTCACCGCAAAACACGGCCCTATTATATTTTTTCAATCAGGTGGATGCTGCGAAGGAAGCGGCCCCATGTGCATGCCGGCAAATGAGTTCAGAAAAACACCCTCTGACGTCAAGGTTGGCGAGGTTGAAGGTGCAGCTTTTTATATGGGCCACAGTCATTTTCAATTCTCAGAGAATACTCACACCATACTAGATGCGATAGATGCTTCCAGCGGGTCGTTTTCATTAGACTGTGGCACTGGCAAATCTTTCATCACCAGAGGTCGTTTGTTTACCGATGAAGAACTAAAAGATCTACCACCAGTTGAAATTGGCTAATCACTAAAACAAATAAAAAAGGCTCAGAAAAATCTGAGCCTTATTTATTTAATACAATAGATAACGATTACTCGTCACCGCCACCCATATTAGGCGTCGCCGTAATTTTATGTATTGCTAGGTCAGCACCCATGTATTCATCTTCAACATCCATACGAATACCGACAAACTTTTTAAGCAAGCCGTAAACAACATAACCGCCGACTAAAGCTACAACAATACCCATAACTGTGCCAATCAACTGCGAAGCGAAACTAACTCCACCCATGCCACCTAAAGCCTTCATACCGAAGATACCAGCAGCAACACCGCCCCAAGCACCGCATAAGCCATGCAAAGGCCACACACCCAACACATCATCAATCTTCCAACGATTTTGAGTCAAGGTAAACGCCCAAACAAATAGAACCCCAGCGAGAGCACCTGTAACCAAAGCACCTAATGGATGCATCACATCAGATCCTGCGCAAACTGCAACCAAGCCAGCCAATGGTCCATTGTGTACGAAGCCTGGGTCATTCTTACCCATGATTAAGGCAGCAATCGTACCGCCCACAAGCGCCATTAAAGAGTTCATTGCTACGAGCCCAGTAACACCAGTTAAGGTTTGAGCTGACATCACATTAAAGCCAAACCAACCAACCGTCAGAATCCACGCACCTAATGCCAAGAATGGAATATTTGAAGGAGGATAAGCATGCAATCGACCATCTTTGCTATAACGTCCATAACGCGCGCCTAGTAAAACGACAGCGGCCAAAGCGATCCACCCACCCATCGCATGCACTACTACCGATCCAGCAAAGTCATGAAAGGCAAAACCAAAATGAGCTACCAACCAATCTTGAATACCGTAATGCTTGTTCCATGCAATCCCTTCAAAAAATGGATACACAAAACCCACTAGCAAGAATGTTGCAGCCAACTGAGGATTAAACTTGCTTCGCTCCGCAATTCCGCCCGAGACAATCGCAGGAATAGCAGCAGCAAAAGTAAGTAAGAAAAAGAATTTAACTAGCTCGTAGCCGTTTTTTGCGCTTAATACATCTGCACCGTGAAAGAAATCAATCCCATAAGCGATGCCATATCCTATAAAAAAATAGGCAATCGTTGAGATGGAAAAATCCACCATAATTTTCACTAATGCATTGACTTGGTTTTTACGCCTAACCGTTCCAACCTCTAAAAAAGCGAAACCTGCGTGCATTGCAAGCACCATAATAGCGCCCAACAATACAAACAACACATCACTTGCTGTTTGTAACGACTCCATAACAACTCCTCGATTACTTATATTTTATTTTTATATAGTTAGCTAAGCCCATGTATGACAGACTTTAACTAGATTTAATTAGCAAAAAATAGGCCAACTTTGTATCTTATTGTTTTAATTTAAATCACAGAAAGCCAACATTTTCATAAATGCACTAAATTTGTGCGCAACACAATAAATGCACTAAATTCGTGCAAATAAAAATGGTTAATGTTTACATGACGAAATAACAGACATTGATTAAACTCACAAACATTCATTATTTCAGGTACAAACCTTGGAAAATATATTACTCATTAGTTTTTTTCTACTGGCATGGCTTTGGTTTGACAGTATTAGCGCCCGAGATATAGCCATTGAGAAAGGCAGAGACCTCACAGAACGCGTTAATTTGCAGCTGCTTGATGAGAGTGTTGCCTGCGTCAAAATCAGGCTTGCTAGAAACACCAAAGGCCATATGCAGATTCAGCGCACTTATGAATTTGACGTGAGCGCAAATGGCGGAGACCGAATGCATTGTCACCTGATACTGCTAGGTAAGTCATTGCAATCTTGGTACATCCCACCTTACTTGCAGGCTGTTAATTAAACGCCATCATGATAGGCCGCTTCGCCCCATCCCCTACTGGCCCTTTGCATTTCGGTTCCTTACTAGCCGCTCTTGCTAGCTATCTTGAGGCAAAAAAATCTCAGGGTAAATGGCTGGTTCGCATGGAAGATTTAGACAAGCCCAGAGAAATGAAAGGCGCTGCAGAAGATATTTTACGAACACTTGAGGCGTACGCTCTCTATTGGGATGGTGAAATCGTCTACCAAAGTAAAAGAAATGACTTATATCAATCCGCTCTAAATCAATTAAATATCGACAAACGGACTTATGCATGCAGCTGCTCACGTAAAGAAATTCAAGACTCCGCAATTAATTCACAGATAGGAATAGAAGGGATTATTTATCCTGGCACTTGCCGCGAAAAACACATCACAAAAACACCGCATGCCATTCGGGTAAAAACCTTAGATCAAAACATTAGCTTTGAAGATATCATTCAAGGCCATGTGACTCAAAATCTCGCCAAACAGATTGGAGATTTTGTGATTAAGCGTGCAGATGGTCTATTTGCTTACCAGCTCTCCGTGGTTGTTGATGATTACTTGCAAGGCATCACGCACATCGTAAGAGGTGCTGATTTACTAGATTCAAGCACCAGACAAATTTACTTGCAAGACTTGCTCGGATATCAACACATTCAGTATGCGCATATTCCTGCAGCGCATAATCAACAAGGTGAAAAACTGAGTAAGCAAACCTTGGCTCAAGCAATCTTAGCTAAAGATGCCAGCAAAAACCTATACCAAGCCTTATGCTTTTTGGGGCAAAGGCCCCCAGCTGATTTAAGCGCTGAAAAAACCGAGCAAATTTTAAACTGGGCAATGGACAACTGGAATATCAACAAGGTACCAAAACAAAAAAGTACTGAAATATAAAAGCCTCTAAATAAAAACCATCACGACACCTTATATATTGGCTGGTATGGCATGTTAAAATCTCACCCATGACAGCCTATACCAAAGACCAAGATCAACTTTTCCGCTTTTTGTTTGATAACACACCAATCCGCGGAAACACCGTTAGACTCCATCAAACCTTCAACAATGCGCTTCAACACGAGAGCTACCCTCCTGTTCTTCGTGCCGCCCTAGGTGAATTAATGGCAGCAGCTGCTTTATTAGCCGCGACACTAAAGCTGGATAACGGCGCCTTAATTTTACAAATACAAGGCAAAGGCCCTTTAAATTTACTCGTCGTTGAATGCAGTGCATCCTTACAAATGCGCGCAACAGCCAAATGGAAAGGTGAGTTAGAAGATTTAAGCTTTGTTGAATTAGTGGGCAACGGTCACTTTGTGATCACACTAGACCCAAAAGATGGCGGGCAAACCTACCAGGGTATTGTGCCTGTAGAAGGCGATAGCATTAGTGAAGTGTTACAAAATTATATGCAACGCTCAGAGCAAATCGAAACCAGAATCTGGTTAGCTTGCGACCAAAGCTCGGCTTCAGGCATGCTTTTACAAAAACTTCCTGACTTGCCAGAGCAAGACGCAGATGCTTGGGCAAGAACAGGGTTTCTAGCGGAAACACTGACCCCAGAAGAACTCATCAGCCTACCAGCTGAAACAATACTCACACGTTTATTCCATGAAGAAGACGTGCGTTTATTTGAACCGCGTCAAATCTCATTTCATTGCAGCTGCTCAAGAAAAAACGTGAGTAATATGTTAAAAATGCTAGGCCAAGAAGAAGTGGCCAGCATTATTCAGGAACGCGGCGAAATTGAAGTGAACTGTGATTTTTGTAATGCCGCCTACGTATTTGACCCTGTCGATGCAGAGCAATTATTTGCAGCTGACGTGACGCCGCCAACATCTAAATCCAAACACTAGCTTGTTTGACGCACTCGCTCAAATAAGCAAACTGAAGCTGCCGCAGCTGCATTGAGCGACTCAACCCCTGCTGCAATAGGAATTGTTACTTGATGGGTAGACGCTTTAATCATGGCATCACTCAAACCAGAACCCTCATTGCCAATTGCAATTGCAGTCGGCTGACTTAAGTCTAAATCGTACAAAGACTCGCCACGAAGCGTCGTCGCTAAAACATTTCCAGCAAAATTACTTGCCACATCAAGCAAATTAGCACGTTCTACAATAGGCAATACAAACTGAGCGCCCTGCCCGCCACGCAATGCTTTTGGCGACCACGCCTCAGTACATCCTTCTGACAAGTAAACAGCATCCACTCCTGCTGCCGCTGCTGTACGTAGCATACTGCCGAGATTACCCGGGTCTTGAATATCTTCGAGCATCAATGTGAATTTTGGATCAGCAATAGGCTCAATCACAGGCGTTTTAACTAAAGCAATAATGCCAGTAGGACTTGCAACTGGAGACAACTCTGCAAACATTAAGGTTGGAAACATGACTGTTGGAATATCAGCCAATTGTTGAATTAAATGACTCACTTCAGCCGTGCTTTGACCTTCAGCGATTACAAGCAGTTTAGGCTCACCAAACACTTCAAGATAAGTGTTTACCAAATGCGCACCATCAAGCAAAGTTTCACCAAGCTTACGGCGCTCACGCGAAGATTCAGCAAGCTTCTTAAGCTGTTTAAAAAGAATGTTATCGCGAGAAATAATATGTTTGAATGTCATTGATCTGTACTTAAACTTAACTGAGATAGCATTTTAACTTAAACTGCTTTGATTCTTTAGAAAGACAACACTACACACCATGATGAAACTTTACGGCTACCCACAAACCAGATCTGCTCGTGTCGCTTGGGCTTTAGAAGAAGCGAATGCCGAATACGAATACGAACTAATTAACTTACAAGCAGGTGAACATAAAAAACCCGCATTTTTAGCCATTAATCCCTTCGGCAAGATTCCAACCCTATTTGATAATGGACAAGTAATTAGCGAGTCTGCTGCCATTTGCACTTATATTGCCGAAAAGTTTCCGGCAGCCCAGTTGATTCCAACAGATGCACAATCTCGGGCTGAATATTTCCAATGGTTATTCTTTGTAGTTACAGAGCTAGAAGTGCATTTGTGGACAGCAGCGAAACATGAACGCTTTTTACCAGAGGATAAAAAAATACCTGCAGTTGCCAAGACCAGCTATTGGGAGTTTGAAAAAGCAGCGGCTGTTTTAAGTACTCATTTAAATGGCCGTCAATACATAGCTGGCGATCATTTTAGCGCTGCAGATATTATCTGCGTTTCAGTATTACATTGGGCACATCATGTCAAAGTACCGCTTAATGAAACATTGCTCAGCTATATGAATAGACTTTCAGATCGACCAGCATTAGCAAAAGCACGCAAACGCGAAGCCGAAGCAACTTAAGGAAAACCATCATGAATGATAAAGAATTAGTCGCTTTTGAAGCCGCAAAACTGGCAAAAAATGGCATGTTAATTGGCTTGGGAACTGGCTCAACCGCAAACTATTTTATTAAGCATCTTGCTAAACGCCAGGTAGAAGAAGGTTTAAAAATCAGTACCGTAGCAAGTTCAACTATTAGCGCCATCAAAGCGCAAGCCTGCCGACTCAGTCTAGTTTCTATCAACCAAATAAAACAGATTGATTTATATGTAGATGGCGCAGATGAAATCACCCCTAATTTAAGCCTGCTTAAAGGTCGTGGCCAAGACCTCGTCATGGAGAAGTTACTTGCACAAGCCGCTCATCAATTCATTGTCGTCGCCGACAAAAGCAAACTAGTGAATTTTATTGGTGAAAAATTTATCATTCCAATTGAAGTCATACCTAATACTTGGCGGATTGTTAAGCATCATTTAGAACAACATGGCGCTGAAGGCGATATTCGACTCAACGCTAATCAAGACAATATCGCAGTCGCAGCGTCTGGCAATTATGTACTAGACATGCGTTTTCCAAAAAACCTAGACGACCAATCCCTCAACACATTACTCAATAACACCTCTGGCGTGGTTGAACATGGTTTGTTCTACCAGCTTGCAGATAAGATATTGATTGCAGATCAAGGAATCGTCAGTTCGATGTAAGCCGCATTGCCGTTATAATAGCAGCATGGCTAAAAAATTAACGATAGAACGTATTCTTCATTCCCAAGGCTTCGGCTCACGCAAAGCATGTCGCATGATGGTGAGACACAACTGGGTCACAGTGAACGGTGTCGCCTGTGAAGATCCTTTCGCAGAGTTTGATACAGACAAGCTCAAATTTACCGTTGACGATGAACCATGGGAATATCGCGAACAAGCGTATCTTATGCTCCATAAACCAAGTCATTACGAATGCTCGCATAAAACGCTGCACCACCCTTCGGTGTTTAGCTTATTCCCTGCCCCTCTCATTGAACGTGACGTCCAATGTATCGGGCGTTTGGATGAAGATACCACTGGCCTAATATTACTATCAGATGATGGCCAATTTATTCATCGCCTCAGCTCACCTAAATGGAAGGTGCCTAAAGTTTACGAAGTGACATGCAAACACAAAGTAGACGAAGCACAAATTGCTGAACTACTAAAAGGGGTTCAATTAATTGATGAGCCAACGCCTATCGCAGCGTTAGCATGCACCAAAATCTCAGACAATGTCATTCACATGACGCTAGCTGAAGGTAAATATCACCAAGTTAAACGCATGGTAGCGGCCATTAGTAACCGAGTTGAAGCGCTGAAGCGTATTAAAATAGGTGAAGTTGAATTACCTAAAGATTTAGCGCCAGGCGAATGGCGCTGGCTAACAGCTGAAGAGTTACATGCTTTAACCCACACAGAAAAACTTTAAATTAAACAGTCATATTAATTTACTAGCTAATAAGCCAATACTCCGTATAATCAACGCTTCCCTGTGCTATACCAATCAGCACAGCGGCCTACAGGCGCAATAGCGCCAACACTTTTATTTATTATTCGTTTGTCTCGATTGGTGTTGTCTTAAGACAACAGACCCACTTATAAATCTCCTTTAAGGAATTTACATTGTCTTCAGAAGTTATCAACACAAGCACAAATTTTAATGATTTGGGCTTAGCAGAACCCATCCTTCGCGCCATTAATGACGCAGGCTACACCACACCAACACCGATTCAAGCAAAAGCAATTCCACAAGTACTGAGCGGTGGCGATTTACTGGCTGGCGCACAAACAGGCACCGGCAAAACCGCCGGCTTCACTTTGCCTATTTTGCATATATTGAGCCAAAAACCAGCAGCAGATTTAGGCAAAGGTCGCCCGCGCTGCTTGATGCTCACCCCAACACGTGAATTAGCAGCGCAGATTGAAGAATCTGTAAAAACATATGGTAAATATTTACCACTCACGTCTACCGTCATTTTTGGTGGCGTGAATATCAACCCGCAAATTTCACGACTTAGAAAACCACTCGATATCTTGGTGGCAACGCCAGGCCGCTTGTTAGACCTTGCTAACCAAAAGGCCGTAGATTTATCAGGCGTCGAAATTTTAGTGCTAGACGAAGCGGACCGTATGTTAGATATGGGCTTTATTCGTGACATTAAAAAAGTCCTAGCACTCCTACCAAAAGCACGCCAAAACTTATTATTTTCAGCGACCTTTTCAGATGAAATTAAAGCACTCGCTGACGGCCTACTTCACAACCCTGGCTTTGTAGAAGTTGCTCGTCGCAACACAGCATCTGAGCTTGTTGAACAAACAGTTCATATGATTAGCCAAAGCTTTAAACGAGAACTCGTCAGCCACCTTGTAAAGCATAACAATTGGCAACAAGTTTTAGTATTTACACGAACCAAACATGGCGCTAATCGATTAGCTGAGAAACTCATCAAAGACGGTATTGAAGCAGCTGCAATTCACGGCAATAAAAGCCAAGGAGCTCGAACTAAAGCCTTAGCTCAATTTAAAGATGGCACAGTTAAAGTGCTGGTTGCCACTGATATTGCTGCACGTGGTTTAGATATTGATCAATTACCTCAAGTAATTAACTTTGAACTACCTAATGTACCTGAAGATTATGTACACCGTATTGGTAGAACCGGTCGCGCAGGTGCGAGCGGTGCAGCAGTTTCACTAGTCGACAGAGAAGAATTAAAACTACTTAAAGATATCGAAAAACTGATTAAACGTGAGATTCCAAAAGTGCCTGCAGAAGGTTGGGTGCAGCCTGAAAAAGCAGAGCCTGAGGCACCTCGGGCCCCAAGACAGCAACAACAGCGTCGCCCACAAACGAGCGGCTCTGCTGCAAATAACAACCGAAACAAACCAAACAATAAAGGTTCAAGCAAGGCGCCAGCCACTCGCAATGATAGAGCACCGAATGAAAATAAAGGTAAACCACTATCTGAAGCAGCACGTCACCAAGCGATGCCTCAACCTGCTTTATTTGCTCCTAAACCTCAAGGACAAAATAGAAATCCAAACGGCAGAAATACGAATGCAGCGAATCAAAGTCGAAATACAGGATCAAACAACAATCGAGGCGGTAGCCGTGGTGGCCACGCTGGCGGCGGTAGTCGCGGACGTTAATTAGCAAAAAGGATTGATATGTTTATTAAGAGATGGATTTTACTTGCTGTGCTTTTTTTGTTTGCTTGCACTGGAGATGATGCATCGTATAACGCAGTTACTGGTTTTGAGCCTGAAAAATACTTAGGCGTCTGGTATGAAATCGCTAGACTGGACCACAGCTTTGAACGCGGCTTAGATCAAGTTCATGCCACTTATAGCAAGCGAGAAGATGGCGGACTGAAAGTTATAAATCGTGGTTTTGATACTAAAAAGCAAAAATGGAATGAAGCGATTGGAAAAGCTTATTTTGTTGAAACGCCTGATGTAGGCCGATTAAAAGTGTCTTTTTTTGGGCCATTTTATGGTGCATACACCATCGTTGAGCTAGATAAAACCGCTTACAGCTACGCATTAGTCACAGGCGGTAAAAACTATCTTTGGATTTTGTCACGCACACCGCAGATGTCTTACATCGTTAAACAACAACTCATTTCACAAGCTAAAGAATTAGGATTTGAAACGGACAAATTAATTTATCCGATTCAAAAGTAATTAATACAATTTAATTGGCGTGAGCTTAAATCCAGCTTGGCGCAGGCGATTCAATATTCCAGTCTCGCCAGCCAAGTGTGAGGCACCAACCGCCGCAAATACACGATGCTCTTTAGCTTGAGCAAGCATACCTTTAGCCATGCCTTCATTGCGTTCATCAATCAGTTTGACGCGCATTTTTTCCCACAAAGCCTTAGGCAACATATTGCCTGTAATACTGTCATCTAACTTGGCAATTTTTTCTAAATCTTCTGATTTGTAAGTCTTAAGTAAAGCTTCGTAATCTCGCTCTTTATCTTTAGTGCTTCGTTTTAACACTGCACGTAACATCGATAATTGCTCATCTAGCGTAATACTATCTAATACTGAAAAATGCGCTTGGGTTGCTTCTAAGCCTAAGACCATTTTGTTTTGTTCTTGCGCTTTCGACATCAACAGTTCATCCATTGAATACAAGGACTTTGGTTTAGGTAAGTCGAAAATGACGGCTAACAACCAAGGCTTCATTTTCATTGCCGCTTCAATATGCATACTATGAAAATCAGCAAGCTCCCTTACTTGATCAAACTCTTTTTCAGTCAAATACTCAGCAACCGTTCCCTGCTTCATTAAAAAAACTGAAGGATTACGAGGTGGCAAAGTCTCCATCATAAACACGTCAGTCTGGGCGAAAGCTTCAAGCAGCTTGGTTGGAAATTCGGTTACCCTTGGATCATCAGCATGTATCGTACCGAGCAAATAACTAACCTTACCCTCAGCTGACTCAACTTGCCATAACAAGCCCTGATCAGCTGCTATGCTTAACTGTGAAAAGGAAAGAAAACCAAATAAGAAAAGAGCTTGAATATAAGCAGATAGGATGCGGCGCACGATAGACCCTAATGAAAGAAAAGTTAAACCTGAGACCGTGCTTTATAGCCACGGTTCAAAACTTTTATCGAGATATCTCTAATTAACGACTGCGACGGAAAGGTTTCGCTTGTGCAATCTTTTTGCCAGCTGGCAAAGGCTTGCGTGCAACAACACGAGGCGGTGTTTTATCTAATGGTTGCCATGCTGGGATGAGACAATTTTTACCACTACCAATCAAATCTGCACGACCCATGTTTTTAAGCGCTTCACGCAACATCGGCCAATTATTTGGGTCATGGTAGCGAATAAAAGCTTTATGCAGTCTGCGCACACCTCCCGCACGCGGGATAGGCACTTCCTCACTATCATCAGTGACTTTGCGTAGAGGATTCTTGCCAGAATGGTACATAGCAGTAGCCATCGCCATTGGTGTTGGTGTAAATGTTTGAACTTGATCCAATCTAAAATCATTGCGCTTGAGCCACAAGGCTAAATTCAACATGTCTTCATCCGTGGTGCCAGGATGCGCTGCAATGAAATATGGAATTAAATACTGTTTCTTGCCAGCTTCTTTTGAGAAGCGTTCAAACATCTCTTTAAATTTGTCATATGAACCCATGCCAGGCTTCATCATTTTAGATAGCACGTTTTCTTCAGAATGCTCAGGCGCAATCTTCAAGTACCCACCTACGTGATGCTGCACTAACTCTTTAACATATTCAGGCGATGTCACTGCCAAGTCATAGCGCAAGCCAGAACCAACAAGAATCTTTTTAATACCTTTGATACTTCTCGCTTTACGATAAAGCTGAATTAAAGCCGAATGATCTGTATTGAGATTTTCACAAATACCAGGATAAACACAGGAAAGCTTGCGGCAAGACTTTTCAATCGCTTCAGATTTACAGGCCATGCGATACATGTTGGCCGTTGGCCCACCCAAATCAGAAATAACGCCGGTAAAACCTTCTACCTTATCGCGAATTTCTTCGACTTCTTTCAAAATGCTTTCTTCAGAGCGACTTTGAATAATGCGACCTTCATGTTCAGTGATTGAACAGAACGTACAGCCTCCAAAACAGCCACGCATGATATTCACAGAAAAGCGAATCATCTCCCAAGCCGGGATTTTTGCATCGCCATAAACTGGATGAGGCTTACGTGCATAAGGCAAGTCATACACATAATCCATTTCTTTAGTGGTTAATGGAATTGGTGGCGGATTAAGCCAAACCTCACGATCTCCATGTTTTTGTATCAAAGCACGCGCATTGCCAGGGTTAGCTTCTAAATGCAGCACACGTGAAGCATGCGCATATAGCACAGGATCGTTAGCCACTTCTTCATAACTTGGTAAACGCACCACTTGGAGACTACGATCCGCTTTAGGCTTACGTACAATTTGAATTGCTTGCGTACCTTCAGGTAAGACTGCCTCATCTTTCTTAGCTTCGGTCTCACAACTTGTACCTGCGCCCATTTTCATTTCATAGGGATCGGTATGTTCCTCAACCTTACCAGGACGATCTAGATTCGTTGACGCAACCTCTTGCCAACCTTCTGGAATTTTTTTACGTAAAAATGCAGTACCGCGAATATCGATAATTTCGGAGACTTTTTCACCACGAGCAATGCGATGACTTAATTCAATCAAAGCACGTTCAGCATTACCATAGAGCAGAATATCGGCTTTTGAATCAACTAAAACTGAACGTCGAACCTTGTCTGACCAATAATCATAATGGGCAATACGACGTAAACTCGCCTCAATACTACCGATTACCAAAGGCACATCAGAAAAAGCTTCTCGACAACGTTGTGAATAAACCAGTACAGCGCGATCAGGTCGCTTGCCAGCAGCAGCGCCTGGTGTATATGCATCATCAGAACGTATCTTACGATCAGCGGTATAGCGGTTAACCATACTATCCATATTGCCAGCTGTAATGCCGAAATAAAGATTGGGCTTACCTAGTGCTTTAAAAGCATCAGCATTAGACCAATCAGGCTGCGCCAAAATACCCACTCGAAAGCCTTGCGCTTCTAGTAAACGTCCTACTAATGCCATACCAAAGCTAGGATGATCAATATAAGCATCACCAGTCACCAGAATAATGTCACAGCTATCCCAACCAAGCGCGTCCATTTCAGCACGTGACATCGGCAACATTGGGGACGTACCAAAACGCTTCGCCCAATAAGGACGATATTGATTAATAGCGCGTGGGACTGGAGAGACAAGGGTTTGCATAAGTTGAGTATTTTACTCTGGATTGTAGTTTTTTAAAATCTACTTACCTCTCAAAGAGCAAATATGCGCTTAATGAGGGGTTTTAAAAGCCGAGAGCATAACAATCGTAGCTAAATCATCCCAATTGCCATCTAGCTTTGGCTGGTATTGACTAATGCCATGACGAACTGCAACAAACTGCCCTTCGTACCAAAGTGGTACATAAGGTAGTTGTTGATGAATATAAGCAGTTGCAGCTTGCCAATCGTGCTTATCTAATAAACCGTCTAAATGTGCATCAGAAAACCTACCGCGATTGAAACCTTTAGGCGGCAAATTATATGAAGCAAAAGCTTTAGCATAAATATCTGGCGTATTAACACCTACCCAAGTGAGCCCAAACAATTGAAACTGGCCCTGCTTTACATCTTCGAAAAAAGTGCCCCAATCTAAGCTTTTAATTTCCAAATCAATACCAGCTTCATGCATTTGCGCCTGCATGATGGTCGCCAACCTCAATCTTTGCGCATCAGTAGAAGTCTTATAAACCAACCTTAATGGCAAACTGACACCTGCCTGCATCAGTAGCTCTTTAGCGAGCACTGGGTTGTAGTCATAAGATGTTAAGTGCGCATTACCAGCCCAATGTTCAGGTGGCAATATTGCACCGGCCTCACGGGAGCCACCCACCAAAGCTTGTTGGATAATGATTTGCCTATTAATTGAATGTGCAATCGCTCGCCTTACCAAGTGATTACGCAAAACAGGATCTTGTAAATTGAACCCGATATATGAAAAATTAGCGCCACTCGACTCAATCACTTTTAAATCAACTTGATGCTTTAGATAGCTCACCAATTCAGGGGGCAAGTCTCCTTGCAACAAATCAATTTCACCACGCTTGAGTTTTAGGATACGCACTGTTGGATCTTTGACTTCAAGCAAGCTAATCTTTTGCCCGTCACTTACTCGCATAAGCTGCAGCGTATCATTCCAAGATACAAACCTTAATGGTCCACTGCCAATTGGATGATGACCAAAGTCAAGGCCTTGCTTAATTTTATCAGCTGGCAAAATGCCAATAATTAACTTTGAAGGAAAATGAGGGTCGGCTTGTTCTAAATAAAAATCCAAGGTATTTTTATCAAGCAATTTAATTTGCTTGATATTAGAAAACTCAGCAGATAGTGGAGAGTCCTTAAGATCAAGTAACGATTGATAAGTGGCTTGGACATCAGATGCATCTAATTGAGCACCGTCATGAAAAATTCGCCCTGCCTTACCCAAACTAAAACGATATTGCGTTGGACTGATGATTTGCCAAGAAGCCAAATCTGGCTGAACCTGATAATGCTCGTCGAAACGAACCAAGGCACGATAAAGCAAACGATTAACCCTGGCCGACGCTGCATCGGTGGCATAGCGTGGATCTAAATTAATAGGCGCCTGTGCAATGCCAAAGCGGATATCTTCACGAGCAACATTTGCATCTTGCTGATGGCAAGCCATGAGGCTTAACAAACAGAGCAAGAACAAATATTTTTTTAACATGTTGTTTTCTTAGCGCTCAAATAAAGCGATAGATTCAACATGTGAAGTATGTGGGAACATATTAATGACGCCAGCTGCCACCAATCGGTAACCTTTTTCATTCACCAAAATGCCTGCATCACGAGCCAAAGTTGCAGGATTACATGAAACATAAACCATGCGCTGAGGACCAAAAGAACCATCACTAGGTAATGCGCTGACTAAAGCCATCGCACCATCGCGAGGTGGATCAATCAGCCATTTATCAAACTCACCCAAGCCCTGCAAAATCTCAGGGGTCATATCAAATAGATTCGCTTCATCAAATTCAACTTGATCAGCCAAGCCATTTAAAGCAGCACTTTCTTTAGCTCGAGCCACCAGCGTAGCAAGCCCTTCCATGCCTAAAACACTGGCACCACTCCGTGCAATCGGCAAAGTAAAATTACCTAAACCACAGAAAAAATCAGCAATTCTTTCGCCCTTTTGCGCTGAAAGCATTTGCATCGCACGACGCAACATCACTTGATTGATATGCGGATTAACCTGCGTAAACTCAGTTGGATTAAACGGATAAGTCAGATTGAATTCAGGTAAAGAGTAACTGAGACTTGGCCCATCCAAAGGATAAAAAGGCTGTACTGTTTCTAGGCCTTTAGTTTGTGTCCAAACCTGGATTTGATATTCATCAGCGAATTGACGGAACAATGCTTCATCTTGGGATGTTAACGCTTCCATAATACGGAATACCAAGACAACCGCATGCTCACCCACAGCCACTTCAATTTGCGGAATAGCATCACGAACGCTCATCTGCACAATCATTTCTTGCAGCGGAGTAATCAAAGCAGAAATACGTGGAGGTAAAACTTCGCAACCCTGAATATCAGCAACAAAAGGGGTCGATTTTTCATTAAAACCGACCAGCACACGGTCTTTTTTAGGAACATATTTAACGCGCAAACGTGCTTTATGCCGGTACGCCCACGCAGGGCCGTAAATAGGCGGCAACATACTCTCAGCTTTTACTTTACCAATGTGCCACAAATCATCTTCAAGTAAACGTTGTTTAGCCGCGACTTGCGCACCAAAATCAAGATGCTGCAATGCACAACCACCACACATCCCAAAATGTTTACATTTTGGTGTTACACGAAGATTAGATGGCTTTAGAACTTCCACAGTCTGAGCAAATTCATAACTACTTTTTACTCGTGTCGCTTGATATCTCACAGTTTCATTTGGCAATGCACCTTGAATAAAAATGACTTTACCTTCAACGTGAGCAACACCGCGACCTTCTTGGTCTAAGGATTCCACATGTGCTGTGACAATAGGATTTTCAGATTTAAATTTCTTACGAGATCTCATTAACAATACAATCTATTACATTGATTTAATATCAATATATTTTTAAAAAATTAAACTTTCCACGCTTGCATAAATTCTTGCCAATGCGGTGCACTATCAGCATTTAAGGTGTCACGCACCAAGGCAATTTCTTGATCATAAGCAGCCTTACTTAACTGCCCACGCATCATTTGGAAGCGTAAATAAACCAAATAAGTATTCACAACATCAGTCTCACAATAATTGCGAATCGCTTCTATTTCACCTTGCTGATAAGCATCCCAAACCTTGCTACCATCCATCCCTAACTTACCTGGGAAACCACAAAGCTGAGCCATATCATCCAATGGCGCATTTGCACGCCCTTGGTACATCGCAAGCAAGTCCATCAAGTCCGTATGACGAGCATGGTAACGACTGATATAGTTATTCCACTTGAACTCTTTATCGTCCTCGCCCATATCCCAATAACGCGGTGCAGTAACACCATGGATTAAGCCGCGATAGTGCAACACAGGAAAATCAAAACCGCCGCCATTCCAAGAAATCACATTCGGCGTGTATTTTTCTATGCCGTCAAAAAAACGTTGGATCAACTGACCCTCAGGCTCATCAGGCGCACCTAAAGACCACACCTTAAAATGATCACCTTCACGCAAGACGCATGAAATTGCGACAACGCGGTGCTGATGTAAGGGTAAAAACTCACTGCCGTTATGTTGGCGGCGCTGATGAAACGCAATCTTAGCGACGTCATCGGCCGCTGTTTCAGCTGGCAAACCTAACAAACCCTTTAATCCATCGGTATCAGGTATTGTTTCGATATCAAACACTAAAGTTGGAATCATGCTGGGAAAACACCCGTTGAAAGATAACGATCACCTCTATCGCAAATAATCGAAACAATGACCGCATTTTCTAATTTCTTTGATAGCTCAAGCGCTGCATAAAGACCGCCGCCCGATGAAATGCCAGCAAAAATACCCTCTTCAGCCGCTAAACGACGTGTCATTTTTTCTGCATTTGCTTGACTAACATAAATCAGTTCATCGACACGATTAGCATCGTAAATAGAAGGCAGATATTCTTCAGGCCATTTACGAATCCCTGGAATTTGTGAACCCTCTTCTGGTTGCACACCAATGATTTTGACATTCGGATTTTGTTCTTTTAAATAACGAGATGTACCCATAATGGTACCTGTAGTCCCCATGCTAGCCACAAAATGCGTGACTTTGCCTTCTGTATCACGCCAAATCTCAGGGCCAGTCCCTTCATAGTGGGCTTGTGGATTATCCATATTGCCAAACTGATCTAGCACGATACCCTCACCTTCAGCCTGCAACTTCATTGCCACATCACGCGCCAACTCCATACTGCCGTCTTTAGGTGTTAGAAGAAGTTCAGCGCCAAAAGCTTTCATGGTTTGCCTACGTTCAACACTTTGATTTTCCGGCATCACCAAGAGCATCTTATAGCCTTTCATGGCCGCAGCCATGGCAAGCGCGATACCAGTGTTACCTGAAGTCGCCTCAATCAGCGTATCTCCAGGCTTAATGTCGCCACGTGCTTCAGCACGCGTAATCATAGACAAAGCGGGCCTATCCTTAACTGAGCCGGCTGGGTTATTCCCCTCAAGCTTAACCAATAAAGTATTGCTGGTATTGCCGGGAATACGCTTTAATTTAACCAATGGCGTGTTGCCAACAAAGTCTTCTAAATATTGATACATAATTAACTCTTTAAACGAGCTTTAGCGACTAAAGCTGCATAAACTACGAAACCGACAAAACTTATCAGTGCCAACTGCGGGATAGAAAATCCCAAAAACGTCCAATCAATAGCAGCACAATCGCCTGTACCCTTGAATACCAAGGTAAGGGCTTTCTGTAAGGGAAAGTTCTCAAACATATAATCAAATCCCACACCACAATCGACTAACATTTCGTCCTTGTGCACTTGCAACCACCAGTGGCGGATCGCCACGCCAGCACCACCTAATGCCGCCAACATTTGCAATAAAGCATAGGCTTTAACAAAAAATACCTTAGATGAATTTTGAATGGCCGCAACTAGGAATAAAACCCCTATCACCATAAATACGATACGTTGAGAAATGCAAAGCGGACAAGGCTCTAGTTGATATCGCGTTTGAATAACCAAAGCCAGTGCAACCAAACCAAAACTCACGACGAAGCCGAGCCAGTAAGCCAAACGAGTTGCTAATAAATTATTAAGCATATTAATCAACCTTAAAAACCTTTATGTAAGACGTATAATAAGACGTATTGAATTTAGCCTAGATTGTAACGGATATTTAACTAATGATAGAGACAGAAACAGCGGAATCAGGCTCAGCCCCTCGTATTTTGAGCGTCAGCGATCTGAATCGCATGGCACGTGAAGTATTAGAGCAAAGTTTTCCTCTATTTTGGATTAGCGGAGAAATTTCTAATCTTACCCGCGCAGCTTCTGGCCATTGGTACTTTTCACTAAAAGACAATAGCGCCCAAGTACGCTGCGTCATGTTTCGCGGCCGCAATAGCTATTTAGATTGGACGCCTAAAGAAGGTGACAAAGTTGAAGCACGTGCAGTTGTGACCCTATATGAAGCTCGTGGCGACTTTCAGCTGACTATCGAATTCTTACAACGCGCCGGTCTAGGTGCACTATTTGAAGCATTTGAAAAGCTCAAAGCAAAATTACAAGCGCAAGGATTATTTGATCCCACCTTCAAGCAATCACTACCTAGCCACCCACAACAAATCGGGATTGTGACATCACCAGATGCTGCGGCGCTTCATGATGTATTAACAACGCTTAAACGCCGAATGCCAGGAATTCCTGTCATCATTTACCCTACCCCTGTTCAAGGCAAAGGTGCAGCCAACCAAATTGCAAACGCTATCAATTTAGCCAATGAAAGAGCGGAATGTGATGTACTCATCATTTGCCGAGGTGGTGGCAGCATGGAAGATTTGTGGCAATTCAACGAAGAAGTCGTCGCTCACGCAATTGCTAATTGCCGCATCGCAACTGTTAGCGGTGTAGGCCACGAAACTGATTTCACGATTTGTGACTTTGTTGCTGACGTTCGTGCTGCAACTCCAACCGCCGCTGCGGAATTAGTTTCACCTTCACGCGCCATGTTGTTCGCAAAATTGAATCAACTTAAAGACCAATTTAACAAAAACATTCAAACATTGCTGAGCCAAAGAGGACAAATGCTAGATTATTTAGCAAAGCGCCTCATCTCACCAGTTCAGCAAGTAGAGCACCAAAAACAGCAAATCAGTCAAATTGCTTACCGTCTAAGCATGGCAATACAAAAACAATTACAAAACAAACAAAACAGTCTGCATCAGCTAAACCAAAATCTACAGCACCTCAATCCCAATGCTGTTCTCACTAGAGGCTATGCTTTTGCCGAAAACAAGCAAGGGCAAATCATCAATAGCGCCAATCAATTATCCGTTGGCGACGATATAAAACTTACCTTTGGCATTGGCTCTGCTGATGTGACGGTCAATAAGACTGAGTCTTAATTTAATCAGTATTAGAAGCTTTTATCATTCTGCTATTGGTTTAGCGCTTAACTTGTTTGATAATAGCGTTCTTATTATCTCTAAGTCGTTTTTTAATGTCACCCACTTCTGGCAATAAAACAAAGCTTTCTGCATTAACCTTAGCCGCATTAGGCGTTGTTTTTGGTGATATCGGCACCAGCCCTCTTTACACCATCAAAGAAGTATTCTCTGTTGGCACACATCCAGTTCCACTCAATGAAGCCAATATGTTTGGGATTCTATCGCTGATTGTGTGGGCTTTAATCATGGTGGTGTCAGTGAAGTATGTCGCATTCATCATGCGTGCCGATAACCGTGGCGAAGGCGGTATTATGGCTTTACTAGCACTTGCTTCGCGCCAAGCGGAAGGCGACAAGAAAATGCAGCATACTATTATGTTGCTAGGCATTTTGGGTGCTTGCATGTTTTACGCTGACGGTATGATCACACCCGCCATTTCTGTACTTTCTGCTGTAGAAGGTTTTGAAGTTGCTGCGCCCGTTCTGCACCCACTCATTATTCCTGTTACCTTGGTCGTATTATTTATATTATTTTGGGCACAAAGCAAAGGCACCGCTTTGGTTGGCGCATTCTTTGGTCCGATTATGCTTGCTTGGTTCGGCACGCTAACCGTCTTAGGCATTCATGGCATATCACAATACCCAGCAATTCTTCATGCTTTAAATCCAATTTACGCCGTTCACTTCTTTCAGATTAGCCCTTGGATTGCTTTTGTAGCATTGGGCGCGGTTGTTTTGGCGGTGACTGGCGCTGAAGCATTATATGCAGACATGGGGCACTTTGGCCGCTTTCCAATTCGCCTAGCTTGGTTTGGTTTCGTATTACCTGCGTTAATTATTAATTATTTTGGTCAAGGCGCATTGGTGCTTTTAGACCCAGAAGCCATCAAAAACCCTTTTTATCTACTTGCGCCAGAATGGCTGCTATACCCATTAATTGTGCTTGCAACGCTAGCTGCAGTTATTGCCTCTCAAGCCGTTATCACCGGCGCGTATTCAGTATCACGCCAAGCCTTACAACTAGGCTATTTGCCACGCATGCACGTTGAGCACACTTCGGAAAGCCAAGAAGGTCAAATCTATATGCCACGCGTCAACTGGGGCTTAATGATTGCGGTAATGGTCTTGGTATTAAGCTTTAAATCTTCTGGTAATTTAGCGGCTGCTTACGGACTTGCTGTAACAGGAGATATGATTATTACCTCACTTCTCGCTGGCATTGTGTTCCATCACATTTGGGGCTGGAGTAAATTGCGCACTGGTATGCTGATTGGTATGTTTTTAACGATAGATGTGGCGTTCTTTAGTGCCAACGTACTAAAGATCCCTGATGGCGGATGGGTGCCGCTCATTATCGGTATATTCATTTTTACTTTAATGCTAACGTGGAAAACAGGCCGTAGCATGCTATATGAGCATCTTAAAGATGAATCAATGGAATTAGACTCATTCATTGAAGCGATTGGCCAGCACCCGCCTACTAGAGTACCTGGTTCGGCTTTATTCATGACACCTAACCCAGATGGCGTTCCTCATGCCATGCTGCACAATCTAAAACATAACAAAGTGCTACATGAAAAAGTAATCAACCTCACAGTGAAGTTTTTGGACTTTCCACATACAAGCCAAGAAGAACGTGTGGAAGTTGAAGTCTTACCTCACGAGTTCTATCGCGTCACTGTTCGCTACGGCTTTAAAGATGAGCCAGACTTGCCAAGAGACCTGGAGCTTTGCGCCCAAAAAGGCCTAGTGTTAGATCCGATGGACACTTCCTTCTTTGTGGGCAAAGAGATTCTAATTCCTCAAGAAGATGCAGCGATGGCATTTTGGCGCAAGAAAATCTTTATCGGCCTGTTCCGCTCAGCCGAAACGATTACCAACCAATTTAAGCTTCCGCCTAATAGAGTGGTTGAACTTGGCTCACAAGTCACTTTCTAAACGATGAAATCATCCAAGCAAAACTAATAACATGAAATTCAAACGCTTATCCGTCCTTATTATTTCAGCTTTAGCATTTCAGCTAAGCGGCTGTGCTACAACCACAAAAGCCGGTGTCACTGGCGTTGAACGCAAACAACTGATGATGTTTTCCGAAAAACAAGTTGAGAGCATGTCCCTAAAAAGCTATATGCAAACACTCAAAACAGCGAATGATAAAAAAACACTTAACACTGACCCTGCTGTCCTTGATCGCGTTCGCAAAATTTCGAATCGCCTGATTGCTCAAGTTGGATATTTCCGTAACGACGCTCAAACATGGAAATGGGAAGTCAACGTAGAAAAGAATGATGAAGTGAACGCTTATTGCATGCCTGGTGGAAAAATTATGGTATTTACAGGCTTAATAGACAAGCTTAAAGCGACTGATGATGAACTTGCAGCAGTCATTGGCCATGAAATTAGCCATGCATTACGTGAGCATGGTCGTGAACGCATGTCATTAGCTGCCATCCAAAATGGGGGTATGGCAGTACTTTCTGCCATTTTAAGCTCATCAAGATCAGGGGTGGCTGGGCCAGCAGTTCAAGCAACCGCAATAGGCTCTCAGCTCTTTTTCGCCCTACCAAATTCCCGTACACAAGAAACAGAAGCCGATCGCATCGGTCTAGAATTATCTGCTCGCTCAGGATTTCAGCCTGAAGCAGCCATTTCTTTATGGACAAAAATGAGTCAACAGGGCGGCAAGAAACCACCTCAGTTTATGAGCACCCATCCTTCAGATGAAACACGCTTGGCTGATCTAAAAACCCAAATACCTAAAGTCATGCCACTGTATGAGCAAGCAATTGCTCCACAAAGCAGGTAAAATACCCCTTTTTAAGTTTTTACAATTCGGAATACATCATGAGCCAATTACAAGCCATTATTGAAGATGCTTTTGAGCGTCGCGCTGACATTAACCCATCAACAGCAACACCAGAATTAAGAGACGCCATTGCTAGCATCATGGCTGATTTAGATTCAGGTAAGTTGCGCGTTGCTTCACGTAAAGGCGATAGTCAAGAATGGGAAACTCATCAATGGCTTAAAAAAGCGGTATTGCTCTCATTCCGCTTAGATGACAATGTATTAATGGATGGTGGCTGCACAAAATACTTCGATAAAGTACCGCCAAAATTTGCAGACTACACAGAAGCAGACTTTAAAGCAGGCGGCTTCCGCGTGGTTCCTAACGCTATCGTACGTCGTGGTTCATTTATCGGCAAAAACGCTGTATTGATGCCTTCATACGTCAACATCGGTGCTTACGTTGGTGAAGGCACAATGGTTGATACATGGGCAACCGTAGGCTCATGCGCACAAATTGGTAAAAACGTTCATTTATCAGGTGGTGTAGGCATTGGTGGCGTTTTAGAGCCTGTGCAAGCAGGTCCAACCATTATTGGTGACAACTGCTTCATTGGCGCACGTTCAGAAGTAGTTGAAGGTGTTGTGGTTGAAGATAACTGTGTTATTTCAATGGGTGTTTACATTGGCCAATCAACTAAAATTTACGATCGCGAAACTGGTTCTGTAACTTATGGCCGCGTGCCTAAGGGTTCTGTGGTGGTTTCAGGCAACCTACCATCTAAAGATGGCAGCTACAGTCTCTACTGTGCTGTAATTGTTAAAAAGGTAGATGAAAAAACTTTAGGTAAAGTGGGTATCAATGAATTGCTACGTGGCATTTAAGTAGCTAATCACTAATATTAAACAGCCCATCCGTGGGCTGTTTTGCTTTTTAGGTGCGCCTTAGCAGATTCAAGATTGCACTGTTAGAATATGTCATCAGAAAAAACATTTAAACCAAATGAAACTTTACGGAATTCCTAATTGCAACACTGTTAAAAAGGCCCGCACTTGGCTGGATGAGCATGGAATTGCTTATGAATTCCATGATTTCAAAAAACAAGGAATAGACCAAGCAACAATCAATACTTGGCTAAGCCAAAAACCTTGGGATAAATTAGTGAATCGCGCTGGAATGACTTGGCGTAACCTAAGCGACGCTGAAAAAGCAACTGTAATAGATGAGATGTCAGCATGTCGTTTAATGATAGAAAAAACCTCAGTTATTAAACGCCCTGTATTAGTAAAAAACGATAGCATCATCGCATTAGGTTTTGATGAAGCGACTTATCAAACGCTCATCAAATAAACCATGTATCAATAAATCATGTACCAAATTAAAGAGTAGCCATCATGACTAAAACCTTAGAGTTAGCCAAAGATCTTATTTCAAGACAATCGAATACCCCGCTTGATGCCGGTTGCCAAGAGCTAATGATTAGTCGCTTAGAACCTTTAGGATTCAAAATAGAACGCATGCGTTTTGATGATGTTGATAACTTCTACGCACGCAAAGGCACATCTGGGCCGTTACTCGTTTTTGCTGGTCACACAGATGTTGTTCCTACAGGTCCTGTCGATCAATGGCATACCCCTCCATTTGAGCCCACCATCAAAGATGGCATGCTTTATGGTCGTGGTGCGGCTGATATGAAAACATCATGCGCCGCCTTTATTACTGCAATTGAAGATTTTGTCGCGAAACATCCTAATCACCCAGGTTCAATTGGTTTGCTCATTACCTCCGATGAAGAAGGTATTGCGATTAACGGCACGGTTAAAGTCGTTGATGCCCTCAAAGCACGTAATGAATTTTTTGATTACTGTATTGTTGGTGAACCAACCTCTAATAAGGTAGTGGGCGACATGATAAAAAATGGTCGTCGTGGCTCACTTTCAGGAAAGCTAATTGTAAAAGGCGTGCAAGGTCATATCGCCTACCCTCACCTCGTTAAAAATCCAATTCATATGGTGGCACCAGCCATTAAAGATATGGTGGATACGGTTTGGGATGAAGGTAACGAATACTTCCCACCTACCTCATGGCAAATTTCAAACATGAATGGTGGAACAGGCGCAACCAATGTGGTGCCCGGCGAGGTCACTATTTTGTTTAACTTCCGTTTTTCAACAGCAAGTACTGAACAAAATCTAAAAGAACGTGTTTACGCGATACTAGACAAACATGCACTCGAATATGACTTGGAATGGGAATACTCACCGCCATACATTACGCCTAAGGGCAATTTGGTGGCTGCCATTTCAGAAGCGATCCAAGAAAGCTATGGCGTTAATCCTGAGCTTTCAACCACTGGCGGTACTTCAGATGGACGTTTTATTGCGGACATCTGTAAACAAGTGATTGAGTTTGGTCCACTTAACGCAACCATACATAAGCTGAATGAATGTGTCGCAGTTGCTGATATTGAGCCGCTTAAAGATACTTACCGCATCACTCTAGAAAAACTTCTGCTCGCTTAGTTTTAATCACTAGCAAAATTAATCCCTGGCAAACTTAGATCATCAGCTTAGAAAGTCATTTATGGCAAATCAACAGGCAATTACCCATCTTCTTACGATTCGCGACTGGTTACGCTATAGCGTCAGTCGTTTTGAAGAAGCAGGCATTTTCTTTGGCCATGGCACAGATAACGCGTATGACGAAAGTGTATGGCTGATCATGAGCGCATTACATTTACCAATGGATACCTTAGAGAATTTCTTTGATGCCCGCATTACACCAGCTGAAGCAAAGCATTTAGCACACCTGATCGAACGCCGCGTGACTGACAGAACACCAACCGCTTACCTATTACGTGAAGCTTGGCTAAAAGGCTTTAAATTCTATGTAGATGAACGTGTGATTGTGCCACGCTCATTTATTGCTGAACTACTTGAAAATGGCTTGCACCCATGGATTGAATATCAAGAAATGGTTGAAAGTGCAGCTGACATTTGTACAGGAAGTGGATGCTTGGGCGTCTTGTTGGCACATACCTTTCCGAACGCTGCTATTGATGTTGTCGACATTTCACCTGATGCCATTGCCGTTGCAAACATCAACATCAAAAATTACGGTTTAGAGGAACAAGTCACAGCAATAGAGTCTGATATGTTTAACGCTCTGACAGGTAAAACTTATGACTTAATTATCAGCAATCCACCTTATGTTGACGCACCTTCGATGGCAATATTGCCACAAGAGTATCGAAACGAGCCTCAAATTGCACTAGGTAGCGGCAATGATGGCTTGGATCATACCCACACCCTACTTCACGAAGCTGGCAAACACCTAAACGACGGTGGTTTATTGATTGTGGAAATTGGGCATAACCGCGATGCACTACTTACTGCTTATCCAGAGCTGCCATTCACATGGCTAGAAGTAGACTCAGGTAATGAGTTTGTATTTATGCTCACTAAAGAGCAACTACCTGCTTAAGTGACTAGCTAATTTGAAACTGAGCTAGCTATTTAGGCTTTTTAGTAGATGCTGGCTTTGCACTAAGGTCAGCACCCTGACGAATACGACGATTAGCTGATGGCTTTTTAGCACCTGAAGGCTTGGAGCCTCTTGCTGGGCGTTGTGAACGCTCAAATTCTGCCTTGTCTGCCGCAGCCCTATCTGCGCTATTCCTATCAACGGCATTACGACCCCTAGGCTTTCTAGTGGTCCCCGTCAAAATCTCTGCAAGGCTTGGTGGTGCGTTACGTTCATAGTAACTTTGACGCTCGCTACGATTGCGCTCATTAGCCGCCAAACGCTCTCTAGCTTCTTTTTTAGGCTTAGGTGTAAAAGCAGTCCCTAATTTATCTTTTTCGCGTGTGCTAAGTTGACGCATTGGTCCAGATGGCACATTCAAACCAGCCCATTCCAACAGACCAACCACCTCTTTAGGAGATAGCTCCAACATCATTCCACGTTTTAAACGTGAAGGTAAATTCACTGGGCCAAAACGTACACGCATTAGGCGGCTTACTGGTTTCTGGAACGCCTCAAATAAACGACGCACTTCACGATTACGACCTTCACGCAGAATCACCTGATACCAATGATTTGAACCTTCACCGCCTTGTGATCGAATCACGTCGAAGTTGGCTGGACCATCTTCAAGTTCAATACCTTGCGTTAATTGCGACATTTCTTCTTCGGTTAACTCACCAAAAATACGAACTGCATATTCACGCTCAACTTCATAACGTGGATGCATAAAATGATTAGCAAGCTCGCCAGAGGTAGTGAACATCAAAAGACCAGAAGTATTGATATCCAAACGACCAATTGCGATCCATTTAGCTCCACGCACCTTAGGTAACTTATCAAAAACACTGGCACGCCCCTCTGGATCATCCTGACTGACGATTTCACCTTCAGGTTTATGATAAACCAAGACTTTTGCTAACTCGGCCTCGAACGGCAGGCGAATTGGACGACTATCAATTCTGACAATATCAAACTCTGTCACCCCTGCACCAACAGGTGCTGGCTGACCATTAATCGTCACTCGCCCACTCGCGATTAATGCTTCCATATCACGACGTGAACCTAAACCAGCAAGCGCTAATAATTTATGTAAACGCTGAGTAGGTGCTGGAGGCGCATCAGGGTCAGCCGCTAATTTAGTGAAATTAGTGCTTGGTCGCTTGACGATGCGTTGCGGATCACGCTGCTGCTTAAAAGGACGGGCCATGTTGGGTATTTCAATAATTGAATAGTGCTGATTTTACCGCAGATTGAAATTTGCCTGCGGTTTTAATTAGTCAAGTTGATTGTTAGATCTGTCGCCATCCGGCATCAAATCTAATTGAGTTAAAACTTCCGGATTAAGAATCTCTGGAACAATACTCTCGTCAGAAATTGATTGCTCAACAAACAATTCCATCGCTGGCAAATCTGCTAAAGATTTGAGGTTTAAATCATCCAAGAATGTTTTTGTTGTGGCATACAAAGCTGGCCTTCCTGGCACATCCCGTTGCCCAACAATATCAATCCAATCGCGCTCTTGCAATTGACGCATTGTATTTGGATTAACTGCTACGCCACGTATCTCTTCAATATCACCACGCGTTACTGGTTGACGATAAGCAATAATCGCTAAGGTTTCCATTGCTGCACGTGAATAGCGTTGTGGACGCTCAGGATTTAAACGAGATAAAAACGGAGCCAATTCGGCCACCGCCTGAAAGCGCCAACCGCTTGCCACCTGGACAAGCTCCATACTTAATGGTGAGCGCGCAAGCCACTCCTGCTTCAACTCATCCAATAGCATTCTAAAAGTAGCACGTTCGATACGCTCAGGAAATAAGCGAGACATATCATCCAGCGACAAAGGTGTTGCGCTTGTTAATAGCGCAGCCTCTAACACTGTTTTTATTTGTGCAATATTATCCATCTCGCTAGATCAATTGATTCGTATGTAAATAAATTGGAGTAAAAGCACCCTGCTGTGTAATTTTCACTAAGCCTTCACGCGCTAATTCCAAAATCGCCAAGAAACACACAACCAGCTTAGGAATACCGTCTTTCTCGACATCAAACAGCGCTGTGAACTCAAGCATCTTATGCTCACTTAATTGGCGCAAGATTTGGCTCATATGCTCACGCACAGACAGCTCACCCTTGCCAACTTTATGATGTGCAAAATGACTTGCGCGCTTGAGTACGTTTTTCCATGCCGCAGTTAAATCATCAATCGAAACTTGCGGCGCTTGTACTTGTGCAATTTGTTCAAAATAAGCATGAGCCACCATCAAATCAATGCCGACCTGAGGTAACTCATCTAACTTTTGCGCGGCAATTTTAATCGCCTCATATTCCATCAATCGACGAACTAATTCAGCACGCGGATCATCTTCTGTTTCAACTTCTGCAGCTTTAGGAAGCAGCATACGAGATTTAATTTCAATCAGCATCGCAGACATTAATAGATAATCTGCAGCCAACTCCAATTTAATGGCACGCATTTTTTCGACATAGCCCATATATTGGCGAGTAAGCTCAGCCATCGGGATATCTAGAATATCAAGATTGTGTTTGCGTATCAGATATAGCAATAAATCTAATGGGCCTTCGAAGGCATCCAAATAGACTTCTAAAGCATCAGGGGGAATATATAAATCATGAGGAAGCGTCGTGTAAGCTTCCCCATGAATTTTAGCCTCTAAAGGCTGATGCGCTTCTTTGTTAAGAGTTTCTAACATTTAAATCAGCGCAGACTTAACCATTATGAGTAGCTTAAACCCATGACTTCACGTACTTCACGCATGGTTTCACGCGCCATCTTACGAGCACGCTCACAACCTTCAGCCACAACATTCTTAATCAACATTGGATCTTCCGCATAATGTCTTGCACGCTCTTGAATTGGTTTTAATTCTTCGAGCACACTTTCAATCACTGGAGCTTTACAGGCGATACAACCAATTCCAGCAGTACGGCAACCCTGCTGAACCCAAGCTTTAGTTTCTTCTGTTGAATACACTTCATGCAATTGCCAAACAGGACATTTATCAGGATCACCTACATCCGTTAGGCGTATACGCGCAGGATCTGTTGGCATCGTTTTAATTTTCTTAGCAACGCTATCAGGGTCTTCACGCATCGAAATCGTATTATTGTAGGATTTCGACATTTTCTGACCGTCTAAGCCTGGCATTTTTGAAGCTGGAGTAAGTTTGTATTCTGGTTCAACCAAAATCATTTTTCCGCCACCCTCAAGATATCCCAACAAACGCTCTCGATCACCTAGACTCAAGCCTTGTTGCTCTTCAATCATTGCGCGAGCAGACTCAAGCGCCTCGTCATCACCACTTTCTTGATAACGCGTGCGTAACTCTTCGTATAGACCACCACGTTTACTACCTAGCTTCTTAATCGCTGCTTCAGCTTTCTCTTCAAAACCTTTTTCACGACCATAAATATGATTAAAACGTCGTGCAATCTCACGCGTAAATTCAATATGCGGAATTTGATCTTCGCCAACAGGCACTTGCGTAGCCTTGTAGATCAAGATATCTGCACTCTGTAAAAGTGGATACCCTAAGAAACCGTACGTTGATAAATCTTTCTGCGCCAATTTTTCTTGTTGATCTTTATAAGTTGGCACACGCTCTAACCAACCCAAGGGCGTAATCATTGAAAGCAATGTATGCAATTCAGCATGCTCAGGCACGCGAGACTGAATAAAGATAGTCGCTTGTGAAGGATCAACGCCAGCTGCTAGCCAGTCAATCACCATTTCCCAAACGCTTTCTTCAATAATCTCAGGCGTATCATAATGCGTGGTAAGTGCGTGCCAGTCAGCGACAAAGAACAAGCATTCATGCTCGTGCTGTAGGCGCACCCAGTTTTTCAAAACACCGTGATAATGTCCAAGATGCAAGCTTCCCGTAGGACGCATGCCAGATAAAACGCGCTCAACTGCCATAGTGATGAATAACCATAAATAAAGATAAAGCTATTATACGAAAAGGCGCGCTATCACGCCCGAAAAATTAAGTTAAAAAATGAAAACAATCATGTTAATCACTGCACGAATTAGAGGCTCCATAATGCTCGACAAAACACCTGTCGCCAGCAAAACAATTAAGATGATGAAACCATAACGCTCAATTTGCGCAAACTTATAGGCAAGATGGTTAGGTAATAAACTAACCGCAATACGCCCGCCATCCAATGGCGGCAATGGTAGCAAGTTCAACACCATTAAGACCACGTTAATCATGACGCCAGCCTGTCCCATCAAGGCCATAGGCTCAGAATAGTTCGCAGGTGCATGAGATGAAACATTAATAACAAAAGCCCAAAACAAAGCCATTAATAGATTCGATGCTGGTCCGGCTGCAGCCACCCACAACATATCTCGCTTTGGATTGCGCAATCTAGAAAAATCGACAGGCACAGGCTTTGCCCAGCCAAACAAAATACCACCAATCATTAAAGTTAATGCAGGTAATAAAATCGTTCCAATAGGATCAATATGCTTAAGCGGATTTAAACTGATGCGCCCTGCTCGGTCTGCAGTCATATCACCAAAAAATCTTGCCGCATAACCATGCGCAGCTTCATGCACGGTAATTGCAAAAACCACAGGCAGCGCATACACCGCTATTTTTTGTACTAAGGTTAATTCCATCTCTTCATTCCTCTTACTCGTTATTCAGTTAAACCAAAAGGACTTAAGGCGCCAGCCCCTGCCCTGATAAGCTTTGGTTCATCACCGGTTAAATCAATCACTGTTGTTGGTGCGCTTAAACAAATACCGGCATCAATGACCAAATCCAATTGATGCTCCAAAACATCACGAATCTGCCAAGCTTCAGTTAAGTCTTCTGACTGATCTTTAATAGATAGCGTCATGCTGAGCAAGGGTTCACCAAGCGCTTCCAACAAAGACTGTGTCACCACATGCTCAGGAACGCGCAAACCTAACGTGCTTTTCTTTGGATGCTGCAAACGCTTAGGAACTTCACGCGTCGCCTTCAAAATAAAAGTGTATTGCCCAGGCGTATTCGCTTTTAACAAGCGAAACTGACTGTTATTCACCTGAGCGTAAGTCGCAAGTTCTGCCAAATTACGACACACCAAAGTAAAGTGGTGATCTTCATCAACACCTCTGATTTGTCTTATTCGACTTTGGGCATCCTTATTGCCGATTACACAGCCAAGTGCATAACCAGAATCTGTAGGATAAGCAATCACACCGCCATTTTGCAAAATCTCAATAGCTTGATGAATCAATCTAATCTGAGGGTTTTGTTCATGAATGACAAAATACTGAGCCATTGCTAATTTACCTCTAACTCAACATTTTCAACTTCTTGCCAATCACGCCAAACCGGTACACAGCTGCTCGGAAGACTAGGCAAACGACCCATCTCAATGTAAGTTTGACCTTTTCCATGATAATCAGACCCCATAGAGGATCTAAATTCAAACTGATGTGCGAGTTTAGCAAAAGTTTGATATTGATCTACAGTATGGCTTCCAGTGACTACCTCAATCGCTGCTCCACCCAAGGTCTTAAATTCATGCATTAATTCATACATCGTGACCCGCCCCAAGTCATAACGACCAGGATGTGCAATAACGGCAACGCCGCCAGATCCGATAATCCATGACATCGCATCTTCCAAACTTGCCCATTGGTGCTCATGGTAGCCAGGCTTGCCCTTAACTAAGTAATGCTTAAACACCGCTTTAGTGTCTTTTGCATAACCCTTTTCTATCAAGTAACGTGCAAAATGTGTCCGACTAATAATGCCGCCTTTGCTGTAATGGTATGCCCCTTCCAAGGCTCCATGAACGCCTATCTTCTCTAAACTCGCCGCAATCAATTCTGCGCGCGTATGACGTCCAGCGCGTATCGCAGCCAAACCCTCTGCAAGCGGTGGGTATTCAGGATTAATTTTAAGTCCAACAATGTGCAAAGTTCTGCGACGCCAAGTCACGGAAATTTCAACGCCATTAATAAAATTCATGCCATGCTGCTCCGCGACAGACCTAGCTTCAGCCAAACCAGCCACATCATCATGATCTGTTAAGGCTAAAACACGAACTCCTTTTTCAGCAGCGTGATTAACCAACTCAGTTGGTGTTAACACCCCATCTGAAACCGTTGAATGACAATGTAGATCAATTAAAGATCGCATGAATAATGACTTAATATTTGAATAAAAAAATGGGGTTTAAATACAAAATGTAGGATATTAAAAAAGTTGCCTTGTAAGTCTTAACACATCATAGCAAAATACGGCTTTCGCTTGTACTGATAGCGCGATTTAAGGCACACAATGAAGTTTCTATTTGATCTATTTCCCGTTATTTTATTTTTCATTACATTAAAAATTGCTGAGAAAACAGCAAACGCCAGCTTAATTTTAGGCAAGATACTCACAACGTTCGGTATTGCTGCAACAGTAAAACCGAGCCTAGTGCCTATCATGTTAGCCACAGTTGCAGTCATCATAGCCAGTATCATTCAAATCGTATGGGCAAAAATAAAATATAAGAAAGTCGATAAAACACTTTGGATGAGTGCGATTCTGGTCACCGTACTGGGAAGCATGACACTATATTTTCAAAATGATGCATTTATTAAGTGGAAGCCCACTTTACTATATTGGATTTTCACAACAGCGATTCTTGCTGCGCATTGGTTCTGGCAAAAAAACATCATCAAAACCATGATGGGGAAAGAAGTTAAGTTGCCTGAGCCTATCTGGATTAAGCTCAACTACGCATGGGCAATATTCTTTGCCTCACTTGGTTGTTTAAATTTGTATGTAGCCTTTAACTTCTCCATCGACACATGGGCGAGTTTCAAACTATTTGGGACGATGGGACTGATGTTTGTTTTCATTATCACTCAAAGTTTGATGATTAACCAATATCTTATTGAGGATAAATAATGTTCTACGCAATTGTTACTGAAGACGCACCGAATAGTTTAGAAAAACGACTAGCTCATCGTCCTGCGCACCTAGAAAGAATTGCCGAATTAAATAATGCAGGTCGCCTTCTACTTGCCGGGCCATTTCCTGCAATTGACAGCAACGACCCAGGACCTGCTGGTTTTACTGGCAGTCTTATCGTGGCAGAATTTGAGACTTTAGAAGCTGCAACAACTTGGGCGAACACAGACCCCTTTGTTGATGCGGGTGTTTATGCCAATCTTTCAGTAAAGCCATTCCGTAAAACCTTACCTGCATAAGAAAATAAAGATGCAACTCACAGAAGAAATCACAATCAAGCTAGAAGCACTTAAGCCAATACGCCTAGAAATTCAAGACGATAGCGCTTTACATGCAGGTCATAAAGGCAATGGTGGCGGTGGCCATTTCACACTAACAATTAAAAGCCAAGCGTTTGACGGTTTATCGCAAGTCGCAAGACATCGACACATTTATCAATTGCTTGCTGAATATATTCCTTCAAAAATTCATGCACTCAGCATCCACGCTATCGCAAGTAACGAATAAACCCTATAATTCTTAACAATTAATCCCCTAAAAATATCAAGGACTACTGCATGAAGATCTCTCGGAATACTTTTTTGCTACTGACGGCACTTATCATGACTAGCCCATTGCAAGCTGCAGACAATGCAGTAGCAACGGTCAATGGAAAACCTATCAAGCAATCTCTGTTTGACTTTATTGTTAAAGATGCAACCGATCACGGTCAAAAAGTAGATGACAACGTACGTGAAGTCATCATGTCAAAATTAATTAGCAGTGAATTGGTATTACAAGAGGCACAACGTGCAGGCTTAGACAAAAAGTCTGACTATATTGCTAAAGAAGAATTAACACGCCGTGAATTATTAGTGAATACTTATATTCAGGATTACATGAAGAATCACCCTGTGAGTGAATCTGATACTAAAGCGGCTTATGAAAAATTCAAAACCGAATTAGGTGATAAAGAATATAACGCACGCCATATATTGGTCAGCTCAGAAACAGAAGCTAAAGACATCATCGCCCAGCTCAATAAAGGCGCTGACTTTTCTAAAACTGCTAAAGAAAAATCAAAAGATCCAGGCTCTAAAGAAAAAGGTGGCGACCTAGGCTGGTTCTCTTTAAGCGGCATGGTTAAGCCATTTAGCGACGGCGTTGCAAAGCTTAATAAAGGTGGTTTAACTTCAGAACCTATTCAGACACAATTCGGCTGGCACATCATTAAATTAGATGACGTAAGAGATATGAAAGCGCCACCTTACGATAAAGTAAAAGATGGCTTACAAAAACAATTGGC
>ERZ1034361.6-NODE-6-length-179037-cov-8.112690_pt1 | contig 179037 bp, 167 predicted proteins | sample MGYA00520617_ERZ1034361 | MGnify/ENA primary metagenome ERZ1034361 (study PRJEB33736, sample SAMEA104284507) | Azolla filiculoides | biome: Urban; feature: Water surface; material: Ditch water | place: Netherlands | collected 2015-10-28 | depth 0-0.1 m ... | reverse complement strand
AAGCTTCCAAAAATGCTTAGAACCCCAACTGACATAATAAATATTATTCAGTCCCAGCCCTTCGGACTGGACGACAGCAGGGAGAACCCTAACACCCCATAACGTTTGACATATGGACACTAAGTGTGCTATAATAGATATATACACAAAAGCAAAGGAAACTACTATGTCACTCCCCTCTCACACTCTTGAAGAACTCCAAAACCTTACCAACAAATTTGAAGGTGGCGAAATCGACCGCTGGTATACAGCAAACGATAACCCCTACCTTCACGTTGGTTTCGGTGAATACGGGGAACGCTTCCATATCTCTTACAAAGACGATACCGACTACCTTATCGAAATAGGTCAAGTAAATGAAAGTGGTCTCGGTTGGGACGACTTTACTGACCGTATTCTTTCAGGCGAACCACGCACCTCAGATGAACTCGAAGGTTACTAAACTAAGCTTGACAGGGTTATCTTGTAAGTGCTATACTTAATATAATAAGTAAACAAGCAAAGGAAACTATTATCGCTACCTCATATAAGTATGGTTGCCCCACTTGCGAATACCAAACCCCATTCGAACGAGCCTACCAAACAGCACTCGCTAAACTCCGTCATCATCGTAAAACCCATACGAATACCATAAGCTAAAACTAAATAAAAACTAAAAGGGCAACTGTCGCATATTACGAGACAGTTGCCCTTTCTTTATAAAACCACCTTACAGTTTACTTGCTCTCTCCACCGTAAGCAGGCTATCCTCATGATGCTCAACCATATAAGCCTTATGTCCACCCCGCACACCAAACAAGCGTTTAGTCCAAACCAACCATACTATCAAGAAAATGTTTATCACAAACACAATAATCTTAAACCAAGACACATGGTGATATAGTTCATACACTTCTAACGGTAATAAGAACGAAGTAGCCACAACAGCAAAATACTCTCCCCAGCGTTTAGCTAAGAACAAACCCACAGCCTCACCAAACTCAACCAAAGCATACAATAACAAACCCACAGCCAACCATACTAAACTTACCTGAGTCATCTCAGCAGCACCACGAGCCAACCTTGCCAACCACCAATGATTAATATTCCAACCTAACACATCACCCACAGGAACCAATAAAGGTTGTTCCTGATTTATTAGTGTCGTAAAATTACCCTGCCAGTATTGAAAGTCCCAAACTAATACAGCAAGTAATAAAAGCAAGATACCCTTCGCAGCTCTCTCCACCGCAAAGAACCTCATAATCCACAAGTCACGCAATAACTTCCCACGAGGAACAACAGGAGCATCCGACGCTAACCCTGAACCCACAGGCTCACCTAATATATAATCCCCACACCGTAAACACCGCCACGCTACACCCTGAACAGTCACAACACTCAAGCGTTCAGATAAGTTAGCCTCAGTAGGAGCATAAGTCATATGACCCGTAAGAGCACAAACACCCACATTCACTCTATGGTGACGTTCCAATCTTCTACTCATACACCAAACTATCGGAAACCGAACAGGAAGAATAAGTTTAACCCACACGCCACACTAACCCTCTTGACAAAACACGTAATATCCACTATAATAAAATTATGGGATATTACAATTCAGGTCACTCCTACTACAAATATAGCAATCTCAACCCAGTAGCTGCAGCTGTCAATCGTGCCCGAGACCAAGCCGACACAGACACCCAGCACCCAATAATCACACGGAACGCAGTAGCCCAACAATACGAAAACTATCTCCCCTCCGAATGTAGAGAAAATTTCCTAAATACCCAAATGACCCAACCAGTAAATATTCAAGACGAAATCAATAAACGCAATAAAACACGAGACCCAAGATTCTATCCCCTCGAAACCTTCGACGACCTTGTTCAAGACATCTTCTACGAACACGCCAACCACACAATCAACGAACACCTTCCCGTGTTCGCTCAACTAATCCGCAATCCCAATGCACGCCACAACATAGTACTCAGACGCAATCACACAATCACCTTCCAATGCCAATACAAACACACCCCCTGGACAGGCAAACTAGAAGAAAATATCAAAAACCATATCAGAGCACAACTTCTCGGAGAACCAACCTGCCCAACCTGTCTAAACACTTACAAGGAAAACAAATCACCCAGAAGTGAAACACCCCGCACCCCAACCACCCGCATCCCAACCACTCGCCACTTCTACCTACACGAAATCACAGACCACAATAACAATATTATCGCCTACAAATACGGCATCACTATAGACATAAACAATCGCAGAACCCAACAACAACGACACGCCGAACAAGGACTAACCCTCACAACCATCTACACACTCACAGGACAAAACCGACGCATAGTCAAATTAGAGCAACAACTACACCACCACCTACACACTACACTCAACCACCCACAAGGACTAACCCAAGCCCAACTACCAGACGGATACACCGAAACCATATCCGCCAAGCATATAACACTAACTAACCTCATCAACCTCATCAACAAATATGCCTAACCCCTATACGCCATTCTAACGCCATAACCCTACCTCACTGACACAAACACCCACTCGCCACCCCGTCACGCCAAACACGCCCACTGACAGACTTCCCCACGCAGTCATATGACTTACGCCAACACAACTGACACGATACCCCGACAGTCACAACCGACATAATGACAAGACCATTACACCAGCCACCTATATAGTTACGCCACTACCAAGAAGTCACCCGTCATATATACCCGTCACGCCACCAGCCTTGACATACACACCATATAGACTATGACAGCATAGTACGCCAACTACCATTACGCCACTACCAAGAAGCCACCCGCCATATGACTGACACCAGCCCCTGACATTCCTTTGACATATATACCCGTCAACCCACACTAGTCACCCTGACACTATATAGCATTATGACATACAATCACCCTGACATGACTTACTCTAAAAATACTCTAAAGCCCAAATAAGCATTCCCCCGTCACGTCACAACCAACACCAGTCACCCTGACACAAACACCCGTCATATGACTGACAGTAACACTAGACACTATATAGAGACATATCAGAGAAGATACGCCACGACACTATAAACCCAAAGCATAAGTGTATAAAAGAGAAAGAGAAAAAGAAACATACCTGGCATATGACTGACACACAATATATCTATGACATTACCACGACCCCAACCCAGCCCTTCGGACTGGACGACAGCAGGGAGAAAACCCTAACACCCCTGACAAACCCAAAGTGTTTCCTAACCTATACATATGACACTAAATGTAAACAATAAGAAACACTAACCCACCTATTCGGGATTTCCGAACAACTGATACATTAGAATGACACAATAACCCTAACAGTCTCAATCTATTACACCAAAGCAAAACAACACCCGTGTAATTACATAAGTGTAACTATAACCATATATAACCCCATATAAGAAAAACCTATACCACCTTATACCTCCTTATACTTCCTTACATATACACCATCACTCTATATAGTATCAAGACACGTACACAACTTGTCCACTACCCCTCTAAAAAGCGTCCCCACCCTATATAGTATACCGCACAACTTTCGTCCATAAACCCTACCCCACCATCACACACCCACACGATACAACAACACTCCCACCACAAACAGAGAACCAACACAACAACCCTCCATGCCCTTATCATTCTTATAGGTCGCAAAGAAACAATAAAGAAATGAACACCCCAAAAGAGTGACATATCCCAAGAGAGAAACAAACAACCATATAGAAGAAGAAACAAACACAACCATTACTCAAACAACCAATACCCTTAGAAGCCCTTCGGACTTCACGACAGTAGGGAGAGAACCCTAACACCCCTATAGAGAACAAACCCTTATATAGATACTCCCCTCAACAAGGAGACACTATAAGCCTAAAGCATAAGTGTATAAGAGAGTAACAAGAAACATAAAAGAAACCATAAGACAAGAACAACCTAACAATCAACCATTTTATGGTTTCTCACCCTACGGATGAATGTGCATAAATCCCCATTAGAATGAATGAGTATAAGGATACCTCTATATAGTATGTATGTATGTATATGTATAAGGTAAAAAGACTTCCATTTTCTAAACCTCCATTTTTGAAAGCGTCCCCATATTTTTTTGCGTCCGCACATTTTTTGTCTATCGTCCTGCCCTGCCGCCCTCGCACTCACGCTTTTTATTACATTCATCTAACAGGTGGGAAGGTCTTGGGAACTAGTTCTTTCAAGGCAGTTGTAAGCATTACACGCAGTAGTATGCTTTGCCCCGCACCCACTGGGGCGAACGCACCCGTATGGGTGTTTGTTCGCTGTGGGTGCTCTCGTCGTGGTTTGGGGAACCTGCGGTTCCTACCACTCCTCACTAAACCACTTACGCCACTTCGAGTGGCTTAGTGGTTTCCTTCCACCCTTCGGGTGTCAGGGTCACCTAAAGGTGACGTGCCTTCGGCACTTGTTTTTCCCGCAAAGCATCGCTTTGCTCCACACCCCGTAGGGGTGTGCCCCCCCCCCGTTCATTATAACCCATCCAGGGTTATAATGAACCAAAACTACTTTGTTAATAAAACAAGATACGCTCAATAACTCAGTAAAAGATATACTCGGTATAGTATTCCACTTTGTGGAATACTTGAATACAATAGCATCCATATGGAAACAATATGTAAACAACACACCAGCCCACTCACATACTATGCATGATAGTAACCTTACCTACACTACGCTACCACACGAGGTAATACAGTAGCCTACGAAGTAGGCGTAAAAACACGAAGTGTTTTGTATACGAGTGAAACGAGTATACACTGTATTACCAAAACTCACTAAGGTGAAAACACTCCATTTATGGAGTGGGAGAACAGTGAGTTTTATTCCCAACGACACGCACCCAGCGTGGCAAAGGGAATGGGGGTGAGCAAGCGAGGGGGTCTCCCCCTAATAAGGTTCATATACACTAAGATAGGACACATATGTGAACATATAGTGGACATTTGTATACTATACTTCAGATAGTTTAAAAATAAAGCAGGCTAAACCCTGCCCAATGTGTAAATGTGTAAAAGTGTAACTACACAACAAAATAGATAAACAAATGTGTAAATATAAGTATAAGTAAGGGGAGTTGTAGATGGGCTTAGTAACTACCGAAATAGGGCTACTTTGGCTCAAATAAAGGGATGTAGGGGATAATGAGGGTTGTAAAATAAGGGTTTTCTTCTACCCCCGTGTAAATGTGTAATGAAATGGGGGTAGAGCCGATAGGAATAGTAAGGATTTAAGGCTTTTTTAGTGGACATTTGTGCACATTTGAGGGTGTTTATCCGATAGTTTTATGTAAGTGTGTATAAGTTTTCCACAGGAGTGGCTGGATTAGGTGGGTATGTCACCTCCCATAGATGGAAAGGTTTTATTCTTTCTTCTATATAGATACATATAATACGAACAAGGGTAAGGTTAGGGTTTTGGATAAAAACGATACGAATGATATGAGTGAGGGTATCCCTATGAATGTGGATAACTCTTCTTCTCCTGTGGATAAGGATTATGGGAGCGTTGTGGATAACTCTGTTGATGGTTTGTTTTGTGAAGAAGTGAAGAGTGCTGCTCCCCTTGTAAAGAGTAAGCCTTCCCCTATTGTGGATGATGAGGGTATTCCTGTGGATAAGCCTGTGGGTAAGAAGGTTGGTTGGACTTCTCGTTTTGTGGAGAAACTTATTGGTGAGCGTGGAACATATCAGACATTCCCTCTTATAGATAAGTATGGTGAGATGAGTGACTTAATGGTGTTGATGGTTACTGCTATCATTGCTGGTGGTATTATGGGTATTCTTATTTGTTCTTACTCGTGGGGTGTTCTTTATGTTGAGAATATTATTAGGGGTATCTAATGTCTGATAATGGTAGGGACGCTTTTCCACAGGTTGATGTTGTGGGAAACTCTGTGAATGATAAGTTGTGGATAACTCGTGTTGTGGATAAGTTTGCTGATGAGGATACTCGTGCTGTTGTTCTCCCCCTTATAGATAAGGAAGGACATTTTAGTGATACTATGTATGTAGGTTCTGTAGTGTTTATTACAGCTGCTATGGTTGGTTTTATGTTTTATGTGTTGAATCTTTATACTAGTGTTTTTGAGTTGGTGAAGTAATGGCTGATATACGTTTGTTTGGTAATCATTTTGATAAGTTTACTTTTTTTGATGAGGACTTATTGGAGAAGGATATTAGTAAGTCTTTTACGGGTATTACTGATGTGAAGGGTTTTACTTACGATACTGAGGTATTGACTTCTCGTGGGTGGATGTTGTTTAGTGACTTGTATGATGTGTTGTTGGAAGAGTATATGTTGTGGGGGAAGTTTAGTGCTACATATGCTTCTCATATAGAGTTGGGTAATAAGGGAGAGTTTGATATGTCTCTTTATAAGTATGACCCTTTATTGATTGCTACTGTTTCTCCTTATGGTTTTGATGAAGAAAGTAAGAGTGCTGTTGAGGGTAGTGGGCGTATCTTTTTTGCTCAACCTGATGGGTTTTATCATTGGGCTTATAATAGGTTGATTACTGCTGTGAAATTACGTGGTGTGAGTATGCGTATGAGTCAGTATGCTGATGTGGTTGCTCGTAAGCGTTTTAAGAGTGAGTATGAGTTTGTTGATGCGAATGCTATGTATGGTAATCGTTATAGTGAATACTACTATTTATTGTTGAATAAGTTTAGTAAGAACATTGGTGAGAATTTCAATCCTAAGCTTTCTGGTAATAAGTTGGATGGTTTTAGTCCTTCTACATTAGTGGGGACAGATATTTTTGTAAAGGGTCGTGGTGCTGAGGTTTATCCTTCACAGTATGTTACTCGTTATAATGGTTATAGTGGTGACTTGTATAATGTTACTGTGGCTCCTTATCATACAGTAATTGTTCGTAAAGAGCGTGATAAGTTGGTTTCTGGTGAAGAGAGTGCTCGTGCGTGGAGTGGTAAGCCTGTTGTCGTGGGTGATGCTTCTAATAAGAATGTTTTCGATGGTGGTTATAAGCGTCGTGAAGTGAATGTTGTACATAATGGTTTGAAGGAGATAAACTAATGTCTGAAGGTAAAAAACTAAATCCTCGTTTTATTATGGGTGGTAGTAAGAAGAAAACTGAAACAGAGAAGCAGTTGGATGAGATTGCTGTTGTCCCTAAGAAGGTTGTTCGTCGTAACTGGGCTGGAGGTGCTGGAGGAACTCTATCTAAGAATGATGAAGCAGAAGAGACTACTCTTGCTCCGTCATTAGCTTCCAATGCTGTGGTAGTAGACTTTGTGGATGATGCTGTGGATAACCCTGTTGATAACTCTGTGGATAATATTGTGGATAACTCTGTTGATGAAGCCGTAGATAACTTTGTGGAAGAATATGAAGATGACGATGTTTTAGAGGAAGAACCTGTGGAAAACATTGTTGAGGATAGTGTTGATATTCCTGTGGAAGAAGCTGTGTATAATGGTGAGGATAACCTTGTGGAAGAAGAGGCTCCCCCAGTTACCTTAGTGCGTCCTCGTGCTGTAAATAGTCGTTTTGATTTAGGTCGTGCTAAACCTCGTCCTTTAGTTACACCTACTTCTGGTGGTGCTCCTTTCAAGGGTGCTAAGATGCCTAAGACTGGTATGCCTGCTCGTAAACCTGATGAGGAGCACGTTGACCAACGTCCTTCTGTGTTGCGTGCCAAGAGTGCGGTAGATGCTGGTGATTGGAATGACACTTATGCACAGGATGATACTACTAAAGGTTTTAATGCGGAGGGTAATACTAATACGCCTGAACCTGAACTTGGTACTGGTTTTCATTTGACTGAGCGTGATATTATGATTATTCGTTTCTTGGCACGTTACCGTTATGCTTATAATTTCCAGATTGCTCGGTTGTGTGATACTTCTCCTAAAGCTATCAATATTCGTTTGCGTAAGCTTGCAGAGCGTGGCTTTATTAAGAAGAAGACTGTTACTGGTGCCCAATATATTTGGTTGTCTACTAAGGCAGGTAACCTTGTAGCGGATATTGATTTGCCAGCTATTAAAGATGGACAGTTATCTTGGGTTACTGTGGCTCACACTATTGGTTTAGGTAACGTGGGTGTTGAGTTGGAAATTGGTGGGGATAACTTGTTGAAAGAGGATGAGTGGCCTGTCTATAATAAGCGTGACCGTAAGGGGAATCCTGTTATTGGTGAGCGTATTCTTACTGAGAAGGAAATTCGTCAAGGACAACAGAAGTGGCGTATGAACCGTACTACTGCTGAAATGCGTGAGTTGGTTGAGAGTGCTATCAAAGATACTGGTGCTGCGTATGTGAATGAGGAGACTGGTGAGATAACTTACCCTGACGCTCCTGAACTTATTGAAGGTAATGAGGGGCTATATGTAGTGTATGGTGCTTTAGAGCACATTCCTGATATGGTTGTTCAACGTGGACGTGATGCTGATGGTAAGCCTATCAATATTGCTATTGAGTTGGAGTTAAACCAGAAGCCTTCTGAGGATTGGAAGCGTATTCTTCGCACATACCGTGATTATGGACAAATGTATGACAAGATTATTTATTTTACTCATAAGCGTTCTATCTTCAATTTGTTGAATAAAATAAACCAGGAAGATATTGGGTTACCTCCTGAGAGGTTTATGATTCGTCAATACAAGCCTAAGAATGATAGAGAGCCTTTCTGGGGCTAATAAAGCGAAGGTTCTGTCTTTTAGACTTTTATTTAGCGGGTTATGTGCTCTCCATTGAGCCATTCTAAGAATGGTAGCAGGTGAATACTGTAAAAGATTTGACCTTCGTCAGTAACCCATAATGCTGGTATTTCTTTCTCATGAGTTATCTGTGCTATCTGGTCAGGTTTCTGTAAGAACAGAGTTTTAGTCATAACTTCAGCATCGAAAGTATGCGGAGCAACTACAGTTACGCTCATTACTCCACTATCTGCTGGTAAACCTGTCTGAGGGTTGATAATGTGGTGAAGTTTCTTTCCTGTTTCATCAGCCCAATAACGTTTACTAATCGAAGAGGTGGCTACTCCCATATTAGTTGTTCTTATAACGGCAATGGGGTCTAAGTCTTTATTGAAGGGGTTCTCTATGCCAATACGCCATTTGTCTTTTTCAGGAGTAAAGCCTGAGAGGTAGATGTCTCCCCCACCATTGACTATAAAGTTATTGGTATAGTGTGAGAGAAATTCAGCTGTTTTAGTGACAGTGTAACCTTTAGCTATCCCACCTAAGTCAATGGGTATGTTTCCTATATAGACTGATGTGTCTTTGAATTCTGGTTGCCAAATTTCACGAATAAGAATTGTTTCTGTTTTGGGAGCATTTACTAGGTTTGGGGTTGGTCGTCCTAAACTAAAAGAATGAATATATCCTGCGTTCGTAAGGCTTTTGAGAATACGAGGGTCAAAGGCTCCTTTGGTGGAGAGATATGCTTTGTAAGCTTCTTTGATAACGGCGATAAGTTCTTTGGGAGCTTCTACCCACTCTTTGAGGTTGCTGTTGACTTTGGCAAGAGCATTGTTTGGGATGAAGCGTGAGCAGGCTTGTTCATATTGTGCCCATAGGTTCTTGATATCTGTTTCTAGGTATGGTAAAACAGTATTTGGAACGGAGGCTTGGATGTTGACTGTGCTACCCATAGCGGGGAAGGTGAAGTTTATGTTTTCCATATCTTTCTTAGTTTATCATAGTTTTGTCTATTTGTAAAACTATCGGAGTAAATATATAGTCTTTTTTGAGACGAGTGGACAAATGTATACTTTTGAGTATTTTATGGCTGGAAACTTGTCTTTTTATGCTTTTTATGGTATGCTATAAGTATGTGGAAATTAGAAGTATTCGTAAAAGACCTCCGAAGCATAAAATATCCTACTATTGGTCGTATGGATTTTGATGGTTTTGCTTCTCGTGCTGCGGCAGAAAACAAGATTATGGAATTTTGGGATAAAAAAACTGATACAGTAGGTTTTACTTTTTATCTTATTGCCCCGTGGGGTAATGTATTCCCTGTAGATTTATTTCCCGAAATCTTCCTGGATGTTACTCCAGTATTGTATGATTACGAAGGTCAGTATTAATTTACGAAAATAGCAGCTATAGCTGTGCTTCCAACGCCATACAAGACTAAGGCTGTAAAAAGTATTATTAGTATGGTAGAGAATATATGTTTCTTCATCCATTTTTTAGCACGTGCTGTAACGGATAATCCAGCATTTTCGTCAGGACGAGCATAAAGGTTCTCTAATACTGGCATAAGAGTAGATAGGTTTTCTTCAGTTAAAGGTAAAGAAGCAATAATGTCCTTACCTTTATAAAAGTTGATAATGGGTGCTGAGGTATTATCTTCGGGTTGTTTGATATACCAGCGGTCTGGGAGGTTTAGCATTTCTAAGACAGTGGTATCATATTGTGGGTTTTCCACAAGGTAAGCATCTTCGTCCACAGGTTCTATAACTGGTATCGTTTCTAAGATAATTATAGTATTTTCCTCAGAAGTTTCGTCTTCCATAACTGTTTCACCAGCGATAATTATGTCTTTTACTTCTAAGTTATCCATAGAGTTATCAACAGGTGTGTCTGAGTATTCTACACGCTGTTTAGCGGGGCGAATTTTATATACTCGAGCCATTATTTCCTACCTTTAAAATAAATACTATTTTGCTTTAGTTAAGATATCGGGTGGAAGGATTGGTTTTTTACCCTGTGGATAATCTCCAACAATAGGCAAGAGCCAAGAGAAATCTAAAGCATCTACTTCTTCTTCAGACATATTAGTGAGAGCATAATGGAATACGCCACCTTTGACAGGCATATATTGTGAGAATGTAGTGATAACTGTCTTGATAAATTTTTGACTATAAGCGGTCTGGTCTGTTATTTCACGAACATTCTGTGGTTGAGTATAAGGGGTTAGTCCAAAACTTCGAGCAATAATATCTTGTTGTGCTGTTCCAATACGCATCATACCAAAAATATCATAGAAGAATTTAGTTTGAGATTGTGACATATCTTCTTCATCAATACTTTGTGTTCCAGCCCATTGTGCTGTAAGTGTTTCACCTTGCAATTCAAACTCATTTTCACTTTCAGCATCTACAGGTGAGGTAGAAGCCATAGCATATGTGCGGTTTGATGCTTCACGCATCTCATCAATATGTTTCTGAGAGTACTGTTTGGTAACACCACTTGGTTCTTTAGTTACTTTACCCCATTTAGAAGTGTCAGCAGCGTATGTAGGCGAGTTTAGAGCCTCGAGGAACTCTCGGTCTGTTGGGTCACGTTTGAGCTCTCCAGCGAGGCGTGAATAGACAGCACGCATACGACGGTGACGCTCTACTGTTTCGTGAGGAATAGCGAAATCGTGGTCCATAACCTCAATTTGACGACGAATAGAAGTCATAATCCATTGACCAAGATAATTTGTTGGGGATTTGATATCTACTTCTAGTTTGAAAGCAAAAAGACCTCTAATAAACCCTGCTATTGCTTCTTGTAGAATGTCATCATATGATACTCGTGAAGACCAGGCTGAACGGCGTTGTAGTTCTTTGCTTGCTACGCTCTTGATGAGTGGTAGTGCTGAAAGGATGAGAACTTTTTGTGCTTTTGTGCCAGCGTTGCGTATTTTTACTAATTCGGCACGCTTTTTAGGGTCTTTTTCTTCTTTGAGAAGGTCATGTGCTTCTTTTCCTGCTTTTACCGCTGGCACATGGTCTTTTAGAAGTTGTAAGGTTAGTGGCTCGTTACTGGTACGTTCTAAAATAGAACTTACTACTTTTTCAGCCACAACCTTTTCCTTCCTATGCTCATTCTGACTTGTTTTAGAAAATATTTTTTCCTAAAACTTTCTTATCTAGACTCCTCGGAACCAAGAATTGTCGATTTCAACGCCACGTTGTGCGAGGAAAGATGTCAGTTCGGCAGATGGACGCTGTTGTGGAACGAAAGTATCACGGTCACGGTCATAAGAGAACAAGGTTTGCGTAACAATACCGCCAGTTTCTTTACGAACTACACGAGTTACTTCCTCGATATGAGTGATAATGTGGCGACCCTCAATAAGAGCCATCTGGACAATAATTTGAACAGTAGAAGCAATATCACGAGCAACACTTGTTTCACTCTTGGAGTTGCCTGACTTCATAGTTAGTGAAATCATTTTATCTAGAGTTAGTTTAGGAGTTGAAGCGTGCATTGTGGTCATAGAACCGTCAGCACCAGAGTTAGCAGCAATAAGGAACTCAGCCATCTCTCCCCCACGAACCTCACCAACAATAATGCGGTCAGGACGCATACGGTTAGTTGAAGACACAAGCCATTCAAGACTTACTGCTTTGCTAGGGTCGCTACCAGGTTTTACTGGTGTAGAGTGAAGGTAAACAACATCTGTTTGTGGGAGACGAAGTTCTGGAGTATCTTCTACAACAATGATACGGTCGTTAGCGTCAAAGTAGTATGAGAGGCTTTCGATGAGTGTTGTTTTACCTGAACCTGAAAGTCCAGAGAATACAGTCGTTACACGTCCACGAGCAAGAGCAATAAGGAACTGTGCCATCTGTTGTGAGATACTGTTTGAGGCAACCATTTCTTCTAATGTAAGAACGTTACGGTTCTTTTTAGCAATTGTTACTTTTGCTTCAGGAACTACTGGTGGAACGAGGCAGTGAACACGAGCGAGAAGTGCTGGCTGGTCTTCATCTTCGAAGTTGGGGAGAACGAGTTGTCCTTCGATGAGGTAGTTTTCTTCTGAACCATCACCGATACGGTCTGCTGTGTCTGTGTATTCAAGAATAACATCGTCAATGAACTGGTGATAGGCTTCGACAGAAGAGAACTTAACGTTGTCTGCGTGAATACGGGCACCGTTACGCTTATACATAATAGCGGTTGGACCGTTCATAAGGATTTCGGAAGAGGTATTATCGTTGAGGAGTGCGATAAGGTTTCTTGCTGCTTCGAAATCTTCGGGTGCGAAAGCATCAAATTCGTCTGCGAGGTCTTCGTCGGAGGGAGTGTCGTCTTCCTCTTCAACTTCTTCGATGGCTTCTTCGATAAGTTCATTTACATAAACTTCGGGAAGGTCTTCATCTAGAGCAATATCAACCTCTACGGGGGCTGGGAAGGCTTCTACGAGGCTTATTTCTTCTGTAGTGACGCTGACTGGCTCAGGGGCTACAACTGCTTCTACGGGCTCCACAGGGGCTTGTACGGGCTCTACGGGAGTAACTGCGGGTGTAGGGGTAATTCCTTCTGGGCGGTTAGGTTTGAAACCGTCTGGGCGTGTGGGTAATGCCATAATAATGTCCTCATTCATTCTATAAAGAAATGTTTATATACAGAGACTATCGGCATATAAAATAAAGGTTTTAAGAGGGTTTATCCGTTAGCAGATGTAATAGCAGCACGAGAGGAAAGAATGTAATCTTGAGTAGGAATACCAATCATATGTAAGAAGGAGTTCTTAGAAGTTTCGATAACTTCTACTTCTAAATATTTTGCTCGAGTATTAGTTCCGCTACCTGTAATGTTTAGTTTTACAATAGTGTAGCCACAGCCTGACTTAGGAATATATAGGGTACCTTCAGAAGATAAGGGAGAACGACTAGTTTGGCATATAAGGTTGCTGAGTTGCCCTGTACGGTTAGCATCATATACTGTTAGAAAAGTATCTAATACTGCTGCTTCTGCTTTCGGTGTAATAACAGAGACATCATTACCTGTATTATCATCATAACCAGGGTTAGCAGCCATAGAAACTGCTGCTTGCGTAGCTTGGTCTAATGATTGCTGTAAAGTATTTTTAGTATAAGTATCAATAGAGGTGTCAATACCATATCCCATTAGCACAACCATAAGAGGTGCCAAGAGGATATACCAAACTAGGCTACTATTTCCTCGTTCATTACTTCTTCTCTTCCACATAGTATTAACCGTTGATACCAGTTTCAGAAACGGAAGTAGAAGTTAGAGTATAAGGAGGTTTTGTAATGTTAGTAGTAAAACCAAAGAAGAAATCATTAGCGACAGGCTTGTAAGAATAAGTTACTGTACAAGATACTGTGTCACCCACTCGTGCTGCTTCGGGAGGAGTGCAAGTTACTGTAGGAGGTGCTGAACAAGAGGAAACTTTGCAGGTTTTTGTTCCAGAATCCCATAAACGGTCGAGAACTAACTGGTTCACATCTTTACCTGTATTGTTCAGAGGAGCATTAGCAGAGTTACCACCATAAAGTGCTACTTGGCGAACACCATCGTGAAGAATGTTTTGTACCTGAGCACGAGTAACCATATAGAAAGAAACATCGATAAGAGCGAAGAGGAGGAAGATTGAAAGTGGCAGCAGAATAAGAGTAGTGGGTAGTTCAGAACTACCATTTTCTTTCTTAGCTAGTAGAAACTTTCGTAACTTGTCCATTAGGTTTTCCTTAAATATGTTCTATTTATATATATCGGGTGAGGTATGATATTCCAACTATTATAGCATGCTTCCAAGTGATGTAAGACTTGGGGCAAGGAAGATAATAAGGAATGCGGGAAGCATTGTTCCAGCAAGAGGAATAAACATTGTAGTAGAGAGCTTCGCAATCATTTTCTGAACACGAGCCTCGTGGTTATCACGCACGAAGGTTGCTTGGTGTTGTAGAGTCTCAGTAATATCTGAACCTAAACGCTGTGCTTGGATAATTGCTTTTACGAAAGAATCTACTTCTTCAGAATCGATTTCTTTTGTAAAGTTTTTGAGTGCTTTCTCGAGAGAGGTTCCCGCACGCATTTGCATATTTACACGAGTAAGTTCATCTTTTAGAAGACCTTCAGGAAGTTGAGGAACAACTTGGTTTAGAGCAGACTCAAAAGGCTGACCAGCAGTTAATGTAACAACGAGAAGGTCAAGTGCTTCAGGGAGTTGTTTCTGAATTTCATTAGTGCGAGCAATACGCTTGCTATTGTATGTGGAGTAAGGAATAGCAGTTCCCATAAGGGTTGCAATGATAATCAGAAGTAGAGGTGGCACAGCAGGTATACCGTTAAACACCGCTACGATAAGACCAATAAAGAAACCAATAGCAGAGAATACTATCTCGATACCAACAAACTCTTCAGGAGTTAGACGCCAAGGGTTTCCAGCTTTGATAAGAAAATCTTGAAGTTTAGTTTTGTTTTGGGGAGAAAGGTTCTTTACAGGAAGCTGAGGTAAGAAGTTATTGATAAGTGGTTTAGCATACTTACCAAGTGAGTCAGTAGGAGTAGCAACTTCTTGCTCACCCATAACTTCATCTTCGATGTTTTTACGAGACTTTTGTACTGGAGCATAGATAGCATATAATGTGAGGAAGATTGTAAGAGCAGCAAGTACCGCTACAAGTCCTGGTGTAAATGTGGAAGTCATAACTAAGCGTCCTCAACTCTCTTGACAAGTTTGCGTGAAATAATAAGTCCTACAGCATATAGGGCACCAACTACAGCAAGAGCTATAATACCGATGAAGGATTTCCAAAACTCTTGGCTATCGGGTGAAGAATAATATGAGAATAGGAAACCTGCTGGAATAGCGATAGCAGATACAAGGATAGATGGCTGAACTGAAGCTACAGCTGTAGCGAGACTGTTAGCAATACGAGCACGTTGAGTAATAATTTCTTGAATGATTTGTAGTTGAGGGTCAAGGTCAACACCAGAAGAAATAGCAATCTTGATAGATGATACAAGGAATTTGATTTCACGAGAAGGAACTCGTTGAGCCAAGTGAGTTAGGGCGTCTTCGAGAGTAACGTTAACGTTAATTTCTTGTTCAAGAATTTTGAGCTCATCACCAAGAGGTGCTGGAATTTCATTTACTTGAGAAAGGATAGCTTTCTGTGGGGTAAGGTTTGCTTGGAGGTTAGCACGCATACCATTGATAAGAGCAGGTAGTTGCTTCTCCATAGTTTTACGACGCTTAGTAATCTTAGCAAGAAGATACATACGGTAAATTACGAGACCAGCTACAGCAAAACCTAATCCAGCAATAAAGTCTTGTGGCCAAACAAAGAAGCCAATAAGGAAGGAGAAGAGCATTACTCCAAGAGCTAGACGAGAAGCAGTTTCTTTAGTAGCCATCTGCCAACCAGATTCAACAGCAAGCTTATACCAAAAACCAACCCAAGTCTTAGGGTCAGGAATACCACTCTTTTTAGTATCAGTACTAACTTCAGCTTTTGTTAGTTCTTCAATAAACCTGTCATAGTCTTCATCGTTTTTAGTTTTAGCACCAATTCGGGCAATACCCAAACCTAAAAATAGAACGATAGACGCCGCAAGTATTGACGCAAGTATCGTGAGAGCAAATAACATTTATAACACCTTCCACAAAATACTATCGGTAGATAGTATTCATTTTATAGACTAATCTTCGTAGTGACTTTTAGGAATGTCAGAAATTTCGTATAACTCTGTCAAAGTCAAATCACGCTTCTTATCAAGACGGTGTTTACGAATAATACTATCAGAAAGGTTATTTACACGAACATATTCACCGACAACGGTTTCACGCTCATTACCCTCATCATCAGTAATAATTTTAGTTCCTGATTGACGGAATTCCCAAAGAGTGCGAGGTTCAAGTTTGATAAGGCGACCATCAGAAGAAATAACAGAAGGTATCTCACTAATGTTAGAAACTCGCCTGGAACCATCCTCAAAACGCTCAACAATAACCATAGCGTCTACACCACCAGCGATAAGTGCTAAGGCTCGTTCAGGTGAGAAGTCCCCCACCTGTGAGATAAGGTTTGTTAGACGGTCTATGGCACCTTCAGGGTCATTAGCGTGAACAGTAGTCATAGAGCCATCGTGACCTGTGTTCATAGCTTGAAGCATATCATAGGCAGCCTCGTCACGAACCTCACCAACAACGATACGGTCAGGACGCATACGTAAGGAGTTCTTTACAAGGTCACGAATAGTAATACTACCCTCACCCGAAGCAGAGGCTTGTTTAGCTTCCATAGCCAAAACATGCTTAGTAGGGTTTAGACGTAACTCAAGGTTATCTTCAATAGTAATAACACGCTCATCGAAAGGAATAGCACCAGAAAAAGCATTGAGGGCAGAAGTCTTACCTGAACCTGTACCACCAGCGATAATTACTGAACAACCTTTATAGATAAGGTTACCAATCTCTACCGCAATTTCTTCAGTAATACTTTGCTTTTGTACGAGTTCTTTAATTGTGAAGATAGTATCTGGGAAACGACGAATGGTAAGATAAGGACCGTCTGGAGCAACGATAGGGTGAACTACGTTGATACGAGACTGGTCAGGAAGACGACCATCAGCCATAGGACGCTGAATGTTTACTTCACGACCAATATCTCCAAGGATTTGCTGGCAGACATCGAGAAGGTGTTTAGCATCACGGAATTCAGCACCTTTAGCTTGGCGAACTTTACCACCAATTTCAATCTTCACATCTTTAGGACCGTTAACCATAATTTCAGAAATACGAGGGTCTTCCCATAATGATTCGATAGGTCCCAGACCGAGAAGTTCATTGATAACACAAGCAATAACTAGCGGAGCGTCTTTTTGGCGAATGATGTTTTCTTCAGAAACATATCTGAGTAGAAGGCTATCAAGTTCATTAGCCATACGTAAGTAGTCTTTACCACGATTACGGCGAGCCATAGATAGTTCAGCATCTTTTCCACGGTCAGAAAGAACTGTACGAACCCAGTCCGTCATTTGAAGAATTTTCTCTTCGTGAGGTTTGATAAACTCTGAATAGTCTTTGTTTATAACGTCTTCGGCAGACAAATGGCTGATACGAAGGTTAGTGAGTTCAGGTTCATAATCGATATGGTCTTGTGGAGATAAAGAGACATCAGGAATACCTTCACCGACCTCTAAGGGTTTCTTAGGTTCTTCTACAACAGGTTTAGGAATAATGATACCAATAGGTAGACCTTCATCATCATATTGCTGATTAGGGTCTTGTGGTGTCGGATTATTAGATGGTTTGATAGGTAGTGCCATTAGTTACTTCCCCCAACGTTTTTTCTTGTCTTTTTTAGTAGGAATAATAGGAACTCGAGCTGCTCCCCCACTAGCGACCTTAGCGGCTGCTGTTGCGGCAGTTTCATTTACATCAGGAGCAAGAAGAGGATAGCGTTCCCCAATAATGTATTTCACTAAATCATAATAGGCTGGCGAAATATCAGGGTGGCGTTTTACGATAGCATCTAACTGGTTATTGTTTGTAGCCGTAAGCACAGCAGCAGAGTCCATAGGGATAGCCACAAGTAGAGGAACACCTACGGCAGCTGTTTCTAGCTTGCCTTGGTCAAAACCAACATTACCCATAGACTGGTTCACAACAACACCAATCTTGTCTTTGTTGATAGCGGCAGAACCACCTTGGTCAAGAGGAAGAGTAACTTCAGCAATCCAACGTGTCATACCGAATACTGAACCACGAGACATATTGGTTACAAACAATACAGCATCAGCCATAGGGAGAACCACTTCACTAATGAGCGGGTCAAGATAGTTAACACTTGTATCAAGAACTACAACATCAAACATGGTACGGAGTTTAGAAATAATATCACGATAAAACTCTGGAGTAGTATAGTCAGCTGTACGAGCACGCTTAGGTGCTAGAAGAGCGTGAATACCAAGACGCTCGTTGTACACAAGGTTTTTACGAATGTTATTACGAGAAAGGTCTTGAGAAGTAACAATGTTTAGAACCGTAGGGGTAGACTCATTGAGGAAGAACCCAATCTGTCCGTCACGAGTATCCATATCAACAACTACAACATCTAATGGACGGTCTACAAGTCCCGCATCTGTAGCATTCTTAGAAGCCCAATAAAGCATAGAAGAAGTACATAAAGCAACAGTAGACTTACCTGAACCACCCTTAGAGGATGTAGAAGCAAGAATCATACCATTACGACGAGGACCTTGATAACCATCGCCTTCATAAGGAATAGCCGAAGTAGGTTTAGGAGTAGCAGGCTTTTCTTCAGAACCTGTAGAAGCAGCTACAGGGGCAGCAACAGTAGGTGTCTCTTCTACTGGCTGGATTTTGGCAGCATTAGCTTTCTTCTCTTGCTCACGCTTAGGAAGGTATGCTTTATACTCTTCGATGGCATTATTTATATCTGTCACGGGGTCTAAACGCCCGACAAACCAAAACTTGTATGTTGGTACATAATCACGAACAGCCATTTTTTCGAGCTTTTTCATGATGCTTTCACGGAATACATCATCAGCAATTACCATAACAAGTGCTTCACCTGAAAGGTCACGGATGGCACCTTCTAGATGTTCGTTATCGTCAGCATAGTCACTATCATTCAGAATAACGATTTGAGAGTTTACATCGAGGTCACCGTTACCGAGTTCGTGCCACATTTGTTCAATAGACAAGACAGGGTGCTGAACGTCCCATTCAGGAAAGTTCTGTTTGAAGTAGTCAAAATATTCTTCTGGACTAACAACGATTGCTTTGGTCACTTTATTTCTACCTTCTTTATCAATAGCCTACTAACACTATCGGCTAACAAAAATGCCCCCACATTTCTGCAGGGGCATTTTCTTGTCTAATATTCCCTAGTTCGTTGGAACTGGGGTGGGAGTAGCAGTTGCTTTCGCAGTTGCTGTAGGAGCAGGAGTTGCTGTAGAAGTTGAGGACTTCTTCGCAGCCTTACCACTAAATGTGTTGTCAGTTCCAGCACCGCTGTTCTCGATGAGACCGTTGAGTGAGGAAAGGTCAACTGTGATATCCATAGGTTCTACCTCGTCAGAAGTTTGGTTAGCAGAAAGAACTACATAGATAGTTGATTGTGTAGCAACTGCTAGTTTAGCAGCATCTTGAGGAGAAAGACCTACAGTGTAAAGGGTTGGAATACCGTTACGGATTGTAGCACTATCAGCAGCTGAAGTTACTGAACCATCAGCATTAGCACTAGCAGAACTTGAGCTACTGTCAAGGTTTACTGTAGCATCAAGAACTAGAACGTGTTGTAGGAAGTATGAAGCTTGTTCATTTTGTACAACGATAAGGTCTACATAGTCACCACGCTTGATTTTTCCACCAGCAGCAAATGAAGCAGGTGAAGTGAAAGTTCCAATAACGAAGTTCTCTGGAAGACCAGCAGAAAGACCATTAAGAGAACTCTCAGTGTTAGACTTAGTTAGAATATCTCCACTGTGTAGGAAATACTTAGCATATAGAGGAGCAGCAACTAGAGCATCTTTACCTAGTGCATTAGCAGGAGCACCACCAGAAGATACCACGATAGGTGATAACATATCTTCAGTGATTTGGCTACGAGCAGCAACGTCACTCTTCAACACATAGTATGTGGAAGTGCTTGTTACTTGAGATAAGATAACGAATAGGACGATAGCGGTTAGCAGGGCTGCTACGGCAGCGAAGAAGAACCACAATTTACGACCTTCGAAAGTGCTTTTCTTGGGTAGAATATTAGACATTAAGAAAACTCCTCATTTATAGATTTCACTAAAAGTTATCGGCAAAAGAAAATATACTCTCCCAAGTTTTGTAATTATTAGTTGGGAGAGTATATTTATTGTAAAGGATTATTTAGTTATAAGTTTATGGTTGGCTATTGAGAGCATCTATTGGTGGGTTCTGACCTAGCACACAGTCATCGATAATACCGTAAGCATTACTGTAACCTTCTGTCTGCCCATCAGGTGTTTCACCACAAATAAAATAGTGTATGCCTGTTCCCGTAACGGTAACTTCATTATGGGAAGACTCTAAGATAGCCTTTTCTTCTTCAACAGACGCTTGTAAAGTAGTAGAGTCCATATTAGGGTCGCTTGCTACAATAGAAGCGACATTTACTGAAGTATTATGAACATCACTACGGATAGTGGCTTGTGTTGCTTCTTTGCTTTGGTTTATGAACATGGGCAAAGCAATAGCAGATAATGCTCCTATGATTACAATGGTAACCAGGAGTTCTATGAGTGTAAAACCTTCTTCTTTACGAATATTAAATTTAACATGCCTATTAAGCATTATCTGTCCTTCACGCACTTACCTACGTATAAATAGATATCGTAAAAAGAGTTTTGTAAAGTTGCAAATATATGTTTTTATAATAAAAGAACCCCAACCATATGGTTGGGGTTCTTTTATTCATTCAGTTAAGAATTAGAAGGTACCTGCTTCTTCATAAGTTCCACCTTTAGCACCAGAGGAGTTATAGGTGTAAGTCCAGGTGCCTCCACCTGGGTTGGAACCTTCAACTGTATAGTCAGAGTAGCTACCTACAACTGCTACGTCGTTAGTTCCAGATTTAACTGGCTTAACTACAGCAGGGTCTTCCAGTTCAGTGGCGGTTGCTGATGGGTGACTTACGAGGTAAGTGGAAACGTTTGTAACAGTGTTACGTACGTCTGACTTAATAGACGCTTTGGTAGCTTCTTTTTGTTGGTTCAAGAAGATTGGAAGAGCAATCGCAGAAAGCACACCAATAATTAGAATAACAACGAGGAGCTCGATGAGGGTGAAGCCCTCTTCCTTACCCTTGCGGAGTTCGTTTAGTTTGTTTAACATTTGTTATATCCTTTACATTCTTATTACACCTTGTAATAAGTCTATGTAAAGTGTATCGGCAAAACTTATTTTTTTAGGTCTTTTCTATTGTGTTTTATTTCTTAATATACAGGTTTTTATCAGGTTTGCCGATATTTTTACTATAATGGAGAAACGAGTCAAGCTTTCTGCCTTCGCTAAAAGCCAAGGCATTACTTACCAAGCCGCATGGAAAATGTGGGAACGTGGTGAGATTGAGGGTATCAAATTAGAGAGTGGTACTATTCTCGTTTCTGGTTGGACACGTAAGATAACTGGAACTCCTCAAGTAATTATTTATGCTCGGATTGCTTCTCCTGAATTTTTAGAAGATTTAGAAGCTAAAATAAAACAAGCAACTGAATACGCTGAGTATAGTGAATATGAAGTAGTGAGAGTAGTAAAAGAAATAGTTTCTGGTATAAATTATGACCGACCAAAACTTCACCAAATTTTTGAGATACCAAATTGGGACATTTTATTAGTATGCGATGCTAATGAAATAACTTCTATCAACTTTGACTTAGTAAAAGCTATTGTTGCTTCATCAGGCAAACGTTTAGAAGTCATCAATCCTATTCCCGAAGATGAGAAGAATTTATTAGTGGAACTTACCCAAAGAACTATTGGTTGGGCTAAACAAATTATTGGTATGAATAATTATAAGAACAATGTCATACAGATTATTCGAAAACTAAATAAATAGTCTTTTTATATAAGTATTGCTCCAGCCGAAAAACAAGCTGGGGCAATACTTATATATATAAAATTTATCTAGCTTTTATTCACAAGGTCATAGACCGAGAAGATAGGTAGATAGAGAGCAACAATCATACCACCAACAATAACACCTAAGAACACAAGCATGATAGGTTCTAGTAGAGAAGATAGTTGGTCAGTCATTGCTTCCACATCATATTCATATGATTCTGAAACTTTTGTAAGCATACCAGAAAGGTCACCAGCATCTTCACCAATAGCAGTCATTTCTACAAGCATCTTAGGAAAGAGGGGGTCTTTAAGCATAGGCTCTACAATAGTTCCACCAGAAAGAATAGACTCTTTTACTCTTACCAAAGATTTCTCTAGAACGATAGAGCCCGAGGAAGCACCCACAATATCAAGAATTTGAAGAAGAGGAACAGCAGCGTCTAGAAGGTCAGCAAAGTTCTTAGCAAAACGAGCCATGATAATCATAGAGTTAAGCTTACCAAAAACAGGAAGTTTAAGCTTAATAGGGTCAATAAACTCTCTAACTTTCGTATCATTTTTATGCTTTCGCCACCAAGACATGAAAACAACAATAGCAATAATGAAAGGAATAATACCTATCTTAATTACATTAGATAAAAATACCAGAACGAGTGTAGGTACTGGGAGCGTTCCGCCCATAGATGAGAATAAGTTTTCGAAGATAGGAACGATAAACAAAAGCATACCAGTAGTTAGAAGCATAGCAAGTATAAAAATAACTACTGGATAAGTCATAGCAGATTTAATTTTTGCTTTTAGTCTAACCTCTGCTTCTAATGATTCAGCAATAGAGAGGAGTGCTTTATTCAAGAAACCACCAGCTTCTGCAGCTTGAACCATGCTAATAATAATAGGTGAGAAGATAGAACGGTGTTTAGCCATAGCATCGGCAAGAGTAATACCTTCGTTAACATCAGCTGTCATTTGACGGAGAATATCTTGGAATGTAGGGTTAGTAGACTGCGAGGTAAGAATTTCAAGCGTTTTTACAACAGGAATAGCAGCATTACTCATGGTAGCAAACTGACGAGCAAAAACAGCAATATCACGAAGTTTTACTTTCTTCTTACCAAAAGAGAGGTCTTTGGTTAGAGCACTTTCTTCAGAAACATCAAGAGGAATGAAACCACGTCGAGCAAAATTTTCTTTTACTTGTTCTACACTTTCGGCTTTAATATTACCTTCAATGAAGTTACCCATAGGGTCTTTAGCTTTGTAGCTAAAGTTTTTCTTTGCTATTGTTGCCATTAGATACTTCTTCTCATGGTTGTAGAACCAATAGTGTTAGCTTCAGGTTCTTCGTTAGCATCTTCACGACGACGAATAGCACGAAGTTCTTCTTCATTGCCAAATTTACCATAAAAGTCATCAATATCCTGTGCTTTCTCTGCTGCAACATCAAGTTTTACACGACCTGAACGTACCAGCTCTTCTAGAGACTGGTCCATAGTACGCATACCTTCTTTAGAACCTGTCTCAATGTATGTTCTAATCTGAGCGATTTGATTCTTACGAACAAGGTTCTTGATAGAAGGGATACCTTTCATAATCTCGAGAGCAGCGGCACGTCCACCGTCACGAGTTTTTACAAGGGTTTGACAAACAATAGCCTGGATAGTTGAACCAAGCTGTTGGCGAACCTGTTCTTTGGTTCCATCTGGGAAAACGTCAATAATACGAGAAATAGTTTCTGCGGCTGACTGAGTGTGAAGAGTTCCGAAAACTAAGTGACCAGTTTCCGCAGCGGTAATAGCAGTAGAGATGGTCTCAAGGTCTCGCATTTCACCAACAAGAATGATGTCAGGGTCTTGACGCAGAGCGTGCTTGAGTGCCTCAGCGAAAGAATCCGTATCTGTACCGATTTCACGTTGAGAGATAACACTGTTCTTGTTTTCGTGAGAGAACTCAATAGGGTCTTCAATAGTGATGATGTTTGCTTGACGAGCACGGTTCGCTTTATCAATAATAGCAGCAAGGGTAGTAGACTTACCTGAACCAGTAGGTCCAGTAACCAGCACAAGTCCACGAGGATAGAAAGCAAACTTGTTGAGTTCTTCAGGGAGACCTAATGCCTCAGTAGATTTGATAATATTAGGAATCGCACGGATAACAGAACCTGTCTGTTGACGTTGGCGTAGAACGTTTACACGAAAGCGGCTTCGTCCAGGAATAGCATAGGCAAAGTCAAGTTCGTGATGTTTTTCAAACTGGTTTCTTTGGCTTTCACTCATAATAGCATACATTAGAGTATCAATTTGGTTACCTGAAAGAACTGGGTATTCGGACATTGGAGTCATATCACCATTTACACGAATAACTGGTTGAAGTTTAGCGGAGAGGTGGAGGTCGGAAGCTCCACGGTCGAGCATATCGTTGAGGAGGTCATCAATGGTGAAGTCACCTTCGCTTGTGGCAACGTCAGAAATTTCATCGCCAACGGTGTGGGTTTGTGCGAGGCTCTCCCCCGTAGTTGTTTCGTCATCCCAAAAGCTTGATAGGTCGCCGCTCATTTATCTTCCTGTTCTTTCTGTAGGTCTTGTTTATATATCGGAGTGTTTTATATATTATGAAACGACTCGGAGTACTTCTTCAATAGTGGTGATACCTGCGAGGACTCGGCTGAAACCGTCTTCACGCATAGAAGTCATACCTTCACTCTTAGCAATCTCGTCAAGTTCACCAGAAGAGCGACCCTCAAGAATAGCATCACGAATCTTTTGGCTTACTGTTAGCACCTCGAATACACCCTGACGCCCTCTGTAGCCTGTGTTGGAGCATTCTTTACAGCCTACGGGCTTGTAGAGGGTAGGTAGTTTATCTGCTTCGTGAGGGAAACCTACGGCGTCTAGTTCTATTGAGGTAGGAACATACTCGGCTTTACAGTAGGCACAAAGCTTACGAGTAAGACGCTGAGAAACAACGCCTTCTAGTGTTGAAGCAATCATGAAGCCCTCAACGCCCATTTCTTGGAGACGAGAAAGAGCAGAAGCAGCATCGTTAGTGTGGAGTGTCGAGAACACCATGTGTCCTGTCATACCAGCCTGAAGAACGATATTAGCAGTTTCCTCATCTCGAATCTCACCCACAAGGATAACATCGGGGTCAGCACGAAGAATAGTTCTAAGAACACGTTCGAAGGTGAGTCCCTGTTTAGCATTAACCTGAACCTGAGTAATACCACCAGCAATACGATACTCTACGGGGTCTTCAGCAGTAATAATGTTGATAGCTGGAGAAACTAAGCGTCCCAGTAATGAGTAAAGAGTAGTTGACTTACCAGAACCAGTAGGACCTGTAACAAGAACTACGCCATAAGGTTTAGTAGCAGCAGCCTCGAGACGGTCGAAGTCTTCTTGACGAATACCAAGAGCAGTTAGAGGAAGAGAAGCAGCCGAGTTGTCAAGAACACGCATAACAATCTTCTCACCATATACAGAAGGAAGAGTAGCTACACGGAAGTCAATCTTTTGACCATTAATTTTTAGGGACAAACGACCGTCCTGTGGGGTACGACGGTCGGAAATATCAAGGTCAGCCATAACTTTTACACGAGATACAATTTCACGGATAGAAGAAGCAGGAGCTGTTGTTGTTTCATAAAGAAGTCCATCAATACGGTAACGAACAACAAGGTGGCGTTCTTGTGGGTCAAAGTGGATATCAGAAGCCTTGTCCTTAATAGCTTGAGAGAGAACAAGTTCTACGAACTTAATAACTTTAGACTCTTCACCAATTTCACCAGGCATAAGTCCAGCATCAGCAACGCTAGCAGCTTGACGGTTAGCTTCTGCTTCCTTTTCCTGAGCAACAGCAATCTCACGAAGTTCCTCATCGGCACGATAGTTATCTTCGATAGTTTGTTCGATGTCTTTACCGTAAGAAATAACGAACTCTACGTGACGAGCACCAGAAGCACGTTGAAGGTCGTCTTTGATTTGTAGGTTTGTAGCAGACTTGATAGGAACGGCAAAAGTAATAATACCACCGTGCTCAGATATTGGAATAGCGTTATAGTGGCGAGCAATTTGTCCAGTAATCTTTCGGAGAACTTCATTATCTAAGTCCATATCACGAATGGGAGCATATTTCATATCGAGAGATTTAGCAAGAATTTCTACAATTTTGCGGGGGTTAGTGATAGCTCCTGTGGCTTGCATTGCTTCCACAAATGAAACATTCTTTTCTTCTACATATGCAACGATAGTATCGTATTGTTCTTGGGTAATGCTACCGTCTTCTAGAAGAATATCTTCAATAGTTTTTTTGTCGCTCATAAAATAGTTTTCCTTTTGCCTACTATAAGTTTTTATCGGCAAAACCTGCCTTAAACTTTTTATCCGATAACTATATTGTGAGTAAATTAGATATTTTTTTAAAGACAGCCATTAGTACCAACGCATCAGATTTGCATATTACAGCAAATACTAAGCCGAGCCTTCGCATCGACGGTAAACTAATGCCCATCAAGATAGACCCTCTGACAAAAGAAGAAACTCAAGCGATTATTCTTTCATCTATTGATGAAGAGAAGCGTAAAGCTTTGGAAGAAAATTTTGAGATAGATTATTCCTATTCGTTGCCTTCAGGTGAACGCTTCCGTGTGAATGCTTACAAGTCACAAGGAACATATGAAGCAGTATTCCGTACTATCCGTAGCGAGAGCAGCGACCTAGCTGCTCTAAATATTCCTGAGACTGTTTATGAACTCGTAAATCACGCTAACGGTTTAGTTCTTATTGTTGGTGCTACCTCTTCTGGTAAGACAACAACACTTGGTGCTCTTATTGATTATATCAACCGTGAAAAAGAACTTCGTATTATTACTATTGAGAACCCTGTAGAGATTATTCACCCTAATAAGAAATCTATTATCTCTCAACGTGAAATTGGTTTAGATACAAAAGACTTCCCCACCGCTTTACGCTCTGCTCTACGTCAAGACCCTGACGTTATTGTTATTGGTGAGATTCGTGACCGTGAAACAGCTGCTATCGCTTTAGAAGCAGCACAAACAGGACACCTTGTCTTATCGACCCTTCACGCTGGTGACACAGGAGACTCTATTAGTCGTTTCGCTAATATTTTCCCTGAAGAAGACCGTCAGAATGTTCGTGAAATGTTTGCTGAAAGTATGAAAGGTGTTGTAGCACAACGCTTAGGTAAAGATGTTGATGGTAATCGTATCCCTGTTGTAGAAATTCTTGTGAATAGCCTTCGAGTATCTGAAAACATAAAAGGCAAAGAACACGCTACTATTAATGAAATTATCAATGCTTCAGCTACTTATGGTATGCAAACGTTTGAGGATAGTATCGTAAAACTTGTTAGTCTTGAACGCATTACTCCTGCTATGGCTCGCCTGCTTGCTACGGATGAGGCAAGTATTGTTCTTCGTATGAAGAAACAAGGTATAGCAATATAGTTTTTTATCCTTTATAAAAACGTAATGTGCCCCAGTAGTTTTATACTGGGGCACATTACGTTTTAGGATATTTTATTTTTTAGTTGTAGCACTAGGTTTTGGAGTTGGAGTTACTGTGGTACTTCCAGAGGTTTTAGCAGCTGCTTCAGCAGGAGTATCTAGACCAGCATATAGAAGTGTAGTTCCCTGTATTGTCATAGATTGTAAGCCGCTAGCATCCTTAGAATCTGCCGCAGAAACTGTTGTGCTATCTACCTTAATTGCACGGTCAATTTGTCCGAGTGCTTTTAAGAAGTTAGAAAGAGCATCTGGGGTACCTAATACACTGATTTCTACTTTCATAGTAGCAAGTTTGGAAGGTTCAGCAGCTGCAGCAGGTTTAGAAGAGCTTGTCTTACTAGCATCCGCAGCAGCATCTGTTTTAGTCGCTGTTACAGGAGGTATATAAAGTTCAGGGTTCTTCACGTTTACGGCAGTAATGTTGGACGCTCCAATACCTGCTGAAGCAGCAGCATTAGAAATATCAGTCAAAAGTAGAGGAACATTAGCAGTAGAAGGAAACTTCTTATTAAGTTCATCATTCAAACCTGATACAGCGTCAGTATTACTTTGTACCTTCTTTAGAGCTACTACTTGGTCTTCTGTTTTTTGATTTTGTTCTTGAATAGATTTTTCTTCGTCAGCCCAACGAGCAGTCTGACTAATGATAGGAGTTCCTACAAGACCAATACCAAGTACTGCTATAAGACCTACACCTGTGAAACCAATTAGTTTGATATTTTTTGCTTTACTCATAATATTTAGTTTCCTCCAGAAGCAGGGGTAGTTGTAGGTGTAGGTGTAGCATTATCTGTTGGAACAGGAGTGCTTGACGGGGTTCCTGAAGGAGCAGGAGTAGCACTTGGCGTAGGGGTAGCAGTTTCGCCAGAAGCCACAGGGGTTTTTAGACCACTAGTGATAAGAGTATCAATAGGTAGAACTAAGTTATTATATTTGTTGCTGTATAGTTGTGCTGTGAAGGCAAAACTTCCAGAGAAAGTGTTCTTATCACCGTATGAAGTATTATTAATGAATCCATCAGTGAAACCTTCAGTTTTAGCCATACCAGCGAAGAAACCATTTACGGCATCAGCATTAGGTTGGTTACCAGAAAGTTTTACACAGCCAATAACTGATGTAGCTTTGAATGGGTCAGTAGCGACACAATCGCCAGTACCACCTGAAAGAATTTTTACATCCATATTAGTAAGAGTTATGCCTTGAGCAGCAGCATTAGAGAATGTGGTTTCAACAATTTTCTGAATATCAACATCTGTAGTCATAATACTTGCTAAGGCTTCTACCTTAGTTTTAGTACTTGTGAGGTAGGTTTGATATGGAGCAAGAGCGGTAGCTTCATCCTGAAGTTTTTTACCTTCAGCAGACAGGTTAGTCAAGTTACCTTGGTGACCAAGTTCTCCAAAAGTACTGAAACCAAACATAAGAGCGATAACTACACCTACGCCAATTCCTGCTTTAACAAACTTTTTAATGAGGTCTTTCTCTTCATATTTGTTGGTTACAGCTTCAGGAACTACGTTGATAGCTGGAAGGCGAGGAACGAAGTTGATAGCAAGGCTTTCATTGAGTTCTTCACTCTCGATAGTTTTACCACCAAAAGGTAGAGTAATACCAAATACTACTGTCCCTGTGGATTTTGTTTTTACTTTAGGGAGACCTTCAAGTTCATCTTTCTTACCGAAAGTGATACCAAAAATTTTCTGTGCCATTAGTAGCGACCTCCGAATAGTAGACCAAATGCTGCAGTGTATTCGTAAGGACGAAGTTCGCCACCTTCAATACGCTTCATAATGTTAGATTCCAGTTTTATACCATTAAAAGGCGTGTTATAAACTACAGGAATACCTAGTTCGTTTTCCATACGAGAAGCCATAGTATTGATACCAGAACCTCCTCCTGAAAGAACTACCTCATCAATAGGTGAGTCAATGATATCAGAGAAGGTAATAGCGTCTGTTAGCGTGTCACGAATTTGTTTAATAGTAATAGTGGCTTCTTGAGCAACAATAATGTTGATGGCTTGTGCTAAGTCTGCTTCGGCACTACCTGCTTCTAAGCCTTCTGCTCCCCCACCAAAAACGCTGGTAGAGTTTTCAGCAAGTTGGTTTTGAGAACCAAGTGCTTTAAACTTTTCACTTTCAGCTTTGTTAATTTTTAGTCCAAGTTCTTCAGCAATACGCTGGTTGATAATGTTTCCACCAATACCGTTAATTGTACGAATATATTCTGGAATACCATTCTTATGTACAACGATAGTAGTAATATCTCCACCAATATCGATAGAAGCATATCGTTTTTCTAACGCTTCTGGTGTTCTAAGAATACTACGAATGATAGCTAGTGGGGCAATATCTACACCGTGTACTCGTAGTCCTGCTTCTTCAAGGGCATGAATAATAGGGTCGAGGTTGATTTTTTCGATACCTACTACGAGGCAGTCACGAAGAATTTGTGGTTTCTTTCCACGGTTGTCAATATACTCGTCAATAGTGTGAGCACCTAAGTAGTAGTTTCCTACACCTGTTGGGATAACTTCGGACATTTTATAAGGAAGGGTCTTATCGAAGATTTCGTCGTTCTTTTCATTTTGTAATCCAGGAACGAGACGAGTTAGAACGCTTTGACCGTTAATAGCTACTACTACATCTTTTGTTTTGATGTTATTGTCTGCGAATAGGCTCTTGACTGCTACTAGGAAAGAATCATAAGATTCGAGGGAACCATTTTTGATAACTTGTGAAGTTAGTGGAACGGAAGCTACGACTGTTATTTCTTCTATAACGTCATCTTTGAATGTTGCTTCTACTGCTCTAAGATTAGAGCTACCTATGTCGAGCCCGACGAGTTTTTTGAACGCCATTTATGTCTTCCTAAAATAAATAAAAATATTCTGTAAATGTTATCGGCAATACACCTGTTATCCGATATAATAAAAGTTATGAGTGAAGAAACTAAACCTATTATTGATGTCCAAAATTTGACTGTTGTTTTCAATGGCTTTACTGCTGTGAATGATGTCTCTCTACAAGTGCGTGGAGGTGAAGTTCTTGGACTACTTGGTGGTAATGGTGCTGGTAAATCTACAACTCTCAAAGTCTTAGGTGGTATTCTCAAACCTACTAGTGGAACTGTCCATATTGATGGTTTAGATGTTACTTCTTTAGCAGATATTGATATGGCTAAATATATTACAGGCTACTGCCCCGATGTTGGTGGTATTATCAACGGTGCTACTCCTCGTGAGCATATCAAATTACTTCTTACCCTTCACAAGAAGCCGTTTCTTTATGATGAGGGTATTCGCTTAGTAGAACTTTTCGGTTTGACCGAATTTATCGATACTCCTTCTTCAGGTTTCTCTCACGGTATGAGCCGTAGGTTATCTGTATTACTTGCTACCTTAGCGTCTGTCAAGGTTCTCGTCTTAGATGAGCCTTTTGATGGGGTTGACCCTATTGGTGTGAGTGCTATTAATGAAGTTATTCTACAAGCAAAAGAAGCAGGGCTTGCTGTTATTGTTTCTACACACTTACAAGATTTGCTTGTAGATGTTTCTGACCGTATAGCGGTTATGCGTAAGTCTCAAATCATTGCGGTGGGAACTGCTCGTAAGTTTAGAGGTCGTTTAGGTAAACGTCTATACCGTACCCTATTAGAGAACCACGCTAAAAGGAATAAATAAAGTATGAGACTTATAAATGGTTTTTCTGATACTTTTACTTTGCTTGCCTTTCGCTGGCAAACTATACCTAAGAGACGTTATAAAGTTATACTGGGTATAGTTTTTATTATAGGCTTGTTTTTTCTATATATGTCCGCTAGCAGTGGCAGTCTTCTTATATCTGCTGCTACTATGCCTGAAGGTTATGTGGCTCCTCAGACTCGTGACCTTGCTGTCACTTATCTGAAATCGTTTAGTAATAATGAGTTATCTGTTTTTGTTTCTGGCGTGTTAGGTGCTACTGTTGCTATGATTTTTGTAACGCCATTCTCAGGGTATTCTTTAGGTGGTATTATTTCATCTCGAGATATGTCTACTGTGAAAGCTAATGATAACTATAAACTTTCTGACAGTATCTTAGTTCAAGGTGTTTCTTCTCTATCTATTCTTCAACTTCTTTCACTTACTTTCTTATCTTCTCTTCTTACCATTGAGGGTGGCACTGGGGCGGGTGTTATTTTTGGCTGGTTTGCTTGGATAGCTTTAGTTGTATTTACGGTAGCTTTTATGTGGAGTATCGAATATGTAAATCGTCGATATGGTTTCAAAACTAAGATTGCTATTATCTTAGGTTTAGTTGGCTTAGTAGTTGCTGCTATTCTTATTGACCCATTTCACGGTACGACCTTCTTTGGGTTGAGCCCGTTATATGTGAATGTGATTCAATCTATAGGAACTTCTTTTAGTGGGGCTCAGATTTTCTTATCTTTTGCTTTCATTATTGCTTTGATAGTTCTTTTTGCTCTTGTTATTAATTTTGTGGGAGGTAAGACATTGACTTATGTTGAGCCTGTTATGTTCAAAAAAGGTAAGCAAGGTAAAATCAATATCATTACACAAGGTGCTAAAGTTTCTTTTACTAAACTAATGCTTGTTCTTATCTTCCGTTATAAAGTTGTATGGCGTCCAGTGCTTATTACAACAGTGATGGCAGCGTTGTTTGTAGTGATACTTGGTAATAGCAATAATATGGTTTTAGCTTCATTTATTGTGGCTACGCCCCTAGTTGTTTCTATGTCTTTTGGAGTGAATCTGTTTGGTGTGTTAGGTTCTGCCAACATATGGCTTGTATCACTTCCAGAATGGCGTAGAACAGCCCTGTACCGCCTTGTAAGCGTCCAAATGCTTATCATGGGTATATCTTATGGTATGCTTTTTATACCTGCTCTGGTGCTTGAGAAGTTCTCTCTTGGGGAAATATTCCATGCTCTCCCTGCGGCACTTGCTATTATGATTGTGATGTCACTATTTAGTGTAACTAAGTCTCTCAATAAGCCTATCAAGTATGTTCCCTCTTCTCGAGGTGATTCTATTCTTCCACCTGTAACTATGCTAAGTTATATGTTACAACTTGTTATTCTTGGCGGTGTGCTTGGCGGAGGTATTTATACTCTAAGTGACACTCTACAACAGTGGGGTGCTTTGGCAATAATCGCTGTAGTATCATATATTATCTTCACTCGCCTCAACCGTAAATGGCTATATAAAGAAGAGTATATAAATAAAGTTATTGAATTAACTACTGGTGACTAATACAGTATTCTTCTTATCGAAACGTTTGATAAAGTTTTCCCAGACTTGAGTAATACCTTCGCTTTTAGCGTCTTTTACAAACATACTAATACCGTGTGAGGTAGCAAATACGAGACGTGTTTGAACATTAGTTTTTTCTTTACGAGGAGCAAGTTCATAACGCTGGTAACCGTTTACTGGAAGTAGCCCGTTATTCTTTACATCAATAACAGCAAAGTGTGTCTTATTACGAGGTAATTTGTATGTTTGAGAAATAGATGCTGCTTGGTCACTAAGGTCAGCAAAGATGTTTTCAAGTGGTACATTATTATAAGCAAAGCCTGTTTTTGTTTTTTGGATTTTGCTATCAAGTACGAGACCTGTAGTAATGATAATATTCTTGCCCGTATTAATTACCCAGAAGTTTTCTACCTCAGAAACTTTTACAGCATCCCAATTATTTTTGGTGAGGATACTATTTATTTTTGTTTCTATTTGGTAAGCGTTAGATACTTCTTTACGAACTTCTCCCCCGAGACCTTTGAGTGCTTTACGGTGGCGTAAATCTAAACTACGGTAGAAAACAAAACCAAGAGAAAGAATACTGGATACTATGAGGAGTGGGATATATGACCAGTTTGTTATCAAACCTATGGCTACACCTGTAAGGTCAAGTAACGCAAAAGCTACTGCTAAAGTAAACGCTTTGCTACCTTTTGTTCTAGCCATCGTTAGGTAAGCTATTATTGCGGAGACTGTAAGAAGGGTAGCAGAAGAAGTGATAAGTGCTAATGCTCCGTCAAGGTTTTCTATGCTTCCTGAGAAGATACTGCTATAAGTTAGAGATACTACGCTTAGGAAACCAATCTGTAACACACCAATGAGTGAGATTTTTACAAAACGAGGATATTGAATAAGGATATGTAAAGAAACAAATAATCCTGTAGCGATAAGAACACTTGATAGCGTAAGTTCAGGGGTTGTAGTTATATTGTAGGCAGCAACTAATCCTAGTAGCAGGACAAGTGCTATAAGTTTACTTGTAAGTTTGGCTTTACGGTATTTTGTAAACATTTTATATTCCTATGACTTTCCAAGTATTATCGGACTGTAGCTGTAAAATATAGTTATAGGTAAAGCTTTTACGCAAGATAATACGGTCTGCGGGTGCTTTACTGGCTTGGTCTGTTGTAGTATAGAACTGCGTACCTGTCACTGTTAGTTTGATTTGACCTTCTGGAGCGGAAGTTGTTGTTGGCGAGGTACCTAAGATGTTACAGTTCTGTTCGAGAATGGCTTCTTTCGTGAACATGCCACTAGCAGCAAGAACTTCTTTTGGAGAAGTAAAATATTGGGCTAAACGATTGAGAGTTTGTTCTTCGGTTTCACCTTCAGTAATTTTACATTGAGCCATAGCAGCGTTATTAGCGGTATCTAAAGCAGCAGTTATTTGTTCACTAGTATAATTGTATTCTAAGAGTACGGGCTCGTCTCCATCAGGAACTGGATTTTCCCAAATAGGCTTTGGGCTTGGGGTGGCGGTACTAGTTGGAGTGGGTTTTGGAGTAGGTATAGTATCTGGGGTATTAGTTACTTGTTGAGAAATAAAACTTCCTATAATGAATAAAATTATAGTTATGAAAGCGATAGAGGATAGCGTAATGGTAATTTTGAGAGCTTGTGTTTGTGCTCTAAACCATTCCATAAAGTTTTTCATTACTTCTCCTCTCTAAAGTATATCATATTTTCTTCTAACACCAAGGGAACGCTGAACGAACGTTCATACTACAATAGGAACTTGTAGTATTATTTAAATCTGCTGGGGTATATCCATATTGAGTAAGGTTTACACCTTTCTCTAACATAAATAGGAATGGGTCGGTAGAATGTCCTTTAAGTTGAACTTGGAAGTGGAGGTGATTACCTGTAGAGTTTCCTGTCGAGCCTACTTTACCTATAGGTTGTCCTGGTTGTACTATTTCACCTGTTGATACTAATAATCCGCCCGCTACTATGTGCCAGTACCAAGTCTGGATGCCATCACCGTGGTCAATTACTACACGGTAAGCACCATCACTACTGAGACCTGATGCTATAACTTTACCACCAGCAGCTGCTCCAATAATAGTTCCTTCAGGTGCGGGAATATCGACACCTTCGTGGAAGTCTGATTTTCCGTATAATGTTCGCCAACCATATGGGTTACCTACCTTATATTCTGGGAGTGGGTCAACCCAACTACCATCTCCTGTATATGTATATATTTCTTTACAAGCTTGTACTTGTCCAGGCATATACATATTTGCTATACTTGTAGCGTTAGCAGAAAAAATAGGTTGTTGATTGTCAGTAAAAGATACTGTACAATAATCTGCTACTGTAGGTATTTTTATTTCACTAATTCCTGAAAAAACCGCTCCGATAAGTCCCCATAAGAATAGTACAGGCATTATGAGGGCTACGATACCCACAGGGACAGTCCAAGGATGTTTTTTAATAAATGGTAATACTACATTTGCAGCTACCATAGCTATTTGAACAGCCATTACATAACCTCCCTAAAAGGATTCATAGTTTTATAGTCTATGAATCCTTTCTGTTTTGTTCTATCCACTCTTGGATACTTGGAGGAGTAGCGGAATCTGTTTCACGGAGTTTACGAATTTCTTCAATCATTTGACGGTTTGTTGATTCTTGGTCTTTATTGCGTTGGTAGTCTGCTTCATTATCGAATGCTCCGTCACCAATCATATAGCCTGTGTTACCTGCGGTAAATGCTGCCGCACCAAGAGTTCCACTAGAGAATCCGTTAGCGGCACCCATAAGAGCACCCTTCTTGATAGCGGACTTACGAATATTATCAATACGTGTTTTCTCAACATCAGATGAGGTTACTGTAGGAGCAGAAGTATTGCCTGCTGTAGGGGCAACAGCAGCGGTAGGACTAGCAGTATCGCCTGTCGCACCACCTTGACCATTATCTACGCCTACTGCGGCTCCTGTGACGCTTGAAGCCATACCAGCAGCCGCAGGAGCGAGAGCGGCAGCACCAGCACCAGCAGCAACTGCACCAACAGCTGCACCAGCACCAGCAGCGAGGAGGCGTTTGGCACCTTGTGAAGCACCAGCACCAGGTTCTTGTAGGCTCTTGTCACCACCGAAGTCTACGTTAGCGAATAGTCCCATCATTTTGCTCTTGTAAGATAGCCCTACAATTGTAATAGCAATAATAAGAATGTTTTGGATTAGCCAAATACCTGAACCCATTACGAGAGCATAGAACAGCAAGAATACTGATAGTAGAACACCAAGCATGACTTGCTTGATTGTAATGTTTGTAAGAAGTTCTAACCAACGCATTGAGATGCGGCGACCCATTCCAGGGTGGACACCTACGAGTAGGAAGATAGGCATCATAAGAACTAGGAATACCATAGATAGTTGCAGGGCGAGCATTTCGAAACCAAATACTACTACGAGAATACCTGTTCCAAGCATAGCCCACATAGAAGCACCTGCTGCGTTTAGGCGAGTAAGTGTTCCTTGTCCTGCCCATTCACTGTTACGAACTTGTGCTAGTTCGTGGTTAGCAGCTGCAGAGTTTACAGATAATAAGTATTGTTGAGCACTTGTGGGTGCGTTAGGGTCGCTACCGTCATTGTTTAGACCTAAGTGAAGGTCAGGGTTATCTGCTTGAGCGTTGAGTTGGAGCAATGGCCAAGAGAGTTGGTCTGTAGGAACTTTGTAGTTACCAAGAGTTACAGGGATACCTGAAACAATATTAGCGGAGACAGTTCCAGGTTTGATTTCAGTAATATTTTTAGCATTGTCTGAAACTTCTGTTGGTGCTACACCATATTGTCCAACTACCCAAGGAACATAAACAAGGTTATACCAGATAGAGCATTGAGTCTGACGAGCAGCAGTATCTACGCTGTATTTTACTTCTTTACCAGCGTCAGTATTATCAGTAACATCTAGAGGAGCATCTACACTACATAGTGCTTTGTTAGAGGCAGAAGAGTCCGCTGCTGCTCCAGTAATAATATTACTCACAGTACCATTAAGTTGTGTAGTAATGAAAGTGGTTGTAGCAGGAATGTATGATGGGTTAGAAAGTAGAATACCTCCAGCAACAGCAGCACCAATCATCCAGATAGCACCTGTGAGGGCTTCTGTTGATTTACGCTTGACCAGACCTTGCCAAGCCATCCATAGAGCACCGAGGATAACAAAAAGTTCTACGAATGGAATGAATAGAGTGTCACGAAGTTTGATAACGATACCGTCAATAACAGTATACATTCCAGCAAACACCGCATTGCTAGCATAGAAAGCTACGACATAAATAGTATTAATAAAAGCAGTTCCTATTTCGGTAATACCTAGCTCGAAGTTAGAGACACCTGTAATGAAGCCACCTGTGGCTCCTAAACATTCACTTAAGTTAGCACTCCAGTAAGGGCTATTCTTAGCAATGGTTCCACCTTCAACAGTAGCACTACCATCCCATTTGGTGTATGTAACATCTTTACCAGCATTGCCATCAGTGTTTGTTAATGAACGCCAAGTAGTATAGTTAGTTCCACGACCACCGAATTTTTCGTAGGCAGTAAGTTTTTTGTCCGCTACTGCATAGTCTAAACCAAAAACTGAACCAATAGATTGTTCTGGTGAAGTTTCTGTAGAACCACGACCATTCTTATCATATGGGGCAGAGTTGAAGCCTGAGTTACAGAACCAGTCAGAAAGCATATCAGCATTGGCAGCTTTAGAAGTTTGTGCGGTTCCTACGACGATACCAGATAATAGGATAACAAAGGTAAGTAGTGTTATGATTGCTTTTTTGGAAATGTTTCCGACAGCAGAAAAACCTCCAGCAAGACTTACTCCTTTATTGTAAGCTGCGGAAGAAATGGGTGTAAGAACATAATTGCTCTTTTCGCCTACTACTTTACTCATTTTTCCAATCCCGTTAATACTTTATATCTAACAAACTTTTTCTTTATTACTTCTGTTTTGTGGCATCTAACGCATTTTGACGCTTCTTTTCAGGGTTAGTCTCGAATGCTACGTTCATTTGTCGAGACCAGTTATCAACTTGAACACGAGAAATACGGTTATTGGCATCTTTGATAAGACATTCACCGTTCTTTAGGTTAGAGATAACTTCACGGTTTCCTTCGGTTATATCTAAACCAAAGAAGTCAAGAATATTATCGATTTCTTGTTGTGCCTTAGCACGGAAAGCCATCTTGGTAGAAACGGAGTTGGTAATACTTGCTTCGTCTTCTCCTTGACCTTTCCCCTTGAAGTCTCCTGCGTTCTGAGACACAAGGACAAGGGCTGTATTGAGAGAACGACCCATACGGGCAACTTCTAGAACAAGTTTTAGACCTTGTTGAGTTGCTGTTACAGCCCAAGCCTCATCAATTACGATTGCTTTCGGACGGCGTTGTGTCTCTGGGTCACTGCTCATAAATAGTTGGCGAGTATAATTCGTAAGCAAAAACATAATAGCTACCGCAAGACGGTTAGCATTGGTGTATTGGTCTTGTGGAAGTGATGTTGGTGGAAGGTCAAGACCGAGCAAAGTAATAATAGTTAAGCCATCCGCAGCATTAATTGTTTCACTACCATTGGGAGCAAAACATAAGCGAGCGAATGGAAGTTCTCGGACAAGGTTAAGTTTATGTCCAACTCCTTGTGCTTCGATATTGGGTGAAGCAAGCAAGAAATCTACAACCTTATTTAGCGAAGGTTGAGGTTGTGAAGAGATAGCAGTAATTGCTTTAGAAATCTCAATCTCTTGTTCAGTCTTCATCATACCAACACCACCAAGAAAGAGCCCAATAATTTCAATCGCTAGACTCTTCTGGATAGCGGGGTCAGGACTGATAGAGAATGGGTCGAGTAATCCTGCATTTCCATCTTTTAGATTGAGGACACGGGTTTTCAGACCTGGAAGGTCAGCCATAGGGAGAGCGTCACCTTTAGGGTCAATATAGATAGTCCAAACACCTTGTAGTGCCATTTGGTATGTTAAGGTGAAGGCTGCGAATGACTTACCACCACCAGGAGCACCAGTAATAACAACACCAGGAGGTGAGTCTTGTGCCATAGCAGCATGAGGAGATAGGAAGACAGGAGAAAGCACTCGGGATGTCGTGTAACCTAGATAAGGTCCAATAAAACCTTTTTCTTTACCATCTTGTGATTTGATTTTTAAATCGCCTACACTACCGCTACCTGTAGGAGTTCCAGCAGCAATTATAGATAGCTCTTGTCGCTGGTAGTATGCTGGAGCACGAACAGTATCATTAGGCATACTCTCTAAGAGTAAATCAAACTGGTCTCCTGTAGGTTGAATAAGTTGGATATCAAGGTCTTTGTAGCGGTCAATTACACGTTGAACATTCTCTTTTAGTTTTTCTAATGTAGGTGCTTCTACTGTGATACGGTGACGAGCAAAAACCCAAGGAGTTTTAGTTTTAGATAGTTCGTAGTCTAATTCTAAACCTTGTCTTAGGCGTTCGGAAACGTCGATGTTACGGCTACCACCAGCAGATTCCATGTTCTGGATTTGGTCTTTTACTTCAGCAATCTTTTTGCCAAGTTCTTTACGAACTTTGGTGGAGGGCTCTAATGTAAAACGAGTATAGAAATCTGTGGGGAATGGGAAGGAAGCAGAATAGTGAATCCAGGGCTCACGAGCAGGGAATTCGATAATATCTGGAAAACGAGCAAAACATAATGTGGCACGGTATCCTACTACTTCATTACCATCAATTGTCTGAGTAATTTTTAGATACTTATCGTTATTTTCAATTTTAGCATCTACTAGGCTATCTAACTCCCCTAGACCCCATTCTTGTCTGTTGGTAAGGTCTACCGTTGGTACAGGCATAGCAGGGTATAGTGGTTTCTTAGCAAGGTAAGCAATTTCGGAAGCATCTACAGGTTCGGCTCTAAGGTTTCCTGTGTATAGGCTTCTTTTATAAATTTTTGCTTTTTCTTCCCAGAATTCGATTTCTTCAGGTGAAATATAGTAGTCTTCTACAAGGGCTGCTTTGCTGAAGAGGTTTGTAATAAGGTCTAGTGGGACAAAAGAATTAGAGTTCCCGAATTCGCCTCGTCGTCCGAGTTTGATTCCTAGATAAACTTTGCGTTCCTTGAAACCGTAACTATCGACAGTGTTTTTCATATCTTTAAGGAAAGTAGAAAAATATGGTGAAGCATAACCGTGTGTTGAGCCATACTTGATTGCGGCACGGTCTTTGATTTCTTCTGACCATTTCTCTGTAGAGAAGGGAGAAGTTGTCACAATAAGCTGTAATTCGAGTGCTTTGTCTTCTGAAGTTAGGAGAGAAGCTAGTCCATTATCGAAAGATTTAGCATTATTGACACGAGATTGAGGGTCAATAAACTCATATTGCGTTGGAGGTATACGACACCACAGCCATACCTCTTTTGAGGAGAACGATAAATCGTTATGTATGCCTGTAAGCGATAGCTTGGTGTTTCGTTTGCTCATAAGTGTCTTTTATCCTATATTAGATATCAAAACTATCGGCATAAAAATGTCTATTTAATATCTTGACTGTTGTCTGGGTGCCAGACTTTTAGTGAAACTTCATAATATACGGCAGAATCATCAACCATTGGGGACAAGCCTTTATAGTTTTTAGATTGGAACAAGAATCGAATGCGGGATGACATATATTGCATAAGGTTCTTACCCTCAAAAATTGGTTTACCGCCGAAATATGCTAATGCTGCTGGCGGAACAATATATAGGAGAAACCAAGGGGGCTCTAGAGTAACGTGTAGGGCTGATAGTAGTAATACCCAAGGTAATCCTATACCTAAGAAGATACCTATTGTTCTTACTGAGACAGGTGCAGGAAGTGAAAGGTCATAGAGAGAATATATCTTCTTCTCCATACCCCAAAAGTCTGTATAAGTTTTTACTTCCATAATGTATATATATCGTCTAGCTTGATTTTTAGTTACTTTATGCAATAAAATAACCCCCACCGAAGTGGAGGCTATTTTTAGAAGCTTTATTGGCTACTATCCGTTCCAAGTACCAGAACCAGAGTCTGTTACGAAACCCTGAGCAATGTTTGTGATAACATCTGGGGCGTAGAAGATAATAGCAACTACAATCGCAATAGCAAGGAAGGTAAGGAATTGAGATACTTGACGCTTGAACAAGAAGGTCAAGGAAATTGCACCAATAATAAGGAGCAAGATAGGTCCAATGTAAGCCTTGAGTGTATCAACTAAGTTAGTTGCTACGTTAGCGACAATCAAGTCATTAATTTGAGCTAACATTTTGTTTTCCTTTCACGATGGGTTTTTGTATCGTTATTCTATATCTAACAGCCTTATATGAAAAAACTATCGGCTAATATAAAAATTATTTAACTATTGTACTTTCGATATTATTAATATACCATCTACCGCCATCTTGCTTGATAGTAAGTAGGTATGCTTGATTGTATGTCATACTCTTATTATTAGAATCTTGCCAAATTACTGAAGCATAAGCTTGACGAATTTTGGGGTCACTAGAGCCATCAGTTGCTGCTGCTTGGACTTTGAGAGTATCTAAACGGTTGAATTGGACGCTACCTGATAATCCAAGCTTAGTGTTTAGATTACTGTCTTTATTGATATAACGACTGATAGAAGTCTCATCAGAAGCTGCCCAAGCTTGTAGATATTTCTCTAAATCAGGTTTCAGAGTATCTTCTACTTGCTTATCTTCGTTCCAAACAATACTATGGTTGTCAGCAGGAACTTTAGCTGTACCAACTGAAGGCATTATAGAAAGCGGAGCGGATACTGCCATCCCATTGATGTCAGGGTTATAATAAATGGGAACATCTACATATAATGTTGTTCCTGTAGATAGAATGACTTGCATGGTAAAGACTGCGTTATTATCATCAACACTTACGGTTTTTACTATGAGCGGTGTTCCTACGACAGTCTGAACTACTCGCTCTCCCCCGCTGGTAGAAACAAAGTTCATATTTGTGCTGTTAAGTAGAGTAGGACTGATGTATTTTTTAAGAGCCTCATCACGAGCAGAAGTATTTGTTGGGTCATAACTAAAATATGTGTTAGTAAAATCTGTTACGAAACCTGTAGCTTGAGTAACAGGGAATTTAGTAACGTTTAGGTCAGTCTTCACTACAGCAATAACTTGTTCAGGAGTTGGGAATTTGGTTGGAAAAAATACTGTCTTTACCCCAGCAATAAGAATAATACCAGCAACTACTCCAATACCAATACGAGCATAAAGAACAACTTTTCTGTTACCTTTGAATTTGTTTGCGGGTTTACGGGGACGCTTATCATTGGCTGCTTCTTCTGAGGTTACTACAATAGGAATACGAGGAGAAGCATCAGGAACTGAAATTATGGGGGTATCCTCAATGACAGGTTCTGCAATTTTAGGAATAGTAGGTTGTGCCACTGTTTCAGTTACGGCAGGCTGACTTACCGCTGGGGCAGGAGTAGCCACAGGTGCCTCTTCAGGGAGTTTTAACGGCTGAGGTGTAGCAGTAGGAGTGGCTGGTTTTACAGGGGGTGTAACAGGCTTCGCAGAAGGAATAGCAGGTTTAGTCGTAGAAGGAAGGGGGTTGCTTGTAGCAGGTTTAGCACCAGGCATTACAGGTTTTGTAGGAATACTAGGAGCAGGAAGAGAAGTAGAAGGCTTTTTGGCAGCAGGAAGTTTAGGAGCAGCAGGTTTTTGAGGAGTTGCTCCATCGCCATCACCTAAAGATAATGGTTTCTTCTCATCGTTATTATCAAACTTAAAGCCAGACATATATTCCTATTCTTCTTCTAAAAATATCGGCAGTTATTTTAGAAATCAAAGTCGTCTTTATTCACGTCTTCTTCACTATCTATAACGGGCTTGATAGGTGGAGGCGTAATAATAGTTGGTTCTGTAAGTTTCTCTTCTACCACCACTACAGTTTCTACAACCTCAACTGCTGGCTCACGAGGAGGAAGTGAAGGACGAGGGGGCAGACTGGTAGGCTTAGGTGCGAGAGGAGCCACTTCGGGACTGCGGTTGCTTGGAATGCTTGTAGGAATAATGAGATTAGGCTTAGGAGCATCTACGGGTGCTATTGCTACGGGTGTAGTTGTAGGAGGCAAATGGTGCTTCTCATAAACTTTATCTTCATTTTCTACCTTAGTAAGAACTTCATCCACTGGACGGTTGAAGATTTCAGTTAGCTTCTCTTTATTTACTGGCTTAGGAGTAAAACTATTGTGAGCGGTTGCTTCTTCCTCAATAACAACATTTATTACAGAGGGAGCAACTGGAATGTCCTTAGCTCCTAAATAAGGAGCAGGGCGGTTATTAGGGTCAGCAAGCTTACCATCTTCTGGAATAACGATAACTCGTTGAATGTTGATACCTTGACCTTTAGCAACATAAATCATTTCACCAGTTTTGAGTTGCTGAATTTCTGTGATAGTTACAGCAGTTTCTTCAACATCTTCTAGCATACCAGCACCCTTACCAGCAGACTTACCTATACCAAAGAAACTTGTAGTGTGCTCTACCTGCTGACGGAACTTTTTACGAGTAACAATACCTGTCAGCCCAGCATAAACTTTAGCATCATCTTCAGTGTTAGTTCGGTGAATGAGGAAAGCGTTAATAATACCAAGAAGTTGGTCAAGGAATGCTTCTCCAACTTTACGCAAGTCACCAAGTGCCTGAGTAGATAAGGTCACGGGGATACCAGCATCACGAGACTTGTTCACGAGAGAGTAAATGTTATCAGATTCGATAGAGGAGAACTCGTCAATGAAGACGTGCATAGGGTTGAGCGAGGGGTCTTGGCGAAGTTCACTAGAGACAGTTTTTAGGTCTTGAATAATAAGGTTACCAAGAGTGGAAGAAAGTTCTGGGTAGTTAGAGGTATCTAGAGAGAAAATTACTATCTCACCTTTATCAGCGACATCTTTTAGGTTAATGTCATTTTGACCACTTGGGTCTTTACGAAGCCAAGAGCCTGCAATAGATAAAGCAAGTGTAGAAAACTGTTTGCGAAGGCTCGTAATAACAGACTTTTCATCACGACCCATTCCCTCATCTACCATATTGTTGATAGCCTCAACAAGGTTACGATAATATGGGTCATGTACGAGAGGGTGTGCTCGTTCTTCTAAATGTTTAGGGTCAAGTAAAGCAGTAATGTCTTCTAAGGCAGAAACTTTGTTGTTAGGGTTACCTATGAGTATTTCGAATGCCTTCTGTAAATAGTCTTCGGCAATAGTTTTGTAATAGTCAGCGTTACCTTCATAACTTTTACCACCAATGATAAGGTCTTTACGACGGGTTGCCTCACCACGAGCGATAGGGTCATAGAATGCTGGACCATTAGTGGCAGGTCCTTTGTATTCGTCACGAGGTGGTTGCATAAGCCAGTGACGGAATGGACGGTTATAACGGCGAGCGTATTCTTCTAAAATTTTAGGAACGTCAGTTCCACCTTTGAGGTCAACAAAGACAAGAGCATGGTTCCGACGAATAATATCTCTTGCTTGTCCCATAAGAGTTGTTGTCTTACCTGAACCTGAAGCACCAACAACTAGTGTGTGGGCAGCAGCTTCAGCGTCTGTTTGAATAACTTTATGTCCATCTTCAGCACTAATACCTAGAGTAGTTCCGTTGAGAGGACCATTACGGTCATTAGCAATATCTTCAATATTCTTTTTACGTTGCCACCATTGGATAGGTGTTAGGCGGAATTGCTTTTCTTCCCATTTTGGTCTAATAAACCAGCGGTATGAAGCATAACCTAAACCAACCAAAACACCAACAGGAATAGAAAGTGGTGCTTGCATTAGTAGGATGCCTAGAATGGTTGTAACGATTACTCCCCCACTCATTTGTCCATCAAGTATCTTAGGAATATCTACAGTCCAAGTATGAATGTATAGTGGTATCAGTAGCCCTAAGAATGGTAGGAGGAATAGAGTATAAATACCTAAAAAGGCTGCGATAACGGAACGGCGAATACGTCCCCAGGAGAAAGTAAACCAGGTTGCCATAGCAGACAGCATAACAATAGGAAATAAAACAAAACCTATTACTATGAGTAGGATGGAAGCACCGCCGCCTGAGCGACCATCGTCAGGACCTACATCTCCTGCGAAAGCGGTACTTACTGAGTTAGACATTGACCGTCATTCCTACCTTACTTGATAGCGTCGATTTTGTTGATAATCTTGCTGTATTCTTCTTCCATCTTAGATAGTTCTAACGTGGTCATAGCAATTTCTTTACCAAGAGCAGCATATTGGGTTTCTTTAGCAGAAAGTTCTGAACGCATAGTTTGAACTTTTACTTTGAGGCTTTCTACCTCTTTAGTTAGTTCTTGAGCTAGACGGTCAAGAGTAGACATACCAGCGGTAGAAGGAGCATCTACATATGTTGCTTCAGTAAGTTCACTTAGTGAAAGTCCCTCTTCTTCAACTACGGCGGTTGGAGTATCTTCGATAACGACTGCTACGGGTTCTACTACAACCTTAGCAACTTCTACTACAGGTTCTTCCACAACTGCTGCTGCCGCAATAACTTCTTGAACTGAAGCAATTTTAGGAACTACGGGTTCATTGTTTTCTTCGTAAATGGGGATTTCCACTTCTTTTTCCTTTACAGTTGGAGCAACAGGTGCTGCTTTGGGTTTTTCATCTTCAACAATTGCGGCAGCTTTTACTAGCGTGGCGGGAGACATAATCTCTTTACCTTTATACGTAAGAGCCATATAGCCATCATTCCAAAGTTCATATAATGCTTGTATCACACGGAAACTTGTAAGTCCGAAGTGCTCTGTAGCATACTTTACATCGTGTTTGCCTGTACTGATAGAGAATAGTTGGTGAAAAATGAGAGCAGTCTCATCATCAAGTTTTGGCTTCTCGATAGTTTCGAAAACAAGTTGAGAAAGATTAGAAGTAGGAACTTTGAGGGTCTCCCCTACATCTTTCAAAAAGTCTTGGCGAGTGTCAATAATTCCTAAGACTTTATCTAAATCATATTTGTCGATTTTGAGGTGTTCTGTTACTTCATTTTGACGCCAATCAGCAGCGACATTATCCCACTCAATGATTTGAGAGAAAGCCTCTAGAAAAAAATCTTGGTGAATAGCAGCAAGGTCTTTTTCAGGAGCCATATGACGGTCTAAAACAAAATCAGAAATACGAGGGTCAAGAAGGTTCTCTTCACCAAAGTGACGTGTAATCTTTGTAATAGCATCTTTTGTTAGATAGCCTGCTTGAGTTAGGCGAGTAAGAACGTCAGGAGAATAAGTGTTGAGAGTTGCGGCATAAATTTTACCTAAACGAAAATAGAAATATCCAACAGTTTTCTTATCGCTGCGAGTGAATTTAGCAGCACCTGTAGCCTTCATGATTTCAGGGTCAGCCATCATTTGTGCTAACGCTTCACGAACAGTTGCAGTGTATGAAACTTTACTACCGAATAACATTTATATTACACTCTCCCAGATACCTTGTATTACTATATATTTATCGGCTACTTTTCTGGAATGTCCTATTTTTTACTATCTCCACCAGTCAAGCGTTTCAGAGCACCTAATACAACGTCCTTCTTATTGAAGAGTTTCATAGGAGGAAGAGACTTCAGCATAGAACGTCCATAAGGTTTAGAGATAAGTCGAGTATCTAAAATCGCTACAACACCCTTATCTTCTGTATGACGAATAAGGCGACCTACACCTTGTGCTAACATAATGTTTGCATCAGCAACATACACATCCATGAAACCATTACGCCCAGAAGTTTCGGCATATTTTTGGCGAGCCACAGATAGAGGGTCATCCATAGGCTTGAATGGTATCTTATCAATAATGACTAGAGAACAACTGGGTCCCTGAATGTCAAGACCGTGCCATAATCCCATAGTTGCTACGAGAACGCTATGTTCGTCTTGGCGGAATTCTTCCACTAGTTGTGCTTGAGGTGCTTCGCCTTGTAAAAGAATTTTGATATTCTTCTTCATTAGTTTAGTGCGGAGGAACTCTGCCAACATATTAGCACCATATTGAGTAGTGGACAAAACTAGAGCACGACCGTGAGAAGCCAAGATAAGGTCAAGGCTTTCTTGTAGAACTGCTTCACTGTGGGCTTTACGCTCTGCTCCTACGGGAGCAGGGAAAACATTCGTAGCAGGTATATAAAGCATTGCTTGTTTGGGGTAATCGAAAGGAGAATCCACAGCTAAAGTTTTGTGTGTCTTTTGTGTGTCAAGAGCAAGGTTATGTACTGGGATTTCGAAACCACCTGCTACACGAATAGTTGCACTAGTTCCAATCATAGTCATATTACGACCATTTACAGCGTTGATAAGGCGAGGACCAACACGAAGAGGAGCAGCATTCAAAGTTACAGGACGAACTGCTTTATCTTCTGTTGATTTCTTTTTACCAAACTTAGGAACGAATTCTGCTTCTGGTACGGTGAACCAACGAACTGTTTCGGGACCGTTATCTAATAATAGGCTCATTGCTTCTACAATTTCATCAGCACGCTTTTTGAGAGAACCAACGATTTCTTTTTTACTTGCAGCTGCTCCTTTACCTGTTAGGCTCTTTTGCAAAGTTCCTGAAGTGGAAGTGGCGTATTTCTTGATAGCCTTGAGAGCGTCTGTAAAGCCCGCTGAGGTGTTTTCTATTAGCCCGTTTGTCGCTTTGAGGAAGTAGGGTTCTAACTCGTCTATGGCATCGTCAAAGCCTTTTATGATATTGTCTGATACTTCGTTAGCACGCTTGAATTCACGAACATTGTCACGAAGGAATTTGATAGTGATATTTGCTCCCCAAGCAGAAGAGAGGTACCCGTCTAATTCGTGGAGCTCATCCAGAACTAAGATTTCTCGTTCTCCAAGCATAGTGCCTTCACCCATAAGGTCATTAGCTACGACAGCATGGTTAGTTACAACTATTTGAGCATCACGAGCTCTTTCTCGGGCGAACTCTGCGTAGCATTCTTTTCCGAAAGGACAGTTGCTTTTACCAGGACATTCAGTTGAGGAAGAAGAGAACTGTCGCCAAACTTTATCTGAAACAGGTGGTGCTTCTGAACGGTCTCCCGTTTTTGTAAGGTTAGCCCATTCGGTTGCTGCTTTGATTTCTACAGCAATACCTGAAGCTTTAGACTTAGCATCTATCTCATCAAACATATCTAGTTGTTCTTTTGATTGACGGCGTGCTTGTGCTTCTAAACGAAGTTGGTCATCAAACTTTTTAGCACATAAATAGTTGTCTCGTCCTTTGAGGAGAGCAAAGTCTGTGGGAACATATTGTGGGTTAGTTTTGAGCAGAGAAGCACGAAGGAAAGGGAGTTCATTTTCTACAATTTGTTCAGAGAGTTGTTTTGTAGCAGTGGAGATAACTGCTTGTTTTCCAGACTTGAGAACAGGAACAAGGTATGACATTGACTTACCCGCACCTGTAGGTCCTTCGACGAGAACGTGAGTATTGTTTTTGATTGCTTCTTCAATAAACTCAACCATTTCTTCCTGCTGAGGGCGGTTTTCCCCTTTTTCTTTGAGAGCAACAATATCACGCAATACTTGGACTGCGGAAGGTTGCGGTTTCTCTTCTGGTGTAGTTTCCTCTGACATAAACTCTTTCTAACTTTTCGTCGTATTACTCTATCATAGCATACTTTTACTTATCATATATAGGACTAATCATTTTTATAAAAAACTATAAATAGGCATCGGTTTTTATGTAAGGTGTGATAGTATATACATAGCAACAAAAAATAACACTTTACTGAAAAGGATAATATATATAATGTCAATGGAAGATAGGAAAAAAGCAGTTCAGGCTGCTATGGACAAAATCAACAAGAACTTCGGTGCAGGTTCTATTAGCCGTCTAGGTGATGCTCCGCTCAAGGAAATTGATTTCATTCCAACAGGTTCACTCGTAGTTGATATGGCTATTGGTATCGGTGGACTCCCTCGTGGTCGTATCGTAGAGATTTACGGTCCCGAGTCTTCAGGTAAGACGCTTCTCTGCCTTCACGCTATTACTGAAGTTCAGAAGTCTGGCGGAGTAGCCGCATTTATTGATGCTGAGAACGCATTCAACACTGACTGGGCTGCTAAAATCGGTGTAAACATCGATGACCTTATTTTCTCACAACCTGATAGTGGTGAAGATGCTTTCAACATTGCTGAAACTCTAGCTGCTTCTGGTGCTGTAGACCTTATCGTTATCGACTCTGTTTCTGCTCTTGTTCCTCGTAAGGAGCTCGAAGGTGAAACTGGTGATACACAGGTTGGTACTCAGGCAAAGATGATGTCACAAGGTCTTCGTAAGATTGCTGGTGTAGCAAACAAGACTGGAACTACCATTATCTTCATCAACCAGCTTCGTATGAAGATTGGTGTTATGTTCGGTTCTCCAGAAACTACTTCTGGTGGTAACGCTCTCAAGTTCTTCGCTTCACTTCGTATGGACATTCGTCGTATTGCTCAACTCAAGAATGGCGACGACGTATTCGGTGCTCGTACTCGTGTAAAGATTATCAAGAACAAAGTTGGTGCTCCATTCAAGACTGCTGAGTTCGATGTTCTCTTCACCGAAGGTAGCGAAGGTTTCTCTAAAGAAGCTGACATTCGTGACCTTGCTGTAACACTAGACCTTATCAAGAAGTCTGGTGCTTGGTTCACTTATACTGACCTTGCTGGAAACAACATTCAAGTTGGTCAGGGTGCGGAGAAGGCTCGCCTCTTCCTACAAGACCCAGAGAATGCTGTCATTCGTGACGAAATCGAGAACCGTATTAAGGAACTCGTATTCACAGGTAAAGGTAAGCTCGAGACTGCTCGTGAAGACCTTCCAGCACGCACCGTCGAAACTGACGGACCTGACCTAGAAGCCTAAACAGTTTTTAGTTCAGAAAATAAACCTCTAACAGTAAAGTAAAGGAAGTCGTAATGCCCTCAATATCCAGTATCCTATCTGCAAATATTGAGGGCATTATTGACGATTATACTACCCACGCTGGAGTATTATCTAAACTTGCTCCTACTTTACGAGAACACTTAGAGGAAACTAAAAAAATACTACCTTTCCCACAAGGAAGCCTTGACGGTAAAAGCCTCGTTGCGATTGACGGCGGGCGACTAAAAGAGGATATGGCTGGCGGTGACCTTATGGTTATCGGTGCTACCGCAGGTGAAGGACACTCCTCACAGCCTACCTATAACGAAGAAACCATTCCAGCAGAAGCATATGCTGTGGTTCTCCCCCACCGTGTAGCAAATGAAAAACTTGCTGGTGGCATTATGTCTGCTTTTGAACTTCGTATGCTTGAACTTGCTACTGCTGATGTTCAAATTATTGACGGTGCTTATGTAAATAATGTTTCCCAAGTGTTATTCTTGCTATTAGATAATGATGACGAAACTATCGATGCTTTCTTCAAAGCAATCGATTATGATAAAGATGAACTACTTCGCACTTCTATGCGTAAAGTAATGTATCCCCCTCGTGACTATTCACGCACTCTTATTGCTTTGCCCAAGTCTGATACTGCTCGTATCTATTCTCAAGAACTTATTCACGATGATTATGCTCAACACGTTATCTCCGACCGTATCTTAGCTTCCCGTATGTTACTTCCAGGAGAAATGTTCCTACCTCGTAATATCGCTTCTAACAACGTTCTTATTACTCGTTTAGAAAAAGGAAATTTTAGAACATATAATGGTGAGCATAAAGCACTCTATAAAGATATGTTTAGTATGATGTTGGAGTATTTCCGTAGAATGAACCACGAGAATACAGAAGAAGGTATTCTTTGGACTACATACTTCAAACCTAATGTTGGTACTCCACAGTCTAAGGCTATGAAGATAGAGTTCCCCTACTACCCCGTTGCTGGTAAAGAACACGGTGGTGTAGTTGAGCATGCTCAAAAGCTTATCTCTATGGTAGATGCCGATATGATTGACGGTTTCGTTATCGAACCTTGGTGTCAGTATATGGCAGATGTTCGTGCGAAAGATGTTTCAGCAGCAAAAGAAATTATTAAGAACTATCTTATCTCAACTACCGAAGATAGTTATGACCTTGCTGGTCTGTTGCGTAATTATCGAACCTAAACGGTTTTAGCGTTGTTTGTTTTGAACAATGTGACGAAGAGCAGTAGGAAGATATAGGGACGCACGAGAATAACGGTCATTAGTGAGACCTAACTCGTTGAGAAGTCCAGACATAGAACCGATAATGCGTGCTTTAGTCATTGGGCGAAGGTCAGGGTATGAAGCAAAGATAATTTCGGTCATAGCTTCTGTCCAGTCATCAAGCGAAGCATATTTTACTTTATCTGCTTGGGGGTGATGTGCTCCCCTGTTTTGTCCACGCTCGAAGAGAGCATTACTATATACGAAAGTATCTAGTTCTTTCTTGACAGCAACCTGTAGGCAGCTAGGGTGTTCTTCACGTAGAGGAGCAAGAATTTCTTGAACGTGCCAACCAACCCAAATGCTCTCTTCAGCAACAAGGTCAAAAGCATCAGTAAGAGTATAAGTCACAACAGTAGCGATAGCAGTAACAGTACGGCTATCTACTGCGTGTTCAATCTCTTGTTCAAGACGCATACCACGAAGGAAATTTAGGGGTGAATTATTATCGCTCATATTTTATATATATCGTCAAACTCTAAAAATCGTCCAAAAAAGGCACTCTATTTAAAAAGTATTTTTAGAATGGTGGCGGAGTAATAATTTGAGTGTCATCCTTTTTAGGTTCTACCATAGGAGCAGTCGCAGCAGAACCTGTTTGTGCTTTAGGTCGCTTATCTGCGGAGGTCTTGCCTACGCCAAACTGTTGAGTAACTGCTTTATCGCCAACGATGTCTTTTTTAGCTTTAGGTTGAGCACGAAGAATGTTAGTAGGGGTAAGCATAGGCATACTACGGGCTTGAGTAATACGGTGAATCCAACGCTTGTTATTCTCAATAAAATCAGCAAGGTCGCTATATACGTTCACGAATGTAGGAGAAGCGGTGAAGATAAGTGGCGAGATAGGACCGTTAATCATGAATGGGTAAATACCTGTTGAAGCAGGAGAAATGAACTGACGGTAAAGGTCAACCTGACGAGGGTCATCTGTTAGACCTTCGAGACGCTTAACATCTTCACCTACTAGACCATAACCTGAATACACAAAAGTAAGTTGTTTCCAAATACCATAGCGTAGGTCACCAGGAGACTGAAGAATGTATGTCCAACCAATACCAAACTTACGAGTATCGAGAGAGAACCCCTCAAGCATAGTTGCTAGACGAGTAATCTCTTCGCTATCACTACGCTCTGGGGCATAACGCCATGCCTCATCGAAAACGATTTGAGTGTTGAGGTTACCGTTGCTTACAGAGAATGAAGTTTCGGCTGCCTTTTTGAGCTCTTCCAAAACAACCATTAGAATGATTGCTTTAATATCTTGGTTATCAAGAAGTTTTTGCATACCAAGTTCTTTATCTCGTGATAGTTCTGCTTTAGCGTGTAAAGTAGTGTTAGGTGACATATCAAGGATAACATATGGTGCTGGAACTGCTGGGTTAGTTCCACGAACCTGTAGAACATCGTTTAGGAAGCCGTGTGTGCCTCCCAGAGAGCGTCGTTTACCTCCATCGAAGTTGGAGTTGGAGAACAAAGAATGGATAGGCTGGAAGCCTTGTAGGACTGATACCCAAGTTGCGTCGGCATCTTTGAGGTCTTCATCAGTCCATTGAGGGTATAGACCTGCTTCTTCTTCCTCTGGTGAAGGAATTGGGTCTAAGCCAGCAAGTTGTAGTAGAGTATCACGAAGAGCGTCTTGACGGTCACCCTTAGTGTAGATACGGTTTAGAGTTGCTGGTGACTGAGCAATCTCAGCAAAGATTTTCTCTAATAGATAACGAGAGTCTTTGTTAATTTCGTCACGCATTTGAGCGAATCGTTCTGCTACTTCACGAGAGAAAAGTTCCTTGTTCTCGGAACCCATACGACGGAAACGAGACCAAAGGTTAGTCTTGTCAATAATCTTTGTAAGAACATCAATATCTAAAGGAAGTTGAATATCTTCTGCTACACGAAGAGCATGAACTGGACGACCTAAACCACGAGCAAATTCTTGTGGAGAGAATAGAAAGCCATTCTCGTTATTCCACTGTCCTTGTGGGTCAATAACAATGATAGCGTGGTTCTCGTATTGCATTTGAGCAGAGAGAAGGAATGTAGCAAGAGCGGTTTTACCTGAACCTGAACGACCAATAATAGAACTGTGAGTTGCTCCACGATTAGAAGCAAAATCAGGAAGGGTCAAGGGTAGTGGTTGTTTCATACCACGGAAGTAACCAATAGAAGGGTATTGAGTATTGGTAAGCATTTCTTCGAGAGAAGTATCATCTAGAAGGTAAGCAGGTGAAGAAGTAGCAGGTGAGTTAGGTAGAGCAGAACCGTGTTGTTTCCACTCGTCTTCTTCCTTCACGAAAACAGCTTGAATGTTGAGGGTCGTAGTACGAATATCTGTTGAGTTGTTAAGGTTAGAGCCACCCTTTGCTGTAGCAATCATCATAGGTCCGCTAGAAGCGAGAGCATTATGTGTTTCAACATCAGTAACGGTACCAATAGCACGGTAAAGTTTCCCGTCAAAAGTAGAATCGAAGTACGCAAGCTTACCAATGACTGGTGGCACACTACCGTCGTTGACGAGGGCAACGATACGAATGAAACGAGAACTTGATGGTGAAGAGGTTACGCCAAATGTTTGGTGACTGCTCAAGATAATACCTAACCTTTACAAATAATGTATGTTAAGTTTATCATACATTTCCGTTTTTAGAAGAACAAACTCGCTAACATTCCAGAAAAGTTGAAAGTAATATGAGCAAAAATAGCCATACCCATACGCTTTGTACGTAAAGTCATTATAGCTAAAATAAGTCCAATAGTTCCTGTTTCAATAACTACAAGCCATTGACCGAAGTTTTCAGTTCCCTGAAAATGCATAAATCCAAAACCAATAGCGGAAATAATAGCAGCAAGAGCATACTTATATTTGTATAAGAAATCTTTATATTTACTGAAAGCGGTAAATAATGGAGGGTAAGTGTTTTGAACTCCCCTACCAAACCAAGTGCGTGGGGTTAGAGTTCTGCGACGGAAAGTATGAATAAGTCCTTGCATAAACAAACCACGGAAGAATAGTTCTTCACATATTGGACCAACGAAGGAAACTATAACAAACATAAAGAAATATGCCCATAATGTTTTACCTTGCCATTGGCTACTGTTATCTGCTCCTTCAAGGCTTACACCTACAGCACTGAGTCCAGCAAAAATAAGCATTTCGGTAATGCGTAAACCTATAGCAATAGAGACACCAAAAATAATGTCTCGTTTCCAATTGAATCGTAGCCAGAAGTCTTTAGCGAAACTGTGAAGTCCTCGCTTGTTCGTTACATAGAACATTACTATAAGCCAGCCCGCATACATAGATAGTTGAGCTATCAGAAGTCCTGGTCCAAGTTTTTGAGTAGCAGCAAGTGCTTGGTCATTTATTTCTTCTATAGATAAACCTTTACCGCCAAGTTCTGCTACCTTATAAGCAAGGATAACTGAAACAACGGCTAGTTGTAACGCAAGTGAGAGTAAGAAACCATATAAGGCATAGCGAGCACCCCAAGGTTTACGTTGCCTAACGGTAGGGTCTTTGATAGGTTTCACTTTTACAGTATCCAAAAAGTTAGGTGGAAGTTGCGACCATACATTTACAGTAGAGTTAGTCGTTTGTTTTTTATTCCAAATATTGATTTTATAGGGGCTATTAGCCAACTTCTTTGTTCCGCTCTTCGTGGAGTTCATCCATAAGCATTTTAGCAAAGTCAGACTTATCAGTTCCTATGGTAGTAACTTCTTTTTTAGATAGTTTGCGTTTGACAACTAAGCCTACAAGAATAAGAATAGCAAGAACTACTGCTACGCCAATAACTAAACCAACCATAGTAAAAGTAGGTGTTACATCCATCGAAAAATCTCCTTACAAAAGTCTTATCTAAAATATCGGCTATTAGAAGGGAGTATCTTCATCTTCAGGGTTGATAACTACACCTGAAGGGATTAGACCGTCACCATTAGCGAACTTAGAAATGTTGAGCATAGGAATAAGAGGAATACGACCTGTTGGACCGTTACGCTGCTTACCAATAATAAGGTCTGCCTCTCCTGGACGGTCATTCTCGTCATAAACTTCTGGACGGTGAAGAAGTAGAACCATATCGGCATCTTGCTCAAGTGAACCAGACTCACGAAGGTCAGAAACAGCAGGTGTCTTATCCGCACGACCCTCGCTACCACGGTTTAGCTGTGATAGAGCGATAATAGGAACATGGAACTCTTTAGCAAGAATTTTGATACCACGAGAAAGTTCAGAAACTTCATTCTCACGAGTAGCAGTCTTACGGGCACTCGAAGCATCCATAAGCTGTAGGTAGTCAATAACTACAAGGTCAAGACCTTCGGGACGCATAGACTGTTTCATAATGACCGAACGCAAACGACCGATGTTAAGTTGAGGGTTATCATCAATCAGGAAGTTCGCATTCTCAATTTCTTCCTTAGTTTCTTTTACTAAACGCCATTCAGCAGCATCTAAAGAACCAGTCTTAAGTTTTGCCATATCTACACGAGACTGAGCAGAGATAATACGTTGCATAAGCTCTTGGCGGCTCATTTCGAGGGAGAACATAAGAACAGTCTTACCTGCGAGAACAGAAGCGTGACGAGCAAAGTCTACTGCAATAGTAGAGTTGTGGGTAGGAATAAACTCACGAGAAACAAGATATACACTTTCTTCATTATCTACTTGGATACAGCGAACAGGAACGCTGGTTACTTCTTTGATATTAGTAACTGTTTTATATACATAACTATTAGGAACGGTATCTTCAGGAAGACGACCAATATTGAAGTAGAAGTTGTCTTTTTCAGGTTGAGCAATTTTATAGACAATACCCAAAGAGGAGAATAGTTCTTTGAGCACTGGAACGTGCTGAGGATATGCAACTTCATAAATGTCAAAATTTACACTACTAAAAGAGTTCTCCAAAATACGACCAACAAAAGTTTGACGAACCTTACGAGGAGCAAGAAGAATACTTTCCAAAATAGCGGTTGAGCTTGTTGAGTCCTTACTTGCGATAAAAGTATCTGCGAGAACTAATGCTTGAGAAGCAGGAGCATCGTGGAGGCTCTCGTTAGAATATCTTACGGGTGCTACACGAGGAACGAAAATGTTTTGATATGTCCCCCATAGTTCGAAGAGTTTCTCGGAACTGATAAGAGTATATTCACCGTCAATAATGAATGGCCATAAGTGTTCGCCATCAGCAACAACGGTAGTTTCTCCAAAAGTAATTTCATATACTTTGCGGTCAAGCATAACTTCTGTAGCAGCTACAACTTCGGTGGGGAAACCGAAACGGTCAAACACTTTATCGCCTACATTTAGGTCACCCATAGTTGTCCAACCATTAGGTGTAGGAATTTCAGTATCAAGTGCTAATGCTTTACCCATAGCAGGTCGAGCAGCTACAATCACTACTTGTCCTGGAAAGAAGCCAGAAGTTTTCTTATCTAAGTCAATAAAACCAGATGGGACTCCTGTTGTGGTCCCTTCAGGATTATTGGCAGCGTCTTCAATCTGTTCGATAGCATCTTTGAAGAGTGAAGAAATGTTAGCAATTTCGTCTTTTTTACCTTTTTGGTTGTTAAGGTCGAACACACCCTTTTCGGCAAGAGCAATGGCTTGGTCAGCATCGTAGCCGTTTCCTGGTGTAGCAAAGTTAGTAATTTGTTCACCGAGTTTTTGAATGCTACGAAGACGTGCTTGTTCCTTTACGATAGTGGCATAGCCAAGAGCGTCGGTAGCGTAACCTGCTAGTGAGACTGGGTTTGTAAGTTCGGTGATATACATAATACCACCGACATTTGCGAAGTCATTATTTCGTTTTAGTTCTGAGATAACACCGATGGGGTGAATGTCTTTTCCTTCTTCACGAAGGCGAAGCATGAGAGCGTAAATGATTTCGTTAGCGGTTTCGTAGAAGTCTGTTGGGTCAAGGATTTCGCTAATTTCGTCGAGCGATTCTGGGTCTGCGAAGATAGATGCGAGGGTTCCAGTTTCCGCTAGTGTATCTTTGGCAATGTTGTTGTCAGACATATAACTTTCCTTGTATTTTTCTTACTCTTTATATAGTATCATATTATATAGGAATAGAGGGGTAGTTTTTAGGCTACCCCTCTATATTTTTTAGGTTTTTTATGAATTTACTGTTGCTACGAATGTTTCTACGTGGCAAGTATCACAGAAAATTACATCATTGACCTGCAAAGCAATCCCACGAATAGGGTGTCCGCACTGTAAGAAAGCTGCGGTTAGTGGGATATCTCCTGCGAGAACCCAACGGTTACCTATTAGTAGTCTTGTATTGGGAGCTAGTTCTGTAAGTCGAACGAGTCCACGGTTCTTGGTGTGAACGCTGTCCGAATACTTGGGCTTTTCGGCTTCAGTTTTACGAGTCATTATTCATCACCTCCTAACGTTTTATTATGTATGAATAGTTTGACAGTTTTAGACTATGAGTCGTATTGTCCTTCATCATAATCTGAATAACCACGTGCTTCACGGTTTGCCTGAACCTTACGCTCGGCATCTTGCTTTTTCTTGTAGTTCTTTGGGAAAGGAGAAACAGTTATCTCCAGAGTTTCCAAGTTGTATGAAGGAACATAACGTCCAAGATACTTCTCGACCTCTTCCTTAAAAGCGAAGAGTTCCGTCTGGGTCTTAAAAGTGAACTTTTGATTTTTTGCTTTCATTGTTCTAAATATCCTTGTCTGTGAATAAAAGCGGTTATTTTGTATTACTTGTATAGCATAACATAGTTTATTAGAAAACCATAAGCCTTTTTATAAAACTCTTATATGTTGCCCTACTCTTATAGCATACAATAAGTCACTCCATAAAGCAAATCGTTAGTAATAAAACTATACAAACTGCTGATATAAAGAACTGAGAGATATGAAAATAGTTACCGTTACTGCTGAACCGCAAGCGAACTATCACTTTCAAGACTTTCCAGAGCACCTTGTTCAGGGCATAACTCATTTAGTTCCTGATAATACTCGTATACAGGGTAAAAGTTTTCTTCCTACCACAGATGATTTAAACATTCTAAATGATGCAGACTTACTTGTTGTGGAAGGTGGCGATTTTACTGACTGGACTACTCGTATAGCCTTCTTAGCTAACAGTTTGAATATTCCAGTAGTCTTGACTGAACTTGCTTATAATTCAGCAATCCCTAGTGAGAATCCCCTGCCTGAACTTATTGGAGTAAGTGCTAACTCTCCTTATGGAGCAGAGAATTATAGAAAATATCTAGGTGGTCGAGAAGATATTGTTATAACAGGTCATACCATGTTAGACTCATTACCTAAATGGGAACCTATAGATAAAACTGTTTTATGTCTTTCTTCTGAAAGTCTAGTAGATGATGGTGTGGCTCTAAAAGAAAGTATTGCTCTCTTGGAAGCAGAAGGTTATAAAGTTACTGTTCGTTGTCACCCACGAGAAGATAAAACTTTATGGAAAGGTTATAACTTATCTGATGGTAGCAAATTACTTGATGAGTTAGCAACTACTAATTTTGTTATAGGTGTAGCAGGAACTGCGTTTAGTGCAGTGTTAGCGATGGGCATTCCTACCGTAATCATAAAAGAAAGCACAGCAGATAATGTTCTTCCTGAGTATAGAAATATTTTTACATATGCTTCTTCGAAAGATATTGTAAAAATGATTGCTACAGTAAAACCTTATCATAAAGAGGATATTGCTTATATTACAGGAACTATTGGAAATGCTTGCGAAACTATTGTTAGTTTTTGGAAAAGTTTTATTTAAAATAATAATGGGGAAGTCGAATAAAAACTCGCTCCCCCATTATTATAATATTATTTTTTATGCTAGACCGTAAGTGCCTTCATAGCTAGTCCAGTCACGCTTTTCAGGAAAAGCATATTTTAGAACAAACCGACCAGTATCAGCAATAAGCGAATCGATAATGTTCAAATCAGTTACACTATTCGCAATTGTTGTAGTGTAAATATCTTCACTTTTTGCCTCTGTTCCTTTTCGCAATTGAAGCATAAGATAGTTGTCATCTTCTCTTGTGAAAATACGCCAGAAGTGTCCCTCTGGAGCGGTTGGTAGTAGTTCATTGATATTGGTGTTACTCATATATTTTATATCTCCTAATATATTATAGCCAGAAAAATGGCTTACTTATATAATAGCATGCTTTTAACACTTTGTCAAATTTATCGTTCGAATATTTATTCTAACTTACCCCATATGCCCTTCACTGGCTTTTAGATAGCACGCTGAACATAGACTTTCATAAGTAATATGGTGTTTTTGTTTCTTTACGGTATCATTACTAATATCAATGGAAACCTTATCTCCTTCAAAAATAAACTCTCCATTATCTTTGCGAGCGTTGAGAATAGCTTTACCTTCGCCACATTTACCACAAATAGTTTTCATTTCATCAATAGTATGAGCAACTTGTAAAAGCCTATCGCTTCCCTCAAAACCGTGCGTCAAGAAATCAGTTCTAATGCCGAAACACATTACAGGTACTTTTAGGAATGTAGCAATTTTGAGTAACTGGTCTACTTGGTCTTTACTAAGAAATTGACTTTCGTCTACAAGGAGGCAAGCAATAGGTTCACCTTTTGTTTGTAACTGTTCTTGATTATATTCGTTAAAAGTTTCGAAGACATTTGTGGAAGGTTTGATAATGAAATCTATTTGACGACTTATACCTAAACGAGAACTAACACTCTCGCCACTTTTTATGTCAATGGCAGGTTTAGTGATAAGCACTTTTCTACCTGAAACTTCATAGTTGTGAGCTGCTTGTAGAAGGTAGGCACTCTTACCAGAGGACATAGCCCCATAATGAAAATATAGTTTAGACATACGTTTTCTATCGGAGTTCTTAAAAAAGAAAACCTGCATTTCTGCAGGTAAGCTTTCGTGGAAGTGGGAGGATTCGAACCTCCGTCTTGTGCAACCTGAACTTATCCTTCTACACGCTTAGTCAAAATAACGCTTATTCGAATTACTTGTTTTGTTTGACCCACCAAGTAACATTCTAGTTATCTAAAATTTTTAGACTGTAAATACGATAACTTATTTTCAGCTTCAGTTCCACTAAATGAGAGGATTTATGAGAGGGCGGAACTGCCTTACACATCCTCCGCACCACTAAGCAGCGAGTGCGAGTTCAGACTTGTTTGCGTCTATTTTTTGCTACCCATTTTTAAGAGATTAGTTAGCCTGTCTCTGCGTGCTTCTACAAGATTAAATTACCAATCGATAACCTGTCACCCCCTAGAGCAATATTCAATTATTATTTAGTTGTATTATCTATAACAAGTATATCGGAAAAATTATTCCTTGTCAATCTTATAAAAATTACCTTGTAGGGCTTCATTTACAAAATCAACATATTTTTGAGCATCCTCATAGTTCGCAAAAGAAAAACGTTTTCCTTCATTACGAGTATCTACAACGAACCATTCGGTTGTGGGAGTTTCTGGCATTTTCTATTCCTTTACTAATAGGTGTTTTGAATGAAGAGCATTATATGTAAGTTCAGCACCCTCAAGATTTGTTTTAGCAGAACCATAAGCAGCCACAGAAGCAAGTATAGCGGCAATAACTTGTTTTTCTACACTCTCACCCTCTACGAGCAGATTAGCCTCGTAGAGAGCCTTATATGCCCTGTTAGCTCCCTCTCGCACGTTGATAGCACGGTAAGGTTTTGCAGAATTCATAACAGCAGTAATAACTTGTTGACGTATGTCTAGCACTCTCTGCTCCTTAATGTTCTACACCTATCTTATCATGGATTTTCTTCATCCACTTGGGTGCCCACCAAATTTTGTCACCCATTATAGTCATGATAGCAGGAAGGAGAACTACACGGACAAGAGTAGCGTCAATAATGATAGCAACTGCTAAAGCTACACCCATCATTTTGACCATAAGTATTTCGCCAAAAGCAAAACCAACAAATACAAGAACCATCATAAGAGCAGCCGAAGTAATAATACGACCAGAAGCCTGAATACCTGTTTTGACAGCTTCATTTGTTGATAAACCTTGAGCGTGTTTTTCTTTAATACGACTGATTAGGAACATTTCATAATCCATAGCCAAACCAAAACCAAATACTAACACAAGAGCTAGGATAAGAGGGTCTATACCTGAAATACTGGCTGGGTCGAACCCCAGAATACCTGAAAGGTAACCTTCTTGGAAACCCCAAGTTAGAACTCCAATAGAAGCACCTAATGAAAGAACGCTTAAGAAGATTGCTTTAAGAGGAATAAGAGCCGAACCTGTCATCAAGAATAGTAGAAGTCCCGTAACGAACATTACAATGATAGCTACTAATGGAGCAGTTTTCTCAAGACTATTTACATAATCTAAATCTCGAGCAGTTTCTCCAGTAATAAATACAGTATCAGTTGCACCTTGAGTATCACGGAAATCTCGTAATGCTATTACGTCCTTTTTAGCGTCTGCTTTAGGTACGGTAAAATTAATTGTGGCAACCTTACTATCAGGGTTTGTAGTAATAGTGGTTACTCCTGCAAAGTTTTGTATCTCATTACGATAAGTTTTAATAGTCTCTCTGGAAGCATTTTTGATAACTACGGTAGCAGTACCTTCAGAAACTGCGGGGAACTCATCTGCTAAGGTTGTAAAAAGTTGACCTACTTCACTTGTAGCAGGAATCTTATCAGAAGCAATAGATGAAATATTAAGGTTTACTATTGACGCACCCATTATTACTAGAAGTAAAGTAGAAGTAACGCCAAACACGATGGGACGTTTCTGAACTCGAGTAACAAATTTAGTGAAGAAACCTGTTTCAGGTGGAGTATCACCAAAAGCTTTTAGAGCTTTACCAAATAGGGGAACCTTCTGTAAAGGTGATTTATTTATAAGTTTATTACCTAGAAGAACGAATAATGCTGGAAGTAAAGTTAGTGAAGTTAAGATTGCCAATAATACTACGCTTGTTCCAGCAATACCAATACTTTTCATAAGAACTGGTTCAAAAAGAACGAGAGATAACATTGCGGCAGCCACTGTAATACCTGAGAAAAGAACTGTTCGTCCAGCAGTAGTCATAGTTTCAGAAAGAGCTATCTTTACACTAGAGCGTTCATTTTGGTGTGCTCGTAAAGCATCACGGAAACGAGAAAGCATAAGAAGACCATAATCAATAGATAGACCTAAACCAATAACAGTAAGAACGTTTAGCACACTTGTGTCTATCTTCATAAAATATGACATAGCAAACAGTGTTCCAAGTGAGGTAATGATAGAAACGCCAGCCCCGATTAGTGGAAGTCCTGCGGCTAAGAACCCGCCAAAAACAAATAGTAGCACTAGGAGAGCAAGAGGTAAGGAAATAGCGTCACCTTTTTTCATATCGCTCTCTACTTGACCAATAACAGTTTCAACAGCGGAAGTCTTTCCACCTACAAGAACTTTAGACTCAGGAGCGTCTTTCTCTACTTGATTAGCGAAGGCTTCAGTCTCTATAAGTGCTTTGTCCACATTTGCTTGTAAATCTTTCTCATTATCACCTACAACAGTAATGAGTGAAATAAATGTAGAGTTGCTATCTTTACTTATCAGATTAGATAATGCTGGTGTTTTCTTTAGAATGTTTTCTGGAACACCATAGGGCGTATTGATTTCCAGGTCTTGTTCTTTGAGCGTATCTTTAAAATCTGTAAAATCTTTTGCTACTTCTGCATTTTGAGCAGTGGGAATAATACCTTCGGTTAGGATGAAAATAGTTTCGCTAAAATCAACTCCACTACTGTTGGCTTTGATAAGGTCATCTGCTGTTTGTGCTTCACCTGGAACTGTGGGAGCATCACTCTTGAGGCGGTCAAAGAGGGTATCACCTAAAACACCACCGAGTGTAATGGCTAGAATCACGGCAGTTACAAGAGCCCACGAAACGAGGGTAATAACGGGATGTTTTACGATACGGTTGCTTAGTTTATTGAGCAAGACTTTATACTTTCTTTCCAGGCGAGATGGGGTATAAAGTTGATATCGGTCTTATACCTCTTTAGAAGTATACCATATAGCCCAGCGAGAGTCAGGCTTCTTCTGAGTTTCAAACCCATAAACTTTATTTTCTGTATCAAGTTTCTCTACAAAAACAATATCCCCATGAATATCTACAGTAATAATAGAATAAGGGTTTTTGCTATCCCATAGCTTTATGCTGTTATGTTGGGTATTGACAACCATAGTAGTAGATTTTTTACTTTTCTTTACTCTTTTAGTGGTAAGACGAACCATATTACCTATTTTGATTTCAGTATGGTTATCAAAATCTTTAGTATTTTTACCTGCTTGACGCATAGTAGTATTTAGATACCAAGAATACTTATAGCGTGAATTTTCTTTATTCAATAATTTGAATACGATTGGTGAAGCAAAGTATAAATCATTAGCAAAATCGTGTGACTTTTTAGCACCCTCTAAAATATGAAGGTCAGCTAAAGTTTGATTCTTTTTACGAGAGAGTTTAGAAACTCGAGCTCCTGCTCGCTTATTAGCAGTATTTGCGTGCTTAGAACAACGCAGACCTGGCTTCTTTTGGCACATACCTTAACTTTCTAAAGAATAAACTTTATTATATCTAACATTAGACTATCATATATTGTATCTTATTGCAACAATATACCGATACTATTTTGGTATCGTACAGATTGGAAAAACAATGTCAGAACAGGCACCTCAAACAGTTTATGTTCAAGCTTCACAAGGAACCAGTGGTAAAGCAATTACTATCTTTGTTCTTAGTCTTGTAAACCTTTTTATGTTCCCTGTGCTACCCGCAATTATTGCTTTAGCAATGGCTGGCGGAGCAGAAAGAGAAATGGCTCTAACAGGTCAAAAAGGCGGAGACCTTCTCAAAACAGGTAAAGTAATTTCTTGGATAGGTCTTATTCTTCAACTTGGTGGAATACTTCTAGTGTTCTTCATGATTATGGGTGGGCTTTTCTTAGGAGCAGCAACTCACTAATAACAATAGTAGCTTAAATAAGTATTGCCCCCAGTTATATTCTACTGGGGGCAATACTTATTTAATATGTTAAAGAGCAGCTTTGAGAGCCTCCACCCTATCTAACTGTTCCCAAGAATAAGAAGCAGCATTAGCACCAAAATGTCCATAACGAGCAACATTCTGGTAAGTGTTAATATCTTTAAGTGCTAATGCGTCAATTAGGGCAGCAGGTCGTAAATCGAATACTTCATTTACAGCAGCAAGTAGTTCCGTATCGCTAATGCGTCCTGTGCCGAAGGTATTTACAGAAAGACCAACAGGTTCTGCCTTACCAATAGCATAAGCAACTTGTAGTTCTACACGGTCAGCAAGTTCTGCACCAACAATGTTTTTAGCAACCCATCGAAGAGCATAAGCAGCACTACGGTCAACTTTCGAAGGGTCTTTACCAGAGAAAGCACCGCCACCGTGACGAGCATAACCACCATAAGTATCTACAATAATTTTACGACCTGTAAGCCCAGCGTCACCTTTCGGTCCGCCAATAACAAACTTACCAGTAGGGTTCACAAGGAAACCTGTATTAGAAAGAGATAGAGGGTTGGCTACGCTCTCATTATATTCTGAAAGCACAGGTAGAATAACAGAGTTGAGCACAGCGTCATAAATTTCAGCATGTTCTACATTTTCAGCGTGTTGAGTAGAGATAAGAACATGGTCTACACTTACGGGACGGTTATCTTCATACCCGATAATGACTTGTGATTTACCGTCAGGGTATAGGAAGCCTACTTCGCCACTTTTACGAACTGCTGCGAGTTTCTTGGTAAGGAGATGAGCTAGGTTGATAGGTGTAGGCATAAGGTCAGTGTTATCATTAGAAGCATAACCGAACATTAGTCCTTGGTCACCAGCACCAAGTTTAGAATACTTGTCTTCTTGACCTTCACGAGCTTCTACCGCATTATCTACACCCTGAGCAATATCAGGAGACTGTTGTCCAATACTAATTTCTACACCACAAGAATTTCCGTCAAAACTTTTATCTGAATGGTCGTAACCAATTTCAACAATTTTGTTACGAACAATACTAGCAATATCTACATATGCTTCTGTTGTTACTTCACCAGCAACATGAATAAGCCCATTAGTAGCAAGAGTTTCTACGGCTACTCGTGCTTCTTTATCTTCTGTAAAAATAGCATCTAAGATGCTGTCAGAAATTTGGTCACAAACTTTATCAGGGTGTCCTTCTGTGACTGATTCAGATGCGAAAATGTGCTTACTCAATATATTCTCCTTTATATGTGTATTTTATAAGTATATCATATAGCTATCGGTGCATCTTTTTCTTTTACCCAGAATGTCTTTTTATGTAATAAAGTTTTCTGAGATAATGCTGAAAAATCTTTAGTGAGTTTATGAAACGCCGATATTCTTATAAGTAAGTAAAGAAAAATAAAGGAAAATGTTTAATAAACTTAATGAACTTCGTAATCGTAAAGAAGAAGGCTTCACACTCATAGAGCTTCTTGTAGTGATACTTATCATTGGCGTGCTCTCCGCTATTGCTCTTCCTATCTTTTTAAACCAACAAGCACAAGCAGCTTGTGCTACTCTTAAGTCAGACATTCGCAATACTAATATTAATATTACTGCTATGTATGTTGCTAATCCTGAATATCTTTCTAACCGTGACGGAACCTACCTTTATTCTTATATAGACCCAGGAGAGAAGAGTCAAGGTCGTAGTCAGTATTACAAAATTTCTCAAAGTAATACTGGTAATAGTTTTGCAGTATGGGGTTTTACAGACAAAGATGGCTATACTATTCGTGCTAGTAACTCTGTATGCAAAGAAACATATGAATATGAATCTAACACAGGTAAAACTACGAAAGTTTCTTACGTTCCAAACCCCCGTTTCGGCTAAAACTTTTTCTCCATAACCATACGGTTCTTCCAGAAAATATGATAAGATAGGTGACATATCTATTTTAAAGTTTCACTGACTAATTAACTGGAAGGAAATGTCGTGAAAAAACTCTTACCGTGGCTAAAAACTACAAAAGGTAAAATTACCTTATTCTCTGTTGCCTTTGGCATACCTATTATCGGACTCATTATTTGGGGAAGTAATGTATACCTTGCCCAAACAACAGCGGAAGAAATAGCAAAAACAAAAGTATCTATCTCAGACCAAACCTATATCGTTTCAGCAAGTGGCATTACTCCTGTAGATTGGGAACCAAGCGAAGTTGATACGACCGTAGGTTTTATTCCTGTGGAAGCATTATCCTCCAACTATCTCGTTGACCGTATTAACACAAGCATTGATAACGTCAAAACAGCAAGCGTTAATCCTGTCAGTGGAACTGTAGCAATATCAGTAACTGGTAAAACACCTGTAATCTATTCTGGTACTCTTCTACCTTCTCAGATTGCTACAGTAACAGATACTCTCGTTGGTAAGAATGTTCCGCTTGAAGTAATCAATGCGGTTTCTCCTGCGAACCCTGTAAAAAATATTAGTGTTGCAGCACGGGGAACTTCTACTACATCAACTGTAGGAACCGTGGCTAACTTGCCTTCTTCTACGACTACTTCTCTACCCGCAGGAGTTGGTACTACTTCACCTTATGTTGCCGCTATGAAATCGAAACCTGGATATTCATCTGCTGCAGCAAATAGTGATAGTGGTGTAGGAAGTTTCTTTATCTTCCTCATAGTGGGAGTATTTATTTTCTTTATTCTTAGTTTCTTTACTCGTCGTGCTGCACTCAAAAATGGCGGAATGAATACTGGACTTCCTAACAAGGCAGGTGGTGTTAAAAACCGTAATGAGAAGAAAAATGGTAAGGATGATAAGAAAGAAGAAATTCCTGTAACTCGTTTTAGTGATATTGCTGGATGTGACGAAGCCATTGATGAAATGACAGAAATGGTTTTGTTCCTGAAAGAGCCTGAACAGTTTACTCGTGTAGGTGCTAAACCTGCTCGTGGTGCTCTTCTTGTAGGTCCTCCTGGAACTGGTAAGACCCTTCTTGCTCGTGCTGTTGCTGGAGAAGCAGGAGTTCCATTCTATGCTGTTGCTGGTTCAGACTTCGTAGAAATGTATGTCGGTGTTGGTGCTAAACGAGTTCGAGAACTTTTCGATAAAGCACGCTCACACCCTGAAGGTGCCATTATCTTTATTGACGAGATTGATGCTATTGGACGTAAGCGTTCTTCAGGTGACGCCTCAACCGCTAATACTGAAGCTGAGGGAACCTTGAACGCTTTGCTCGTTGAAATGGATGGGTTCTCTCAAAGTAACATTATTGTTCTAGGTGCTACTAACCGTGATGATATCTTGGATACTGCTTTGACCCGTCCAGGTCGTTTAGACCGTAAAGTTCAGGTGCCTCTGCCTGACCGTGCTGGGCGTGAACGTATTTTACAAGTTCATGCTCGCAACAAGCCTTTGGATGCTAGTGTAGACTTGAATCTTATGGCTCGTAGAACTCCTGGAATGTCTGGTGCTGAACTTGCTCAACTCGTAAACGAGGCTTGTATGACAGCCGCTCGTGAGGGTCGTGACGAAGTAAATGCTCTTGACTTTGACCACGCTATCGCTACTGTTGCTATGGGTAAGGCTCGTCACTCTGCTATTGTTACTCCTCACGACCGTGCTGTTACTGCTTGGCATGAGGGTGGTCATACAGTAGCCGCTATGGTTATTCCTGAAGCAGATGAACCTGTATCTGTTTCTATCATTCCACGAGGACCCGCTGGTGGTGTTACTTGGATGGCTCAAGGTGATGACCTATTCCTTACTCGTCGTCGTGCTTTTGCTCGTCTTGTAGTTGCTATGGGTGGGCGTGCTGCTGAAGAAATTTATCTTGATGGTGAATTTACTTCTGGTCCTCACGGTGACTTGTCTGCTGCTACTCAAACAGCTATGGCTATGGTTACCAAGTATGGTATGACTGATGCTGGTCTTATGATTAAGTCTGACGGTCTGCTTTCTACTGGGTCTCGAGTGACTGATGAAACTATCGTTGCTGTCGAATCGTTATTGGCAGAAGCATTAGAAACTGCTCGTGAAGTTCTGAATGCTCACCGTGACCTTTTACAGAATGTTGTAGATGCGTTATTAGAGAACGATACCCTTACTCAGGCTCAACTTATTGAGATTCAGCAAGGTAAGCAGTATGAGACAACGATGCCTGTTGCTCCTAAAAACTATCGCAAGGAACCTATCAAACTACCTGAGAGTAGTAATGTTGTTCCTGTAGAGCGTGTCCGTTTTACAGAGGCTCCCAAGCGTAGAGGTATCAAGTTAGGTCCAATTGATATTAGCTTTCCTCCAAAAAAGGATAAGCGTAAGAAGGCTTACTAAGGTAAGAAAATAGATAATAGTTATTCCCCACTTTTGTTATATTGGTGGGGAATAACTATTTTAAAAATATTTCAAAAAACCTTCAAGTACAGCTTGACATTTAGTGTTTTCATGCTATAATTAATATATACACAAAGTAAGAAACACTCACAGAAAGATATATACAAAAATGGCTTTATTCGGAGTAGCAGTATTTTTTCTTCTCTTCTTGAACTTCGCTTTCAAGAAGGCTCGCAAGGTTCGTGAGGGTGGGTATTCCAGTGCCGCCACTCTCGTAACGGTTGGAAGCATTGCTCTCGCCGTATCATTGTTTGTGGTTTTATATCCACTCCTTACTTGGATTAGCAAAAGCTAACAAGCAATGAACTAATAGCCCCTGCTGAATACAGTAGGGGCTATTTATTTTAAACAAGGACGGACGAAACACCGATAGTTATATATAAGACACGAAAGGTTTTATAATGGCTAGACCTACACTTCACGGCGAAACATTAGTCGTAGATATAGATGGTACACTCCTCGTATGGACAGACGGGCATTTATCTTGTGATAATAAAGAATATCTCAAACAAGCAAAACTTGCCAGTAAGTTTAATGTTCCTGTAGATATCACTATTGCGGGTCCAACTATTCCTGCTAACCTTGACGACCCTAACTCACCCATCCAAGCATTAGCAGCAATGATTTATGTCTCTCCAGGTCGAGCCACCATTTTACAAGCATCACAAGATGTAACAGATATCTTACCCTTTAATGAGGAAGATATTCTATTCGAAGATTTAGAAACATTTGCTAAAGAAGAAAATATGGAGATTATATAATGTGTCGTGGAGTTGAACACGGTGGTCGTCGCTGCCCAAATGATAATAGCGAAGCACGAAGAATTCGTAGAGCTAACGCTGGAGCGAAAGCAAAATTTGCCGAGAAGAGTGAATCTCTAAAGCCCATTAAGGTTCTTATTACTCAGGAAGAAACTCCTAATACTAATAATGTTCCTAGTATGGAAACTATCAAAGACAAGTTAGACGAACTTGCTGCCTTGCGTAAAGAACAAGCAGATATCCGTGAAAAGAATGAGCAAGGCTTCTATGTAAAAGAAGTAGAGGGTGGACTTATTGGGCGAGATAACCTCGAGGGTGCTCTCGTAATAAAGATGGAAGCTAAAGTAACTCAAATAGGTAATGATATAAGAATGCTTGCTATCTCACGTACAGGTTTTAGTGATGAAAAAATGACAGAAGTTATGGACAATAACCAACGCACATTTTTAGAAGCATATGATAAGGCTGAGAAAGAAGCACTTGAGTATGAAGCATTCCTTGCTGAAAAGTATGCTGACCCTAATGCGTTAGCAGAAGATATTACTTCAGGTAAAGACTTAGTGCTTTATGCTCAACGTATGGAAACTCGTGATGCGAAAGAAGCACAAGCAGATTATAAAGAATGGTCTCGCTTACAAACTGTCAAGTTCAAGGCACATAATGAGATAAGTACCGCTATGGCTAACCCTCCTGCTGAGGTTACTGAAATGCAGAAAGCAAATGCTGATGAGTTCCGAAAGATTATTGGAGAAGTTCGTCCTTTGGGTGGTAAAGTTAAAGTTTCCGAAACTTCTGCTAAAAAAGAAACAAAAATTATTGATGAGATAGCGGCAACCTACCCTGCTGACTGGATTCAAGCTTCCAATGAGAGTAATGAACTTCGTATCAAGAAAACTGCTGGGCGTGCCCACTATTCTCACCAGAAAGAACAGAAGTCTTTTGTTGTAGCACCTATGGTTAGTGTAAAGGGGAAACCCGAAGGTTGGGAACCTGACCTCTACGATAGACATAATGGTGCGGGTTGGACTAAAATAGAACACGAACCTGATGAGTATGGTGATAGCTACTATGTTGAACCTAAGAGTGGTATGAAATACAGCATCAATCTTAATGAAGGTGAAGTTGCGTGGTTGGCTCCTCGTCATGAATATTTTAGTAAATGGAATCACCGTAGTAAAGAAGATGGTTCACCTTCAGGTCGTGGTTGGGAAGAATGTACTGTAAAAACTTCTGACTATATTGACGGCAAGCACGTTGACCGTTTAGAAACTACTTGGCGTCGTCCTATGACACGTCGCTTACAAACACAAAGTATTGGTATGGCGGAACTTACTGTTGATAGTGAGCCTTCTCGTTTTGGTTCGACAGGTTATGCTACTGCTTTACATGAGTTTGCTCACCGTGTTGAAACTACGGGACCCGCATTCTTAAATGTTATGCAACGTGAATTTATTCGCCGTCGCACTACTGACGAGAATGGTGTTCGTGAAAGCAAACAGTCTATTTATAGTTGGAGTAAGCAAGAAACTGGACGCTTTGATAACTTTGCTGACAAATATATGGGTAAAGAATATCCTGGCACTCCTAACCACGAGATTTTATCTACTGGGGCTGAAGCAGTGTTTGCTGGTAAGTTTGGTGGGCTTTCAGGTGTGGGTAAGTATTCAGCAGACCCTGATATGAAAAACTTTATTTTAGGCTTGTGGGCTACGGGATAAGAAGTTTATCTGGAAGACTTCTTTCGGTATCTCGATAGTTGTTTACCCATTCTCTAAAATCCCAAGCATTATTTAGAGGTTCGACTGTTTCACGCCCTAAAGCACCATAGCCTTCAACGAATACTCCATTTGTATCTACACGGTATACAGCAAATGGTACGCCTTTACTACTATAGATAATGTAATGTTTTTGTGGGAACTTATTAAAAAGAACTGTGTGAGTAGTTACTAAGAGCCTGTATTTCCGAGTATCAGAAAGAATATATTTACTGTGGTCGTAACGGTTATCATTTCTCATAATTTCTCGGCGTAAACTAACGATAGCAATTTTTACGGCTTTGATATCTCCTACAGCTTCATCTGTTGTACCAAAAGTAAATGCTGAACCCGTAGGCTCTAACAGGCTAGTTTTCGTTGTTATAAGAAATGTTTTGTTTACTTTTTTGATTGTTGTGATGATATTAGGTGTAGTGATTTCTTTTCCTGATTCTCGAAGTTCAAAATAGTTCTTCTGAATATTAAGAAGAGAGTACTTAGTATTTGAGAAAAGAATAGATATTGTTTCAGGAGTAATAGGCTTATGAATAAAACTATCTATACTCGTTTCTACTTTTCGCTTATTATAATCTGACTTAGCAATACGAAGTTTCTCTTCCAATTGGAGAGGAAAAGGATTAGATAGTCTTTCCTTAGCAATCTGTTCTCTAAGTTTTCTAATACCTTCGGGGGTAGAGTAATACATTCGTGTTACTCTTGTTAGGTCTTTTTGAGCTTCTATAAGAGCAGAGCGACCTTTAGCTTTTCTATGGACTGCTTTTGCTGTTTCAAGCTTTTGTTTTATGGCAAGCGTAAAATGGTAGGTACAAGCATTTGGGTTCTCTGCTTCACATTTATGCGACATAAATATATCATACCATAGAGACGATATATTACCTATGGATAAAATCACAGATAAGAGAGTAACTTGGAGCATGCTTGTTGCTGCTATCATCTCTGGATTACTTGGTGTTTTTATATTGGGTAATGTGTTTGAGTTTGTTGTCAGAAATATGTTACACTTACAAGACAAGCCTATTGATGTTATTTTACCTCAGATTTTTCTTTTGATAGTTCTACTTGTTATGGGAACTGGAATTCTTCTTTTTTCGGTTGCGGTTGAGAATAAAACTATGAAATGGTTTATTGTTGCTTTTTGTATACTTGTGCCAACAGTATTAGAAGTTGTAGATTTAGGTTTTAGGTCTTTTATGATATACAACGAAATAATGACTAATCCAGAAGTAATGCTATCCTTATTTCAAAATAACAATCAATAAATAGCCGATATTCTTTATAAGGGAGTTCTTCGATGTTCGTATTTTTATCAACCACAGCTTTAGTATTAGGTTTAGTTACCCTATATTCTTCAAGCATGCCTAAACTTCCTATCTGGCTACGCATAGCAAACATCATTGTAGGTCTAGGTTTCACAGGCTTAGGTGTATGGTCAATCTTTATGGTTAGCGATAGTGTCAAAGTAGTATTCCCTACTCCCCTATATGTCTTACCTATTCTTGCTATTATTGCTTCTTCACTTTATCAGTGGAGCATTATCAGTTGGGGTTTGAGCTATGCCGAACGACCTGTGCGTATGAAGAAGGTTCGTGAACCAAAAGCACCTAAGCCAGCGAAAGTCAAAGCAGTAAAGGTTAAGAAAGAAAAGCCTGTAAAAACAGAAAAGGTTGAAGAGAAACTTGACTCTCCCGTTGTCGAAGCTCCACCCGTTCAGTCCGCTCCCCCAGTCGCTACTCCTCTTCCAGAACGACCAGCGACATCAGCACCTGCAAAGCCAGCTCCGACACCTAAAACTATTACTACTTCTGACGGTTTTGACCTAAAACTACCAGACCTATTTTAGTCTAAAAACGCTTTCTACGCCTATCTAAACACCTTAGTGGCTAACGCTGTCATATACGCCTTAAAACTCGTTAGAATGGCTCACAGCCTTATTTAGGTTATACTGTGAGGTAGTTCTTGCTATTCTTCGTCAGAAGGTTCATTTATGCGAGCACGAGTAAGCACTGTCTGGTCATTATCATTAAACTGGCGGTGATTTTTTACAGTAGCAGACTTGATTTGAATGTTATCACCCGCTTCGGCAGAACGATAACCAGAAGCAGTCCATAGAACTTCTTTACCATCAGGAGCAGTCATAATAATACGAGTTTGAGTGCCATAACTACCCTCGTAATAATCTACACGCTTTACTGTCAAATCTAAGTTAGATACTTTCGCACCAACTTCTGCAAGATAACCTACCGATTTTACTTCTAATGCTTTTGCGGCTTCTCTTTCTTGTTTCCATTTTTCACGGTTCGCTGCGGCAATGACACTCACAGCCATACCAATATGTTTCACGCTCAAGTTAGTAGAACCTAATACTGTACGCATATTGCGAGCATACTCTGTTTCGCCATCTATTGTAGTATTAGCAATCATTTCACGAGCAGCAGCATAATGTTCCTCTGATACTTCAATCTTTTCATCTCGTAATGTTCCAAAAAGTTTTTTGCGAACACGGTCAGCAGTAGAAGCCCCACCATACTCATTAGCAGATGAAGCAGTAACAAAAGTTTGACCATTATCAGAAGCAGCTAAACCAGTAGCAACTACTTCTTGTAAATCAAATACTGTATCAGCACCACCAAACTCTGGTTTTCCACCTATAAGACTACTGTCTACATCCATATCATAATTGAGAGCCCATAAACCTTTAGGTTCTACACCTAAGAAACTTGATAAGCAACCAGAACCTACTTGTTTATATTCACCTTCAGAATTACGAAGCATATAAGTTGTTTTACGGTGACGAGCACGCCCACAATGTTCACATATCAAACTTTCTGGACGACCTTCTCCTAAATCCTGGTTAGGTAGCACACGAGTAATAACTCCACCATCGGGTGTTCTATCAACAGCAGCAACGAAATCCCAACCAGATACTTTGAGCTTAGGATTAGACATTTCTAAAGAAACCATAGCGAACTTGTGACCATCAGCGTCTTCTTCAATATATTCTTCTACGGTATAAGTGAAACGTTCTTCTACGCCTGCTCGTTCAAGCTTACGGTTTGCTTTATCGATACGTTTCTTGGCTTCTTCTAAACGAGAAGCAGGGAAAGAATAAATGCCTTCCTCTGAATCGTCATCTTCTAACTGTTGGCGGAGTTTCAACGCTTCGGTAAGTTTCTGTTCGAGAACTTCGTTTTCTGGCCAAGCAGCGTTAGCAATTTTCTCTCGAAGTTCCTCTTCGCCAGTCATAGTAGCAGCATATTGTAGCTCTGCTTCGTCTAATGCGGCACGGGCTTCCATAAACCTATGCACATCATCACCTGATTCTTCGAGTTGTTTCTGAGCGTGAGAAAGTTGAACCTTTAGGCGAGTTTCGAACGCAATCTTTTTACTGTCTCCGTGATAACGACAAAAAGCGGGTTTGTTAGATTTACATTCATTACTCATATACAATATCTAACACATTTAGTTGCGGATAAGTATTTCCATACTGGGCATTATTTCATCTTTTACTAAATGAATACCAAAATATACGCCTTGTACTCTGGGTAGTTCGTGCTCACCGTAGAAGTATTCTTCACGGTTAGAGTTTATAAGGTTGAAAACGAAACCTTCGAAAGAACTATAAACTTCTTGCTTATACTCTTCTAATTCTTCATAGTTTAGTTCAGGCTTATCTTGTAGTTCTAAATAAAACTTCATCATATCGATAAAGATAGTATGAGTATCGTTTAGTCCTTGCCATATAGAAACTATTACTTCGTCTTGTATTTCTCGACCGTCATTTTGAGCAGCGTAGAAGTCAGCAAATTTACTTACAAGGTTTATTTCGGCTTCTTCAAGGAGGATATTAGCAAGGTCAATATAGTCCTTGATATCGCTACATCTGTATGTTAGCATTCTACTCCTTTACTTATGTTTTAGTATATCAGCAAACATAAAAATAGGGTGGTATCTTCCGAAAAAGAATACCACCCTATTTAGTGAGTAAGGTTTATTTACTTAGCAACAACGTTGATAGTAAAGTTTACTGTTTCACCTGTAGCAGAGTTGGTGAGTGTAACCTTAGTTGTTCCTACCATTTCAGCAGTGAAACCAGGGTTAGTGGTTGCGGAACCGTTAGTTCCTGCTACACCTGCTGTGAAGGTTGCGACTGCTGGGTCAGAGCTGGTAGCAGACCAGACTGAAGTGTCAGCGTCAGGAACGTTGATGTTGAGAACAGCACCAACTGGAACGTCAACGGTACCCTTTGTAGCGAGGTCAGCAACTGCTTCGGTTACAGGTGCGAGAACGTCTCCACCGATAACGCTAGGGTCAGTTGTAGGCTGTACAACAACGGTAGAGTCTTCAGTAGCCTCGTCAGATGTTGCACATGCTGATAGACCGAAAACTGCTACACCAGCGAGTGCTGTAATAGCTGCGATACGAGTAATTTTGTTAGACAATTTGTTTCTCCTTGATAATAAAATAAATGTTTCTTTATGTAATCTCTTACATAAAACAAGTATCGGACAAAAAAATAATAATAGTTGCGAAGTTATACAACTGTTATATAATCTTTTTACCCGATATCCTGCGTCCTCCCAGTGGGACTTGAACCCACGTGTCACCAACTACCCTTTCTACACGTTATAAGCGTGAGGGGATATAGGAGGTTGTATAGTTATAAATATCTATAACTTGGTGGGAGCGAAGGGATTCGAACCCCCATTGTGTCTTTCTCCGTCACTGGTTTACAGCCAGCTTGCTTCAGCCATTTGCATACACTCCCAAGTGTCATACCACTATTTAGTTGATAGAACGGGCAGTTTCGCATCATACCCAGGATGTATAACTTGTAAGGAATAACAAACTAAAACATTTCCAGTTACTGTTCCCACCTGTTATATAAAGTATAACACAAGAATATGAAAAAACCTAATCTATATGCACAAGTTTTTTAAAACTTATTCACAGAAAGAAGTAGCACTACCAATAAACTTATCTAAAAGCATATTATATTCTCGAGGATTATCTTTATGAATAGAATGTCCAGTATTAGCAACCTCAACAACATCTACATCATGAGAGGCAAGAGTATCAACATATTTTACTGGAAGCAGAAAACTATGCTTTGGTTTTACAACAAAAGTCTCAGCGTGCCCCTTGTGTGAAAGGAACTTATTAGCAATAGCCCAACCTGCTTCAGAATCTAAAGCATTTAGAGAAGTAACATCCCATTTGTGAAAAGTAACCAGTTCATTCATAAGCATACTATCACTCCAATTAGGGTGTTGTTTACGAAGAGTGTTGATATCAGTCATTTGGTGACGGGACATAACTTTCTTTACCAAAAACTGCATGACTTGCGAAGGAACGTGAAGAAGAGGGTCTATTAGAAACATACGCTCAACACTTGGGGTTTCTTCAGCTACACCAGCAGCTAACAAACCACCAAGTGAATGTCCAACAATAATATTAGGGGAAACCTTCTTCTCTTCTAATACATCAAGAATTTCTCCAACCCAACTGTTGAAAGAATAATACTTCTTGTGGGGGCTATCACCGTGACCTGATAAGTCTAAAGTAATAGTGTTATAGTTTTTAAAGTGAAGGTTCTTACGAGTAATATCCCAAGCAGAAGATTCCGAAGCCATACCGTGAATAAGTAAAACTGTTTGGTCACTACCAATATCAGTATGTGAAATGTTGAGGTTCATATAATCTCCTTCGACTATACAATATATCTAACTGCTTATACTTCCATTATACTCTTCATAATAGCGAAAGTCAATAAAAACTATCGGAAGAAATACCTACGAATATAAAGCTTTTAACCATTCAATTGGAGTAGCTTCATCACCCACGTGAAGGTGAACTTTTACAATCTGGGTAGGAAAACGACTAATTATTTCACTAACTTTAGTAATAGAGCGGTTAGAACCTTTAGCAGGAGCCATAACAATTTCTATTGTAACCATTTTAGGCGTAAAGCTTTTTACTTTACCCAAAGCCAGAAAAGAAGAACCTCCTTCAGAAATAGCAACGATATCTCCAATCTCAAGTTCAGCACCAACAAAATCTTTCATGCGTTACTGTATCTTCTCCGCAATAAGTGAAGGACGGGGAACAAACTCTTCAGCAGAACCAATCTCGTATGCTCCCTCAACTGCCTCCAACGCACGGTCAAAAAGGCTAGCATCTTCAGCAAACATAGTAAATAGCGGTTGCCCCTTGATAATAACATCACCATATTTAGCGTGTAAGTCAATACCAGCAGAATGAACTACAGGGTCTTCTTTGCGAGCACGACCAGCACCCAAACGCCAAGCAGCAATACCATATGGTAAAGCCTCCTGCTGTACTAGTACGCCACTTTCTTCAGCATAAACTGTATGACTTTCCTTAGCTACTGGTAGAGCAGCATAGGGGTCGCCACCTTGAGCAGAAATAGTTGCTATCCAAGAATCCATAGCCTTACCGTTACGAAGATGTTCAGCGACATCAATATCTTTCAATCCTGCGAGAGAAAGCATTTCTTCTGCCAACGCAATAGTAAGTTCTACAATATCAGAAGAACCTCCACCAGCAAGAACTTCTAAACTTTCCCGAACCTCATTAGCATTACCAATAGTCAACCCTAAAGGAACGCTCATATCAGTTAGAAGAGCAGAAGTGTTTACTCCAGCATCTTTACCTAGCTTGACCATAACTTCAGCTAACTCACGAGACTTATTTATGTCTTTGATAAAAGCACCACTACCAAATTTTACGTCAAGAACAAGGCTATCTGTTCCTTCGGCAATCTTCTTACTCATAATAGAAGCAGCAATAAGAGGGATACTATCTACTGTGCCTGTAATGTCACGCAAAGCATACATTTTACCATCAGCAGGAGCAAGCCCTGAACCAGCAGCACACACTACACCACCAACTGTTTGAAGGTTATGGAACATTTCTTCATTAGATAAATTAGCTCGCCAACCAGGAATAGATTCTAACTTATCTAGAGTCCCACCAGTATGACCTAGACCACGACCAGATAGTTGAGGAACTGCCACACCGAATGAAGCGACCAAAGGCATGAGAGGTAAAGTAATCTTATCTCCTACCCCACCAGTTGAATGCTTATCAGTAGTAGGTTTACCTAATGTCTTAAAACTCATACGTTCACCTGAAGCAATAACTGCCATAGTTAAATCATATGTTTCTTCTGAGGACATACCATTGATAAAAATAGCCATCAGCATAGCAGACATTTGCTCTTCCGCTACATAACCTCGAGTATAAGCATCTACGAGCCAATTGATTTCTTTAGTAGAAAGGCTACCACCATTACGTTTCTTTTGAATAACTTGTACAGTGTCAAACAGTTCAGCCATTAGATACTCATTTCTTTATAGTGTTTGATAAGTTTCATATAGTATTGCTCTTTTTCAGTATTACCTTCACGTTCAAACTTTCTACGAGCAGCTTCATACTGTGCTGTAAGCCAAGAACCAGTTTCTTCCTTTATGGCAAGGACTTCATTATGGTCAAGTTCGATAGTTTCAACATAAATACCATTCTCTTTCTCATATTCGGTAACAGCATTATAACCTCGACAACAAATACAGCGGGGTTTATCGCACGAGCCGTGAGAAGTATTCATTATAGGTCTTCTTTTCCGAAAGCTAGAGGTAGGATGTCATTCATAGTCGCAATACCTTTGGGTGTCTCTATAAGCATACCCTCGGCAGCGTGTTCATGTAAAAGTTGACGGCAACGACCACAAGGCATAATAATTTCTTCGTCACTGTTGAGACATACGAAAGCTACAAGCTTACCTCCACCATGAGCAAATAAAGAACCCAACATACTACATTCAGCACATAGAGTAAGACCGTAAGAAGCGTTCTCTACATTACAACCGTGAACTATTGTTCCCTTATCCGTGAGTGCTGCAGCCCCAACTTTAAAATTGGAATAGGGAGCATATGCTTGTCGCATTGCTAGACTAGCAGCGAAACGTAAAGCATCCCAATCAATAGTATTTTCTGTCATATCCATATTTCTAATATCGGTTATATGTATAGTTTATCACGGTTTATAAGTTTATGCAAGTAAAATGCCCTCACATTTCTGCGAGGGCATTTAGGCGTTAGGGCTAATTATTATCACCGATACATCAACAAACTACTTTGGTGAAAGTTCGATAGCTATTCGTCAACCTGCCTAACTTCAGGGTTGGTAGTCCTTTGTACTTGCCTTCTGCTAGACTATCTACCAACTGCGAGAGTGCCCCAAGCGGGAGTCGAACCCGCATGCCTTTCGGCGGTTGATTTTAAGTCAACTGTGTATACCTATTCCACCATCAGGGCAAAAAGTCTTATGGGGAAGGAACACCTTCTAGATAACTTTGCGATGTTACCAGCGTGTGTTTCGCTTCCCCATAAGTGGTTATAGAACCTTACAACCGCCGTTGTCGTATTCTGTAACCTTCAGAAACTATTATGTTGTTTCTCGTTTCTGAAAAATCTATATTTAATTATACAGGGCCGCTTGTCGGACTCGAACCGACCACCTCCTGTTTACAAGACAGGTGCTCTACCAGATGAGCTAAAGCGGCATGTTTATTTAGTTATGTTTTATTGCTTATATAAATATAATAGCATACTATTGGAGAAAAAACAAATCGAAAATGAACTTTTTGTAAAGTTTTTTAAAAAAGTTTTAGACCATAAGTCTATCAAGTGCCGATACTTTTAATAAGTAAGTAAGTAGGTAAATGTTTGTTGTATGAAAAATTTAGAATAAGAACCTCTGAACAAGGTTTCACATTAATTGAGTTATTAGTTGTTATAACTATTATAGGTGTACTCTCTGCTATTGCCTTACCCATTTTCTTAGGGCAACAGTTACAGGCTGCTCGTGCTACAGTCAAAAGTGATGTAACAAATACTGCTATAGAAGTTGGTTCTTATGTAGCAACTAATGGTGTAACAGCTGACCCTACGCTTGCTCACGTGGTAGCAACTAAAGATAATGTTATTAAGGTTGTCAAAAACGCTGACCCAAATTTTTATACAGTTTGTGGAATGCTCGTAGCTGACCCTGATGGTTGGACTTATGGTTTTGATAGTTCTACTGGAAAGACTGAAGAGAACCTTACAATTTGTGAACCTGTTGTAGCTTTAGCTGCCGCAGCGGAAGTTACTGAAGACTTAACAGGTCAATGCCAACCTTATGCTACACGACAAGCAGTTGAGGATGCTGCTAAAGGTTTGTTCTCTACCGTTATGGGGCAAATAAACTCAGCACCTCTCTTCACTAGGTCTAATAATACTTCAACAGCTATACGCCCTGCTCTTCCAGAGAATAGTTGTATCAAAACTTTAGTAGCATATGTTTCTCTTAACGATTACCGTCAAGACGATGGAAGAATCAAGGCAGGAACAGGAGAATACCATATTTCTGTTACGGCTTCTGGTCAGACAGAATTTATGACTACTGACCCTACAAGTGTTGATTGGGGATGGCAACCTTTTTATACTTATAGCGTAGTTGCTGGACACGTTGGAATAAATGGTAGTTTAGCCAATGCATATGTAACATATGATTCATTCGGGAACTCTACTCCACGACCTAGTTCTTTACAATAAGACTACTTTACTGGGATATAGATATCTGACCATAAACCAAAGTGGTCACTAATCTCTGGGTCTTGTTGAGTATCAGTAAAACGGTGGAAGTTTAGCGGGTAGCCTTGCTTACCGTAACACCAGCCATAAGATAGAATATAATCAATACGGCGTTTAATAATAAGGTCTGCTTTGGGTAGTCCAACAATAGCAGCTGTGGTAGCCCCAGAAACACTATCAGGGTCGCTTGTAATGAAGTTTCCCTCGTGTCCGTGAATGTCCCACGCATCTACCCATAAAGTCCCTCTATGGCTTGCTGGGCTCTCCTGGAGACCTTTCAGGTATCGTAGGGTAGAAGTTTCTTGTGTAGCGTTCAAATCTCCTACAAGAATGAAAGCATCTTCAGGGTAATGTGTTTCTAGCTCTTTCACATAGGTATCAAGAAGTTCTGCTTGACGAACTCTGACCCATTCATTAGCACTCCCCCAAGAAAGGTGAGCGTTGAGTAAATGAATGACAGTATTGTTGTATGGAATAGAAGCGTGAATAGCATTGACAGGTAAAGCTGGGCTTCCTTCTACAAACTGGGCAACAGGAGTGTACGTAACTCCGAAAGGTTTGCTAAAAATGGCAGTTCCGTATTGGGTTCCGTCAGGTAAGGTTGTGGGTTCATTTACAAAGTATTCCGTAAAACCTAAACTTACAAATGCTTCTACTATTTCTTCTTTGTGAGCGTGATTAATTTCTTGGATAGCGATAATATCAAACTTGAGAGTTTCGAGTTCGTCAGATAGTTTAGTGAGGCGTTCTGTGAGGCGGTATGGGTGGCTCCACAAGTTAAGAGTTCCTATACGGAACATTTCCTCTGGAAGAACGGTTAAAGACTTTAGTTTGATAGTTTGCTTACTCATATGTGTTGTGTTTTTCTTCCTTTTTGTGTGCTCCCAACAGGGATTTGAACCCCGAACTTCCACCGTGTAAAGGTGGCACTCTGCCAATTGAGTTATAGGAGCTTGTTTTAATAATAGCATGTATAATCAATTGTCATGTATCACTCTACGAATTAAGTCATAAAAGTTTATTATATTATATTACATTTTTAGATTGTAATATTTCTTCTAATAGTTTAGCTTGGTAATATTTAGTACGCCTATCAGTTCTGCTACTCTTTTTATTTAGTGCTTTATAATTTTTTGTTAGTGAATGACAATTAGGGCAAAGAACCTCTAAATTTTCAGGATAATTATTTGATGAATCTCCATCAATGTGGTTGATTTCTAAAGCAGGTTTTTGTGAAAAAGGATTTCTTTTATCCCAATCACATTTTGAACATTTATATCCTGCTTCCGCTAAAAGGTACTCTCTCACGGGGAGAGACAAACCACCATCTTTTCTTGTAGCAGAATTAGGGTCTTTTTTCCATTTTTGGATTGTCTTTTCTTTCTTGTGAAGGGAAGAACACGAACGGCTACAATATTTGCTATATCGTTGATTAATCTCATCCAGTTGAATCTTACATTGAATACATTCTTTTGTGGATATTGCTTCTAATGTTTTTGAATTTGTAATTGTATTTCGAACAATATCTTTGTTGGTAAAACTAGCAGCACAGGAATGATTGCAAAATTTTTTTCTTCTATTTTGTGTAGCATCAAAATCTTTCGAACATTGTAAACAAGTTTTGTAATAGGGCGTCTTCATCTTACCTAATGTTCGATGGGTGTTGGAACACCCTATGCTACAGTATGTAGTATTTGAATGAGAATTATTACAATTTGGACATGTTTTCATAGTATATATATCGGATAGGATGGAGCCTTGTACCAGATTCGCACTGGCGATTCAACTTTGGAAGAGTTACGTGTTGCTACTACACTAACAAGGCAAAGCGTGACTTATTTTTTACAGAGAGGAAAGTAAGGGATTCGAACCCTTGATAGTTTTACCTATAATAGTTTTCTAGACTATCTCCTTCGGCCGCTCGGACAACTTTCCAGGTTTATATTTAGTTATTCTATATTTAGTTATTTTGCGGAAACGACAGGATTTGAACCTGCGGCAGGATTTTTATCCTACTCCTCATTAGCAGTGAGGTACCATAAGCCTCTCGGTCACGTTTCCAATATGTTGTTATATAAATATCATAGCACACAATATGAATATAACCTAATCCATTTCGCAACTATATAGAAAAATGTTCCCAACTTATAAAAGCCAGGAACATTCTCAAGGAAAAGGTTTTAACCTTCTAAGTAAAGCTTACCGTCATCACCGACAACAGTATCTTTACTACGGAATTCTTTGGTAGCTTCAGATAGTTGCTTGCCTAAGTCGATTTCTTGTAGAGATTCTCTATCCCAGAAACCAGCACCTTCACCATTACGAGTAAGAAGGAAATCATGACCAAACTGTACGGCTGAAGACCCACCATAGTTATAACCTGAACGAGATACAGCATCCGCAACAAGGAGAGGGTTCTTTGCTACGAAGCTCTCGAATTCACGAACTGCTTGTGCTCGTGCTTCGGGAGCGAAATCATTGATATCATAACTATCTGATAGGGGCTCTCCAATATCGTCAGTTGCTGTCCAAATTGCTGCTTCAAGGTAGCTACGAACAGCGGTTTCTTTGTCAGCATCAGAGAAGATTTGTGCTGTAACAAAAGTGTTTAGTTTCTCTGTTGGAAGGAACTCTACAATATCGCTATAAGTGTCCATACTGATGTCTTGAATATATGCTGTGCGAGCAGTTGAGTCAAGACTCATAAAAGTATCATAGTGAATGTTTGCTTCTTGGGAGAGGCGTGCTTCTTCTTGTGCAGGAGTTTCTGGTGGAATTTGAGAACCAAAAAAATCTACTATTGTTTGTTTGTGTCCTGTAAGTTTACCTGTTCCGTGATGTGGACAAGTCTTAGGGTTTTCTGCTCTGCAGCGAGAAGTTGCCATTTTGTTGCTCCTTAAGTATTGTACTTATATATCTAACAGTTTTATTCACCTTTATCGTAATGATATTGTATCTGTTGGAGTATGCTTTTAGCAGTAGCTTTATTGATATTTATAAGACTTTTTTCAGCAGAAGCCATTACTTGTTCTATTTGTTCTTTTTCGGTAGCGTCTGCTCTGTATTGAATATTTATATTCCAATGTCTTGCCATAGTCTGTTCCTTGCTTTGTAGTTATAGAACAGTATCGGGCTTTTGTATGCTTTGGGGTGACTGACGGGAGTCGAACCCGCCTTGACCAGTTCCACAAACTGGTGCATAAACCGCTCTGCCACAGCCACCATGTGAGAAACGACTTTGTTTCTCAATTACCCTTTCGGGTTTGTAACTCGTAGAGGATTTGAACCTCTGACCTCTTCCCCGAAGAGAAGCGAACACTCCTGACTGTTCTAACGAGTCCACCTATTTAGTTATAATATACAGTTTTAGGAAACTGTAACCCCCTCAAGAGTTTTGACAGTAAACTCTAAACCATCAGCGGTGAGGCTTACTTCAACAATGTTGTTTTCAGCAAGTTCACCGTCAATAATGAGTTCACTAAGCTTGTCTTCAACCTTAGTTTGAATTAGACGGTTGAGAGGGCGAGCACCCTGAGCAGGTTCATATCCTGCTTCAGCCAACCAAGCCTTTGCTTCAGGGGAAACCTGAATAGCGATAGACTTCTCAATGAGACGGTCGTTGAGTTCTTTAAGGAACTTCTCAACAATGTGAATCATAGCATCTTGTGTGAGGCGAGGGAACACAATAACTTCATCAACACGGTTGAGGAACTCAGGACGGAAGCTCTTCTTTAGCTCACCATCAACGATAGTTTGGAGGCGGTCATAGCTTGCCTCTACATTAGCGTCGTTGCTGAACCCCATAGTGCTTTTACTCATAGCTTCTCCACCAAGGTTCGTAGTTAGAATAACTACGGTGTTGGAGAAATCTACGACACGTCCTTGACCGTCGGTTAGACGTCCTTCTTCGAGGATTTGTAGAAGAGTATTGAAAATGTCTGGGTGGGCTTTTTCAATCTCGTCAAAGAGGAGAACACTGAAAGGCTTACGACGGACAGCTTCAGTAAGTTGTCCACCTTCCTCGAAACCTACATAACCTGCGGTTGCTCCTACGAGACGACTAACAGTATGCTTTTCACTAAACTCGCTCATGTCGAGAGTAATGAGAGCCTTGTCATCATCAAAGAGGAACTCCGCAAGTCCCTTAGCGAGTTCTGTCTTTCCTACGCCAGTAGGTCCAGCAAAGATAAAGCTGGAAGGACGAGTGTTCTTCTTGATACCTGTTCTAGCACGCTTGATAGCACGAGATACAGCGTTTACGGCACGGGTTTGTCCAATGACTCGACGCTCTAGCTCATTATCCATGAAGCGAAGACGGGTCATTTCTGCTTCTGTTAGTTTGAATACTGGAATACCAGTGATTTCAGAAATAACTTCAGCAACAGTCTCACCATCTACTATGCCTAGTGTATCTTTATCTCCAACTAGTGTTTTCTCAATGTTGGTCTTACGTTCAGCAAGAGCATTCTCTTCTTCACGAATTGAAGCTGCTTTCAGGAAGTCCTGAGAGTTGATTGCTTCTTCTTTGAGAATGCGGAGTTCTTCCAGCTTGTTTTCAATTTCTTGAAGTTCTGGAGTTGCCCCACCTACTGAGTTGAGTTTCACCTTTGACGACGCCTCATCAATAAGGTCAATAGCCTTATCTGGTAGGAAACGGTCATTGATGTAACGGTTGGAGAGTTTCGCAGCTGCAAGGATTGCGTCGTCTGTGATAGTAACGTGGTGGAATACTTCGTAGTGGTCACGAAGTCCCTTAAGGATACTAACAGTTTGGTCAACAGTTGGTTCGTTTACTGTGACTGGCTGGAACCGACGAGCAAGAGCAGCATCTTTCTCAAAATACTTACGGTATTCGTCTAGCGTTGTAGCACCAATGGTTTGGAGTTCACCACGAGCTAACGCTGGCTTTAGAATACTTGCGGCATCTACTGCTCCTTCGGAAGAACCAGCACTTACGAGGGAATGAATCTCGTCAATAAAGACGATAACATCTCCACGTGTTTGGATTTCTTTGATAACTTTCTTAAGACGTTCTTCAAAGTCTCCACGATAACGACTTCCAGCAACTAGTGCTCCTAAGTCAAGAGTATATACTACCTTGTCTTTGAGAACATTTGGAACTTTGTTGGAAGCGATTGCTTGAGCAAGACCCTCAATAATAGCTGTCTTGCCTACACCAGGTTGTCCCAATAGAATAGGATTATTCTTGGAACGACGAGCAAGGATTTGAATTACTCGCTTGACTTCAGTTTCACGACCGATTACGGGGTCAAGTTTACCATCGACTGCTCGTTGGGTTAGGTTGATACCGTAATTGTCAAGGAATGCCGAACCCTTGATTGTTTTGTTATCTGGTGTTCCGTCTGCCATTACTGGTTCTCCACCAATAGAGTTATTGATGATAGAGATAATGTCTTGACGAAGTTTGAGGAACTCTACACCCATTTGAGTAAGCACTTTGTATGCGACTCCTTCACCTTCACGGAGCAAGCCTAAGAGTAGGTGCTCTGTGCTGATGTAGTTGTGTCCTAGTTGGAGTGCTTCTTTGAGGGATAGTTCTAGTGCTTTTTTAGCACGAGGAGTGAAAGGTAGTACGTCTGCTTTTGTTCCTGTAGCATTTTCGCCTACTGCTTTGATAATGTTTTCACGAAGAACTTTGATTTCTACGCCGTTCTCTGTGAGTGCTTTTTCTGCTACACCATCGCTTTCACGAATTAGTCCAAGCAGGATGTGTTCTGTTCCAATGTAAGTGTGGCTCAGGTCTCGTGCTTCTTCTTGTGCGAAGACGATTACACGTCGTGCTTTGTCTGTGAAACGTTCAAACATTATTTCTCCTAAAATGTCGTTCTTTATTAGTATAGCATGAGTTATCTATTTTATGCAACTTATATATGTAGTTTTTTAGATAATATGCTCTGAGAGTAATAAATAAAGTACCCCGTACCAGATTCGAACTGGTGTCCTCCTGAGTGAAAGTCAGGCATCCTAGACCACTAGACCAACGGGGCAGATTTTTATATGGCGACTCGTACGGGATTTGAACCCGTGACCTCTTCCGTGACAGGGAAGCGAACACTCCAAACTGTTCTAACGAGCCAAGTTGCGGAACTTTTATTCCGTACCCCCAGAGAGATTCGAACTCCCAACCAGCGACCTAGAAAATCGATGCTCTATCCGTTGAGCTATAGGGGCAAAACTATTTGATTATAATTTGGTCTGAATCAATAGGGTCAATATCATCGAACAAGTATTCGGTTGCTTTAATGAAAGGGTCAATATTGTCTGACATAGAACTTCCTTAATGTTGTTGGGTGATAAAAGTATTGCGAGGGTTAGGGAAACTACTACGAAAACCTAACCCTCGCTACGCTCCCCCAACTGGACTCGAACCAATGACCTTGAAGTTAACAGCTTCCTGCTCTACCAACTGAGCTATGGGGGAATGTCTTATTTAGTTATGTTTTATTGCTTATATAAATATCGTAGCATACTTTTTTATATAAAGCAAATTGTTTTGTAAAAAAGTTCAAAAAACTTTTTGAGGTGGGTACGGGATTCGAACCCGTGTAAAAGGTTTTGCAGACCTGCACCTGACCGCTCGGACAACCCACCAAGCTCCACTCGTAGACCCACAACCTTCTATTTATGGCTGCTTCGTTTCCGTCCTGACCAAATTCATAGTGTTTATGCCCTACGAGGGAGTGCCTTTAGTATAACATAGAAGTTATACTTTGCTCCCTATTCTGGATTCGAACCAAACCGACTTCCTTCAGAGGGAAGGATGCTACCGCTACATCAATAGGGATTGTTGTTAAGCTCTGGGGGCAGGAATCGAACCTACAATGGAGCGTGATTCAAAGTCACGTCTGCTACCACCAATGGACACCCCAGATTGTGAAACGTTATTGTTTCGTGCCTCCAACTGGACTCGAACCAGTGACACAAGGATTATGAGACCTTTGCTCTACCTTCTGAGCTATGGAGACTTGGTAGGGGTAGTAGGAATTGAACCTACGTCTATGGATTAAGAGTCCACTGCTAAACCACTCAGCTATACCCCCAAGTTTTTATTTTGTGCCAACAACTGGAATTGAACCAGTGACCTCCTGTGCTTCAAACAGACGCTCTAAACCAACTGAGCTATGATGGCTAAGTAGGGGTAGTAGGATTCGAACCTACGTCTGCGGATTAAAAGTCCGTAGCTAAACCACTCAGCTATACCCCCAAGAGAACCTTTTACCCACTTGTTCAGGTGGGCACATATATTATATGGTACGGAAGAAATTTTCTTCTAAAAGCATAATAACATATGTGCGGAACTATTTCTCAGGTAGTTCCGACAGTAACATATTGTAATAATATAAGCTCTAACTAGTATTGAACAAAAATACCACAATAGATTACTGTTGAGTTTTATAAGTAGCCATACATAGAATTGAACTATGAACTCCATCGTATCAGGATGGCGTGATTACCATTTCACTATATGGCTAAGTTCCTCGCATTACAAGTAACACCTATAAGGTGAGGAATTCATTTTTCGCTGTGGAATTGTCAAGGAACGGTTTTGTTTGAATGCTATATTCGCATGGGTGGAGGGACTCGAACCCCCGATGCTGGTTTTGGAGACCAGTGCCTTAGCCGCTTGGCGACACCCATAAGTGTAGTAATAACTGAAGGATAACTCTATAAAGAGTTTCTGTATTCAGTTATTAGTGTTGGGTGGATTGCCAGCGTTGTGGCTGTTGAATGTGCTCCATAATATCTACGCTACGCTTAAAGCAGTCAGCGGATTTGAGCACGCTAAAGGAAGGCTTCGTAATAATGTTTAGATTAGCCATTATTATACCTTCCTGTTAGAGTAAAAAGTTCATACCGTATGAACCCTTATATATATTCTAACACAAGTATCGGCAAAAAGCAACCAAGTATTAGTTTTTTCTTTAGTTGAAAGAATCTCCGCAAGAACAACTACCTTTAGCATTAGGATTATCTATAGTAAAACCTTGCTTTTGTATCGTGTCTTCGAAATCAACTGTAGCACCGTCAAGATAAGGAATGCTCATTTTATCTACAACTACCTCTAGGTTGTCAAATTCTAAAATAGTATCGCCATCTAGTAATCGTTCATCAAAATATAATTGGTAAATCAAACCTGAGCACCCGCCAGGTTGTACAGCAACTCGTAGTTTGAGTTCTTTACGTCCTTCTTGTTCTAAGAGGCTATTTGCTTTGCTTATGGCAGCATCGGTAAGAGTAATAATGTAGTCTTGTTTTTCTAGAGTTTCCATTGCTATCCTTAGAAGTTGTTTCTTACCAGTAGTATCGGTCTATAAAAGAAAAATATGCCGATAACTTCCCAAGTTGCCAATGTTGGATTTGGTAACTTTTTGTTTATAAGAAAGAAGTTCTCAAAATGTTTGGTGGAAAACTAAAACAAGCACGTAACCCTTATACTACTTTTACTGTATTACGAAAGCTTGCAGAATCTAAAAATGTAAAAATTCGTGAAGCAGTCGCCGCTAACCCAAACGTCCAAGTTCATGTTATGGAAGAATTCGCAAAAGATAGTTCTCCAAAAGTACGAGCAGCATTAGCATCAAACCCTAAACTTTCTCTAAAAGTCTGGACTATTCTGAAAGAAGATAATGATAGCCAAGTTTCTTCTGTCCTAAATGAAAATCATCCAACCGCTCCAGAAGCAAAATCACATAGAGCATAAAGTATTACTCTAACATTTTAGCACGTAAATGTTCAGGCTCATAACCGAATGCATTTACAAACTCTTGAGCAGAGGGGCGAACCTTCTCTAATAGTTCATCCACGATACTATTTACTTCTTTACCTTGAGCAGGAGTAATAAAACCTTCTGCTAAAAACCAAGCCAAGTTTTTCTGAACTGCTGACCAACCATAAAGTTTCTTTAACTCGTTTAGTTCCTTCCACTCCCCCGTATTGGGAAGAGAACGCACTCCTTTATCGAAGGCTTCCCAACGGATAAGGTCACCATAAGCTTTAGCAAGCTCAATAATGTTACTCTGGTTCTTATTAAAAACTTGTTCCATATCAACATTATTTTTACGAGCATGATACATAGTATTTGTAATACTAGCAGTCATAATTTCTACACGAGTTTTTAGAAGTTCTTGTATAGTTTTGGAATGGTTTAGAGAAGTAAATTTGAGACGTGTCTTTTCTACGATATCTTTTGTAACGTGCTGTATCTTCTCAGATAAACTTGCGTGTTTCATTTTAGCAGCATAGTCCGTTAGTAGTCTTTTACCTACAAGTTGGCATAGAACTGTATTGTCACCCTCAAAAGTTACATAGATATCAAAGTCTGACCGTAGTTGAGCGATACGGTTTTCTTGTAGGAAGCCATTGCCACCACAAGCCTGACGGGTTTCACCTAGCGTGTCCAAAGCGTGCCAAGTATTGACTGCCTTAAGAACAGCAGCGTGAGTTTCTAACTCTTGCATACCTTCAGTCTCATCACCTGTAGAGGTAGTGAGTTTTTCGAATACTGTATTGAACTCAGCCAGTAGTTCCTCATGAGCAAACGAAGCAGCATATGTTTCAGCAAGGAGAGGAAGTAGTCGGCGTTGGTGTGATTGGTAATCCATGAGGAGGACTTCTTCATTTTTAGAATTCATAAACTGCCTACGGTTGTTAGCATATGTGATAGCAATCTGTAAAGCAAGTTTGGACGCTACTACAGCAGCACCATCTAGCGAAACTCTACCCTGAACAAGTGTTCCTAACATTACGAAGAAACGACGTTTAGGGTTAGCGATATTTGACTCATAGTTTCCTTCTGTATCTACATTACCGTAACGGTTGAGAAGTTCTGTGCGAGGAATACGAACATTAGTAAAACAGAGGCGACCATTATCGATACCATTTAGTCCTCCTTTTACTCCATCATCTGAACCTGTAACACCTTCGAGAAAGTTACCATTCTCATCCCTTATAGGAACGAGAAAAGAGTGGACACCATGAGACTCTCCGTTAGTGTTTAGTTGAGCAAATACTACTGCCCAACGTCCGTGTAATGCGGCGTTACCAAGGTAGTCTTTCCAAGCATTACGGTTAGGAGTATTAATAATGAATTCGTCAGTAGCCTTATCATAGGTAGCAGTAGTTTGAATATTGAACACGTCACTACCGTGTCCTGATTCTGTCATAGCATAGCACCCTAACATATCAAGGTTTATTGCTTTAGTAAGGTATTTATCGTGATGGGTTTTCGTTCCTAGATGTTGGATGGCAGCGGTAAAGAGTCCATACTGTACTCCTGATTTGATTTGGAGCGAGGGGTCTGTAATAAGGAGTTCTTCGAAACCAGCAATGTGCCCTCCGAAGTCATCTGCTCCTCCATATTGTGAGGGGAAGGCTTTAGATACTACTCCTGAATCTCTCAAGATTGCGACTTGGTTGAGAACACGCTGACGATGTTCTTGGTATGGTAGTCCTGGAATATAATGTAGGTCAGGGTTCTTTGCTACTTCACGGCAATAAAGTCTAGCTTCTGCCCATTCTCCTAGTAGGAGTTCTTTGAGTGCTTGGTTATCCATTTTGACCTCGTTATCTTATATGGTTTATACAGTTATAGTATAGCAGACTTGTTTAGTTTATACAAGAAATATATCGTCTGTTAGTATAATTATCTGAAAAACTGGACTTTTTCTCATATTTTTTAGACAATATATAATAAAAAGAGGTTTTATGTGTCAATAAATGCGTTTTTTGACAAAAATGGCTATTAAATCTAAAAGGTGGAATATACGAACATTGTATATTCCACCTTTAACAGATATTTTATTATTTGCTTAGACACTTATAGTTTGTCTAACTACTTATATTTAATATATAACGGGGCATTTATAAAAAAGATAATGTTTTGTAAAAATACCGATAATAATTTTAAGCTACTGAACAGATAAGGTATTTTTATATTATGGCTACAAACACCAATGACAAGACTCCTCCAGCTAAGAAGCCAGCAACTAAGCCTGCGGCGAAACCAACAGTAAAGCCCACAGCGAAACCAGCTGCTAAAAAGCCTGCTGCTCCTCGTGCTAAAAAGGTTATAGTTGAAGAAGCAGTAGTAACTGAGATAGTTCCTGAAGCACCGCAAGAGGAAACCATTGTACAACAACTAAACAAGATTGATAGCCGTTGGGTGCTTGCTACCGTGGTAGTAGTATTCATCTTCGTCGTAGGTATTTTAGTTGGCATTAAAATGGTAGGTGACGATGCTACATCAAGTGATGGCGTCGGTCTATCACAACAACAAGCTGAAATGTTACAAGGAGCTTACGAGCAAGGACTTTATGACGGTTATGAGCAAGGCTATAATGATGGTTTAGCTGCTGGCGGTCAAGTTTATTACCAGAATGACCAAGTATCCCCTATGGGTGGTAATGGTATGATGATTCAGGGACAAGTTCAACAGTAAAACTTTATAATGCTATAGTTTGTTTCCTTTACAACACTATATAAAACGGCGGAGTCTTTTGGCTCCGCCGTTTTATTTGTTTTAGTTCTCTATTGCCTGGTTGTTTGCTGAAGGAGCGGGAGCCATAATTTCAGAAGGAGTGTTAAGCGTGGTAGCATAGACAGCAAGACCAACGAGGATAACAACCATAGCAAGTATTGAAGCAACAATAATACCTCTTGTACGAGAGGGTAGCTCTTGTAATATATTTGTCATAGTTATAAGTATAACACTTTTATATAAAAAGGTGGTGGTTATTTTTTACGAAGCTTGAAAACATAGATATGTTTAGGTTCTTGAGTCACATAATATGCTTCCCCATTATCTAATGCTTCTTTTACTTTGAGAGCAAAAGGTTTCAGCTCTCCCTTATATTTAGTGCGAATAGTTTTATCATGATATTTTTTACCATTCCACATAATGACACGACCTTTAGAAGTCATTCCCACATGCTGAAAGTTCGTAGCACGGTATATAACGCCACTATGTCCGTAATTGGGGTCAGCGTATGAAACAATAGTTTTAACGCCTGTATGAGCCTTCAGCCAGCGTAGAGTGTGACCTATGAAGAAACTCTCAGCATTACGAGGGGTATCATCTATCAAAACAAGACGACGGAGTTCTATAACTTCTTCTTCACTCTCGCCATATTTCTTCCAAGCATTAGCCATACCTAATGTGCCGTAAAGCATAGCACCAACAATAACACCCTTATGTAAAAGTTTGAAACAATAGTTCGACTTTACACCATTAATATTTTTACTATAATGGTTTTCTTCTATGAAATCACGTATTTCTATACGCTCACAGGGTTCGACAGTCCAGTCATCATTTAGCAGTTGGCTCATAAAGGAACTATCGGAGTAGAAAAGACTATTTATAACTTATATTACGATATTACCATTATTGTTAAAGCGACGTAATCTTGCGAGAGCATTCTTTTCAGATTTGTCTAAACGAGTTTTCATTTCTTCAACGGTTAGGGGAACAGTAGATTTTGAGTTCTTATATACAGTTATTTTAGAACCTTCCTTACGAACAAAGAAAGCCACTTCATTTTCAGGGGTGCCAACAGCTTTATTGTATTTGGTTGAGACTTCTACCCACCCAGATTCGACCCCATCTTTACTTGTAAAACCATCGCTAAGAATGCTTACACTAGCAATCTTAATATCAGATAAGGCATCAAAAGCTGGGCGAAGAGAAGCAGCAAGCATAAGATTGGAAAGTCGTGCTTCTTCTTGTGCTTGTGAGGCAGTAAAGAAAGCATCCATATCACGATTCTCTACAGCAAGAAAAAGCTTCTTAGGGTTACCGTGATAAGGGCAAGACTGTGGTTTATCTGATTGACATTTACGATTTTGACGTGACATTATATTCCTTCGATTATTTCTTGTAGGCTTTTCTAGAAGTCATAAACATATCAAAAATTTCAGAATCGTTTAGTGGTGTAGTACTATTCTTATCTGTAAAGAGTTGAATGTCTCTTCCATCCTTGCGGAAGTAAAATTCTGTGTCATCTACACGGTTTTCAGTAAGACGGTCAATTTGTGTAGCAGCACGAACAGTTCCTTCTTTACTACCGTCCTCATTCTTGGTAGCACGACCTACAATAGTAATGTATGCTGTACGGTTAGAAGAGAAATCGCAAAACTTAGGTGCTAGGTCTTGCTCTAAGAAGAAGTTCTCACGACGGATTTGTTCAGCAGATAAAGTCTCAACAGGAGTACCAAAGATAGCATTAAAGTTTTCGACCGTAGCAGGGTTTTCGTTTTCTTTAGCGTCTAAGAAAGCGTTGATGTCTTGGTTCTTTATAGCAGCATTAACACCTGTGCCGTGTCGGTAGCAATTCTTAGGGTTCTGTGCCCTACATTTTCCAGAAGCTGAAGTCATTTTTTCTCCTTGTTATAGTATATATCTAACGGTTAAAGAACTGTTCCCCCAACATTATGCTAGGGGAACAGTTGCAAAGAATACTGTTTAGATAAAACGAGTAGTCTTTGGTAGTTTAGTAAGTGCTGGAGCGTTAGCACGAGCACCCTTCTTACGCCATTGACGAGCAACGACCTTGCGAAGGCGGAAATATGCTTCACCTGTTACAAGAGCATCGTGAGTAGCACGGTGACCATCAGTATAAGCAACACCAACCTCATTACAAATAGTGTTTAGTTTATTGTTTGGAAGGTTCAGGTGCTTACGAGCAATATCAAGAGTATCAACAATAGGGAGGCTATTAATGAATACATTATCTCCGTGGTGTGATAGCCATCCTTTTTCAAAGCGACTGTTCTGAGCAAGAAGGATTTTACCATCAAGTTCTTTGAGAACATCATCTTTTACTGTTTCCCAAGCAGGAGAATCAGCAAGGTCAGCAACACTAATCTTGTGAACGTGCTCGGCACCAGTACCGTGCTTCTCTAAGAAAAGGTGTTCAGGTTTGATAAGTTGAGAATAACGAGAAGTTTCTTTACCTGTCTTACCGTCGTAGTTGATGATACCAACTTCAATAATACGACCGTTCTTAGGGTCAAGACCAACCTTACCTTCTGGACCAGAGGTCTCGAGGTCAATAGAAGCAATGTCCTTGTAAGTCTTGAAACTTTCAGGAATCGCATTCATATCTGAACGAAGACGGTAAATAGCGTATACAGATGCTGGGTCACGAGGTGCTAGGCTACTGTCGAAGTCCTTAGTATAACCTGACTGTCCATAGTCTCCACGAACCCAAGTTGTTGGTGGGTCAGGACGTTCAGAAGCGGGGAGGTTAGCGAACTCTTTGTTATATTGAGCACGGTAGCCCTCGTAGAAAGCAGCAGCTGTAGCAGCATCTGTATCTTGTAAAGAAGCAGCAGAATCAATTTGTGTTTTGAGTGCTTCACGGCTACGAGATACTGTTTGTTCCATAGTGTCATATGTTTTTAGATTTACAGTATCAGGTGCTGGCATTTCACGAAGTTGAGCTAGAATAGCAGCTTTATCTTCTGGTAGTTCTCCCCCATTTTCTGCTTTGATACGTGCTTCTGTGTTGTCGAGGAACTTGTTGTAAGCATTGTCTGTAGCGGTTTTTACGTCACTACCATATTTTTGTGCCATACGCTCATTATATTCACGAGCTGCTTCAGTGATAGAAAGCATTTCGTCAGCATCGAAAAAGTTCTCTGGGTTTGGAGCAATCTCAGAGATAAGGGCTTGGCGACCGTTCTGAATTTCGTGAAGAGCATTCTTCTGCATAGCATATGTGCGTTCTGCTGTTTCTAGACGAATGCGATATGGACGAACGTTACTGTCAGTCTCGATAAGGTGTTGTAGGTCTTTCATTCCTTGTTCTGTAGCGTCATATTCGGTGCGTACTACTTCAAGTTTTGCCGCAACCTTAGTGTATTCATAGCTTTCTACACCATATTTGGCTTCTGCGTCTTTTAGTTTCTCTTCGTAAAGAACTACACGAGCTTTAGTATCTGTTGAACAACGAGTTCCTGGGTATGGGTTGCACATATTCGTTTTCCTTAGTTTTTGGGACTATTTATATCTAACAGTTCGTTTCTTATCATAGTACAGTATCGGGTGTTTTGTCAAGTTGAGTTTTTACCGATACCATGATAGTATATTTTTAACAAAAACTGGGTCTTTTGAGACTGATATTCGTTAGGTATAAAGAGACCCAGAAATTAGGAGAAACATTATGTGTCAATCAAAAGCACAAGGTGGAATGCGTTGCCCCACTTGGTATAAGAATCGTGTAGAACGTGAACAAAAGCGTTTAGATAAAATTACCTCTATTGTAGGTGCTAAAGTAGATGAGGTTTCAACCCTTACCGAATATAACAAAGCACGAATCAAAGAATTGAAACAAGAAGCCTTCTTCACTAAGAGTGAAGCTAAGAAAGCAGCTATTGATGCTCGTATCGAAAAGATTATTGAAAAAGAAAAAGCAGCTAAGGCTGAACTTGCTGCTCTCAAGCGTAAAAGTGGAGATGCTGCTGAAGCATTAGAGCTTGCTAGCGAAGACTTGGATGTAAAACTTGGTTTAGACTACCAATACTCTGGTGATACTCTAGGTGATGGTGTTCTTCTTGGTGAATTCGAACAGGACTCCCCCGAATGGCACGAAAACCGTGGTCGTGGTATCGGTGGTTCTGATGTTGGTGCTATCTTAGGTGTATCACCTATGCTTTCTCGTGACCGTCTCTTCAAGATGAAAACAGGTTATGTTCCTTCTACTGGTTCTTCTGGTGCTGCTAAGATTGGTCACCAGTTTGAGCCAGTAATTGCTCGTCGCTATGCAGAGAATCACCCTGAACAGAAAGTTCTTTTTGCTAAGGCTTCTTGGAAGAATAAAGACCGTGACTACCAATACGCTAATATCGATGGTTTGATTTGTGAGAATGGTAGCGAGACCCCTAATGCTATTCTCGAAATCAAGACTTCTTCTCACGCTAGTGACTGGGTTGACCCTGTAACTGGTGAAGGACGACCACCAGCACACTACCGTGCTCAAGTATTATGGTATATGTCTACTTTCGGCATTGAGAAAGGCTACCTTGCCGCTCTTATCAACCACACAGATTACCGTGAGTATGAAATTGTTGCTGAACCTGGTGAAATTGATTCTATCCACGCTAAGGTTCGTGAGTTCCAAGCAGAGGTTAATGAGTATAACCGTTCTCACTAATAATTAAAAAGTAAAAGAGCCAGTCTGGAATATGACTGGCTCTTTTTAGTTGTAAGACTAAAGTTTTTACTTGTTACAAGTGCAGTTACCACCACAAGAGCAGTTCTCACCACATTTGCATCCATCTAAAGTTACCATATGTTACACCTCCCCCGTAAAAAAGTTATCGGGTTATGTTATGTGAAACAATAGAATGTTATGTTTTATTCCCTATGAGAATATACGACGCCACCAAGACTTCTTCTTAGGAACTTCTACCTCGATGACAGGAGCAACATTCTTATCAAAGTAGAATAGGTTTGACATTCCAGCGATTTGATAAACGAAAGCCTTACCTTCTCCATCAACAGCAAGAAGTTCATTTTCTATAACGCATACAGGAAATACGGATTGTGTTTTGTAAGGAAAATCTACCTCATTATCAAAGTCAGTTTGAACAATATAGTCAAACGAGATTGCTTCACCTGATTGGGCAATAGCACCGACAAGTTTAGTGAGTTCTTCTACAGTTACAGGAACCTCTATAACGCTTTCTACGGCTGTTTCAGCCTCTATGTTCTCTGTTGGTGTTACCGTCTTATAAACAGTGTTTAGGGCGTCTGGGAAGGCTTCTGTGACTTCTGAGGGCAACTCTAGACCGAGCAAGTTAAAGATATAGATTTGTTTGATAATATCATAGTTTTCAGGGCTGGTATCTTCTAAAACTGTAACAATAGTTTCATATTCTGGGTGTAAATGGTTGATATATGTTTTCCATCCATTACCAAAATCTATTTGTGTAGCCTTATAGTTTCCAGTATCTACAAGTTCGTACTTCATTGTGTTCTCCATTTTACAATAGCATAGGGTAAAACCCCTACCTTGTAATTAGTATAGCATAAGGTAGGGGTTTTAGGTAAGGTGTTTTAACTTCCCTTTTTCATATCTTCAACCAAGTTCATGTAAGCCACAACATGGTCTACGGGAAGGGTAGAAGCACGGTAGTTCTGTTCGAGCAGAGGGTAAGTCTCCTCAAAGTTGATAAAGGTATCAGCACCTACAATAGTGTCCTCAACAAGAGTAGCGATATTCATGTTAGAGAATACACGAGCAATACGAGCAAGTTGAACAAGACGGTTCATCTTCTCACTATCAGCGTGAAGTTCTACAAGGCTACGCATTTCATCATTCTTTACGCTCTTAGTCAAACCCTTTTCAGCAATACGAGTGAAGTAGATAGAACTAGCAAGAGTGTTGTTACGAACCTGCTCTTTTACGAGAGACTTCTCAATAGAGGTAAGAGTTCCAACAGTCTTAGCGACCTCTGTGTAGATAAAGTCCTTCATAGGCTCTGCCTTTGGGAACAACTTAAGGAAACGAGAGGTAGACATTGTGCTTGGAAGAAGGACAACTGGGCGGTTGCCAGCAAAACCAGCAAGAACCTCAAACTTCTGAGAGTAGTAGCCAGCCGAGAGGTTTCCCTTTACGCCACGAACAATCGCACCGTAACCGTAATCATCTTCAAGAATGTAGAGAGGGTTTCCTACAATAGCAGTCGCAGGAGTCTTACCGAGAACACTCTCACCAGCAGAGTTGAGGCTGTAAGTGATGTAAGAAACAGGAGCAACAGCCTTAGTGCGACCAGTGGAAGCCTTACGGTTGTTACGGCGGTATTCGAGAGCAGTAGTGTAGAGTTCTTCTACACCAACAGTAGGAACAGTAGCTGCAAACCATGCATCAACCTTCGTTCCCTTCTTGATAAGGTAAGCAATTACACTACTCTGGTTCTTAGCGTTAGCGTAGTCCTTGATGTTCTTGCCAACCTTTTCACGGTCACTATCAGCAGTGAAATATACACGAATAGCGTGGCTGTTGTTGCTAGGTGAAACGAAGTCTGACAGACGAGTAAAAGTGTTCTTAGTTACAGAAGTCTTACGGTTGCGTTCAGCAACACCAAGCCATACTTTGCCTTCTGGGAAAGAAATGTTAGTAGGGATTTCCTTACCGTGCCATACAGCAGGAAGGTCAAAGTGGTTACGGTTAGCCATTTGGAAGAAGATAGAGGCTTCCTTCTCGGTTGCTTGTTCTTCCAAGAGTTCGCTAATACGGTTACGCAAAGCAGTCTCGTAAGCCTCGATACTTGACTTGATAGCAGTAACAGTCTTTTCGCTGTAACGCAGACCTTCACGAGAAGGAGTCAAATCTACCGAACCAATAGGGAGAGAGATTACAATGTTAGCGGCATTGTAAGAAGTAAGAGAGTTGTAACGCTCGAACAAGTTTCCTGTGTTGTTCTCAAGAGTGTAGATAGCAGGACCTACCTTGACACGAGCATTAGATGAACGCCAGCCGTAACCGTAAGAAGGAGAAAGTAGTTCCTTCTCGTTGAACCAGCCTAGACCGTCAATATCTACCCACTTGTTAGCGTTGTAGAGGCTGTTTTCTACGCTCTCACCATTCACCAAGATAGCTGCAGGGTCAATACCAAGAAAGAAGTTTTCGCTTTCCTCGTTGAACTTGGAAATGTTACGAACTGGAATAGCAACTTCAACACCGTTAGGCTCGTCAGTTGCTTCGGTGAGAATAAAGTTGAGGCTACCTACACCGTCATCATCTTTTGCTACAAGAACAACATTCTTTTCGCCGTCTTTGATAGAGGTGATAGTGAATGAGGTAGTGATAGTCAGAGCAGATTTTGCTCCAAGACCAAAGCCACCAATCTGGGTGTTGCTGTCACGCTTGGTAGAAGCACCATAGCGGGAGTAGATTTCATCAAGTTCAACACGGCTCATACCAAGACCGTAATCCTTGACAACAAAGACTGGGTTAGAAGGTGTAGGCATAGAAAGTTCTACGGGGCGAGTCTGACCAGAAGCGGTGTGGCTGTCAAGACCGTTGGAAGTGTATTCACGAAGAACAGCAAGTTCTGGGTTCGAGTAAAGGTTAGTGAGAACATCAATCAGAAAGACATGGCTGTTCTCGTCAAAAGACATACGAGTTGAGTTAGAGGGAGTTTCTGGGGTTGTAGTGTTCATTAGTTTCTGTTAGTTCCTTTGAGTGAGTAGTTTTGTTTTCTTTGCTTTATATATTAAGTTTAGCATGGAATAGAAGTTCATGCAAGTTTTAGCACCACTTTTTTCAAAGTTTTTTCTAAATAAAATAAGGCTTGTAGCCGATATATTTAGAAAGTTTAACGTAAGGTTTGATATGTGCAACGGTTTCCCCGCTCCTAGATGTTCCCATCACGCTCTCAACCTACTCCAAGATGCCCAAGCGGAACTTGATGAAGCAGTATCCCTCGAGGCTACTGAACTTGCTGAAATCAAAGTTCGTAATGCTGAAAAAGTTTATTATATGACACCAGCAGGGTTTAGATATTTAGAAGAACGAATCAAGACTGAAACTAATAACCTTATTCGTGACCGTCTCTATGCCCAACTATATGAAGGTAAAAAAGACCGTAAAGATGCTATCTTAGCAGCAAAGCGTATTGCTCGTGAAAACAAAATTCGTTTAGAGCACACGAAAGAAATGCGAGAACTAAGTATTCCTTCTTGGAGCATTGCTGGGCAACTAAATATGGAATACTTACAAAGCAAAGGTCTTACTTTCGACCATAGTGTAGATGTTACAAAGAAGGCTTTCTTTATTAATTATGGTGCTGAGGGTGAAGAACGCACTATGCTTTCTATCTCTAATAAACATTATCTAGCTTTAGGTGACATCTCTAAAACAGGTAATACTTACAACGAACCTCACGACCTTGCCCCTATTATGAATGCTTTTGCTGACAGGGGTAGCAACGCTGTTATTGAGTTTGAAGAACTAACTTACAAGCAGAAAAACATTGTTTGGGAATATATTACCAATATGCTTGAAGCACAAGGTGTAGGAGAACTTATTGTATGTAATCCTTCTGTCGGGCAAACTCGTGTTATCGAACTCGCTCAACTAAAAGATAACTTTACTCTAACCTTATATACTCCTGAAGCTAAAAAATCAGGTAGTGATAATCTCCCTGCTAAAGAACTTCCTGATTTTGTAAAGGCATTTGGTAAAGACCGTATGCGAGCCGAACCTACTAAGGTTGGTAACAAGTTTATTGTAGAAACCTTTATGGAAATAGAAAACCCTGACGACCTTTATGTTGGAGAAAACTATTACCTTAGCCACCTCAAAGAAAACTTTTATGTAGTAAAGCGTTTAGGTAAAGTTTCTAACTACAAACTTCGTTGTATGCTAAAACTAAACTAAAGCTCTAATACATTAGTGAGTTAGGAGCAGGTGCGAAAGCATCTCCCCCATAAATAGAGTTAGCGGTTGCAGCAACTTGTTTCACAATAGGGTACTTAACTTGCTCGCCTTGTATTTCTCTAATTTCTTGAAGACTTACTTTACCAATAGTGTTACCTACCCATACAGCAGTTGAAACATTAGTGCTAGAAGCAACGAGATAACTATCTACAGCATTATCAGTAGTTCCTGTTTTAGCCATCATAGGAACACCATCACGAGGGTTTGCTTTAGCGGCAAAACCCCATTTGATAATATCACCCATTACACTGTTGATAGCAGCGGCAACATCAGGATTTACAACCGCAAGACAGTCTGCTTTAGGAACCTCGAGAGACTTACCATTCTTATCAATAACTTTGTCAATAGCGATAGGGTTACAGTGAGTACCACCATCTGCTATAGTACCATAAGCATTAGCCATAGAAAGTGGAGCAATCTCATTAGTTCCAATAACTGCAGCAGGAACTATAGTAAGGGGGTTACCGTCAGCACGATGAATACCTAGCTTTTTAGCAGTGGCATCTAGACTACATAGGTCAAGCTTTTGAGCCATACCAATAAATGTGCTGTTTAGAGATTGTTGAGTACCGTAATAAACGCTACCCCAACTTCCTCGAGAACCATCAGCATTTTTGAACTCGTAGTTGCCAGTCCATTTGCCACTAGGGTCACAGGTATTAGTCATTTCAGTTACAACACCCTTGTTATTTACAGTCTCATAAACCTTATGTCCATTCTCTAGCCAATTCACTAGAGTAACGAGTTTATATGTTGAACCTGTTTGGAAGCCTGTGCTACCACCATATTCAAAATCTGTATTATAGTTGATAGCAGAATATGCAGGGTCAGTTACAGCAACAAGTGGGTCTTGAGTGTATTTCTTGTTTTGAGCCATAGCAAGAATACGTCCTGTTTTATTCTCTATGCTAGAAACAGCAGCACCAAGTTGGAGTTCAGGAACAGTTTGAGGCACGTTAGCGTTCATAGCATCTACAGCAGCTGCTTGAACATCTACGTTAAGAGTTGTATAGATTTGTAGCCCACCTTGTTGTAGCAGTTGCTTGCGTGCTTCAGGAGTTTTACCGAACACTGGGTCGTTCTCAATAATTTTAGTTACATAATCACAGAAGTAAGCGGCACCACCAGCAGTTACACAACCAGTTGAAGGTTGCGTAATGACGGGAGTAATGGGTTCAGCAACGGTAGTATCGTATTGTTCTTGGGTAATGTAACCTTCGGTCAGCATACGAGAAAGAACATAATCACGACGTTTTTTAGTATCAGCATAACCGTCAGCAGCATTATTGCTTTCCTGGTCAGGTTTATCGATACGGAATTCATTAGGACTATTAAGAATAGCGGTAAGCGTAGCAGACTGGTTAAGGTTTAGGTCTTTTGCTTGAACGCCATAATAATATTGTGAAGCGGCTTGGACACCATATATTTGTCCACCAAAACCTACGATATTAAAATACCCAAGAAGAATATCTTTTTTAGAGTATTTCTTTTCTACGGCAAGGGCATACTGCATTTCAGTTACTTTACGGCTAATGCTTTGTTCAGTTGCTTTCTTATATGCTGCTTGACGTTTAGTAGGGTCAGAAATCTTTTCTGCTTCCTGAATAAGAATGTTCTTAATAAACTGTTGAGTAATAGAAGAACCACCCTGAATATCTTTGCCTTGAGCATTTACTACAACAGCACGAGCAAGTCCTTGCACATCGATACCACCGTGTTCATAGAAGCGGGGGTCTTCGGTTGCTACGGAAGCGTCTTTCATAAATGTAGAAACGTTATCCCAATCTACTACTTCACGGTTTTGGTCGAAGAATGAAGCAAGGAGTACATTTTCGCCAGCAGAGTTTACCGCATAAACATTACTGCGTTCCATATAGTTATTGATTTCGAACTTTTTAGGAAGCTCAATACTAATAATATCTTGTAATGTGTTCACGCCTAAGTTTGTGAAGGCAACGGCAGGTAATCCTACTATTGCTAATCCCATAGCGGCAACGAGTGATACTCCTACGAAAGTAAATATACCTTTACGTTTGTTTTGTTCGTAGGGGACTTTAGGTGACTCTTCCCAGAGTATTTCCGCATCGCTTCGAGGTGCCTCAAAGGTACTACGGCGTCTTACTTTTTTAGCCATTAGCTTATTTTTTCCAGTTCCAGTTCCAGTTTTACGACAAACTAAAATATACTATGTTACATCCAGTTGTATAATATAGTTTTATCGCTTTACCTATCATATCATATATCGTCATATTTTAGAAGGTTAAAATAAAAATAGGCTCCCAAGCTGTAAAAAACTTGGGAGCCTATTGAGAGAAAGCTAAGACCTACCTATTTTCTTAATTTTCTCCCCAGAAGACCGAAGCCTCCTGAAGTTTTTTCTCCTACATATTCAAAACCTAAAACTTCGTTAATGTTTTTAGTAGTAGAGCGTTTCTTTACAGCATACACATTACCTGTAGAAGTTTCACTAATTTTAGAAAGGAAGAACTTCTCTTCATCAACATACTGTTCAGAAGTAGTAAGAGCAGCACCCTCAATCTCGATAAGAGTTTTACTACCCTCTACACGCATAGAATGCTTACGGTTAGATAACCCATTAGAGAACCATTTTTGTTCGAATGCTTCACGTTGAGTTCTAGGAAGGTCAGCACTACCTGATTGTTTAATACGAGGGTAGTTTAGAGTAACGTTCACAGAACCTTCTAGTTCTTCTAATGGAACGAGACGAACATAAGAGTTATCATTATCTGTCACAGCAATAAAACTAGCACCCATACCACGATAGTGGTCACGAATCCAGTCATAAACTTCGGTACGTTCTTTTTCAGAAAGCTTGGCAGGGTCAATCTTCTTGTCAGCAGGGTTTGCTTTACGGTAAGCGTTTAGAATATTAGTAAGAGGTATTGTGTGAGGGTTTTCTAAACCACTAGTAGCAGTGAGTTTACCCTTAGCATCTTCTGTGAGAACAAATTGTCCACATTGAGATTTTTCACTTTTTGCTTCTACAAAAGTAACAAGTTTACCTGTTTTATCATACACAGCAACATCAGAAACTGTGCTATCAGAACTACCCATACGACGAGCAGTAAAACCTTTAGGTAAGTTACCATCGATAACCTCTGTAATATATGCTTCGTTCAGAGACCATTGTGGTTCAGTAATGGTAGGTATAGAACCTGAATCAACTAAACGGAAAACATCTTCGGGACTGGTAGCAGCAGCAAGAGCATTAGCCTTATCGTATTCTGCTTGGCTAATGTGTGTTCCACCATTACGGCAGGCTTTTAGAGCGTCACAACGGACATACTTTCCTGCTTCTTTACCGCTTACGGCAATATGATATTTATTAGACATATAATATATCTAACAGGAATAAAGAAGTTTTTATAGAATACCAGGCTTGAGGAACTTCTTCATAGTGTTGATTTCACGCTCATTCAAGCGTGTGCTTAGATATTCGCTGATGTTAGTATCTGCGGGTACTTTGAGAAGTGTGCGGAGCCACTGGTCTTCGGTATCATACTCTTGTTTAGAGTTCTGAGCACGAGCAAGGTCACGAAGGGAAACTTTTAGTTTCTTCTTGATAGTGTTAAGATTGACAACATCGCTCTTGTCAAGTGGTTCATTATTTGCGTACATTAGATTACTTTCTATAAGGTATCAAGATACTATCGGAAGTAGTATTAGTTATATCTTACCATACTTTGAAATAAACCATCCCCCTGTTTTATAGTATCAGAAAGAGTGAAACCGTGTTTACGGTAGAAGGTTTCTAATACAGGATTAGGATAACCATAACCATCTGATAAGACTAAAGTTATTGTTCCACCCTGCTTATCAGCATATGCTGTAATGAGTTTCATTATTTCACTACCGATAGCTTGACGGCGAAAATTCTTATTCACTATAAGAGTATCTAAAAGAATATGTTTAGTTTCTGAGCATTCTTTTAGAACACAAGTTGCGGGATAATTATTATTGATATATTTCTGAAGTTCTGTTGCTTTAGAATACAATGCCTATCCCCTATCTTAGTGTTGGTAAGTCTTCACATTTAATGATGTTATCCCACCAAGGGCGAGGTTCACAACGAGTATTATCTATAGAATAGTATTGTTGAGTAGCATTCTCATAAACATAATACCAACCTGGAGTATCAGGAGACTCTCCAATAAGTTTATAGTTAGGGTATGTGCCTTCAGCAGTTATTACGTTAGTACCCGATTCTAATAATCGTTTAGGGTCTAGGGCACTTCCTGAACCATCAGGATGTAAAATCATATATTCATTAATATTATCTACAGTTTTCTCAACATCTTGAGTAACAGTAATTTTACCACCCCAAGCAAAAGGAGTATCGACCATATATGGAAGGAAGATAATAGATAGACCTAAAACTATAGTAAAAACTATCCAACCAATTGTTAGGCGAATTTGGTGACGTTTTGCTTGCTTACGTGCTTGAACACCATATGCTTCACGACTTTGCATATAACTACTGCGTGACAAGCGACACCTCCCAAATAAATATACTAAAAATATCGGCATTCACCATAATAAAGAAAAACAAAATATGGTATGATAGAAGTAATATGAACATTAACACCGAATATGAAAAAGCATTAGCTTACGTTTTAGAAAACGGAACCCATAAAGAAGACCGCACGGGGACAGGAACCACAAGTATTTTTGGTTACCAAATGCGTTTCAACTTACAAGAAGGTTTCCCCCTCATTACTACTAAAAAGGTTCATATGAAATCGATTATTCATGAACTATTGTGGTTCCTCAAAGGTTCAGGTAATATTGCTTATCTAACAGAAAATGGTGTAACTATTTGGGATGAATGGGCAGACGAGAATGGTGATTTAGGTAATGTCTATGGTGTTCAATGGCGAGCATGGGCTGGTGCTAATGGTGAAACTATTGACCAGATTAGTGAAGTCATAGAGCAAATCAAAACAAACCCTGACAGCCGTAGGCTTATTGTATCTGCTTGGAACGTAGCAGAAGTTCCTAATATGGCTCTGCCTCCCTGCCATGCCTTTTTTCAGTTTTATGTAGCAGATGGAAAATTATCTTTACAACTCTACCAACGCAGTGCTGATATGTTCTTGGGTGTTCCTTTCAATATTGCTTCATATTCATTATTAGTTCATATGGTAGCTCAACAGACAGGTCTAGAAGTAGGAGACTTTGTTTGGTCTGGTGGGGATGTTCATATTTATGATAACCATTTAGAACAAGTGAAAGAACAACTTTCTCGTACAGGGTATGAGTTTCCACAAATAGTTATTGATAAAGCAGATAGTATATTTGATTATAAATTTGAAGACTTCCATTTAGAGAATTATGTTTCTCATTCTGCTATCAAAGCAGCAGTGGCTGTTTAGGGGAAAGAATGAATAAAATAGGTATGATATGGGCACAGTCCCTATATGGTGTAATAGGTGTAAAGAATGCTTTGCCCTGGCACCTTCCAGAAGATTTAAAACATTTTAGTCATTTTACTAAAGGTCAAACAGTTATTATGGGACGGCATACTTGGGATTCACTCCCCCAAGCTTATAAGCCTTTACCAGAAAGACAAAACATTGTTCTAACCAGCGAAGATATTTCTATCGAGGGTGTACTTGTTGTTCATTCTATCGAGGACGCTTTGGAAGCAGTAAAAACTGAAGAGGCGTGGATTATTGGTGGTGGACAACTGTACGCTTCTATGATAAATAAGGCAGATATTTTAGAAGTAACTTATGTTGATACAAATGCTGATGGCGATGCTTATGCTCCTGCTATCCCTAATGGTTGGGATAAAGTAAAAGAGACCGATTGGCTTGTTTCTGCCAATGGTCTCCGCTACCGTTTTGTAACATATATTAAAGAATAGTTTAGAGCAAGTCCATTTCTTTACGAATGTTGTAAGACAGTTCTCGCAAGTCTTCGCCTTCTTTTACGAGGCTACGGAGGAGAGATTTGAGTTCTTCTTCCTCTACCGCCGTTACAATTGCTTGAGTTTCGAGTTCTTCTGTATAGATTTCTGCAAGAGCTGAACGAACACGGTCGGAAGAACCTGATACAGTAACTATTTGGCGACGCTTTGCTCGCTCATAAAAGTATTTAGCAGACGCAGCATTCTTACGGGCAACCTTGAGCTTACGGTTCACTACCGCTTTCTTTAGTTTGACTTGATTGATAGCAGTATTCACATCGTGAAGAGTAGAGAAGTCTCGGATATCTTCGCTACTGTAAAGCCATTCGTCCTGTTTGACTTCTTCTTGTGTTGGTGTCTTTTTAGTGAATTCTTTATACTCAGGAAGGTCATCAATACTGAGCTTCTTACCATCAACAGAGGCTTTAGCTGTCTGTGGGTCAGGCATTTATTTTCACCAGTCTTTCATAAAAGTATTCGTAGTTTTTAGTATAGCATAGTTTTTTAGAAAAGTCTATTTGATAACGTGTAAGATTATCAAAATGTTCCAAATGAGTCCACCAAAAATCATTACATAGAATAGCGGGACAAGGAATACGTTCTCAAATGTTCCACCTGCTGAGATACGCATAAAAGAAGGAAGGCTTACATCATACCAACGGTGCCCCTTAATTTTGAGTGGCCAAAAGAGTGGGACACCCATTTTAGTAATAAGGTCACCAAGAATATGAACTAACCAACCTACGCCGAAAGCGATACCTAACCAAGAATATGTTCCAGCAGCGTCAGGGTCTGGCATAAAGCGTGAAAGTATTACTGTTCCTGTAATGGATACAGCAGCGAGAATGAATGGTCCAAAGCCTTTCTTCGCATCTTTGAGTTGTTTCTGGAAGATACCCGCAAGTGAAACTTGGAGGCAGAATGCCACTATGATAAGGGCAAAGATTTCACCCCACGAATAGTCTTTACCCATTATAGGCGTCTGTCCTTGAGCAGCAGTTGCTAATGCTACAAGAGAACCCATAAGAATAGCCGAAATACCTGTATGGAAGAATGTTCGGTGACCGTTAGTGATAGGTTCGTCATATTTTGTTCGTGAGATATTGTAGAAGAATAACCCTATAACATTGGCAACATGGTAAAGAATACGACCTATAAAACTGAATGATTTTGTTACGGTGGCTGTGTAAGAGTCCATATCGGGGGCGAGTGCTGCACCAGCGAAAACAATGGTTCCCATAGCGAGTACTGCTGGGTCTAATTGTGTTTGTGTTGCTTGTTGATATACAGCAGCTCCTACGAGGAATATACCTGCTCCACTCAAAGAGTGACTACGACCCATCATAATATAAAAGCTCCTATAAAGTATTACTATATAATATAGGCAAAACCGCTATTTGTAAGGGTTTTATTTATTTACCACCGAATAGAGTATTGAAGATAGTGGTAATAACCTGAGCAATACCGTCAATAATAGAGTAAATTACATTCCAGATAGAGTTGAAGAAGGAGGGAACGTCGGTTCCACCGTCACCAAGTAGACGCCAGATAGCAAGCCCTAAAGCGGCAACAAAAACAAATGTTAGTGCTTGACGAACCATTCCCATTATCTTTCCTTCTTACGAAAACTTATATAGTATATCTAACGAGTTTAGGCAAAAAATTATACCCTCACATTATCGGCGTGAGGGTATAATTTAGAAGGTTATATTATGCTGGGCATTTTTGAAGCATTTGACCAAGAGCATCTTTATCCGCTTGTGTAACGCTGAGTCCCCAAGTAGAAGAAATAGTTACCCAGTCAGTAGCATAAGTACACCAGTCACCCTCATTAGAAGGCTTCCAAGTGCTTGGACCTTGGTCGCTCTTAGAACGGTTAGCAGAAGCACTTACAGCAATAAGGTGGTCTTTATAATCACGGTTATTAGCGTAAGATTCTTTCTTAGCAGAATCCCAAGCTTGACCACCGTGTTGAGCAGCATAGTTTAGAGGAATCATGTGGTCAATATCAAGGTCTGAAGGGTTAGTGAATTGTTCACCCGTGTAAGGGTCAATCCACACACCACCTGAAACATAGCAAGCCTTGTTAGTGTCAGTGGTAGGAACTTTATTAGCATCTAGGAGTGTGACAGAACCAGGTTGAGCATCACGATAAAGAACTTCATCACGAGTATTCCAGCAAGGACGAATATCACTCCAGTGGTGCCATTCTCCTCTATCATATGAAACACCTGAAGCATCAGCGACAGTTAGCGTATTTAGTGTATTCACAGTATCTGTTGCTGAAGCAGGAACGGTAGAGCCACCACCAGCAGGGGCAGGAGCGGGAGCAAGACTAAACTTAAAACTACCATCTGCTACTGATTTAGCCCAAGCTTCAACTTGTGCTGAACGTGCTTGGAGTGTATCAATAGTTCCGTGAACGCTAGGATTTACAGGAATTTGGAAGAACGCAAAAAGAGCACCGAGTAATACGATACCAAAAATAATACCAGAGCCACCACCTCTACGGGGATTTCGTCTGCTACGTGAGCCTTGAGCCATTATAGTTCCTTCATAAAATATATACTATTTACTAGTATATTATATCTATCGTCTTTCGTCAAGTTACAGACTAAAACCATCATCTGATAAAGAAGGGCGTTTTGGTAAGCCAGTAGCAGGCTTAGGAGCCTCTACATTCGCCTCAGAAGGACGAGGAGGTAATCCGCCAGTTCGTGGAGGCAAAGCGGGTGCGGGGGCTTCTACGGGCTTTACAGGCTCTGCGGGAGCAGGTTCTACGCTCTTAGGCTTGATAAGTTGGTCAAGACTAGGTATTTCTTCTTTTTCCTTCTCAACAAATACAGTTTTAGGAATGTCAACTTCTTCTACAACAAGAATTTCATCACTATCAATAGGTAATTCTACGGTTCCAAAACTTTTTGGAGCATTACGCATAGCCTCTAATGCTTCAGCTTCAGCAACGGCACGAACTTCTTCAGGAGTAGGAACATAGGTTTCCCCATCTTCCTTCTCTTCTGGTGCCATAAAGTCAGTAGCATCATCGAAACGAGTTTCGTCAATATCTTCTAACTCTGTAAAGTCTTCTACATCACCTAAGTCAGGAGTACCGTCAGATTGTTCTTTAGCCATAAGTTCAGCAACAACTTCAGGTTCACGGTGACGGTTTTCAGGTTTCATCAACCAACCATCAATCCAGTTCTGTTCAGCGAAGTAACCTTGATACTGTTCTACATCTCCACCAATACGAACAACACCACGACCCTTAATATCACCAGGAACTCGAGTAGCCGCACCAGAGTCCAAAACCATAGCAGAAGGTGTAGAGTCGAGACGACCAGCAGCAACACGAACATCCAAGTTGTTCTTTAACTCACCCTTAAGAACAATAGCGTCAGGTCGCTGCATAGCAAGGGTCAAGTGAACGCCAGCGGCACGACCTAGACGAGCGATTTCACCAATAAGCATAGAGGCTTCACCGTGAAGGTTATCATTCTCTTTACCCTCATCAGTTTTGATACCTTCTGGAGCCATAAGTTGGTATGCCTCATCAACCATAAGCATAATAGCACGAGGAGGGTTAGGTAAGTCTTTGAAGTGGTTTACGCCTAAGTCTTCCATAGCTTGGAAACGACGCATCATTTCTTCTTTAGCATAACGAATAACTTCTACTTCATCTTCAAGAGTAGTAGCGATACCTAAAACAGTATTAGTGTATTTCTTATAAGGTTTTAGTTCTACACGTTTGGGGTCTACACCTAAGAAACACCATTTATCATTATGTTGGATTGTGTGGAAAATAATGTTACGTTGAGCAACAGACTTACCACCACCAGTTTTACCACAGACAAGAGCGTGAGGTTCTTTAGTAACATCCCAAACAATTTCACCAGCAGCACCTAGCCCTAAAGGAATCTCATTCCAAGGTCGGTCAGCAGAACCTTCATACATAGCTTTTGTAGGAATGTGCCCTACAGGAGAACAGGTAACTATGCCTTTAGAAGTATCCCACTGATATACCCAAGTGTTATCTGCTGTAACGGTTTGGTTGAAGTGTTCCTCAAACCCGTCACGAGAGGCTGGAGAAGAAATCCAAGAAGCAGGGAAGGTTACAATAGTTTCACCAGGAATAGTATAACCTATCCATTTCTTTACACGAACGTATGCCCAAGGATTTAGTTCTGCTCCTCTACCATAACGGAAAATACTGTTTGCTACGGTAAGCATTCGAAGAAGTGTCTCTTGACGTTTCTTAAATACTTTTGGAGCACGAGATAAAATAAACCCAATTGCGATGACGAAAGGTATAAGGGCAATTTTAGGGAATGGGAAATGTAAAATTATTGCTAGAACAAATAGTGAAATGTAGAGAAAATTAAATGTGAAAAACTTTTTAGCTTTGGGGTTTTTCATTTTTGGGAAGAGTGGCGTGGTATCTTCACGGAAGATAAAACGAAATAGGCGATTTAGCCCGCCACTAAACTTATCTACTGCTACACCTCTTGATTGCTGGCGTGGACGCCATTTTCTGTCCCACAGGTAGCCTGCTGCGATAAAGAGTACAACGATAGCGATAGGAACTGCTATGCGTAATATATCATCAGTAAATACTTTATCTATGATGTGCCCCTTTGTTAGTTTTACTATATATTTATCGGCGGTGTTAAAACAAATAGGGAGTAGACATAGTGTCTACTCCCTATGAGGTTCTATTTTATTAGAATGGTGAGTCGTCGTCACCAGCAGCGATAGGTGCTGCGGGGGCTGATGATGCTGCGGGAGCACCTGAACCACCCTTTGCTCCACGAAGAGCTAGGTAGACCTTATCAGCCTTGAGTTCTTTACTCTCACGCTTTTCGCCTTCTTTGGTTTCCCAAGAACGGAAGGTGAGTGTTCCCTTAGCGAGAACAGGAGAACCCTTTTTGATTTGACCAGCAGCAGTTTCAGCAGCTGAACCAAAGAGAGTAACACGGAACCAAGCGGTCTCGCCGTCATCTTCCCATTGCTTTGTTTCCTTGTTGAACTTACGAGGAGTATCTGCTACGTTGAATGTAACGATAGCTAGACCTTCACCGCTGTAACGGAGTTCTGGGTCGCCTCCGACGAGTCCTTCTACTTCAAATGAATTGCTCATATTATTTTCCTTTTCTGATGTTATCTCTTCTGATTATTTATTTGAAACATTTTACTGCTTCTTATAATAGTATATCACAAGTTCTATATATTCATATCGGCTTTTTCTAAAAAATGGTATTTATTTCTATGTTTATTTCTTGCTTACTCAAACTACGAGGACCTACCGCATAATCTCTCGAATCATAAACTAACTTATTCAAACGAGAAACTATTCTCAGTTTCTCCCCCTCGTTAACATTCTTATGGAATTTAGCAAAATAATGACTTGATTCATTCCTATTTTCAGGAATAGCAAATGCCTTACCAGCATTACCGCCAATACGCTGAATAGCAATGTCAGGATTATCTAGCTTCTTAACAAAAACAAAAAGGTTATTACTATTGAGTTCTTTACGAGAAGGTTTATCACGAGGAGTATCTTGCTTATCCCAAATTTGAAAAACACATTTTACATCATATACTTCACCATTTAGAAGAAAACTGTTGTTAGGAAGGACTTCCTCATAAACTAAATGTAGATAGGGGTCAAGTCTATTCTGAATACTTTGTTTCTTGAATGAGATAGGAAGAACAAAAGCTACCCTATCCGCAAACTCAGAAGCCTTATTTATAAACTCTATCGCTAAACTATTCTGTTGACCAAAAGGCGGGTTACCTATGACAAGAATTTTCTCGGAAGTTTTCTTACTATGCTTGTAGGTGAGCCAGTCTTGTTTGATAATGTCAGAATGCTCAGGATGAATATCCATAGCAAGGCAACCTACTATTTGATTAGAGAAAGCACCCGAACCAGCAGAAGGTTCAATAATAGTAGTAAAGTCTTCTATACCTGTTTTATCTATACAGTATTTAGCAATAGGTATAGAAGTATAGAACTTATCTAGGGAATGTTTTTGTCCACCTGATTTAGTGGTTCCTTTAATTTTTCCCATAATAAAGATATCGGTACTACTTGATATCTAGAACTATTTTCTGTCCCACCATGAACTCGACTTCTCCTGCCACGTCCCATGCAGAGCGTTCGTGGTTGCGGGTTCCAGCACCATTATTACTACCAGCAAGTTCTTTAGGGCGACGACCTTGTAAATCTGCTGGGTAAGTATCCACAGGTTGTGAGCCGTTCTTTCCTGGACGAACAATAACAGCGTCAGGGTGTAAAGCAGCAAGAGCACCAACTACAATACCTGTCCAAATAATATATTTGGGAGAGTTCAAAGCAAGCTTACCTTGGTTATAAGCATTAGGGACTGTAACACCTTCAATACCTATTTTAGCATCAGGGAAAAGACTTATGACTTCTTCTTCAATAAGGCGAGACACTTCTACTGCCCAAGCAATAGGGGGTGTATCATCTGGTCTAACATATGTGGAAGATAGTAAACATTCCATACCGTTACGAACACTTACTCCTGTATATTTAGCACCAGGGTCTATACCTATTGTAATCATAAAATCCTTCTTTATATAAGTATATAGGAAAACCCCCACAAAAGTGGGGGTCAACCAAATATTTATTTATATTTATTAGGAACTTTGAATAACCTTACGCAGGTTCTCCTCGCCAGCACCAGCGTAGAAGTCAATAAAGTCAGTCAAAACACTCTCAGGGAGTTGCTGTGCTTTACTGTATTCCTTGCCGAAAGTCTTACGAAGAAGGTTAGCAACAAGTTTCAAATCAGCGTCAGGAATGTTAGCCTCTTCAATAAGCTCACGGAAGTAAGCAACAGTTTCATCTGAAGCCAATTCATTACGCTCGTCCTCTGGAAGAGAAGAGATATCTACTGGAGCAAAAATAGCAAGGTCAAAATCTTCCTCAACTACTTCTACGGGAGACTCAACAACTTCTTCGACAACTACGACCTCTTCTGGAAGAACTTCCTCAACTACAGGTTCAGGCTCAACAGCCACAGGAGCCTCTACAACGACCTCTTCTACCTTCTGAATGTCAGGCTTCGAAACAGGCTTCTTAGCCTCAGCAACAGGCTTCTCGTCCTTTACAGAAGCAACTACAACCTGCTCGCCATAAATACCAACAGGAAGACCGTGAGAGAAGTTAGTAGGAGCGTTAGAAGCATGAACCACAATCTGGAAACGCTCAAACACAGCATTACCAACCTCAGCAATCCAAGCCTTCACAAGAGCATTAGCATCCTCAGAAGTACCAACATTTACAGGCAGAGGGTAATAGTTCTCAACCGTATCGTAAATGATACCACGAATACGACCGTGAGAAGCTGAGGCACGGTCTGGACGGTAACCTTGACCATAAATCTTTTCCTGAACACGGTCAGCAATAGAGAGCAGAAGCCCAGTGAAATATGCTACACCTTCATCAAGAGAAGCATTATCTACACCAGCATCAGTAAGTTGCTTGCGAACGAAAGACTCAGCACCTTGACCAGCTGCGAAACGAGCGTGACCTAAGTTCTCACGACCGTCAGAGTTCCACCATTCCCAAGGCTTACCTTCGCCAGAGAAAGAAGTATGAACTGGAGGACGCTCCCCCGCACCACTATCATCAGAAGAGACAGTAGCGAAAACTTCAGAGGGAGCAACGCCCAAAGCGATAGCTGCACCAATAGCGGAAGCTTGAACTTCAGGAGAAGCGTTAGAAGCAATAAGAGCCTTCAGAGAAGCAAGAACAGTCTCGCTATTTACAGATACTCCGCCACCAGAGCCACTTACGGGGCGAGTGTCAGAACCAGTAGCCTTGTGACGACCATAGACAGGAGCAGTATCTTCACTGGGGTGAGTAACAGCCTCGTCAGAAACAACATCATTTGCAGCTGCAAGAATACGAATAGCATTCTTGTTTGCAGTAATCATATCACCCTTGGGGCGAACTTCTTCCATAGGTTGCTCACGGGGAATGAAAGACTTACGCTGAATCTCAATGCGGTAATTGACATCTTCACCGCTCTCCTTCGCACGAAGAACTTCAGTGTGAATAGGAGTGCCAACATTAGCCCATCCCTTGATAGGGTTCTTTAGGTTCTCTTCCATAAAAGAAACCTGAACACTACGGTCTTTGTTACCAAGAACGATATCAGTTACTTTGCCTCGTCCTTTGACAACGACAACCTCAGCACGAACACCATTAGCGTCGGCACCATCGTGGGAAATGAACTCTTGTGACATTTATTATTTCTCTTTCAATATGTTGTATTATTTATTATATCATACAAAACAAGTTTACGCAAACTCATTTTTAGAATGTTTTAGACCCGCAGGTCTTGAGGCTTAGTAATACGAGACTGTAGAACATTCTCATTTAGGCGAAGGTCACCATCAAAAACATGATATAGCCATAGCTTACGAAGAGACTCAAAGACTTCAAAAACTTCATCAGAAAGCTCAACTTCAACAACTTCATATGCTTTAGGCGAAAGGTGAACTGCTACGGCACGGTCAATGTGGGGTGTAGCAATAAGTGTCTTATCATCTGGGCTGATAAGAGTTGTGCGAGCAAACGCATTTAACTGAACAGCAACTGAAGAATGGATACCACTACGGGTAGTATTGTGAGTAATAATACCAGCAGTAATGTGAGTGTGAGAGCCCTCAACCTCAATAGCGATTGTAGGTTCTGCCTCAATAAGTTCAGCATCAACAATCTTGGAAGAAACAGGACCGTGAGTGAATACATAGTCACTATCAATTTTAGGAACTCGAATAACTAGTTCTTCCGCAGGGTCTGAAGAAACGAGCTTGACCTTCTTAGCACCACGGTGAGTAGTAATGCCCAAGTTTAGGAACAGTTGTTGTAGTGATTCGACAGCAGATAGTGAAGCCAGAGCAATACGGTAATCGTTGGGGAACAATACACGGTTCATAAATACTTCACGAACTCCCGCCAAGAAACCTTCAAGAGCGAGTAAGTCAGTAGCAAATACTGCGTCAGGAATATTAGGAGAATCAAGAAGCTCTAGAAGAGGAACCCCTTGACCTTCCTTGACACCTCGTGAAAGCACAGTAACAATATCTTCACGAGTAACCTTACCGTCAACGACCTTCATACCAAGAAGTTTGATTTCTTGAAGAGCAGTCTCAGTCAAAGTCTCAGGAAGAGTATAAACGCCCTTCTTATCATGACCTGTCGAAGCATTATTAATAATAGACCAAACAACACCAACCGCATATGGTGATACACGGTATGCCCATTCAGTATAAGGACGGTTAGGGTTGTGGTTCCAACCAGCAGCTAGGTGAGCAATATCGCCATAACGAACTTCGGATGCCTGAACCCAATCAATACCCTTATCACGAATAACAAGAATGGGGTGTTCTTTAGTTACGTAGAGAGTTTGTCCGTGTTCTGTACGAAGTTTGATGATGTCTTGGATGCCATTGTCTGCTGTCCAAGAAACTTTAGCAATGTGGAGGTGCTTGGTGGGTGTCCAAGCTACAATCTTATCACCTTCACGAATGTCTTTCGCTACCTTCTGAGTACCATCCGCCATTAATACTGGGGTGTTTAGTGTAGTACACTTATAGTCACCAGCTACTGTTGCGTTTTCGATTTCTGCTACAAAGTCAGTAGTTCCAGCATATTTGAGACCATCACGGGTTTCACCGAAACCTGTTAGTTCGACGTGTTTGAAGGTTGGGTTGAAGTCAGACAAAAATTTCTCTCCTTGAATTACGCACTTACGCTCGTCTTCTGTTAATGTGTTAGGGACTTTCCCTCCCAGAGCGAGTGCTTCCATAGCAGCGTGAACATTAGTTCCACGTTGTGCTGCCTGACTAAGGTCTACGGTATGTAGGCTCTTCAGGTAGCGTTCTGCTTGGATGGGTTCTGTACGGTATTTTTCTGGCCAGTTCTGACCTACACGTACAGCTTCTTTCGCAACCTTATTAGCAACCCATTGTTGTAGATAAGGCATATTGCGAACGTTGAGAACATTAGTAATCGAAGGGTAAAGGTGACCGTTATAGAGTGCTTCAGGAATTTCTTCTAAAGCATACTCGTGCTCGTCAATGGGTGAGCGATAAACACGACCAATAGCTCCACCCGCATCGATAGATAGGGCTGGGTCAGTTTCTGGTTTGTTATCGTTTGGCACGGTTTTTGTTACCTTTCAAAATGTTCTTATATATTTATCATACAGCAGAACAAAACTTTTGTCAAGTTTTGGTAACAGTTTTTATTATGTCAGTTGATTAGTCGTGAATTGGGCAATACTCGTCAGAAGGAGCGTGAATAACAGTTCCTATACGGAAACCTGGCTTCCCAGTACAACCTCGACGCCATTCTTCATTAAAAATACGGCGTTCATTTTTAGCAGTTTGTTTATCTACTTCAACAATAAGAGATTCTTCAGTGTCAAACTCTTTACGAATAGACATAATATATTCTGGAGGAATACTAACAGTGCTATTACGGTCGGTCTTGATAAGAACCTTATAATGACTCACTGAAATACTTCCAGAAATAGTTGTAGGTGTCATAGGAGCATTCTTATTAAAAACAGTTAGAATAACTTGCTGACCATAGAAGACACCTAAGTCAATCTTTTTACCATTATGCAAGGTAAAGGTTGTGGCAAGGTGACCCGCATATTTTTGGTAACCTAGGCGACGGGGATAGGATTTTCCGATGAGTTCAAGAACTTCTTCCTCAGAGGCTTGGAAGTTCATTGCTTCGCCTTGACCGAGAATTTTAGCTTCTCCACCTGAAGTATCAACTACTTTCCAAGTGAAATCATTTTTGTTACCTGATGAAAGAACTTTAGCTTCAAAATGTGTCGTCTTCCAAGTCCATGCTTTGATGAATGGACTATCTGTAAATACCCAGGGAACGGCTTCCATAATATATGACTTCTTTCTTACTTACTATAAAAACTAAAAATAAATGTGATAACTGCTACTATACCACCAAGAACTATTGTAACACCAATAATAGGGAGAGCAAGATTTACAATACCTACAACTACCCGTTTTGTGTGTTCTTCCCCTACTGGCATTTCATCTTCAGGAACTTGAGGTGACCATGCACGAACAGATTCAGTTGGAATAGGCTCAGGAAGAGGGCGAGGTGGCAAGTCTTTTTCTTTTTTAGGCTTAGGTAATTCAAACCCGTCAAACTGTAAGTCAGACATTACTTCTCTCCTTCCATAGATATTATTTCATATTTAAAATCACTATGTTCAGCAAAGCGTTCCAAAACTGTATAGTGTCCAAAATATATTGGTAGATTTACTCTATCGGATACCAAACATTTAATATTAGCATCAATATCAAAAAACTTCTCTAATACAGCCGCTTTATCATTGAATAGAATAAAGGAAGAATTTAGGTTGCCCTTAGAAGTAACCTCTACGAGGGTTTCTCGCTTCTTAGCAGAATAGTCTTTTACCATAAGCATATTTTCTAACATAGAAAGCAACTCCTCTGGTAGGGTATGTAAAACAATTTTTACACCAGCAGAATTAGAAACATAAAGAGCAGGTTGTCCAGTCTCTAAATCATAGAAAAGATTAGACGTAGAGTTAATAAGTTTATCTATATCATTACTTCTACTTTCGACAAAGAATTCATAATCTTCACGAGCAGCATGAGAATATGAAAGACTTGTATCTTTTCTGAATAGTTTACGCATTACTTAAAACTTTCTACCAAACTTGCAGGTAAAGGCAAAGTAAGAATGAGCTCTACTTCTTTTTCTGAAAGCCTTAGCGGAATAGCACGCTCAGGTAAGTCCATTACCGCAACGATTTGGTCAGAAGGGAAAATAGAACTCTCATTACGAGCCTGAGAAACACTAATCTCTGCTTGAATACGAGTCAAGATATCTCTTGCTTCAACAGCATCCAAAGGAGCATCAGTTAAATGATTAATAACTAATGAGTGTAAGGTTTCCAATTCTGGTAAGGTTACCCAGTAAATAGTAGTATTATCAGACATAACTATTTACCTAATTGGTTTATAACCTCGCCAGAGATTTGATTCTGGTTGATAACAAGTAGGTCACCAGCAGTACAAGCTCCTGAAACACACTCTACGAGATATTGATTCTTTAGGTAACCACCCTGAGCAAATTCAGCAGGAAGGACACCAGCAATATTATCTCCACCAACAGAAGCATTGCCATAGTTATCTACGATAATTTCTTCGACAGGTCCAGCAATAGTTTTCACTACTGCACCATTTGGTAATCCACTAAAACCTTCTTGGAGATTAGTTAGGAAACTATTTGATACTACATTACTTGTAGAAACATAGATAGTTGAATCTTGAGGAACTGTTCCTCCAACATATGTTCCTCGAGCAACAAAGAACTGACCACTACCAGGAGTGGAAGTACTGTAAGCAATAGTGGCTGCTAATCCAGCATAAATACCTACAACAAGTACCGCAGCTAGGATTAAGAAAATAACAATACTTTTTGCCCAGCCTCGAATCACTTCGCCCCAACCTATAGTTTCATATTCTACCATAGGAGTTAGAGTGCTTGGAGCACTCAATCGTGGGCTTTCTTCAGAATCTAAATCAACAATTTTAGAAGAAGAACGGAGTTTACCTTTATTAGCAGACATATTACGTTACCTCAAATCGTCTTCAGTAATACCAGAAAAGTCTGTGGGTAGTACTAGAGGAATTTCTTCTTCTACGACTACGCTCTCAACTACTTCTTCAACAACTGGTTGAGCAACAATAGTTTCTTCTACAACAGGAGCAACTTCTTCTACAATAGGAGTAACGCCACCCTGAGCAGCAGCAAGTTGAGCTTCTAAGGAAGCAACATAATCTTCTACCTGAATAGTCCAAGCATCAATCTCTACTTGTTTAGCTTCAAGCTCAAGAACTTTGTTACGGAGTTCTTCATTAGCAGCAAGCAATGTGGCTACTTCTTCATCGGTGGCATTCTCGGTAGCAATACCACCCTGATATTCATAAACCTCAATTTGGTTACGCAAGTTAGCAACGTCTACACGAGCACGGTCAAGTTCAGCACCAAGGTTATAGACATCCATGTCACGAGTGTGTAGAATAGCAGCGTAAGAGTCTAGAGTCTTGTCTACTTCTTCCTTATAAGCTTCAACTTCACGGAAGTGGTAACCTGGACGTGTTTGGGTGAAACGAACACCTTTAGATTCTGCGGGTGTAAGCACACCATCAGGTAGTTGCGTTTCTACGTTAATGCCCAATTGTTCTAATGAACCGCTGGTAATATTGTCAGTCATGTATGCTCATTTCTCCTTACTTGCATATAAAATATCGGCAGAGAAAAGCCTTTTTAGAGAAAAACCTATAAAACCCCTTAGTTTTCCCAAGTTTTATGATAATATAAAGAGTATATGTTTTTACTGGAAGGAAACAGTGAGTAAATCACAAGCAATAGCACCAAACCGCTATCCTGTATATATGAAATTTATTGTACAAGATATTCAGAAAGAAAAGTTCAATAACGCAATCTATAACCTTGTTGAAAAATATGGTATAGAGGACAGTTATAAAATCGTTTCTGTTTTACCTGATGAGGGTGGTATTGAAGAGAACCTTATTGTTATACGCATCGATGTTCCAAATAACAATAAAAAAGATGCGGAAACATTCCTACATTTTAGTAATGAAGTATTTGTAAAACTGGGACTGGACTTCTATCCTACATATATTGAAGCCCCAATAGTAAGGAAAAAATGAGTGAGACAATCTTCTTATCAACCATCGACTTCACATTAGAAGAAAAGAAAGTTTTAGACGAACTATCTGACGGACAATGGCACCCCGAATATAAGATTAAAAAAGAAGTAGGGAATAGTAAAGTTCTTCCTATCCTACAAGACCTCAACGATAGAGGACTTATTCTCGCAGGAGAAAACAATAGCTTCCGAATGAACGGTGACGTTCTTACCGCTTGGAGAACAATAACTGATTTCAAAGAAAAAGACACTCCACGTTATATGCCTCGTTTCTTCGGCGGAGTACTCGAAGATGATGGTTGGCCATTAGCAGAACTACGCACTTACGACCTTATCCACTTCAGAGTAAATGGTGACTACTCAAAAGAAGACATCAACGATATCATTGATAACACAGGAAACGTCGCACGAGGCGAAGACGGACTACACCGTGTATTTATTGAAGGACACGGTAAAGAAATCTACGAAACAATCAAACATTACAAATCTCCAGAAGGAGTAAATGTTTTCTCAGGCGTTCGTTTAGAAAAAGATATCAAACGCCGAGAACTAACAGACCTACCGCCAGCATATATGGCTGACCTTTGTCGCTACTATGGTAATTTTGCTAAAGTTCTCCTCCGTCCTAATATGACAAGCATTACTAAGCATTTACAAGACCCCGATGATATCCAACAACAAATTTATCTATGGGTTATTGACGCTGTTCAACGTTATGACCACACTACTAGTATTCCATTCGCAGCCTATCTTGGAAAAATGCTTTCCAAGTGGGTATTCAACCTAAACCGTCAAAGTTTTGGTCGTCACATTGCTGACACAGAACTCAAACACTCTCGTGTAGTAAATGAGTTCCGTAATGCTAATGGAAGAGAGCCCTCTGTTGAAGAGATAGCAAACATCCTAGAGGAAGATATTACTACAGTAAAAAGTGAGCGTTACTCTATCAATAGCGTAGCAAACCTTCGTGCTATTGGAACTATTGATAGTGAAGACTCCCCCGTTCATATTACTACAACAGAAGATATTACTGTAAGGTATGAAGAACGTATTGACCAGACACTACTTTCTGCCGCTATTACAGCAGCCGCTCTTGCTGGTAAAGACCCTAATATACTTGGTTGGCTTTCTGTCTATCATAATACTTGGGGTTCCCCGAAAGCCAAAAAACTACTACCGAATGCTGACCAGAAAACATTCAATTCTAAATCAGCACTCATTCTAAAAGACGCCCAAACACGACTAAAGAAACTCGGAGTATACTAATGACTGTAGATAACGGTTATGCCATCATAAACATAATGCTAGCCTCATTGGTAGTATTGTTTGGTTTAGGTATCTTTACTTATAAGATGGCTAGCGTTTGGGAAGAGCGAGACTATTTTGCTATGTTCAAAGACCGTTGGTTACACGGTATTGGTATATCTATAGCATTAGCAATAGGTGTTCTTATTATTTCTGTTATAGAAGCAAAAGACCAACTATTATATTCTGACTACTCTATTAGTATCTTAGGTTCAGATATTAATCGTAGTGTGTTCATTATGATACCACTTATGATTACAGTATTTGTTATGGCTTTTAGTGCGTGGACGGACTTGTGGTCAGGGCACGCTCCATCAGAACTTGCTTGGGCTGGTATTTGGACTACTATGCCATTCATGCTCGTATATATGTTTACGGCTACTGAGAAACCACTAGTTTGGGTTCCAGTCCTCATATGGGGCTTTGTAGCGTTTATGTTGTACTTCAACCGTGGTTTAGGTGATGCTGATGTTCGCCTTCTTTGGCTTATCAACATTGCTACTGTATGGTGGGTCGGTTTGTATTGGTCTGCTCTTCTTTTCACAGTAGCAGCATTCTTACAAATCGTTGTTCACGCTATGGCTCAAAAGTTTGGCTGGGGTCGCTTAGTAAATATCGAGTATAAGCCTCGTGAAATCAGACGCCGAGAATTCTGGGCTAAATACTTCCGTAACATTGACCCTACTAAAGAAAGCCGTGACCGTAGACACGTTCCTTTCATTCCTGTAATGGCTATTGCTTGGATTGGTGGCTTGACCGTTCTTGTTGTATGGTTCCCAAGTGAACTTGTTATCAACAATATGTTTAGTATTTTCTAAGATACAAAGTTAAATAAAATAACCCCAAGTTTTTAGGCTTGGGGTTATTTTATTTGTTTATAAGGTTATTAGCAGGTCTGAGTAGAACTACCAGTAGCGGCACTACCTGCCTTCTTTATGCAGTCACCAGTTTGTTTTGCAGCACCTTCAATAGCGGGGAATAATAGGTTAGCAACGAGAATAGTTACACCAACGAAGAGAGCAATAATGATAATTGTTTGAACAATGTCACCACGCTCAGTCTTACGGTTGAGGAGTGAAGAAGTCTTGAGACGAGTCATTCCATTCACGTAGCCCATAGTAATCCCATCAACAGTGCTGTCAACGCTTGACTTTACCTTTGATACAATATTAGTCATTTTGATTTCCTTCTTGGGTTAGGAAGCAACATTTATTGCCTCTTATTTATATATATCGGCTATAACCAGTTATTTATTCCCATAAACTCTGATAATTTGCTGATAAAGTTTTATTCTGTGTCTTCCTCGTCAAAGTCTTCTGACTCTTCGTCAGTTTCGTCTGATTCGATGTGAACTAGCCACTCTTCTTGGAAGCTTTGTAGCCAAGGAATCGCAATCTCAAGATATGCTGTAACTTGAGGACGACGCTCGACAGGAATAGTCTCAATAAGGTCTTCATTAGAAGGCATCTGAGTTAGGTTAGTAAGAGCAGAGTAGAGGTTATATACTGCTTCATAACGACGACGAACCTCCGCAGGGTCTTGCCCAGCGAAAGCGTCAACTTCTTCTTCCTCATCATCAAATGAGTAATCGCCTGAGTATTCACCATTACCAGTGTACTCACCATCAAAGTCATCATCGTCATCTTCTTCAGCGGCACGCTCTGCTTGACGCTCTTTATATTCAGCGATAAGTTCTTCAATAACTTCGCCAGCTTCGTCAGCAGGAACACCAGCCATACGCTCTTCGAGTTCTGGGATGAAGTCATCCATAGAAGCTTTTAGACCACGAGCGGTTGCGTCAGAAACGTATACTTGTGTGCCTTCTGGAGATACTGCCTCAATAGCGTTGATAACGTTTGCTTGGTTGAGGAGTTTGTAAGCGTAAGATTTGGAGTAGTTGAATTCTTCTTTGATATAGTTCTCGAAAGAGGAGTAGCCGAGTGCTACGTGTGCTTTACCTGCGTGAGCACGAGCAATAAGCAAGTAGAGCACGTTAGTAGTTGTGCGAATCTTGTTTGTAATCTCACGAGCTTCGGTTTCATTGAGTTCAGGAGAAGAGAGGTCTACAACTTGTGTATGTTCGTTACCTTCATCATCAAGGTGTACAACAGTCATAGCAGGGTTACCATCTTCGGTAAGACCATCTACTGCTGACACAATGTTAGGCATACTACTAACAGAAGCATCTTCAGGGTATGCTACTTCGAGTTCGAATTCATCGTTATCTGACATTTTTTCTCCAAAAAATTAGTTAATTATTTTATCGGCAGATAAGACATTTTTACTGCGGACAAAATATAACTAACAGGAGATAAACTTAACTAGCCTCTAAAGTAGAACCTTCACGAAGATTAGGTATTAAAGTAACAGTCTTATCCACAACATCAGCAGCTTCTTGCGTGTGATTGATAATAAGAATTTGATTAATAGGTAGGGCTCTAATCATTCCAAGCATTGCTTGACGACGGTCAGCGTCTTGAGCAGTCAAAACTTCATCTAACCAAAGAAGTTCAGGGTTACCACCAGTGATGAGGAACGCAATAGATAAACGAAGAGCCAAAGCAACTGCTGATTCCTCTCCCCCAGAAAGCCAAGTAACTGGACGAGTATTACCTTCACTATCTGTGACACTTGGAGTAAAGTTCTCATCTAGAATGATTTCAGTAAAAGCACCAGAAGTCATCTCACTAATAAGAGAAGTAGCATAGTCTGAAAGTTCAGGAGCAAGACGAGCAATACTATCTTTACGGAACTTATCTAATACTTCAGTAGTAGCAACAATCTGCTCGTGTTTAGCGTGAGCTTCTTGGCGTGCTTCATAGAGACCCTTTTGATTATCTCGCTCAGTCATCGCAGCAACATATGTTACATTATGAAGATTATATTCATTCTGAACTTCAGATAAGGTTACGTCAATACGCTCAAGAAGACTCTTAGCTTCAGTGTATTCTGCTTCCAGAGAGTCCATATCAGGAAGTTTCTCTTTACGAGCTTGGATACCATCTTCAAGGGCAGGGATAAGGTCACTAATATATTTGATAGCTAGTGTAAGAGTTTCGACCTTCTCAGCATATGTGAGGGCGGTCTTTGCTTCGCTATATTGTGAATATACTTCATCACGAGTTGAGGAAAGTGTTTTACCATCAGCAAGAATAGTCTCGAGTGTTTTAGGAGAAACTATATTCTTTTTCTCAGCAGCGAGTTCTACTGATAGTTCTTTTATTCTTTCAACGGAAACTTCCCATGAGGTATATGCTCTAATGGTCTCTCCAAGAGTATTCTTTTCAGAACGAAGAGAACTAATTTGAGAAGAAACAAACTCTTCATCTTTCACGATATCATCTATCTTCTTGATAATATCTTTGAGTTCTTTCTCATAATCCTTAGTATCGTGAGCTTCCCAAGCACGCAAACAGGTAGGGCATTCATCTGCTTCACCGTTGGCTTCTAACGCCCCCTCGATGCTACCCTTTCGGGTTGCTAAAGTCATACGTTCAACAATCAGGGTGTTCTTCTTCTCGTCAAAAACAGTAATTTTCTCATCAATATCTTCTAAAGTGGTAGAAGGCTTAGAAGGTTCTACAAGGGTGGACAGTTTGTCTATCTCTACTTGTAAGTTACTCAGGTTCTGTTCAGCAACCTTAGATTGAACATTCAAGTCAGCATATTCTTTACGCTTTGCTTCCAGGTCATTATCAAGAGCCTGATATTGCATTTGAAGTGATTCAAGTTTCTCAGAAGTCATGCCACCGTGACGAAGGTTAGCTTCTTCTAGTTCACGCTTCTTGTCATTCTGTTCCTCAATAAGAGCGTTGAGACGGTTGATTTCAGTATCAAGTTCGTGCTTCTGGTCTTTGGCTTCAAAGAAAGCACGCTCGAGGATATCAGACGCTTTCTTAGCTTCGTCACGCTTTTCTAGACCAGTCTTGATACGAGCATCAAGTTTCTCGTGGATATCTTCTTCTACAAGGAATAGTTCTTGAGCACGGTTATAGTCCTCTACTGAACCTTGTAGATTCCCCAAGAGTTTCTTAGAACCGCTTTCTTCTTCACGGGCAGACTTGAGGGCAGCATTAATTGTTTCGATACCTGCTAGGCGTTCGATGATACTTTTACGTTCTGCTGGTTTCGCAGATACGAGAAGGTCAAGTTCTTTTTGACGAACAACGAAAGCAGTTTTGAAACCTTCAGCGTCAATACCTAAACGCTTCTTGAGCCACTTCTCGGCATAGGATACACTACCAACGTTGATTTCTTTACCGTCAACATAAATCCACGCTTTTACAGTATTATTTTTTCCAGAGATTTCACGAAGAACTTCTACTGTTTGACCTAAATGAGTAAAAACGACAGAAACTGAACACTCTTCTTTTTCGCTACCTGTGCGGCGAAGAGAAGACACCGTTGCCCCTTCAGGACGAACACCATAAAGAGCAAACATTACAGCAATGAGGAACGAGGTTTTACCTGCACCATTAGAACCAAAGATACCTGTAATACCTTCGGTTAATGGTTCTAGGGTTGCTTCACGAATAGCACGGAAGTTTCTTACACGAATACTGTTAATGGTTATCATCGAGCACCTCCCCATCTAACGCACGCTTAAGGTATTCTTCAGCGTCTGCTACTACAATATCTTTATATTCTGTTGGAATAGTTGTTTCGTATTCTTTAATCCAAGTGGAGTATTGTTCTACGATGTTTGTCTTCTTAGTGAAAGAAAGTTTCTTCTCATCTGTAACCTCATGTTTAGTGACAAGGTTATTGGTAAACTCTAGCTGCCATTGTAAGGCGTGAGAAGATAGTTCGGCAAGTCGAGCACGGTCTAAGGCGTCTCGGGTCGCACGTGAGGCATTTACGACCTTCTGGCGTATGATTGGAGCGTCTTCAGTCTCTCGTGTACCATCTAAGTGCTGTTCAATAAGTTCCATAATGTCACCAGCAGACATATCAATACCGTCAATAAGTTTTAGGTCATACTGTGGACGCTGGTGAATGTTTTTAGGAACAAACTTTACACTACCATCTACTTCTACTTGAACCATCATCCAACCACGGTCACCAGGAGCATCAGAGAAACCACGACGAAGTGTAGAGCCAGAATACCAAGTGTTGAGGCTTTCTCCACCTACTGCGTAGCGACTGTGATAGTGCCCCAGAAGTTTAGCAGAGAATAAATCGGAAGTGATAAGGTCGATGGGAACAATCTGTTCACGAGGGCTATCAGCACAACGAAGAAGGTCTTGGTTTTTAGGGTCAAGAGCAGCACCGTGTGTAGTAAAGATGTTGATGTCAGCAGAAGATGCTTCTACTTGTGGAGCATTCTCAGCAGATAGACCGTGATGAGCTACGGAGTGAAGCATGAGTCCAGCATCTAGTTCATATTTCTGATATGGAGCGAAGAGTGAATAAATACCTCTGTCAGGGTCGTCAATAGCGGCGTTAGCGGCAAGTTCTGAACGGATGTCTGTAGCATCATGGTTTCCTGCGAGAATATAGACAGGAATTTTGTGTGTTGCTAGTTGACGTAAGTAATACTGAACTACACTAATGTCTTTGATGGTAGGGTGGGAATAGTGGAATAGGTCTCCTGCTATAACAACAGCGTTAATAGGCTCCTCGTTTGTAACGATTTGCTCAATAATTTGACGAAAAGCTTCATACCCATCTGCAACACGAATATTCGTGCCAGATGCGTCACTTTTGACTTTGGCACGATATCCGATGTGTGGGTCTGCGAAGAAAGCAATGTTGTAAGTCATATACTATTCAGTATAGCATACCTTTTACTTTTATACTAATCTATTACTAAACTTTTTATCGTAGAGTAAGAACCGCAGAAGGTTTAGAAGTAGGATATGTTTGGTTCACTGCAGGGAAGTGAGTGTTGAAAGCATATACTGTTGCTGTAACCTTGGTTGCGTTAGGGTTAGTAAGTGTAATTACTTGTTCTAGAGTATCTGTTTGATAGATGCTCTCAACGCCGTCTTCTATTACTGTTACTGTGTAGTAGTCAGCATAGTTTACAGAGTTCCAACCGAGTGTGTAAGTGTCTGCTGTTTGAGCGACCTTTGAGAACCCTGTGGGGGTATTAGGAAGGTATACTGTTACAGGGTTTGTAGCAACAGAAGTTCCTTGGTCGTTTACAGTCTTTACAGTAATTTCAGTAGCTTGTCCATAAGGAACAGTTACGTTGAAGTTAAGGGTTGGGATGCCGTGGTTAGGCATAACATCTACGGAGTTTGTAGCTCCACCGCTAGACTTGACTGTTACTACATAGCGTGTAGCAAATGGGTCATCTTTCCAAGAAACAGTTGTGCTAGCACCATCTTGGTTAGACCATACATAGTCTTTTGGAGCAACTGGAATACCTGAACCAGGAGTACATTCTGCTTCGATAAAGAGTGTGCTGTCTTCTGCAAGAGTAGCACAGTCAAGACCGATTGGGTCTGGCTTCTGACCTTGACCATCTGGTGGAGTAGGAGTAGGAACTGGAGCGGCACCCATACGGATGTCTACTACTGTTCCACGAGGAACACCACCAGAGTAGTCACGAAGGTAGTTACCATTGATGTAGTTTTGGAGTCCACCAGGAACTGTAGTCCAGTTAGAGGTTGGTGGGTTACCACGACGAGCGAAGATGATACCACCTTGTGCTGCGGAGTAGTTACTGATACCACCACGAGTTAACATGTTGTAAGAGTATACGTTACCGTCTGGGTCTGATACTGTTCCACCACCGTTGAATGGGTTAGTGTACCAGTTTGTGTAGCCTGCGTTAGAAGGAGTAGTGTATACGTTTGACTGTCCTTCACGGTAAAGGTCGATAGCACCAACAGTTACATCAGAAAGACCACGTTGAGGTGCTGGGTCAATTTCCATACGACGACGGAGAGAAGGTTGTGGTTGACGCCATTCACGAGCGATACCTGTGTAGCTTGGGATATCAGGGGAAGATACAAACTCTTTAGAACTTGTGCGACCGAGACCGTTAGCAGAGTAAGCAGTCACAACATAAGTATAATAAGAACCAGGCATTTGGTTGTTCATTACTACAGTTGTTCCAGAGCCTGTGTATTTAAGAGTATCTTGAGCAATATAGTATGCTCCATCACCCTGGTCAACGATACCACCAGTTTGGGTACGTGTTTGACGGAAGGAATATCCACCGAAAGCGTTGTATGAGTTATTCCAACCAACAGTAATGTTAGTGGTTTTAGGGTTAGAACGGCTAGAGTCGAATAGTCCAATAGGCATTGGTGTAGCATACTGGTCAGAATAACAACCTGCTTCACCAGAACCATCTACAACGAATGAAGTCCAGCAGTATGCTTTATCAGGAAGAGGCATATCTTGGTTCATTTGTTGGTATTGAGTAGAAGTTACACCAAGAATGGTAAATGGTGCTGGGTATTGTTTAGCAATAAGACCATCAACATTTTGTGCGATAGGACCGTCACCAGCGTCGTTGTATGGTTGGATAATGTAACAAGTAATAGAACCCCATTGAGCGGAAGAGTCAACTAGTAAGTTAACTCCACCTGCGAAGGCAGCACCGTTGAGCATATCTCTATCGTTTTGTTCGGTAGGACATACAGTTGTTGCTGCGAGAGAAGAGATAGAGTAAAGACGGTAAGCGTCTGTGTTATCAGCACGAGATACTACACTAATGTAGTTATCAGTTGTTGTAGAACGAGTGCTGTCTACTGCTTGGAAAGAGTAAGAAGAAGCCTTTGGAGGAGAGATAAGCTTTTGTCCAGCAGAAGGAACTGAATCTCCACCAGAGCCGTTTTCACCTGTGTTGAAAGCAACTACCATATAGTCATAAACATCACCATAAGTTTTGTTTAGGTCATCGTAGCTGTCAGTTGTACCGTTATTGATAGTAGCAACAGTTTGAGCATTGAGCCAAGATTTTTCAGTAGAAAGCTTACGAAGAATCTTGTAACCTTCAGCACCGTTCATAGGTGTCCAAGTTACTTGGTTTGTGAAACCACGAGCAACAGTATAGGTTTGACCCTTGCTAGGGTTAAGAGTACCAGTTTCGGTATCGTTTTCTTGTTTAGCAGTTAGTGTCTTACGGTCAGTTTTGTTGAAGTTGACAATAATGGGTTGGTCAGGAGTTACAGTAAGACCAACAACATTAGAAGCGTCAGAGATACCAACGGCACAACCAGCGACAACAAAGTATTGGTATTTTTCTCCCCAAGTAACTGTGGTGTCAGAGTAAGTAGTTGTAGAGAAGTTATTGACAACTGCTACTACCATAGGGTTTGCTTTTTGCTTGTCATTCATACGGTATAGAGTATAAGTGTTAGAACCCTTTACTTGTGTCCAAGAGAGGTTAGCAACAGTAGTTTGTGGTGTTAGAGAACCTACGAGGGTAGGAGTAGCACAAGTTCCTGTAGGTGAAACTTCTCCACCATTATCAATGTTAGTAGCAGCATAACGAGGAGTCGCAGCAGAAGCAAGTTCAATCATACCCTTACGACCGTCAATTTTTAGAAGGAAACCGTAATCTACACGAGTAATGTCTTTAAGTTGTTCATTCACTACTTGTGTTTCCATAGTAGCGTTTGCTTTGTTGAAGTAAGAGAAGAGAGGACGGTCTTGTTGGTAGATAGAATATCCTTGAACTGCTACCTTAGTAGTCCCTACGTTACTACCATTTTCACGACGGTATTGAACAATCGCAGGAGCATCTTTGGGAAGTTCTGCTGTGTTTACGCCAGAAGGAACGCTTACTTGATAATTATCTGTAGGGTTCCAATAAAAATACGAGATTTCGTATGTTTTATTATCTTCTGCTGCGATAAAACTTACACGATAGTCATCAGCATAAGTGAATTCTGTAGCAGAAGAGAGGTCACGTGTCATTTCAGAGATAGTGTCTGCTGCTTGGTTTTGTGTCATAGAAGACGTAGAGAACTTAGAAGTGGAGTTTGACAGCATTACGACACTAACAGTGATGGCTGTAGTGACAAAGATGAAGAGACCGATGGCAACGAGTATTTCTACAAGAGTAAAACCTTGTTCGTTTCGGTGAGTGCTGTTACGTAATTTATTCCACATTTTATAGTCCTTACAATATAACTATCGGCTTTTTTGGGACTTTATTGTCATTTTCTCAGCATTTTTCCAGAAAAGTAGACTTTTATTTTACTTCAGGTGATAAAGTTATCGTGCTAGCACCATTTTTATCCTTAACAAGGACTGTCATAGTCTTAAAACCTGTAAATTCATAGGCAGTACGTTTAGCAATAATACCCATCCAAGTATTAGGAGCAATCTCAACCTCTAAGAATCCTTTATTACCTAATGGAGCACCCTTAATTGAACCTGTACCGTCAATGATACTACCGACAGTAGAGTCAGAGTTCGAAACTATCATACAACAACTACCAATAATTGCTTGGTTTATATCAGTAATAGGAATATCATACCCAGTTTCAGGTTTATCAGAAAGCTCTAATTGTCCTGGATTATAAGTAATAAGAGAATTTAGGAATGTTGCTATCTCAGCAGGAGTAGAAACATTTGCTGCTTGGTAGTTTTGGAAGGAACCTTCCCAAGTAAGACCATCAGTAGACGTTCCTGACCAAGTAGTATCTTTGCCAATACCAAGCTGGCTTACTAAGTCTGTATAAACTTTTTTAGATTCTTTAGAAGAATCTCCATTTAGAATAGTTGCAAAATCCTCAAAATCTAAAGTCCAAGTTGCTTGTTTATTAGATAAAGTCTTCATTTTAGCATTATCCCCAGCAACTGTTTTATAGGCATTTAGAGCATAGTCAACATCAGAGAAAGAACCTTCAGGAATAAAAAGAAGGAAGTTACCTGAAACAGTAGGATATAGTTTAGTAGAACTATCTATTACTTCAGCGTTAGTAGGCATATTAGCTAAAATAATTTTCTGGTATGCTGCTTCTGCCTCCGCTGGAGTATTATAAATAACAAAAGTTGTAGGGACTCCAACAGAGGAAGCATTTACATACTGCTTACCTTTTGACATAGAAGTAGCAACATACTGAGCACCCGAAGAAATATCAGAGAACTTCACAGAATCAAGAGACTGGTTAGGTGATGCGGTAAGTAAAGCATTCCACCAAGTATCTGTAGCGGGAGCTACCATAATAGAAGCAGGTTTTACACCATCAATAGTGAGCATAGCACTAATAGCATCTTGAGGAGCATAAGTTTTCTGATTGCTAACAATAGAAAGAGCAACTCCACCAGCAATAATGCCTGCAACAAGGGCACTAGAAGCAGTTATAGCAATAACTTTATTCTTCTTAGGAAGACCACCCCACCAAGTTTTTACTTTATTTGGTTGCTCTTCTTTATTTTTGGTATATAATGAACTCATACTATTTATTATCGGCTTTCTGTGGTGAAGAAATCTTCAGGATATGGAATCAAAGTTATAGTAGCTTTACCTGTTTTATCTTGAACAAGAATATCCATTTCGTTATATCCAGCGAAAGGATAAGAAGTATTTATATTACCACGCATAGATGCTTGCCAAGGACTTGATAAGATTTTAAGGTCATAGAACCCCTTACCTTTCGCAAGCTTCTCAATCATAGTAGTTTTGTTATCAGGACTAGTGAGTCCACCTTGAGCATCAGACTCAGTAGCCATAGCCATACAACATCCCCATAGTAGAGATTGAGCACGAATAGTTCCACCAATAGAAACTTCACTACCACTTGGAATGTTTGGGTCAGCCGTAGGTGTCGGAACTGGAATTCCATTTTCGTCAATAGAAGTAAAGAACATCTTAGAAAGTTCAGTTGGTGTCTTCACCGCAGCACTATCGAAATTGCTAAAAGCTCCAGTCCAAACTAAACCGTCAGTAGAAGTTCCAGACCATACAGTATCTTTCGTGAAACCTAAACTTGTCAGAGTGTCAGTCATAAACTCTTTATCAAGTTGAGTAGAGTCTTTCATAAGAATGTTAGTATAGTCCTCGATAGATAAAGTCCAAGATGCTTTACCTTGTAGATTTATATCTTCCATTTTGTTAGTGGAATTTTTACTCTTAGTCTTTTCAAACTGAGTTAGAGCATAATCAATATCAGCATAAGCACCATTAGCGGCAAATAGAAGGACATTCTTATCAGTAATGCTTGGATATGTTGGCTTTACTATTTCCCAAGCGGCTTGTGCTTCAGCTTCTGTGTCATAGATAACAAAAGTACTGGGAGTGCCAATAGCATCAACCGCACCAAAACTTGTTCCTTTAGAAGTGGTAAAAGCAACATACTTAGCACCTTTACTGATAGTAGTAAAGTCTAAAGCATCTAAACTACGATTAGGAGTAAAGATAAGAAGGCTATGCCACCATTCTGGTGTAGCAGGAGCAATCGCTAAAGAACCTGGTTGTGTATTATCTACTGTTGTGATATCTTCTAAATAGCTTTGAGGAGTAACTTTGTTCTCCAAGGTTGTTTTGATATTGAACCCAAGAAGAATAATGAAAGCTACAATCAGAAACCCAGTAAGAACGCCAAAAATAGTTATCTTTTCTTTTTTAGGTAATACTTCCCAGCGGGATTTTAGACTGGGTGACTTGTTACTGCTCATATTCTTATTATCGGCTTTCACTATCCTACTCCCCCAGTGTTAGCAGTTTCAGGTGCCTCTTCATTTATAACTTGAGCTGTTCCTTCTTTAAGTATCAAAGAGAAATTATCAACAACAGTATTCCAATTGCTATCACTAATATCTGACTTATTTTTACAAGACATATCTATGACAACGAAAGGTAAAGCTTTAGAACCATTATCAGGATTAGTTATAGGAGTACTAAAAACTCTTACTGCTGTTCTGTGATTATCAAAATCTCCCTCATAATGTGGGGTGGAATAATCAGCATAAGCATACTGAACTTTATTTATAGAAGTATTCTTTATTGTAACTTTTTCTGTAGTAGCTAAAGTTTTTAGATAGGCTATAGAGTTATTCAAATCATTAGTATCATCTTTACTCTTGTCTTCAAAGAAGATACGACCTTCGGCTGAACAGTCTTGTTTCTCATTATATAGTTTTATATAGTAAGGAAATAGGCTATCTGAGCCTTCACCGTCAAAGTCTTTATTGCCCCAAGCAGTTAGAGACACTTTGGAAACATCCCATTGTGGAACATCACTTAGAGTGTGACTGTCAAAACCACCTTTTTGAGAGCACGCAGAAAGAACAGCTGCTAAACCTATAGCGGTTGCAGTGAGTAACCATTTCTTATACATATACTCTATCCTACCATATTCCTGTAGAAAACTACTGTGGAACTACATAACGGATAACAACAATACCTGACCCACCGTGTCCACCGTAACCGCCTGCGTGGTCCCAGCCACCTGAACCACCTGAACCAGTCCAAGCAGCACCTGATGAACCAGAAGGACCCATATAGCGTCCACCAATACCGTTCATAGAGGTAGTTCCACTGTAACCACTACCACCGCCAGCAGCATACCAAGAAGTAGAACCTGTAATGTCGTAAGAGCGTCCCGCACCACCATTACCTGGAGTGCTACCAGCACCGCCAGCTCCACCGCCACCACCAGATTGTCCACCGCTGGGGTTACCACCGTTAGAACCGAAGCCAGTTCCAGAATAAGAGTTAGCACCGTCAGAAGTTGCGGAAGGTTGAGTTGCTGCATAACCACCATAGTAACCGTAGTAGTTTTGTCCACCACCACCAGAACCACCAGCAGCACCAACATAGGTAGGTCCGCCTGTTTCAGAAGAAGCACCCATACCTCCACCAAAAGCGGTAAGAGTTCTAGAACCATTACTCATTACAGTATTTTGTCCAGAGAAGCCAGTAGCCACATCATCATTGACACCACCAATACCTACGCCAATACCGTAGTTAGAGGCAGTAACATTATAGTTGTTGATGTAGATAAGACCACCAGCACCACCACCGCCACCAGTTCCAGCACCACCAGCTCCACCGCCACCAACCATAAGAAGGTCTACGTTTCCACCAGTAGTTCCAAGAGTAGCCATATTAAAGTTTCCACCACCATAGAAGGTGTGAGTACGATATGTTGTGCTTCCAGAAGTGTAAGTATTCACGATACCACCAACTGCTTGAGGAGCACGAGCTTTCAAAGTTACTGTAAAGGCTGGAGACTTAGCACTTTCAGGTGTAGTGTAAGTGGCACCATTTAGTGTAGCAATACAAGCAACAGTATATTCGTAAGTTACAGAATCGCCAACGTTTCCAGTTGTTGTAGACTCGAATGAGTTAGAAGTAGTTGTTCCAACCTTGACACCGTTACGGTAGAAAGCATATTGTGGAGTAGCACCATAGTGAAGATTAGCACATTGACCTGTAGAAGTTACGTTGATACGGTGTGCAGTATCCGCATAAGGAGTACTCTCAGCAATTGGGTAGCGAATAACTACAGTTCCTGAACCACCGTTACCAGCAGATTGTACGTTTCCAGAACCGTTACCGTTGTGACCACCGCCACCACCACCTCCGCCGAGACCGTTGGTACCATCAACAGCAGATTTAGAAAGGTCAGTAGTTCCACCGTGTCCGCCACCACCAGCACCACCATTACCGCCAGAACCGTTACCTGAACGGGTTCCACCGCCACCGCCACCACCGAAGTAAGTTGCTGAACCTGTAATGTTAGTGTAGTGTCCTTGACCACCAGTTCCTTCAAAGTAGCCAGCAGTGTAACCATTACCTGCTAGACCAGCACCACCACCGCCAGAACCAAAGTTACCATCACAGTAGTTACCACCAGCAGCACCTTGACCATCTGTTTCTTTAGATCCTGAGCCACCGCCACCGCAGCCACCACCAGTACCACCAGTTGTTCCAGCATTACGAGTATCAGCACCACCGTGAGCACCACCAGCACCACCACCAAGAGCAGTAGTTCCGAAAGCAGAAGAGTTACCGCCAGGTGTTCCTCGTTGAGCTCCAGAGTTCCAAGCCCAACCGCCTGCACCACCACCACCTACAGTAATACCGTAAGTTGAAGCACCAACTGTTGTAGAACTTTCGATGACGCCACCGCCACCGCCACCACCGCCGATGACGCCACCGCCACCGCCACCACCAGCAACAACCATATAGTCAATATATGCGTTAGAAGTTCCTGTGCTTGATACTACAAAGTTACCTGAACCTGTGAAAGTGTGGGTGCGATATGTTACACCGTTAGCAGTGTATGAACCTATAGAACCACCTGTTGCTTGGATAGAAGTTGATGGAGTTGTAATAGTTGGTGCTACACTTGGTGCTGCTACTGCTGTACCTGCAGGTGTAAAACTGTGGGTTTCAGTAGCGTTAGGTGAAGTAAATGCTCCTTGAGAACATTTAGCATCTACAGTGTAAGTGTAGTTTGTGTTAGGAAGGTGCATACCTGAAGTAGTGTTACCAATTTCGTATTGAACAATAACGATACCTGAACCACCGTCACCACCCTTGTTATTAGAGTTATAGTGACCACCGCCACCACCGCCACCACCAGTGTTAGCTCCAGCGTTACCACCAGGAGTGTTAGCCCAAGCGTTGGAAGCACCACCGCCACCGTTAGCACCAGAGTTGATAGCAGAACCACCACCATAAGTAGTTCCTACGGCTCCACCACCGCCACCACCGATACCACCGTTACCACCAGTACCGAGTGAGTAGGCAGCACCACCACCTCCACCACCGAAGTAGTATGGACTAATATCAGCATAACGGATACCTGCTCCACCATTAGCTTGTGCTGGAGAGTTAGCACCAGCACCACCAGCACCACCACCTCCACCAGAGTAGTATTGTCCTCCACCGTTACCACCGTTGAAGCCTTGTCCAGCAATACCAGTTCCACCAGCACGAGTTCCACCGTCAGAGTAACCTGAAGCACCACCACCAGAACCACCAGCACCTGGAGTACCATAGTTAGGGGTGTAACCGTAATATGATGAAGCACCATAACCACCACCAGTAGCAGTTACTGTTCCGAAGGTTGAGTTTCCACCTTGTTTAGCACTGATAGTGTATTGGTGAGCAGAAGGTTGTCCGTTAGTTCCAGCAGCAGGAGAACCAGCACCACCAGCACCCACAGTAAAGTTGATAGCACCTGTTGCTGAGATATTATATGCTGGAGTGTAGATGACACCACCAGCACCACCGCCACCACCCATGTCCATACCGCCACCGCCACCACCAGCGACAACAAGAACCTTAGCTTTGTTACCAGTAGTTCCAAGGTTTGTTACGTTGAATGTATTAGCACCTGTATTATAGAAAGTATGAGTACGGTAAGTAATATTACCTACAACAGAATCTGTTACGGTTCCACCAGTTGCTTGAAGAGGAATGTAAGGAGCATATTCTGTCTTAGTTGTTTGCCAGTCAGAAACTACAGTAGAATTAGGTACTGTTCGTGTTAGGCGGTAACTTGGTGTTCCAACGGCACAGGAGACCGCTGACCAGTCTATCGTGCTAGGGTTAGTTGATACTACACCGAGGGTGTTATTGCTCGTTAGAGTAAGTCCTGAAGGTGCTGGAATAACACTCTCAAAGGTTAGTGGGTTGCTTGCGAGAGAAGTGTCAGTATTAGCAAGTGCCTGAACTGTTATAGAAGCATTATTAGCATAAGGAACGGTTAGGGCGTAGGTTGTTCCAGTTGTAGTGTAACTTGTTGTGGCTGGGTTTGTCCCTGTAACTACCATAGTAATTTTATAACTAGTAGCAGCAGGAGAAGCATCCCAAGCAATATTATTAGTTGTTCCACTTGTAGAAGTTTTACGCAAGTTTAGAGGTGCTTCAGGTGCTCCTAATGCTACAGGAGAAGAAGGAGTTGAAGTTGCTACAGTATCATTAGCGGTACCAATATTAGCATTGATTGCTTGAACTGTTATGGTTCCACCAGGGTTATCCGTAGGCACAGTAATTGTTGCAGCTGTATCGGTAACAGTATATGTACTTTCCATTCCTGCTGACATCATAGTAATCAAATAACTTGTAGTATCAATAGTTGAGTTCCAAGCAATATCATAAACTTTATCTGTGCTATTTACAATATGTACATTTTGCGGAATACCAGGCATATTATGAGAAGTAGATATGGAAGGAACCGAAGTTGCAATAATGTTTTTAGCAGTTACAGAAATAGTACTTGTATCACCATCTACAAGAGGAACTACTCCACTAACGACGTTAGCAGCATACTCGTAAGTTGTAGTATCTGTGCTGTTAGTAACACTCATAGTATAACCTGTAGCGTAAGGTACAGCATTCCAGTTTATTTGAGCATTAGTTCCATCCATAGAAGCTAAATAGAGGTATGAAGGTGGAGAAGGAATACCTGAACCGAATTTACAACCATAAAGGGAAGTAAAGTCTGGGTCACTTTCATAGATAGTTTGACATTGAGCTGAAGTACCATCAGGAATTACATTATCAGGTTTTTCAGGTAGAGCAGGGTCAGAAGTTTGAGTAGTGTCTCCTACTGTTCCTGTAGAACCAGCAGCATATCCACCAGCATAGTAACGAGGTGAAGCACCACCCCAATAATCTGGCCAAGTCTCTGGTGCGTTCTGGAAGTCAGAACCACAAGGACGAGAACACGCACCAGTTACGAATAAGCCGTCTGTTCCTGGATTGTCAGAATAACGTGTTTGACCGCTACGAGTAAGGGTAGTCATAATAGCAATACTACCTGTCGCAGGGGCTGAGAACATATTACCTGTTCCTGATTGATAAGTGCCGTTGTTTGACCAATCGAATACTGAAACTCCACCCATATCAACTACTGCTTTGGTAGTATCACCCATTCCACGAAGAGTGTAAGTTTCTGCCCCAACAGCACGACGGAATTGAGGATGAGGAGCACGAGATTGACGCCAAATATTTACGTGATAAGGAACATCGGGAGGAGATACATAAGTCGTGGTAGAAGCAAGACGAGCCTCACCGTTAAGAGCCGCAGCAGTTACAGAATAGTTATATACAGAACCAGGCATTTGATTACCGAATGCCCAAGATTGTTGTGAACCAGCAGCATTATAAGGAGCAGTATATAATAAGGTGTCATCACCTTGGTCAACAATACCACCAGTTTGTGTACGGTCTTGGTTTATACTGTAGTCAGCATATGCATTATAAGACTTGTTCCAAATAACGTTGATATTTGTCTTAGCGGTATAGAGGTTATCAAAAAGAGAAATTGGAGCGTGGTTACTTGCGGTAGAACCATAGCCTCCACCGAAACACATTTCATTAGAGTTACCATTAATGGAAGCCCAACAATGTGCGTCACCAGGAAGCGGGTGTGAATAGTCAGCATAACGGTGCATAGTTCCTGTTATACTGGTAATACCAAATTTTCCTGGTTTCTGTTTAGCGATAATGTCATCACTTACTTGACCTGTACCAGCATCATTGTAACCTAAAATCTTATAGCAAGTCCAAGTTCCCCACTCAATAGTATTATCATCTTTACTATTTCCTGTGAAGTCTAGGGAAGCAGTTCTTCCAGCGTTAGCACAATCACTCGCTGCTGCAGCGGTAGTTACACGATATACTTGGTAGCCTGTAGTATTAGAAGCACGAGAAGTAACGTTGATAACGTTGTTAGTTGTAGTAGACAAGATTGAAGTATCAGGTTTTGCTACTTCAAATATTGATTTTGCGGGTGGGCTGATAAGATTAGCAGCAGCTGAAGTTACTGAGTTTCCACCAGAACCAACAGAACCAACATTATATGCTACAACTGTATAGTCATAAACATCACCATAATTACGACCATAGTCTTGATAGGTAGTTGTCGCTGAACCTAGACGAGCAATCTGAGTACCATTACGGTAAAGGTAATATCCTAATGCTCCATTCATTTTAGTCCAAGTAACTTGGTTTGTTAAACCTCGAGCAACAGTATAGGTTTGACCCTTACTAGCATTAGTAGTTCCAGTTTCTGAAGTATTAGCTTGAATTTCTGTGAGGTTCTTCTTAGTATTTATGTTAACAATAGTTGGTTGGTCAGGAGTTACAGTTCGAGTAACCATATCAGAAGGAAGAGAAGTTCCAATATCACAACCACTTACGATATAGTATTGGTAGCGTTCTCCCCATTCTACAGTATCATCAGTATAACTATAAGAAGAAGTAGCGTTGCTGGTAACGTTGATAACTTCTACTACCATAGGGTTAGCTTTTTGCTTATCATTTTTGCGGTAGATAGTGTAAGTATTGACGTGAGTTCCATCAGCTGGAGCAGTCCAGTTAATGATAGTTTCACGAGTTCTAGGTGCTAAGTAAGCGTGAGCGATATCATCAGCAAATATAGGAGCAATACATCCAGCTGCTAAATTTAAATTACAATCTGTGTCACCTTCAGCACAGGTTGCTGCACCCGCACCAGCATCTGAGAAGCGAGGAGTAGCAGCAGAAGCAAGTTCAATAGGTGCTGTGCGGTCTTCAACTTTGAGAGCAAAACCAAAATCAACACGAGCAATATTTAGGGCTTTGAACTCACCTGCTTGTTGAGGGTCTGCTTCAGCTAACATAGGAGTAACCATTGTTGCGTTAGCGTCGTCATAGTAGATGAATAAAGTTCGGTTTTGTTGGAGAGCACTATAACCTGGAGCAATAACTCTAGTTACCCCTAATCCTGCCGCTCCTTTTTCTTTACGGTATTGCATAATAGCAGGATAACTAGGCATATCAGCACTCGAAGTACCATTAGGTAATGAAGGTTCAGCAGCGTTATCGTCAGGGTCTGTATAGAAATATGATACCTCATAAGAGGTTCCGTCTTCGGCAGTCTCTAAAGTAATCTTGTAGTCTTCCGCAACAATAATTTTAGACGCCGCTGAAATATCTCGTGTCATCATTGAGATGGCATCGGCTGCTTGGTTTTGAGTGGTAGCAGCATCTGTAAAGTTAACAGTAGTTTGAGATAAGGTAATAGTTGTAGCGGTTACAGAACCTGCGAGCACAATAAAGAGACCGATGGCAACAATTACTTCGATAAGGGTAAAACCTTTTTCATTATTGCTCTTACGGAAAAATCTGTTCAAAAAATTCTTCATAATACAACCTACAACTGTATTATCGGAGAGCGTACAGGAAGCACATATTTTTATAGTATAATGTTTTTATGAACTTTTAGTCCATTTTATAAGGGTTTTAGCCTTTATAAAGCTCTTCATATTCTATTGTATACCATAGGCGTCGAACACTCTCACCAGAACCGCTCAAGTTGGCAGAAAGCTCATCCCACCAAATCTGAGTTCCACCACCAATATTGATAGTATCGCAAGCAAGAGAACCATAGAAATAAAGCTTCATACCTTGTTGGACAGAAGTAGAATCTGTTCCGTCAGTACAGCGAAGAACAGACCCAGCAATATAAGCAGATACACGAGTTGGAGTATCTATAGTTCCTTGATTGAATTTGGCATCTTGTCCACCTTGAGAATAAATACGCAGAGCAAGAGGAGATTTACCATAATTAACTTTTACACCAGCATTTACTGTAACGTCACCCTTGATATAAACTACGGCGGGGGTATCTTCAGTAGCGGATGTCGGGGTAGTGGTGGCTTGGTCAAAAATAAGGGAGTTATAACAGCCACCAACAAGCACACCATCGTTTTCGCTAGACTTCCAAACGGGGTATGTTTGTAGAGGACATGCTGTCTCAACTGTAGTAGCAATTGTTGTCAAGTCAGTACGATAGTTTTTAGTAACAACGTCATAGTATTGTTTCTCAGCATTGCTACACCCAGCACAACGGTTAGTAAGGGGGTTTAGCTCATCCGCCGCACTCCAGTTTAGGAGGTTAATTCTTCTACTGCTATTACCAATATTAGCATCACCGAAGAAGAATTTTGCGTTGTTAGGGTCTGAGGACATATTTACTATACCGTTAGAACCAATTTGTCCTTGACGAGTATCCTTTGTAGCATCAGTATCAACATCAGAAATATAAGATTTAAGGTTAGCACCAGGGTTCACAGTAAAAGCAGACGAACCTAACAGTCCCCATTGAGAAACAGCATCAGGGTCTGGATAGTAAGTAATTTGAGTACTATCTGGTTTTTTTGCTGCTTTCATATTAGCGTATGATGCAACTTTCACACGGAAGTGGCGAGCGTATGGGTCAGAAGGTGTATTTTGAAAACCCCAAGCGTGAATATAGTATTGGGCAACAGCGGAAGAATCGGAGACACGTTCAGTATACCAAACCCATTTTTGTCCACCATTACCAGAAGAATAAGCAGAAGATACTTCTCCTTTTACAACATTAGAATAGGTTGGCAACTTGGCTTGGAAATCGCTAAGAAGTTTTGTACCACCTTGGCTATTAGCTACCATAAGAGCATCACTAATAGCAGTTTCTGCAGCAAGACCATTATTTGTATAAGACTGAACAAAAAGTGTCTTTTGTAGGTTAGCTAAACCAAAAGCAGTTACCGTTGAGACAAGAGAGAATGTAACAATAAGTAGAATGAGTGCGAAAATAATAGCAGAACCGCTTTCCTCACTACGAGTACGGTATGCTTTGATTTTATCAGCTATTTTAAGTATCATAATTATAGTCCGTATACACAACTAGGGATGGGTTCAGAAACAACGTCAGCGGGAGCAACAACTCCAGGAGGAATACATTCAGACATACTTGGAGTTCTTACGAAAGAAGCAACAACTTTCTCATCATTATTATCTCCCCACCATACAGTAACAGTAACACGACGAGGAACATAACCATTGACAGGTAATGAAGGATTAGGAGAAGTTAAGCTATCAAAAGTTCCCATTTGTACCTGTTCAACTTCAGTCATCACAAGATAAGTTTCAGGAGAAGTACCTTCTTGAACGGCACCGTTATTATCAACATATTTGATACCTGAAAGTTTGTAGTTCTGGCAATAAACTAATCCAGGATACCCTGTAGGAAGGATTAGGTTAGAAGTAGGAATTGTTTCACCTGTTGACGCACGCCCTGCAGCAGTATTGCATTCATTAGGTTTGAGGTAAATAATACCTGAAGGCATTTCACCGTTTGTGTAAGATAAGCCGACCATATCATAAGGTGCCTGTTTAGCAATAGAGATAACTTGTTGAGCAAATTGAGATGCTTGGTTTTTCTTACCTGCTACTGAAGCAGTGTTAAAACCAGAGGTTAGGGCAAGAGCAGATGCGGTCATAATGAGCACCATCATAGAAGCCGCTACTACGACCTCAACTAGTGAAAGACCTGTCTCGTCTTTACGCTTAAATATTTTTTTCAACACTAAAAATCTCCTACTGTATTATTATCGGTAAAAGGAATACAAAAACTCCTGTGCAAAGGCTGGTATTGCCGATAAACAGAAAGTAGGTTAGCAGACCGCTGATGAGAGTGCCTACCCATAGTAAGGAAAGTTGTGATTGAAGATATTGATGCCGCTTGGCTTGAATACTCTAAACACCCGACCCCAGCACTCAAAGATAAACTAGCGAAACATTATGCTGGTCTTGCTTACAAGATATCTGCAGGGTTTGCTCATAAAAAACCTAACGTTTTAGATTTCGATGATATCCTCCAAGAAGCACGTTTAGGGCTACTTGACGCCATCGATAAATTCGACCCTGAAAGAGGATACCAATTCTCTACTTATGCCCAACAGCGTATTCGTGGTGCAGTTATTGATGGTATCAATGTTATGGACTGGACACCCCGTAAAACTAAAAAAGAAATCCGTATGATATTAGCAGCTGTTGAAGAACACGGCGAGAAAAACATTGTAGCAATTGCTAAAACTACAGGTTTCAGTGAAGTAGAAGTTCGCACCATTATGGGCTCTATGGCTAAAACGTATATCATCCCTATGGATTATGAAGGTATCACGCAACACTCCCCCAGTATTGATATGGAAGAGGAAGAAGTTGCTCAAACTATTTCACAAGTTATGGATACTCAACTAACACTTTTAGAGCAAGAGTTCGTAAAACTATATTTCTTCTGGGGCTATCATGGTAATGAAATTGGTAAGATGCTGAACCTCAATAAAAAAGAACTCAAAGACATCAAGAACTCTGCTTATGTAAAACTTCGTAAAGGTCTTATTACTTCTGGTCTTAGTCTAGATAGTTTCACTAAAGAAGCAAACGAATAATCTTATTCACGGTTTAGGTTGAAGAACTTAGAAAGATATTCTTCCTTTACGCCAAGCCATTCTTCTGAATCTACTGCGGAGATAGTTTGCTTGCCTGTGTTAAGGTCAGCAAGTTGAAGCATAGCCTCTACTACTGCTGAAGAAATCTCCTGAGCGGAGTCATACTCTGAACCAATAGTAGTAAGTGCTTCCTGAATAGACTGGAAGACAATCTGTGCTTCCATCATTGACGCCATAGCTTCACGCTTTTCAAGAGACATATTCTCTTCTTCATCGTATTCATTCTCGACCGCAAGTTCCGCAAACTTACTAATGTTAGCAAATGCTTCCTCTATAAAACGGATAGCAATCTTATTGTCCGCAAAAGCAATACGAATAATATCTAATTGCCAGCCTTCTTTCATGATGGAATTCGCTAAAGCATACCCGATGAAACCAATATATGAAACATTGATAAGAGTACTCATAGGAACATCTTTAGGAAGTCCAAGAAGTAGTTGTTGGAAAAGTTTCGTTTCTCCCTTAGCAAGATTGCTAGAGAAAGCTTCTAATTCCCAGTGCGTATCTGCTTCTACCGCAATCACATCTGAAAAAACATTCAAGAAGAACGAAACAGGAGCGTTACCATTTACTTCACTAATGCGAGCAATACGAATGGTACAAGCAACTAGAGCCGCAATAACACTCTCACCGAAGGAATAGTTACGGTCTTCTGGTTGGACATCAATAAATTCGGCAACACTATCGATAGTAGTCCAGTCAGTATCAAATACTCCGCCAAAATCTAGAAGGTCAGTAATTGCCTTCATGCTTTCAGGCATGCTATCTTTCCGAATAGCAGAAGCCATGTATGAGGCTAGTGCTTCAGGGTTAGACTTATCTTTGAGGAACTTCTCATCATTAGCGGCAAGAATTTCGAGACCTGTGGAGAGGTCTGCTCCTAAGTTACCCATAATCTCATTGAACTCATCATAAGTTTTGTGATAAGCAGAAACATCAGATGCTTCCATCTTCTTAGGGATAATGTTACGCACATTAATCTTGAATAAGAGCTGGTCAGTAAGCGTAACCAAAGCATCAAAAATAATCTCGTCATCAGCAGGGTCAAGATTATTTTGTAGAACATTCTCTTCATAAATGTTTAGAGGTTCGATATATGAACGAAGAGTCTCTAATACATCTGTATTACCAGCAGCTAGTTCTGAAAGCATAATGAATAGGTCTTTACGAACCTTCTTCAAAGCATCCAATTCGGCAGCATCCATATAGTCTTCACTATTTACGATAGATGAAGTAGAACGGTAAGAAGTAAAAAGATTGAACTTGGTAGCAATAGAACGGAACTCATCACTTTCCAGCTCAGGTAGAGCAAGAAGAACTTCGAGGTCATTATTGCTTAGTGCTTTCTTCCTAGAATGAACACGAGTTCCAGCAGGGAAGACAGCAATATAAACTTCCCCAGCTAAGTGGAGGGGAAAAAGAGTCATAAGGTATTGAGAGTCCATATCGAAAGCATAGTCTTTCTCTGAACCGTCAGCGAGTTCTGCACCAAATACTACTGTAATGGTACGGAGGTTGCGACCATTCTTTTTAGGAACAATCAAGTTTTTTATAGTAAAGATAGGAACGTTCTCATCCTGAACGAGTTCAAATAGTTCTTCGTCAGGGGTGGACAAATATACGGCAAAGACTGGTGACTGTGTGGAAGCTGAATCCCCATCTACTGCGAGAGCAGTCAAACGGGTTTCTTTAATTTCCAGTTTAGTATGCTTCAAGTCTTACACCTTTCTAAAACAGTATCTTTACTAGTTACTATTCTATCATATTAGCACAGAATAGGGGCGGTGTCAAATAGGTTTAGAAAGGAAGGTTGAAACGTTTAGCGTTATCGTCGGAACCTTCAGTAAGTTTAAACCCAGAACCGCTACCAAATACTGAACCACCAAGGTTAGGTGCTTCTTCTGTAACAGTTTCATCTTCTTCAGGAAGCACGGCTACAGGTGCCTCTGTAACAACTTCTTCTATTACTTCGGGTGTTTCTATGATAGTAGCAGTTTCTTCCTCTACAACCTCAAATGAGGGCTGTTTGAAGCCTTTCTTAGCTGGAGTAGAGAGTGACAAGCCTGCTCCACCTTCGCCAGCAGAACTTGTTTGGAATAAGTCTTTCTTGTTACTAGCAGAAGAGAAAACTGTTGCTTTCTTAGCGGCTTTGGCAGCTTCTTTAGCGGTTTTCTTTTCTAGCTCTGCTGCTTTTTTCTCAGCAGCTTGTTCAGGTGATGCTTTGAAGATACCCATGAACATCCATAGGGCACCAAGAAGGAAGATACCGCCTACACCATAGGCTACATATGTAACTATTTGATTCATTATTATTCTTCTTTCACGTCTCTAGGGTCAACAACACCTTGTTTAGCTAACGCAATCTCTTCGGGAGTTCTGCGTAACAAGTTATATATCGTCAAAGCAATAGCAACCATAAGGGTTCCGCCGACGCCATAAGGAATATAAGCACCCACAAGCATAAAGAAAATAATAAGGATAACGATAGCAACTATTAGTTTCTTTACTCGTTGAGCAGCTGAATTACGTGCCTTAAAACCAAATACTTCCCAGTTCCCTATTTTGGTAGTTTTCATGATGCCAACTAGAATACCAAAAAGAATAAAACCAGCAGGTAACCCCACTAACGCTTGCACCCATTGATACCAGTCTGCCTTGACTAGAGAAATAGAAGAAATGCTAGCAAGAATAACAGTAAGGATAATACCCAAGATTAGATTACTTTTACGTTTAGCAGGAGATAAGCCTTCAACCCAAGAGACGAAACGGTCGTAAAAATAACCGAAACCTTCTACAGGTGATTGTTCTTTACTGGACTTAGCCACAAAAACTCCTTATAAACTATTACAAATAATATCGGCATTCAACCCTATTTTTATTTTATATGTGATAAACTTGTTATATGTCTTATAATGCCACAGTTACGGTAGAACCTACCAAGAGTATCACAGTTACAGGTGACCTTGAGCTGTTGCAACAACTCGCTTCTGAATGCGGACTTGTAGAACAGGCTTCTCCTGCTGGCACGCTTCTTATAGCTTTCACCCAAGATAATGCTAACAAACTACGCACGATACTTACAGGTAATAACATTACTATGTCAGGTATTGATAAAAAACTTCTTCGTTACCTTGCCGACGACGGTGACGATGCTCTTTTCTGGAACGGTGATATTCACGAATTAGCTAACCACAAGAAGGAGAAATCTCGTAAGACTTTCTTAGATTTAGTTCACTATTTCCCTTACCGCTACATCGACCGTTCGAATCCACAAAATGTAAAACACCTTCTAGTGAATGAAGATGCTACGGTTATTGGAGAATTGGTTGCTATTAGCACAATTCCATCAGGTCGCAGTTCTATGGTTCGAGTAACTTTACAAGATAGTCTAGGTCAAAAGATTACTGGTACTTTCTTCAATCAGCCCTGGTTACCTAAAACTTATCACGTTGGTGACCAGATTATTATGACAGGTAAATATACTGAATATCATAAAGCAGGGTCAAATAAGTTTTACCCTCAAATCAATAATCCTAAAATAGATAAAATCAACACTAACCGTGGCGAAATACGAATGGTTCCAGTCTATTATCAAAAAGGTGGGCTAAAAACTTGGCAGGTTATGAATGATAACCGTTCTATTTTTTCCCGCATTCCTTATATTGCTGACCCTGTTCCCGCTGAACTTATTTCTAAGAGAGAACTTATCAGTCGTGAAGAGTCTTACAGACTCATACATTTTCCTAATACTCCTGAAGATATTGAGAAAGCCAAAGAACGTATTGCTTATGACGAATTGCTTCAACTACAAGTATATTTTGAGCAAAGAAAACAAACCTATTCCCACCAGCGTGGAGCAGCCAAAACTGATTCTACCTTAAGTGATAAAATGATAAGCATTCTTCCTTATAAACTTACTGGGGCACAAGACCGTGCTATCCAGAAAATTGTAGAAGATATGGCTAGTGAAAAGCCTATGCATCGCATCCTACAAGGTGATGTGTCTTCTGGTAAATCTACTGTGGCAGCCAGTGCTCTTCTCGTAGCAGTGGGCTCAGGGTTCCAAGCGGCACTTATTGCCCCTACCGAAATTCTCGCCACCCAACTTTATGACCGTATAAAAGAAGATGTTGCTATGGTAGACCCTAAAATCAAGGTTGAGTTTCTTGGTGGAAAAACTAAAAATAAACCTGAACTTTATAAAGCACTCAAATATGGTGATATAGATATTCTTATTGGTACTCACGCTATCCTACAAGATAAAGTAGTATTTTATGATTTAGGTTTAGTAGTTATTGACGAGCAGCACAAGTTCGGCACTAAGCAACGCTCACGCTTGCGAGAAGTAGCAGAAGGTGCTATCACCCCAGATATGCTTATTATGTCTGCTACGCCCATTCCACGCTCTTTAGCGAGTGTTATCTATGGCGACCTAGACATAAGTATTCTGGATGAACTGCCAGCAGGTCGTATTCCTATTGAAACAGTTTGGCTAACAGAACCTAGCGAAGCGTGGGATAAGGTCAAAGAGGAAGTAGCCGCAGGACACCAAGCATATGTTGTAACTTCACTTGTGGAAGATAGTGAAAGCATCGATGCTAAATCTGCGGAAGAAACCTATCTTGACTTGTGCCGTAAAATGCCTAATATCCATATAGGACTTATGCACGGTAGATTGACCGCTGCTGAAAAAGCCGAAACTATGGAAGCCTTCACACGAGGAGATATTCAGGTTCTTGTGGCAACTACTGTTATTGAAGTAGGCGTTAACGTTCCTAATGCTACAGTTATGGTTATTCTAAATGCTGAACGATTCGGTATGGCAGGGCTTCACCAAATTCGTGGGCGTGTAGGTCGTTCTTCTTTACCTTCTACTTGTTTCTTAGTTGGAGAGCCTAACTCTCCCGAGGGGGAAGACCGCCTAAATGCTTTAGTTGCTTCAAATGATGGTTTCTATATTGCTGAGAAAGATATGGAAATTCGTGGTGAAGGAACTTTGTTTGGTATTAGACAATCAGGTGATAGTGATTTGAAACTCGCTAACCTTCACGACCACTTATATCTATTAGAATATGCGAAGGAAGATGTCCATCAAGCTATGCTTTCGGAAGCCTTTGTGAATGAAACGAACCTATTTTTTGAAGAGCGTAGTATAGACTCATAAGTTTTGCTTGATAATGCCGATAAACTTATATAGTTATAGGGTAAAAGTACCTTATAGTAGGCAAAAAGGGATTCAGAATGTATTTAATTTACGAAAACGAGTTTAACAAGAACGTTCATGACGAACAAGATAAACTTATTCGCTGGATTAACGAGGCTGCTCGTCTGAACCCTAAAGCACCTCTAAATGTTATTCTATCAGCCGCTAAAGCATATGTTGATGGCAAGAACTATGCTGTTACAACTCTTGATGGACGTTTTATGGGTTCTAACGAGACTATCGTAGAACCTGAAGTTATCGAAGAGGGAATTCTCGAAGAAGAAGTTATTGAAGAGGAAGTAGTTGCTGTTGAGGAAATCGTAGAAGAACCTACGGAAGAAGAAATAGCAGAAGTTGAAGAAGCCATTACTGAAATGGAAGAAGAACTTCACCCAGTAGAAACTCACGCTGTATCACAAGAAGAGTCTGCGGAAAAAACTCCTGAAGAGGAAGAATTTATTAGTGACGAAGAAAATATCGAATCTACTATTACTTTAGATGAATATGTAGAAAGTAATCAACTTACTGCTGCCCAAGAAAATGCTATTATTGCTAAGGCAGCCGAAGTTGTTGCGGAAGACGCCAGCCTTCGTAGTGAAGAACTTGCTGAAGACTATCTAGAAGAAATGTCCGAAGAAGAGGAACGTATGCTCCTAAGCGTGGGAGAGAAGAAAGCATCTATCAATGATGCTATTGATTTCTCGAAGCGTAAAAAATCTCGTGGTTCTGCCCTCGCAGCACTTGCTGAAGAAAATGATGGCGATGACGCTATCGAAGCAGTAATCGAGGAACGCCAAGACCGTAAGAAGCGTAAGCCCACAACATATAACACAGGTGATGAGAAACAATCTCGTATTCGTGACAACCTTGTTGCTATTTATACTAACATAGACGATTTAGCAGACTTGTAAAAATCTTATAAAATATACCCTCATATATTTAGTTATATGAGGGTATATTTTTAGGTATCAGAGCCTCATCCCCGATAGATATATTGTATAAGTTATAAGAGAGAGAGAGAAAAAAAACTACAATGGCTGAAATAAACAGAAATGATGACTTCGCTTCATTACCAGAAATAACTAAACCAGAAGGTGCCCCTGTTACTGGTAAAACATATGTAGTAAATATTGCTCCTCAAACAAAACTTTACCGTATCACAGATACGTCTATTCAAGTTCTTGGTTTTATGAGCCTATTAGTGTGGTTCTTACTTCTTCTTACCCTTTTAGGTATTTCTCTATCAGTTCTCAATAATCTTAACAGTGTGAACACAATGAAGTCACAGCTTCAGACCGCTCCTAGCGATAGTTCTATAATAATAGAATAGATTAGCCTACGGCTACATAACCTAATGTTGCACAGGTAGTATCGCTATAGTTTTTAGCAGTCATATCATAACTGAGAAAAATATCTCCGCTCACATCACCCTGAATACAATACTTTGCTTTAGAATCAACTGTCTTGCTATATAGAACTAAGGTATCTCCCTTAGATTCTACCTTATAACCATCAAAGATTGTTTTGGTAAGTTTTACCGCACCATCGATATTACCTGTTGTTTGGTTAGTAGTTATAATAGCAGTAGAAGAAAGGTCACTTCGAAGAGCTGTTTTCAGACCCTCTTTTTGTATCTCCAAATAAATAGGAATAGCAATAGCAGAGAGAACACCAATAATGAGTATCACGACGAGGAGTTCAACAAGGGTAAAGCCTTGTTCTTTATTTCTATTTCTGTAAGCTAGCATATTTATAATATCGGTTAGTTATCGTGTTTAGCGTCACGCTCTTGTAAAACTTGCGGACGGCGGTTGACCTTACCAGGAACAATAAGACCATCACCACCGACAATATTACGAACACGGTCGAAGGCAGCATCACCCATCCAATGTTTGAGACTATCAGCATTAGAGAAATGACCTCGAGCATCTACCGCAAACTTCTTATTAGTGGTAAGAATAAGAATAAGGTCGTTAGTGTAAATATGGTTGATAAGTTCGAACCAAACACTATGACGTTTAGTTTCATCACTATAGTATGCTTGCCCTACATCGTCGATAAAGAATACTTTATGCATAGGGCTCGTAAGTTGAACAAACATTTCATCACGCTTGAAACCACCAGAAGCAATACGACCTAATACTGACGCTTCAGTATTGTGAACAATCTCAGCAGGGTTATATAAGCCTTCTTTGATAAGAGCATTCAGGTAAGCATATGCTGTATAAGTTTTACCAATACCAATATCACCAGCAAGAACTAAAGAGGTACGGTGGTCGCCTTGTCCCTTTTTTACTCGCTCAATTTTGTTTAGGATAAGGGGGTTTTCTGTAGTGGCACTACCAAACCGCTCCCCTACTTGCTTCTTCCAGGACTTCATATAGTTAGTGATACGCTCTTCACGCTTGCGAGCAGCATCTGCTTGGTCACGTTTCATTTCTGCAATAAGAGCTTCTTGATATGCTTCTTGGGATACTTCTTTCTTTACACGCTCACCAAAGTTAGGCATAGTTGGTTTACGCCTTTTAGCCATAGCGTCAAGAATTGCTTGGCGTTCTTCGTGGGATACGTTATCAGTCATATTATTTCCAGTATATCATATAAACTCTAATACGAGATAGCATTAGGTATAAAAACTATCGGAATAGTTTAGGAGTTTTCAGAAGGCATAGAGATAAATTTCTTACCTTCCATACCTTTCTTACCAAGGTCACGAAGATACTGATTAGTAGAACGAATGTTTCTCATTTTCTTTTCAGTAGTCTTAATATACGACCCTAAATCTGTGATAGCCATTTCAGCAAGTTGTTGTTTAGCACCCTGATGTAAGTGTTTGGCTGTTGCAGCTCTATCCTTCTGTATCTCTAATTCAATAGAGGCATATTTGAGGGCATCTTCGAGAGCATATATTTCACCAAACCCACTATTAGCTTCAATTTCTTTCAAAGTACGATAAGTATCTGCTTGCCATACGGCACGTGCTTGAGCAACCTCAATAGCTCTATCTATCTCTTGCGTAGAAGCACCTACAGTAAGAAGTTCTTCCTTCTGGTCATAAAGTTCTTCCATACCATCATCAGTAGCATTATAATCAATATGTGCTTTCATAGTAAGACGATACATTCTACGAAGTTCATAAGCATAAGCATCAATAGCTGCTTGGTCTTTACTCTCGAGGAGTTCATCGAATTCTTTATCCATTACGGCACAACGAGACTCATTAGCTTCTACCCGTTCACGAGCATGCGAAGAACACCTTTTACCTGGTTTTTCGTAACAGATAATAAACTCCTAACAGACTTATAACTCTATACTATCATGTATCGGGTTAAGAAGCAAGTTTAAGTTTTTTATTGTGAGGCATTTTGCTATAACATTCGGAGCAGAAGGAATAATAGACAGGGCATTCATCGCCACAACCCACGCATTCACTACCGTGCTGGTTATTGAGCACATCAAGAATTTTCTCAATGATACGCTCTCCCACAAGTTCTTCAAAATGTTCTAACTCTACATATAGCAGCCCTTCAGTATCAGGGAATATCACACTCAACATTTTGAGTTCAGAAGTTATACGAGCAAGACTTTCGAGTTCCTCAAGAGGGGTTTCTTCCATCTTGTTATAGTCAATATATGTCTTCGTAAATTCAGTAATGATATTAGTATCTTTATCTGCTTGTAGCCAACGACCAACCATTTGGATAGTGGGAAGTTTAGGGTCAAAAATACCATCTACTACAGACCATAAGTCACGAGCGGAACATAACCATTTATTAGTAGGCTTGCTCTTCTCAGCAAACTCGTTGCGAGAAGTTATTGCTTCCTTATCGGGTGCCGTCAAGTCCCAAGGGTATAGAGGTGTCTTAAGAGTTTTAGAAAGAATATCTAAACGGGCTTTCTGTTCACGCATAACACTACCCTCAAAGAGTTCATTATGTTCGCTATCTGTTAGTTTGATATTCCATTGTTCTAACGCAAGTTGAATAATGTCAGGTTCTTCAATATGTAAGTCACCGAAACGAGGAGCAGTTTGTGCTTTAGTTACGACCAGGTTAGTTCCAATGGTGCCACCTGCTGCGAGAGTTGCTGCCTCTACAAGTGACTTGTCAATATCGTTCCAGTCAAAACGAATAGTATATACATTACCTTGTTCGCTTAGTCCGAAGCGTCCAGCACGTCCAGCAATTTGTGCTGCTTCCCACAAGTGTAGGTCACGTTTCTCATCACCGTCAAACTTTTCAGTTTCAGCAAAGATAACATTATCTACAGGTAGGTTGATACCGTGCCCGATAACATCGGTTGCTACGATAATGTCTGTGTTCCCGTCAATGAAGTCGTTGATTTGTTGTTCTCGGGCAACAAGGGGAAGGGCACCATATAGCACTCCAACTTTCTTCCCAGATTTTTGGATAAGCATTTGGGCTGTCTTATATACTGCTTTACGAGAGAAGCAAACTACTACACTCTTCTCGGGGATTTGACTAATGTTGATGTCACCTCTGAAAACGATAGGTGTTTTACGAGTAAAGTAATTTATGTTGATATCATAAACATCATCTACTAGTTGGGTAATAGTTTCTACGGCTTCACTTGCAGTAAGAATGTGTAGGCTCTTATAATCTCCACCAGCAAGTAGTTTAGTCCATTTGTGCCCTCGAGCAGGCTCCACAATCCAGTGAGCCTCGTCAAGAACTAAAGCGTCACCAGTATCTGGAGTCATTTCTACGGTAGTAGCAAGTAGAGGAGCGAAAGGGTTAATGCTTTCTTCGCCTGTGATGAAACCAACATTTTCTCTACCGAAACGAGAAACCATTTTTTGATAAACCTCAAATGCTAGCATACGCAAAGGAGCAGCATATACATATGTTCCTTCAGGGTATGCTAAGTATTCTTCATAGAGAGCATTTAGAGCATTATATGTTTTACCTGAGTTTGTAGGTCCAACATAGAAGTTAGCAAAGTATGGGTTCTTCGAGCGGTGAGGAGGTTTTACACTCACATTATCGTAAACATTCTGAATAATGTTTTTCTTAACCATTTCGAACTGTTCTTGCTCATCATAAGAAGTAGTATCTGCTGTAAAGAATTCCTCACGAGAAGTAAGCTCTAAAATAGTAGCATAAGCGTAGAGTGGAATTTCTTGCTTATAACGGTTGATAAAAGTATCAGTAGGTTCGATAGCAAGTTTTTTGATAACTTTACGGAACTTGTCAGGAGTAATACCCATAAGTTCTGCTGCTTTCGCACTGGAGTATAATTTCTCTTTAGGTCGTGCTTCATACTCTTCACGAATACGAAGACGGTCATCATCCTTCTGAGTATTACGGGTAAGGAAGCGGTCACGACGCTTCTCGTAATGAGTATCAGCAACGATATCTAAAACTTTATCTTTAGTGAGCGGGTAAATGTTTTCGATACGAAGAACTTTCTTATAACGGTTTACCAACTGTTCGGGAATTCCGAACAGTTCAGCAAGGTCATTACCATGTAAGTGGGTTTCAGAAACACTATTGTTACGAAGTTTATGTAAGTCTGTTGCTTGTTTCTTAGTAGGACGGTTCATTATTTGTAGAACGTCATTCATAGACCAGAATACGTGGTGGCTTTTACGAATTTTACGCACATTGTTAGCGTTCAAGAATGACGGAATCTTTTTAGCGTTAATACGGAAGGTTTCTGCTACTTCTTCTGTTGAGAGGTAGTCCTCCATAGGTTCTTCAACTATCTCGTGTTCTATTTCCCATTTACGTTTGAGTTCGTACAGGTTAGATAGTTTTTCCTCAGATAGAGAGGAGATATATGCTTTGACTTCTTCAGGTTTGAAACCTGAGTGTCCTTGACTGTTAGTAGAGATTTCTAATCCAGCAGCATAGAGGAATATTATCATATCATCTTCGAGCACTCTCAAATATTTTGACAGTTTTTGTGTAGAAATACGACGTTCACTCAATGTGGGGTTCCGTTCTAATCGGCTTCGATATTTTTAGTATAGCATATTAAGTTATAAAGGTCTAGCATATTTAACTATCGGTTGTTTTTTCCATTTTTATGTTATAGTAGATATATGAGTACAGATATTTATAAAAATTTTAGTAAGTGGATGCCTCGAGTTTCACTTGCCGCATTAGGTGTTATTGTGTTAGCAGGATGCGTTCCTGTTGATACAAATGCTCCCGCTAAGGGTCAAGTAGTCTTTGAGATTACACCAGTTGAGGGTGGAGAATTTGCTAATATCACAGATAATGGTGTTATCGTAGAAGATAGTACAAGTGTATTGGTTCAGACAGGCGGGTCAGGTTCTTGTCCCCCAGTAATTGATAAGGTTGTTTCTGATGGTAAGACTACTTCTTTCTATCTAAAGGAGTATGAACAAAAGCCTTGTACTATGGATTACCGTCCATACCCACAACGAGTAAAAGCCTCTGGTAGTGATACTTTTAATTTTGATGGTCAAAAGTTTGAACTTTGTATGACTAAAGAAAGCTGTACACCACTGCTAGCTAAAGATGGTGTCCTACCTACCGTATAACTATCTTTAATTGACTAATGCCCCCAACGAATAAATCAGCTGGGGGCATTAGTATGTTTACTTTACTTTTTGGTTTTAGACTTTGCTTTTGCTTTACGACCTTGAAGCTCAATATAGTCGCTCATACGAGTGGAAGGAAAAACTCGACCAAGAACAATGTTATTGAGTTGGGGTTCTTTATCCTCTACAACGTTCTTGTAAGATGTTTCAAATTTAGAAGCAGGAATAAGAGTAAACTCTTTAGTTCCAGCAGGACGCACGAGGTATGCTTTTTCTGTTAGAGAGAAAGACTTACCTGCTTGTTCAAAGTGGAGTTGCTCACGAGAATTGAAGATTTTAAGGTCAGGTTTTTCTTTCTTCTCTTTAGTTGTAGAAGCCACAGGAGCCTCTGTAACGACTTCTTCAACCTCAACGGGTGTTTCTACCTCTTCACCATATTCAACCTCATCAAGGGGCTTCTCTGCCTGCTCAACCTTATATGCTGGAGCGTCAGAGTATGCCTCGTTAATCCAATCATTTACTTGAGCAATATTGGTAAGAGATAAAGGCATTGCTACGAAAGTTTCGTTGCTTCCTTCAGCCTTGTATGCGGCTTCACCAAAGAAACGGGAAACATTTGCTTTGTTAGCTTGTGAAAGAGCAAGAGCATCTTCATAGTATTTCTTTTCTTCAGCAATTTCTGCTTCGGAACCGTTGTGTTCTTCAATCTTCTTACGACTCATAGCGAGTCCTTCTGGAGTAGAAGTATATACTAAACGACGAACCATAAGGTTGAACTTAGCAGTTTGGTATTCTTTAAGCTTTTCAGGGTCTGTAGTGTTCGCATATTCTGGGTTTGAGCGTAGAGCAGCGAATTCTTCTTTGGCTTTGATGAATGCTGGACGAGAGTCTGCGGCACAACGACCATGTGGTAATGCTTGACACATAATGATAACCTTTACTGTAGAGTATTTATAATAAATATCTAACGGAATAGGTTATAGTAACTATTCCGCTGGAGGACGACCCTCTTCAGCAGGAACATTATCAATGTTTTGAGATGGTATTAAAGCATCTTGTGCGGCAGCTTTAATACCGTCAGTTACTTTAGCAGAGTTTTCTTTGGATAAATTTCCATATTTTATAGTGACTTTTGTCTCAGAATTATTTTCAGATGAGGTTTGAAGACTATATTCAGTTATAACATTATCATTATTAATTTTAAAGGTTAATTTGACTGTATCGCCAGTAGTTTCATCCTGTGAGATAAAAGTGTATACTCCCTGAGTATTATTTTTTGCGTCCAAAGTCACGTCGCTAGGAGGGGCAGAAACGATTGCAGAAGCTATAGACAACATAGGGAAATCTATTAGATTGATAGTAGAGAACATACCTTGTGCTCCTACCACACCTATTTTTTTGTCTATATTTGGGTCATATATATATTCTATAGTTCCCTCTGGAGAAACTATAGTCTCAATAACTCCCTCTTGCTTCGCTTTCAAAAGTGATTTTTCATATATGGATGCAAAACTAACTAAAGTTGCTTTGCCCTCTGCAGCGGGAACGGAGACAGTTGGAGTGTTGTTGGTTGTATCATTAGCAGAATTAGAAGAGCCAGTTGCACAACCCGTTAGGAGAAGGGCAGATAAAACTATTGTAGCACTTACTCCATATAGATACTTTTTATTAGACATTTTTTCCTTATCATCTATTATAGATAGTATCGGCATTATCATCTATTTTATAATGTGAAGGCTCCCCAAAAATAAAATTGGGGAGCCTTCACATTATAAAATACTTTTGATTACTTTATAGTTTCGAAACTGGTTTGATACCCAGCGATTTTCCAACCGCCTTGTCCATCAGAAATCATACGTAAGTCCCAGCTGCCAATACCCGTTATTTTATCTTTATTCATAGTCTTTTTAGAGGCTTCACTTAAACGATAATCAATTTGAGAACGTCCAGCAACAGTAATAGTTTTGCGTCCATCATTAAGGGTGCTACCTGCTACTGTTAGAATATCAATTTTACTGCTAGAAATACGAGGTTTCCCGTCACGAGCAAAAGTAACACCTGCTGGTGCCGTATAGATAATAGTGCTTTGGGATGGGTCAGTCATGATAGATACGTAATCTCCTGTAAAATACTTTTCACCATCTGCTTGCAGAGTAGAGGCAAAGGTATCAGGGGTATCAATGCTTGCATTATCTATCATCTCAGTAACTACAAAACTTGCTGCAGCCTTAGAAGCAGCAGCGGCATCAGCTTCAGTAAAACCATTAGCTGAAAGACTTGCTGTATCTACGATAGTTTGAGAGGATTGAGGGAATGCAAAAATAGCATCATTTGGATTTACAGAAATATGAGAATATGTTCCTAGAGCATCTGTAACAGTTTCTCCTTCTACTTGTGAGATAGAAGTCCCGCCAGTAGCTGCAGTACTGGAATTTGCACTTCCTGTTGGAGCACAACCTGCTGCTCCGAAAGCAACAGCGGCAACTGTAAAGCCAGCAACTACTAAACGAGTTTTCTTTCCTATTCTTTGCATGGTAGAAGACATAAGATGTTTCCAAGCATGGAAAGTACCACCAGATGGGAGATTTTCTGTTTTTGCTTTTTTGAGTTTCTTGAGAATCATATTCTTGTCACGAGCAGGAAGGGTAGGGTCTACCTCTGTCATAAAACGCTCTTTTTCAAGGTAAGAATTATATTCTGCTTCAGATGGAGCAGGAAGCTTTTTGCCTTCTTTATTAAGAGAACGGAATACATCTTTAACCTCTTCTGAAGCTATTCCAGTTTTTACTGAAGTAGATTGTACCGCTGCCTGGGTGCCGTGATGGTGAATAGCACAACGCTTACCACCGAGAGATTTTGATTGACACATAATGTGTCTCCTTTCCTAAAGCCTATACTTTATAACTAACGAAAGGAAAAATAAAAAGACATAAAAAGAATGAACTTTTATGTCTTTTTATTTTTATTTGATTTCATTGACCGAGCGAACTACCGTAACTGGGTTAGAGATTATATTTCCACAGTATTTTGTTTCATGCTGCCATTGTTCAGTTGTTCCCCCACCAGAGATATCAGTAACTGGGACTAAGAACTCACCATGTACTCTGAAAGAACGGAACATATTCCAGCTCTTAGAAAGACCTGTTTGCATATCCTTAGCAGATGCCCAATTGAAGTTTACAAAACCTCTAGAATAATTAGCGTTAGCAACACCATTTATTAGCTGAGGCTGCCAAGCAGTTTGCGGATTGCTGTTCTGAGCTGTTACAGTATCACCACTTCGAGCGTTTAAGAAAGTAGCAGCCTTATTTTCAGAATCTCGTAGTCCAAAGTATTGTTTAGAAGAATTTACGTTAGTAGATGTCTTAAAAGGACTACTTCCATCTAAGACACCAGAGGCAGCATCTGTTACTTCTTCCCACGTGGAAGCACCGTCTGCTGGTTTTGACTTAGATGAGCCGCCAGTTTCAACCCGAATAGTAGGATATGCTACGGGCAAGTTTTCTCCATTACGCATAACTTGTAGAGGAGAAGAGGTTCCACCAATTGTCAGAGCACCAGCAGGGTCACATTGGAAATTCTCACAAGCACTAACCGCAAAATTTTCATTATCTGGTAAGGCAGCCCAGCCAGCATTTCCACGCCCAGTTTGGATATATCCTACTCTACAAGAATAAACGTTATAAGTATTATATTGTTGATACAAAAATGGCTGGTCACATCCTGATACTACATCTTTATCGTGGTTAGCAGTCCAAATTGGGTATCCATCGATATAACAGCGAGTAGCGTAAACATTAGCATGCAATCTATAATAGCCATAGCCACCATCTTCTGGATAAGCTAACGTATATTTTTCGGGCTGAGAGAAGTACTCTGTCTGGCAGCCCAAGTGGTTCCCAATAGTTACACCATAATTATTGGGGTTGTTAATATCTGCTACTTGTCCAGCTTTGATACCATATTTTTCACCAATTAAAGAACCACCTGATAGGATAGCATTTTTATTCGAATCCTGGTAGAACTGGCTATCATAGTATAGGTAGCATACAACAGAATACAAACGCTGGACTACTGGTTTTACGGGGTATACGCATTTAATATTTGGGATAATATCAACTTTCTGATAAGCTTGTACAGTCTGGTCACCCCAAGCACTGAAGGTAAAAGTATATAAGCGATTTATCATTGATTGTTGTGCTGTCCAAGGAGTAATGCTACTCGTATTTACAACAGCAGGACGAATATTCACTCCCACATTTATATAGTTATAAGCTTCACCTTTAACCATTGAGACAGTCCACCATTCACCTGTATTAAAGGTATAGTCCCAGCCTATTCTATATCTAGTCCAGCTAACTCCAGAGCCAGAAGCATTTTGTAGGTCTCTTCTATTGAAATTTTGAAATTTTTTATAAATGTTTTCTTCATATTGCACATATACTGCGGAGACGTCACCGTGTGCAGGACAACTAAAGTCATAAGTACTACCATCTTGTTTTGTTATAGTGCCATTACAAGTAGCCGTAGAATCAACTGGATAAACAGGGCTACCATTGTATGTTAAACAAGGAGATTTTGGTACTGGTGGGGTTATATTTGTGGGGGCACAGCCTGTGCCACACCCACCAGAATTAGAAGGAATAGGTTCAGCGGGTTTAGTAGCTGAGTAATCTTCTATAACATCTATTCTATCCTCTGGCGGGGCAGCATGTGCTGGAGCACTTGATAAAGACAAGTCTATAAATTGTATAAAAGTAATAACCATCACAAGGCTAATTAGCATACCGAAAATTTTTTTCATATTTTATTCTTAAACTATGTAATGTTTAAGTGGTATTCCTTCCTGAGATGAGACTAAGCTGATAATCGTTATACTTTATTATTATCGGCAGAGAAAGGAAACTAATACTTTTTTATTTCTATCTAAGAAGTATTATACTGGCGGACGTCCTACTTCTACAAAATCGCTGGGAACTGGGACAGAACAACGAGGCGGCATTTGGGGAATATCATTGATTAAGGTTGAGCCTTCTGGACAAGAAGTAGGGTCTCCATAAAAAGCTGCTGGGGCAGAGACAGCAGCAGGAGCAGGTGCTGCTTCCACAGGAGCTGATGATACTACAGGAGCCGCTGGTGCTACTACTGGTGCTGAAGCAGGGACAGGAGTAGCGGCGGGTGCCTCAACTACGGGAGCAGAAATTTTTTCAATCTTTTTTGTCTCAGGAGTTGACTTTTCCGTCTTGACTGTGCTATACTGGATAGTAGAGGGAGAAGAGGAATCTTGAACTCCCGCAAACGCTACAGCAGCACCACTGACGGTGACTACAGAGGCTAACACAATAGCCGTAACAAACACACTTTTCATTGCTTTTTTCCTTATTTTCAGAGACTAATTTTGGTTAGTCTGAACATGCAAAGTATAGCACATTTTTAGTACGGAAACAAGTACTTTTCAAAGAAAAAATGCGTTTATTTTCTACATAAGGCTACTTCCCTTTATTTACCTCGAAAAGTTTTTTAAAAAACTTTTACTTTTTTCTCAAAAAGAGCGGTTTTTACCCCTTTTATAGAGTTATCCACAAAATGTGTAATATCCTTGCACAGGTAGTTTTTAATGTGTGGATAACCATTTTTATTATCTTCAGTGCTCTTTATAACAGCGAGTTTTTCTGTGGATAACTCAAGCTCTGGAGGTAATTTTTAAAAAGAAAATAATAGTAAAGTTATAAAAAACGTCATTTTTTCATTTTTTCTGGTCTTAGAAAAGACCATTTTTATTAAAAAGTCGAAATATTCTCTATAAGAAAAAAATACATTCTACCGATATTATTACTAAATGGAAGAAAAGGAATTATGTCTAATAACATTCTAAAAATAACGGCCACCCTTGCCCTGATATCTGGTGTATTAGTTGGAACAACTGCTTGTAGCGGAACACCTAACGAATCCCCTACTTCTTCTCCAGCACCTATTCCTACTCAAGCGGATGACGCTTACCATAAAGATGGGCTATTAGTTGGTCCAATAACAGCAACGACAACAGAACTAACGAATTCTAAAATAATCCAAGTACCAGCATCTAGCAAACTTTATATTGGTGGAATTGATGAAACAGAATACGCAAATTGGGATGGAACTTCTTCTGATTCAAACGTAGCAGTTTTTGTCAAAGGAACCAACGAAGGTATCGATGGAGGAATCAGTTCTTTAGATAATACTCCGCATTTTGATACAATTCACGTAGGCAAGAGTGATATAGTACTTACTAATACTGTATCAGGAAAAATAACCAAGTTTACTATTGAAGTTATGCCACTAAGATAATAAGGTTTAGATAAAATATGCCCCAGCTAAAAAAACAGCTGGGGCATATTTTATCTAAAAAACCTGATACTCTAAAGTAATAGCATCTAATATAACATTAGAATTAGGCTTATCATCCATATCTAAACCTATACATAGAGTTTCATAATCGACTAAGCCATCGTTGAGGTAAGCAATACCTTCGTAGAATACGTGATAATGCCCGTGTAAGAGGATTTGAGGCTTTACAGCGTCTACGGCTTGCCTCAGCATCATTTGCCCCTCGTCAGCGTAACGTAGCCCTGCCTGTGACCATTCAGAGCCATTACTCAAAGGAACAGGAGCACCAGTAGGAGCATCGTGGCAAAACATGATATCTGCTACTCCCCCAGCGGCAGTATTATATACGTCACCAAGTGTCAGGCTCTCTTCTTGCCACCAAGAAATGAAAGGTGTACGCCATTCACGGTCGATACTATTAGCACCACCAAGAGCTACGAAAGAATGTTTTCCTAACATTCCACGAAAACCTCGAGGGAAGAAGGAAATATTCTCACGATAATGCTGCAAGCCAGCCTGTGGGTCTACAGGAATGCTATTAATTTTCTCATAGTTCTCGTGGTTACCTAAAACGATATAAAGAGACTGGTTATTCTTTTTCAGTGTTCGCTCTATCTTCTGAATATAAGAAGCAGCAGCTTGACCACCCCAAATACCAAAATCACCTAACTGTATAATGGTACCGATACCACGCTTATGGAATTCATTCAATGTTTTGATAGCGTGCCAAGTATTGCCGTGCCAGTCGCCAGCAATACCAATATGAGTTAGGTTATCAAACATAAGTTAAAGTTTATCACACATATTGTGTTTTGACAACCTCTAACCACTCACGAGGAATATTATGCCCACTTTCTAAGACTTCAGAAGCAGTAGTTAGCCCCAGTTTATGGAATAATATAATATGTAAAAGAGGATGCCCCGCATCAACTAAGTTAATAACTTCTTCAGGAGTGTATAGTGGTGCTACTGTAAAAATATCTTTATCTGAATAAACGTCATTTGTTTTTCCTTCATGAAGCAAGAGCTTCAGTTCATTATATAAACGAATACTTTCAAAGGTGGGTCTGCTATTGTTACAGAGACCCACAAGCTGGTTATATGTAACAATAGATAACGTATTGATAAAGGAAGTAATATAATAACTGTCTTCTAAAAGTAGAGGCTTGATAGGGCTACCTGTGGATACAACTAATGCCCAGTCAAGGATTTTATTTATGTCTTGAGAGAACCGAAGAGAATGTGTTAGAAATTCTTCAGAGATTAACCCTTGTTGAAGGAAGAAGTTAGCACCTGTTTTATATTCTTCTGAAACTCCACTAACTAAAAAATCAAATTCAAAAGTCTGTTCATTTGCAGATGCTTTTGATTGGTTGCGGTAAAAATTAATAAAACTTTCAACAAACATAGGATTATCATTTAGTCCATCAGCACCGTCAAGATATTCAGTTATCTTGTTTACGAAAGCAGGACTAGTCTTTTCACGCAAGAGAGCAACAGGTGGGAAGTCTGTTACGGTGAAAAGCTTTTCTGTAATAATGGTTATCTCCAAAGATGTTCTATATTTTATCTTACCATAGAAATAGTATTTAGTCAAAAGTTAAAACAAGAACCGCCACAGGAGTTAAGAAGCCCATCTCAAAAAGCCTCTACTCAACCGTGACGGTTCTTGAGTTTATATTAGAGTATTACTTTACTCCAGCCTCTACCGCCAGTTTACCCATATCCTTAATGAGTGGTCCAAGAGCAGGAATAGAAGCACCTACTTCTTGTGAACGGTGAAGGAATGATACCATAAGGGAAGAAGCAATATCTCCCTTATTGCCAGCCTTTGCAGCGAGGAACACATCAACTGACTGCTTGATGTTATCAGCAGAGACAAACGCTACTACACGGTTGAGGATAGTGAGTGCTACATCAGCACGCATATCCGACCAGTCGAGAGCAGTAGGATTAGCCATTACTTCCTCGTGAGGTGGAAGTGAAAGAGAACGCTCCCACTTGAAGAATTGCTGTGCAGCTTCCTCACCAACAAGACCCGTCAAGACCATGTTACGGATAGTGTCGTTGTTAGGAGTCTCGGAGAGAACCTTAGCGGCATTATCCCATGAACGGCGTGAAGCCCAAGCCTTACCAGCATCTGCATCAGACTTTGGCTGGTTCTGAACTAGGTTAGGGTAGTTCTTGAGGAAGGCAACAATCTTTGCTCGTTCCATAGCGAGTTCTGGAGAAACATCATCACCCCAGTTAGCGAGCATACCGTCAAACCAGTCCTGAACGGGGGGATTCCATTGAATGTGGAGAAGTCGGTTAGCAAGAGGTGGAGCAAGTTCGTAACCGTCAGCTGCATCTTCGGGTTCGTTAGATGCAGCCAAAATCCATACATCTTCAGGAAGTTTGTGCTGTCCAACATGGCGACCCTGCAGGAGCGAAAGCAAACCAGACTGCATCGAAGGAGTTGAGTTGTTTAGCTCGTCAGCAAAGAGGATACCGTTACCCTGCTGAATGAGGTCGTCTGCCCAGTTAGGAACAGTATTCTCAGTTACATTGTAACGGAAAGAACCCTCACCGTCAGTAACTTCCTTAAGTGCTGGAAGTCCAGAAAGGTCAGTTGGGTCCATAGTTGAACCAAGAAGCAGTTTTACCTGCATCTTCTCCAGCTCACCAAGAGCGTGAATGAGAGCAGTCTTACCAGTTCCAGGGCTACCCCAGAGAAGAACAGGAATACCTGCCTTGCGAGAAGCCATAAGAACTGAAAGAACTCCACGAGTGTATTCAGAGTTTGAGATGTAAGCCATTTTTATTTCCTTTGTTTTGAGATGTGTGAAATGTTTTATTTAGTTATTGACTTTATACTTAAAGCCTATCATGAATAAAGAACTATGTCAAGTTTTAGAGTAACTTTTTCTAAAGTTTTTTATTCATTAGGAACAACGATATGAACGACCTTAGCCCAATGACCGATTTCAGCAACAGCACGGTCAAAAGACTTCTCACCGTAAGTGTCACCCTCTGGGTGAAGAATACATACGACAAACTTGACAGCGTTAGTAGGAGCTTCTTTGGGGTAGCGTGGAACTTCGCCGTCAGTCATAAGAACGAAAATGTCAGTATCCTTCTTGTTAGCCTTCGCCCAGTCAAAAGCGGGCATCATGTCAGTTCCGCCACCACCAGTAAGGTCTACCTTACGAGCATCATTTACATACTGAACCTTACCAGCAAGACGAGTGTCAATCGAGAATACACGCAACTCATTACCACGAATACCGACCTTCTTGACAATAGTGTTAACTTCATCAAGCACACGAGGGAGCATAGGAACATGAGAACCAGAAGTATCTACGCCAATAGCAACACGAGGCTTCGGTGAACGCATAGCAGGAAGAATAAAACCCTTTACAGGTTGCTTGCGGTTTGGGCGAGTGCGAACATAATCAGTCTGACCACGAGTGTCCATAGAGGAACGGATAGCACCACGCAAAACCTTCTGCCACGGAGTAGGTGTAGGAGAGAGTTTTTCCTCTGCCCACAACTTGATGTTAGCAGGTACACTTCCAGGTTTACGCTGTGCGTAGTCCTTTGCTTGCTGGGCTACTTCACGAGCAATCATTTCCTGCTCGAACTCTGAAACGCTTTCAGCCTCACCCTCACCCAGTTTGTAATCATCAAGTTTCTCTGAACTGCTACCACAAACTTCGTTAGGAGTTCCAAAAATGTCGTCAAGGTTATTAGGGTCTACGCTCATACCACCGTTAGACTCGCCAGAGCCTTCGCCCTGCTGAGGTTCGCTACCCTGACCTTGCTCGTCAGACTTCTCGCCCTTACCTTTTTGCTTGTCCTTGTTCTTCTGGTTTTCCTCAGCCTTTTTCTTCAACTGCTCTAAATACCATTCCGCAGTCTGGTTGTTAGGCAGGTCAAAAGTTGAGGGGAACAAGCAGTTCTCAGGAACTTTATCAGCAATATCATCATTAATCTCAATATCACCAACGATATTCCACTGCTGACCAGTAGCACCTGCTTCTTTACCACGAGCATTGTGGTTACGGAGAAGATGCCACGGTTCGTGGTTGAGGACTTGTGAGGCATATTCAATGCCTTTTTCCATCATGAAATCAAAGTCAATGTAAACTCGGTAGTGTTCATCTACACCCATAGTTCCAAGTCCAGGTGCATTTACTGGAATAAGCTTAAAGATAGCATAAGCAATATATGGCTGACCAAGAGCATCAGAAGTAGCACGGATACGAAGAAGCTGGTAAAAGTGCTTCTGTTCTTCAGTTAATTCCGTAGTAGACTTTACTTCAGGCATTTGAGATGTTCCTTTGTTTGAGATGTTTTTGCTTATGTATTAAGTTTAGCATGGAATAAGGTTTCACGCAACTTTTTGAACAAAGTTTTTTATTTAAAAATATAGGGGATAACAACCGAAGCTGCTATCCCCTATACAAAGGTATTTTTGTAGAATTACTGACCTGGGTAAGTAACGGTAATCTGACTAGGGTTAGTGGTAGTCATTCCAGCATTTGCTGAAGCATCGGTCAAACCAGAAGTAGCAGTAGCATCAGACTGACTTTGGTCATAAGTAGCATAAGGATTTCCGCCGTGCTGAAGGTCATAACGAGGAGCGTTAGGGTTAAACTCTACGGGAGTTCCGTAATACTCTCCACCATTCTGTGCAGCATCAACAACAGGAGCAGCTTCTGCTCCACCAGAATTAGTATTTGCTACAGTAGCACCAGCAGTAACCTCTGCAGCCTTAGCCTCAGCAGCTGCCTTTTCAGAAGCAGACGCAGAAGGAGACGGTGAAGCTGAAGAAGACTTAGCCTCAGTATTAGCATGCTCTACAACTGGAACAGATACTACCTTGTCAGATTTTTCAGATACAGGAACAGTATTGTTGCTGTTAGTTACAGCAATAGCAGTTCCGCCACCCACGAGGAGGAGACCAGCGATTACTGCTGAAGTAGTTACGATACGCTTACGCATTTTATTTTCCTTACTTGAGATGTTAACCTCTACCTATATATTAGTATCGGCTTTATGTTTAAAGTTTAGCACACTTTTCAGGTTCTTGTCAAGTTTTACAATAAATCTTTTATTCTAAGAGTTCAGCATTGCCTAAGTTCAAAGCACACTGCAGAGGAAAACCATATCCCATAGTAATAGGAGCGGAACCGTCAGCACAAGAAATAGCGTTAGGTCCAACATACTGATTGCCATAACCATCTGTCCATTGTCTGGTAGCCATATCGATAGGAGTATATTCTATGTTTTCTTGAACTTGTTCTACAACCGCAGCTGGTTCCTGCGGAACTATTACTTGCGAAGGTTCAGAAGTAACAGGCTCTTCAGTGACAGGAGCAGAAGTAGGAGGTGTTGTAGCAGTAGGCTTAGGAGTAGCAGTAGGTACAGAGTTTTTAGTAATAATAACTTTTTCTTGAACTACAATGTCTTTTGGCTGGGTAGCATTTATAAAAGCATAGGTTCCTACACCACCTAATGCTACGACACCAGCAATACCTGCTACAATATAAATTTTACGCATTTTTTATCTTTCTCTAAACTTCTTTATCTCTATCAAACGAAATAGTTTTGACGGTGGTATTCCCAAAGAAAGATACCACCAGAGTTGGCAACATTCAGAGAACGAGGAGAACCTCGACCTGGAATAGAAACGATAGCGTCACAAGCATCTCTTACTTCACGAGACAACCCAAGACCTTCTTCACCAAAAATAACTGCTACTCGTTCTGGGAAGTTATAGGTTTGTAGTTCTACTGATGTTTCGTCAATTTCAGCAGCCACTACTGTAAAGCCTAGCTCTTTGAGTTCCGCAATAGCTTCAAGAGGGTCTTTGCGGTATTCTATATCCATATAGTTGTGGGTTCCAACAGCACCACGTCTGTCCCACTTCTTGTTTCCTACAATCCATACAGAGTGGTTATTGAACCAAGCAGAGTTACGAATAAGAGATGAAAGGTTGAAGTCGCCATCAAGGTTCATACATACTGTGATAAAACCTGAGCGTGTTTGTTCGAGGTCTTCTACAATCTTGTTGTGTTCCCACCATTTATATTTGTCTTGGACATTACGAGTATCAGTTCCAAGAAGGTTGATGTTATATTCTGTGATAGTCAAGAGTTCTCCATATAAGATGATTATCTGTTATATAGAGTTTAGCATAAGATAAGAACTTATGCAAGTTTTAGTGCTTGTTAGTCTTCTTCTTCAATTTCTGGTTCGATAAAGATAGCATCTAATACTTGGTTGGCTAGTTTCACATCAGTTTCGAGACAATAAATTAAAGCACGAAGAACAACAGCAGCTTGAATATCGTTATTTGTAGCAAATAGTTTTAGAAAGTTCTTCTGTTCTATATCTAAATCTAGACTAAAACGAACAATCTTTCGTGGTGATTCCGCCATTTTTTCGTCCCTTCTAAGACAGATATCGGCAGAAAAATGCTTTAAGGGAAAAAGTGAGGAAAATATTTAAGAAAAATATTAGGCAGCAGCTACAGTGCGTTCTTCGCCAAACTCACCATCGTCAAGACCAAGAATAGCCTTACGAACAGAAGACTTACGTCCAGAAACTTGAATATCTAAAAGGTTGTTACGAAGACTACGAAGAGCAGAACCCTTAGCAATACGAGCATTAGCATCATTATAATCTTCAGAAGAAGTTTCTGGGCTGTTCATTAGAGAACGAAGTTCAGATTGACCTTTAGGAGTACCATCGTAGTCACGTTGTAAGTGAGCGATTTCTACATCAAGAACAGTAATACGACCTTGAAGACGTTTTGCTTCATTATTGTATTTACGGAAAGAAGCGTCACGGTTTGCTGATGCTGCTTTGTTAGCATTGAGGGTAGCACTATCAAGCTTCTCCTGTACTTTTACACGAGAGGCTTTTTTGCTTGTAAGCTGCTTTTCTGTGTGACCAGAGCATCTAGCTCCAGGAGCTGCTTTACACATATGCGGTACCTTTCCTATGGGGACTAAAAGAGCCTTTTTCGTCCTTTGGTTTATAACTATCGGCTAAAAAAGACTAAATTCGCTATTTTCGTCCATTTTTACAAAAAAGTTCCTTATTTTACTTGATTTTTTCAATATTTTGCCATTTTGCAGAGAAAAACAGCGATTTTTGCCACCCAAAACTACTCTGTAGTCCTCCAACGACCAATAGCATCAATACCAAATAACTCACGAATATCAGCAATAAGTTGAGGACTACGCTTTACAGATACCCCATCAAGAGTGAAATCGTGTATCTCTTTACCATCTAAAACACTCATTTGGATAAGAGAACCCTTATCAGTTTGATGTAGTTCTAAACGCTTCAAGAACTTATCACGACCATCAAGCCACTGGCGAGCAGTCAAACGAACCTTCACATTCAAGTGTCCATGCTCACCAAACTCGAGAGGACGAACAGTTTCAATAAGGAACTGAATCTCATCTTCCCCTTCACGCTTACGATGTTGTCCAGAGAATTGGTATACACCATCAAGTTTCATATCAGCACCATATGCTTCGAATGCTTTAGAGAACATAGCAAATGGAATACCACCTGTCATATCCTCGATAACGCCTACAGCAAAGGAAGACCCTGCTTTAGAGCGTTTCTTCTCAAGAGCAGTAATGATACCTGAAACCTTGATAAGCTTCTGAGGTCTCCCCCATCCACCTTCAGCAGGAGGAATGCTTTCACTAATAAGTTCATATACAGTAGCATCAGACTGACTGTCAATCTGCAACCCATTGAGAGGGTGGTCAGAAACATATAAACCTAAAGCATGACGCTCAAGTTTTAGTTTTTCTAACTTACTAAACTCACCGATATCCATGATGTTAAAGATGAGCATATCATCTTCTTCATCATCGAATAAGGAAACCATTCCTGTATTTGCTTTCTTACGTGCTTTCTGAACAGCTTTCAACATATCAGGGAAGGCAGCAATAAGAGACTTACGAGGAATACCGAAGTCATCAAAACCTCCACCTTGAGCAAGTCCCTCTAATACACGCTTGTTAATAAGAGCATCAGGCATACGGTGCATAAAGTCAGAGAACGAACTAAAGGTTTTATCACCACGTGCCTTTACAATTTCTTCAGCAGTAGAAGCACCCATACCACGAATAGCTTTCAACCCGAAATAGATTTCAGTTTCAGAAACTGGGCGGTAATCTTCAATAGAACGAGAAACAGCAGGAGGATACACAGTAATACCCATATGCTTACACTCATTCAGATATAGTGCAGTCTTATCAGTGTCATCAGCAACAGAAGATAAGAGGGCACTCATAAACTCAGCAGGATAGTTTGCTTTGAGATAAGCAGTTACATAAGAGATAAGTCCATAACCTACGGTGTGAGACTTGTTGAACGCATAGTCAGCGAATGGAACAAGAATATCCCATAGGGTTTTGATAGCCTCGTCAGAGTAACCGTTAGCTTTAGCACCTTCGGAGAATGGAACGAACTCAGCATCAATAATGTAACGTTTCTTCTTACCCATAGCACGACGGAGAAGGTCAGCTTGTGCGAGAGAATATCCAGCAATACGTTGAGCAATACGCTGAACTTGCTCTTGATAAACAACCAGTTGATATGTGGGACCGAGAATGTCCGCAAGACTTTCACGGAACTCCTCGTGAATAGGAGTAACTGCTTGTAAGCCGTTTTTACGTAACGCATAGTCTGTGTGAGCATCCACACCCATAGGACCTGGACGGTAAAGAGAAAGCACAGCAGAAATATCTTCAAACTCAGTAGGCTTCAATTGTTTGAGAAGCTTACGCATACCGCCACCATCAAGCTGGAACACACCAAGAGTATCACCTCGTTGAAGAAGTTTATAAGTGGCTGGGTCATCCATAGCACCCTGAATGATATCTTGTAAGTCAATATCGATACCACGTGTTGCTTTGATGTGGTGAACAGCATTAGACATAACACCTAAGTTACGAAGTCCCAAGAAGTCCACTTTGAGAAGTCCAAGCTCTTCAGCAGTTGGGTAGTCCCATTGTGTAATGAATGCCCCATCATTTTGACGCATAAACATAGGGATAGTTTCTACAACTGGTCGTGAAGAAATAACGAGAGCAGCAGCGTGGACACCAATAGAACGAGTACGTCCTTCTAGCTTGCGAGAAGCCTCAATAACATCTTCGAGTTTTTCTTTCTCTACAAGAGCACGGAATTCTCCTGCTTCGCTATAACGGTCAGCATTAGGGTTATATACTTCTGAAAGTTTAATCTCTTTACCGAATACAGCAGGAGGGAGAGCCTTAGATAAAGCATCACCAACAGCATAGGGGCGTTCAAGAATACGAACAACGTCCTTGATAGCAGTCTTAGCACCAATCTTACCAAAAGTTGCTACGTGTGCTACATACTCCGTACCGTATTTTTCTTTCACATATTCTACAACACGTTCACGGTCGGTATCGTTAAAGTCCATATCGATATCAGGAGGACTATCACGTTCGGGGTTAATAAAACGCTCAAAGAGGAGGTCGAAACGGATAGGGTCAGCGTCTGTAATATCCATTACGAATGCGACAAGCGAGCCCGCAGCTGAACCACGACCATAACCTGTAGGAACGGGAGGTTCAGCAATAAACTTACCCCATTTAACAAAGTCTGACACTACAAGGAAATAACCTGAGAAGCCCTTCATTTCAAGGACTTCTAGCTCCATATTTAGGCGGTCAATATATACAGGGTCATTTACTTTCTCAGGAAGACGTTTAGCGAGACCTTTATATGCTTCCTTACGAAGCCATGAAGCTTCTGTTTCGCCTTCTGGAATATCTGGAAGCTGAGGACGGAGTGTCTCGTCAGGGTCAACTTGGAAAGAGGAACGTTCAGCAATAAGTAAAGTGTTTTTGAGAGCATCTGGTTGGTCAGGAAAAAGTGAAGCCATCTCAGCAGCAGACTTCACATAGTAAGACCCGCCTTCGAAAGCAAAACGACGACCACCATTATAGTCAGCAGGTTCACTCATTACAGAGCGTGTCTGGATAGCAAGCATCTGTTCGTGGCTATCACAGTCTGCTTTTGTAGCATAGTGTAAGTCGTTAGTTGCTACGAGAGGCATATCAAGTTTCTTAGCAATCTCTAGAAGACCAGCACGAACACCACGTTCAAGTTCGTGTGACATACCATGTTCCATAAGTTCCATAAAGACATTCTCTTTACCGAACAAATCTTGCAAACGAGCAGCATACTCTAATGCTTTATCAGGGTGTCCAAGACGTAGCCAAGTTTGAACTTCACCAGAAGGGCAACCAGTAGTAACAATAAGACCTTCACGGTGCTCTTCTAAAAGTTCGAAGTCAATACGAGGCTTCTGGTAGAACCCTTCAGAGGATGCTTTGAGTGATAGTTGGAAAAGGTTTTTTAGTCCAACGTTGTTTTCCGCAAGAATAGTAATGTGAGTGTAAGCACCACGACCTGAAACATCATCACGACTACCGTCACCAAGATAGAGAGGCTCACGAGACTTACGAGAACCAATACTTGGAGTCATATAAAATTCACAACCAGCAATAGGGGTAATGTCTGCTTTCTTGGCAGCATTATAAAGGTCATATAGACCTGAGAGTGAACCGTGGTCAGTTACAGCAACAGCAGGTTGTCCAAGACGAGCAACTTCATTAACAAGTTCATCAATAGTATCCATCCCGTCAAGAATACTGAAATGGGTATGGCTGTGGAGGTGTACGAACTGGTCTACTTTTTTATCACTCATTGTTTCTCTATCATATCATATTAAACGGTTTTAACCTAATAATACTATCGGAAACTTTTATAAGATTTTTGACTTAGACAGGTCGAGTAAGATTACCATACTCATCAACGTTGATAACTACTTGATAAGTCTTACGGTTTATGATACGAATAATCCATACGATAGCCCAAAGTCCACCAGTAATAAGTGTTAGGATAAGGTTCCAGAACCAGCCAATACGTTTTTCTTTATATAAGACTACTTGTGCACCATTGAGGCTTTGAACAACCCAACCACGACGCACCCAGTTAGCAATCTCGTTATTTAGAACATCTTGGCGTTGTTCCATAGTTAGTGTAGCACGAGGAGAAGGCTCAGGTGCTGGAACAGGAATAATAATGTTTTCTGACATACATTACTTATCGGTATATAAGAATGATGAGGATATAAGTAAAGCCCCCACATTTCTGCAGGGGCTTTACTATTTTGAGTTTTAGATAAAACGGTTACGACGGAAGCGAGTAGCTACAGACTTACCATCACCAGAAGAGAGTAGTTCTTCTAGACTGATACCATCTTTAGTGCTTACACCTGTGAGGTCAAAGACTTGAGTATTTGTTTCACCTGGGTTCATACGAGAAGGGTATTCGAAAGCGAAGAAGGAAGTTCCAGCAACACGACCAAATTTCACACCATCTTTAGTAGCGTTAGAGAGGGCAACGTTAGAATCTTTTACGAAAGTATTACGCATAGGTCCTTTATACTTTGAGATAAGTTCTTTCTTGAGACCAGCAACTGCACGCTTTTCTTTAGCAATAGCAGCGTCTTTGGTACGGTAAGCACGACCGTGGTCACTTTCCACATCAATGGTAGCGTAATACATTGTGTTGAAATAGTCGATTTCTCCACGAATACAAGAACTATTATATGCAGAAGCAATACCATCTACACGCTTACGAAGTTCTACTACTTCAGGAGTGAGGTTACCGAAGCGACCACCAATATTTTCTCCACTAAATTGTTGTGAGTCTTCAACGCCTTGAATTTGGACACGAACTGCTTGACCACCAGAGTAGTAGTCACGAGTTACAGAGAAAGAAAGGTGCTTAGGTAGGTAGCCTGCTTTCTGTGCTTCTTTAAGGTCATTACGAACATCTTTAGCAATTTCTGCTGCTGGACGGTAGCCAGTATATTTGCTTCCAACGGTTGGAGCATAAATGTCATCACCAACAACTTTGAATGTAGGAACTTCATAAGTGTGGTTATCAGATAGAGCGATACTGTGAGTTACGGGTTCGCCAGTTGCTTCCCATTCTGCTTGTGCTTCTGCTTCAATAACTGCTGCTTGAGTAGTTGCTTCAGCAAGGCGAGCTTCTAAGTACTTCTTGTCTTCACCAGATGCTTCACGAACTTGAGTTTTTAAGTTCTCGAGACCTTCAGTAGTGGTGTCATATACTTTGATAGCTTCTTGCTGGCGTTCTTTAGCTGCAACTAGTTCTTCAAAACTATTAGCATTAGCAAGGTCACGTTCAGCATTACGAAGCTCACGACGGGCAGCAGAGATACCATTAGCAGAGTGCCATTTACAGTTAGGTCCTGAATAGCAGAATTTTCCATCAGAAGTCTTGATTCGTGTAACAGCCATAATATGTTTTCCTTAAGTTATTGCTTATACTTTTATATCTAACAAATTAGAAAAGAGGTGATATACTATATGATAGTATGGTAGTGAAAAAGTTGAAGAAAATCAATCCTCGTAACCTATACCGTAGTCATATTCTACGGGTAGGTATTTTTGCGAGCCTTTCTTCTGCTACTGCTTACACTATTGCGGTCTTCTTACCGTGGGTTGACGCTCCTGTTGCCGCCATTATTGGGTTAGCAGCTTTGAAGCCTACTTTCCATGCTACCCTTCGTGAAAGTTTTCAACAAATTATGGGAACCGTCATTGGTGCTGTTTTCGGTTTAGCACTTGTAGGACTTTTAGGATTCAACGTTTTCACACTAATTATTATGATAACCATATCATTCCTTGTAGCCTGGTGGCTGAAACTTGGGGAAGTAGGTGCTATCACTATTGGACTTACACTTATTCTAGTTACGGGACCACTTTCTAACTTAGCCAGTATTGAAGCTAGACTATTTGGTGTTATACTTGGCTCATTAACTGCTATTGTTGCTTCGTATTTTATTTTACCTGGCACACCACAGGAAAGAACTACCGATGCTTCACTCCGTATTTCTAATGAAGCGTCTTCTATCTTGAAAGTTATGGCTACTCGTCTAGGTGAGCGAGAAAATAAAATTTCTTTACAGGAGACAGTTCTTTGGCAGGGGCAGCTAGAAAGTCTTATTGCTCAACTCATCGACTTGCGTAAAGATGCTGAAGATGCCGTAGAGGGTGCCCGTTGGTCGCCACTTATTCAGAAGAAAGAAGCAATTGAAGCATTACGTTATGTAGAAAATACTGAGCAGACTACATTGACTGTATATAATATATGTAATGATATGGCTAATGCTATACAGCAAGAAAACTTATTACCTGATACTGTTGCTATCAATATTTCTCAAATGCTTTTGACAGCAGCAACAGGTATCAACAAGAAACCTACTAAAAAGAAGAAAAAGAAAACTGCTACCGAAACAGGCGAGATACCTGTTGATGTTAGCGAAGAGTTCAACGCTAACAAGAATAAAGCGATTGACAGTATCAAGAATGTTGATGATACTCAAGCTATTACTTTAGGCGGTTCTCTCATTCAGGATGCTACTAAACTAAAGAAGAATATCAGGAAATAAAGAACTTGACTTTTGCTCTTTTTCTTGGTAGAATAGTATTATACACTTACTAAGAAAGTATTGATTTTATATGGCTAAATTACCTACGCTTGTTCGTATTCCTTGCGAAGACGGAGCAGAATATGACTTGTTTGCTACAGGCGATATGCCTCTAGAGGAAGCAATCAGTATTATTGATGAGATTCTTGAGCGAGCATATATTGATGAGGATTTCCCGCCAGACTTTTTAGAATGGCTTGATAATGAGTTGCGGTCTAAAGGTTTAGAGCGTGTAGAAATCGCTACCGCTAACGGTACTTGGTAAGTTATCCGATAGTATAAGTCTATGGCTAAGAATAAAGATTTTATCGAATTAGAAGGCACCGTTACGGAAGCCTTACCTAATGCTATGTTCCGTGTTCGTCTACCTAACGGTCACATTATTATTGGTGTTATTTCAGGTAAGATTAGAAAGAATAATATTCGTATTCTTCCAGAAGATAGAGTCATTGTAGAACTTAGCCCCTATGACCTAAATCGTGGTCGTATTACTTACCGTTATAAGTAAAAATTATTCTCCATCTTTCTCAGCAAGACGTTTCATAATCTTACCATAAAATGTCTTATCTCTTTCAACCAGGATAGCGTTTCGGTTCATATTATAACAAGCTTCGCCTGTCGAACCTGACCCAGCGAATGAATCTAGAACTGTATCCCCCTCGTGAGAGTATAACGCAAGCAAGTACTCTAAAATAATAATAGGTTTTTCTGTCGGGTGAATTCTTTTACCTGTTTTGAGAGGTGACTCAATATAGTTAGGCACACAACCTTGTAGGTATTCTTCACCGTCAGGTTTAGTTTTATACATACTACGAACTCGTTTAGAAACTTCTTTCTTTATATCTTCTAAGGTTGTAGATAAGATATTATCAATCTCGGGAAGTCTTTGAGATAAAGTTTCAGATAAACTAACTTCAAGCATATTCTTTTTTACTTGGGAAGATACTATCGAGGCTACCTTATCTGCTACGAGTGTTGCTTCTATAAGTTTAGCATCAAGTCCTTGCCCTTGTATGGCTACATCAGCGTTGAATGTAGCATTACCGACCTTCACACCAACTATCACATACTCGACTGCTGAGGACGGCATATAAGCCCTATTGACAGGCACTGCGTTGGGTTTCCTCCAACTAATAACTCTACGAGGAGATAACCCATTATTTTTGAGAGCTTCCATTAGATGTGAAATATACAAGTCAGCAGTAAAGATAGCAAAGTTACCACCTTTTTTGAGAACACGATTAAACTCTTGAGCCCAGTCGTCAAGTTTAGTTAAAAATTCAGTATGAGTATAACTATCCCACATCTCATCTTGGTCATTATCAAACTGGTATGAATGTATAGTGTTTCCCTCATAAGTATGGAAGTTACTTTTCTTACTTATATTAAAGGGTGGGTCTGTAAGAATAAAATCTATAGAGCCATCTGATACGAACCTAAAATTGTCGTCATTATATGCTTCGATACTCATAGTAAAAACTATCGGAGTATCAGTTAGGAAGCAGCAGTAACCGTATTAGTTACAGGTGCTGGAGCAGGAGCAACAACAGGTGCGGGTGCTGGAGCTGCCTCTACGGGAGCGGGAGCGGGAGCTTGAACCTCTTGGTAAACTACTTGTTCTTGAGCGGGAGCTTGTGCTTGAGTTTGTGTCTGCTGTTGAGCAGGTGTCTGAGCAGCAGGAGAACCTGCTGCAGGAGCATCACTAGTTGCTACGGGAGCAGCAGAAGTTGTACTTGTAGGTTGTTGTGTTCCTGCGGCAGTTTGTGTTGTAGTTGCCCCAGACGCTGTTTGAGTTGCGACTTGCTGTTTTAGTTCAGCAGCATGAGCAGTATATTGCATACCTGTAACTACACCAACAAGTGCTAGTCCAGCAGTTACTCCTACGAAAGTTTTAGAACCAGCGGCAGCGGCTGGGTGTGTTCGTTTAGTCGTCATCTTCGTTCTCGTACTCTTCATGTTCGGAATCTTCGTGCTCGTCATCTTCGTTCTCAGAAGAAACAGGTGAAGCACCAGTATGAGCTTCGACAGCGGGTGCTGGAGCAGGAACTACCGCTGGGGCAATAACTGGAGCAGCAGCGGGTGCTGGGGCGGCAGGTGCTTGGACAGTACGGGTTACGACTTTGGTAGTTACAGGAGCTGGGGCAGCGGCAGCGGGAGAACCTGCGGCAGGCTTAGGTGCTTCGACTGCTTCGACTTTTGGTGTTTCAGCTTTAGCAGGTTGAGGAAGTACTGCTTCGATAGCGGTGTCAGGAGCGACTGTTTCGACTGCTGGGGGTGCTTGTAAAATTTGGTTATTTACTGCTACAGCTCCAACAGATGTTCCTACGACACCAAGAACTGAAAGAATGGGGACTATTGGTAAAGCCATTATGTGTTACTCCTAAAACTTTGTAAAGTACTTACTTTACAACCTATCTACTTATATAGTATATCGGTTTTTTCTGGGTTTAGGGCTGTTTTTTCAGCAAAAATACAGAAAATTGGATAAATCTTATACTTTAAACCCATAAATTACCCTTGTGGCTCATAGTATAAGTAAGGTAGGTTACTATGAGCCACTTGTGGGATAATATCTATTCAGGTTTATGAAGCTCCTGTTTGCCCATTCATTTTAGGCATTTGTTGTTGCTGAGGAGCGGATTGTTGTCTATCTTGTTGAGAATCTTGTCCTTTGCGTTCTCGTTCCCCATGTCGTTCTTGACCTTTTTCTTCTGAATCAAAGTTTCTTT